>Ga0209706_10000185_pt1 | contig 32670 bp, 28 predicted proteins | sample PPLLaktember2015_6_FD_187263 | JGI IMG/M metagenome (GOLD analysis project Ga0209706, IMG submission 187263) | Freshwater sediment microbial communities from Prairie Pothole Lake near Jamestown, North Dakota, USA - PPLs Lake P8 Core (1) Depth... | ecosystem: Environmental > Aquatic > Freshwater...
CCGGCCGCGCCGGCCGCTCGCTCAGCTCGCGACACCCTTGGCGCGCAGCTCGGCGATCTCGGCGGAGCCGAGGCCGAGCTCGCGCAGGACCTCGTCCGTGTGCTCGCCGAAGCGCGGCGGGCGTCGCTCGACGCGGCCCGGCGTCGCCGAGAGCTTGATCGGAACGCCCAGCACCTTCAGCGGGCGCCCGTCGACGTCCACCTCCGCGACCAGCTCGCGCACGCGCGCGTGCTCCGAGGCGAACGCCTCCTCGACGTCCAGCACCGGCGCCACGCAGACGGCCAGCGGCCGCAGCTCCTCGAACCACGCGTCGCGCGGGCGCTCGGCGAAGCGCGCCTCGAAGAAGGCGTGGAGCTCCGGGAGCGAGGCCTCGTCGTACTGCCGCGCGCTCCACTCGGGGTGGCCGAAGTGCGCGCAGAGCACCGACCAGAAGCGCGGCTCGACCGCGCCGATCGAGAGGTAGCGGCCGTCGGCGCAGCGGTAGGTCCGGTACCACGGGTAGCGCCCCGTCAGCATCGAGCGCCCGCGCTCCATCTTCTGGCCGGCCATCCACCAGAAGGTGGCGGCGTAGCCCATCATGCCCATGACGCCGTCGGTCATCGAGACGTCGACGTACTGCCCCGCGCCGGTGCGCTCGCGCGCCTGCAGCGCGAGCAGGATGCCGAGGGCGGCCGAGAGGCCGCCGCCGGCGACGTCGGCGATCTGGGTGCCCGGAATCGCGGGCGGCGCGTCGGGACCGCTGCCCGTCTGCTCGAGCAGGCCCGCCATCGCGAGGTAGTTCACGTCGTGGCCGACGAGGTCGCGCCACGGGCTGTTCTGGCCGTAGCCGGTCAGCGCGCAGTAGACGATGCGCGGGTTCACCGCGCGCACCGCCTCGTAGCCGACGCCGAGGCGCTCGACGACGCCGGGCCGGAAGCCCTCGAGCACGACGTCGGCGCCGCGCGCCAGCGTGAAGAACAGCTCGCGGCCCTCGGCGCGCGAGAGGTCGAGGCACATGTGGCGCTTGCCGCGCATCGCCGAGGGCATCGAGGGCTCGCCCTCGAAGCGGCGGTCCTCGATGCACACCACGTCCGCGCCGAAGTCGCAGAGCAGCATCGAGCAGAACGGGCCGGGGTAGAGGCGCGAGAGGTCGAGGACGCGGACGCCGTCGAGGGGACGCGGCCCGCCGGCGACGGCGCTCACTCCTCGCGCAGCTCCTGGATGCCGCGGTGCAGCACCTCGAAGAGCGGCTCGACCTGCTCGACCTCGAGGCAGGAGAAGGCGATGCGGATGTCGGTCGGGCTGGTCGAGATCAGGCCGGTGCCGTGCTTCTCGAGCAGGTGGACGCGCAGCTTCTCGGCGTCGACGCCCTTCACCTTCACGCACATGAAGTAGCCGCTGTTGAAGGGGTAGACCTCGAAGCTCTCGCGGAAGCGCGGCGCCCCGGCCACCTCGTACACCTTCGCCGCGCGCGCGCGCAGCAGCTCGGCCTTCTGCTTGCGCTCGTCGTCGATCGACGACGACGCCAGCGCCCGCTCGACGAGGGACTGGGAGAGCTGCGGGCTGTTCGACACCGCGCCGCGGATCGCGCCGCGCACCTTGGCGTCGAGCACCGCGCACGTCTCTTCCGCCGTGTCGGCGCGGCCCGGCGCGAAGGTGATGAAGCCGCAGCGCAGGCCCCAGACGAACAGCTCCTTGGTGGCGCCGTCGAGCTTCACCGCCAGCAGGTTCGGGTGGGCGTTGGCGACGAGGCCGAAGATCGACTCGGTGAGCGACTCCCCGCCGAGGTGATAGAAGAGGCCGAAGTAGGCGTCGTCGGTAACGGCGACGACGTGGGTGCCGCGCTCGGCCTCGGCGACCAGCGCGTCGGCGATGCCGCGGCCCTCGGCCGGCGTCGGCATGTAGCCCGTCGGGTTGTTCGGGAAGTTGAGCAGCGGGATCACCTTGCCGCGCTCCCCGCCCACCCGGCGCAGCGTCTCGGCGAAGGACGCGACGTCGAAGCCGCCCGAGCGGTAGAAGGGGAAGGTCACGACGCGCGCGCCGAGGCGCACCTCGTAGGTGAGCCGGTAGTTGCCCCAGAGCTTGTCGGGCAGCACGATCACGTCGCCCGGGTCGACGAACAGGTCGCCCACCAGCGCGAGGCCGTGGGTGAGCGCGCTCGTCACGATCGGGAGCCCGACGGCCTTGCCGCGCTGGCTCGGGTTCTCCGCGAGCTGCTTCTCCTGCCAGCGCTTGCGCAGGGTCGGGCGGCCGGCGGCGGGCGCGTAGTTCAGCGCGTCGTCGGGGCCGATGTCGCTCAGGTGCTCCATCACCGACGGCAGGCTCATCGCATGGCCGCCCTCGGTGGCGATGCCGATCGTGGCGTTGAAGCGGTGGCCCTTCTCCTTCGCCTCGGCCGACTGGGTGAGGATTCCCCTCGGGAAGTAGAGGCGGCGGCCGAGGGCCGAGAGCATCGCCAGCACTTCGGGCGCGGCCGCCTCGAGGCGCGCGTTGAGCTCGCGGGCGATGGGGTTCAGCGACGCGTCGGGGGAGGTCATGGGGCCGAAACCTACAGAGGCCGCTCGAGGACGTCCATCGCGTCGGCGAAGCCGAGGGCGCGCCAGAACGCCTGCCCTTCCGCGTTGTCCGCCGCCACCTGGATCGCCGCGCGGCGCAGCCCGCGCGCCGCCATCCAGCGCAGCGACGCCTGCACGAGCTCGCGCCCGACCCCGCGCCGCCGCGCCTCGCGGCGCACGTAGAGCGCCTCGATCTCGCCGCGCTCCGTCTGCGCGAAGAGCGGCGGGCGGCGCAGGGCGCGCAGCGCCGCGAAGCCCGCGAGCGCGCCATCCCGCTCCGCCACCAGCAGCGCGCCGTCGCCGCTCGCGGCGAGCGCCTCGACGTGGGCGCGCAGCGCGGCCTCGGGCCGGGGGGCCGGCGCCAGCGAAGGCGTCTCCGCGTGGTGGGCGAGCAGCAGCGTCCAGAGCGCGGCGACGCGCTCGAGCTCGCGCTGCGCGGCGGGCCGCACCTCGCTCACGGGCGCAGCCGGCCGTCCTCGAGCATGCGGCCGATCTCCTCGCGACTGCGGGCCTCGTCGACGTAGAGCCGCTCGATGGCCGCCGCCAGCCGCTCGAGGGTCGGCGCGTGGGCGCGCGGGTCGTTGCCCTGCTCGGCGAAGCGGAGCTCGAGCTCGGCGCGCACGCGGGCGCGGAGGTCGGCGCGCGACTCGGCGCCGCCCGCGTCGAGGCGCTCGGGCAGCGCCTCGCTCGTGGCGAGCTGCCGGCCGAGGCTGCGGTAGAGGCGCTCCTCCACCTCGGCGCGGGTCGGCTCCGGGGGCGGCGGCGGGGGGCGCTCGCCGAGCCCGCGCGGCGCCCCGGTCCGCAGCATGCGGAAGCTCCCGACGCGCGTCCCGTCGCGCTCGAAGCGGCCCTCGACGGCGCCGCCCTCGGTGACGCGCTCGCCGCGGTACTCGGTGCGGCCGGCGAGGGCGTGGGCGGCGGAGGAGCCGAGGCTGTCGCTCACCGAGAGCCGCGGCGCCGCGCCCGAGAGGTCGAGGTCGACGCGCGACTCGAAGCTCACCACGCGCGCCGAGTCGAAGGCGCTCCGCGCCGAGGAGAAGCCCGTCGCCGCCGGGCGCAGCCGCTTCTCGCGCGCGCCGCGCGGGTCGACGCGCAGGCCGGCGGCGATCTCGCGCGCCTGCTCCGGAGTCGGCTGCCAGGCGCCGAGCACGCGCAGCGGGTCGTCGCCACGGCGCTCGAAGCGGCCCGCCTCGTCCTCGAACAGCACCACGGGGTACTCGCGGAAGCGGAGGTCCGCGCCCTCGCGCTCGAAGATCCAGAGGCGGTCCTCCCACTGGTCCTGCTCGGGGAGCGCGGAGCGGAGGTCCCGGTAGTGGACGAGGACGTACCAGGCGCCCTCGATCTCGAAGGCGCGCGCGGGCGCGGCGAGCAGCAGCAGGACCGCCGCTGCGGCGAGCCGGCTCAGGGAACCTCCTCGCCCGGGAGCGTCCCTTCCTCGAGCCGGCGGAGCAGCTCCTCGCGCACGCGCTCGGCGGCCTTCTCGTTCGGGGTCGGGCCCTCGGTGGAGAGCGTCTGGACCGCGCCGACGCGGGTCAGCGTGAAGGTTCCGGTGCGCGTGCCGTCGCGATCGAAGCTTCCGGTCACGCGCTTGCCGTCGGCGCTCACCTCGGCGGCGGCATAGCGCGTGCGGCCTTCGGCGTCGTCGGCGCCGGCGCCGCCGAGCACGTCGGTGCGGGTGAAGACGGGCTTGTCCGCCAGCCCCTCGATGCTCCAGCTCTCCTCGTAGGTGATGAAGGAGACCGAGCGCTGCTGGGAGGTCGTCGACTTCCAGCCGGCGTCGTCCGAGCCGCGCAGCGACTTCGACTTCGAGCCGCGCGAGTTCACCGTCGGACCCGCCGCCAGCTCCGCCGCCTGGGCGGCGTTCGGCGTCCAGTGGGCCAGCACCCGGCTGCGGCCCTGGAAGCGCCCGCTGTCGTCCTGCAGCACCACGATCGGGTAGTCGATCCAGCGCAGCCGCTCGCCGTCGCGCTCGAACACCCAGACGCGGTCCTCCCAGCGCTCGGCATCGGGGTTGCCGGCGGAGCTGTCCTTGTAGTGGACGAGCACGTGCCAGGTGCCGGTGAGGTCGAGGGCCGGCGCAGGCGCGGCGGCGCACAGCGCGGCGAAGCAGACGGCGGCGAGGCGGGGGATGGGCACGCGGGTCTCCTCGGGGCTCAGATGCGGCGCGGGACGTCGGGGAAGCTGCGCCACACCGGCACGCCGCAGAAGTGCGTACCCTCGGTGCAGCGCGGGCGCACCAGGCCGTTCCGCACCACGCAGGGCGGGCCGACGTGCTCCACCAGCCGCGGGTGCACGGCGCGCACCTGCTCGATCTCCTGCATCGACGCCTCCCAGATCTCGCGCTGCGCGTTCAGGCAGGTGCGCATCGTCCACTTGTGCAGCAGGTGGAGCAGCGAGCCGGACTCCTCGAAGCGCACGGCGGTGGCGTTCGGCAGCACGTAGAGCGCGAGCTCCGGCGCGACGCCGAGCGCCAGCAGGCGCGCGCGCGCGTCGAAGGCGGCCTCGGCGGCCTCGACGAACAGGGCGTGGCAGGCCGGGTCGCCGGCGATCAGCTCGGGCTCCACGACGTCGGGCCGCAACGGCACGCTGCGCGTCAGCAGCGGCCGCGAGCCCGGCACCATGCGGTGGCGCTGGTCCTGGGAGTCGGCGCTGTGGGAGAGCTTCTTGCGGAAGGTGTAGTGCGCGTGGTCGAGGGCGCGCATCAGCGGAGCGTGGAAGGAGACGTTCAGCGTCTCGAGGCGGTAGCGGTTCTTCGCCGGGTCGAGGGCCAGCGCGAGGGCCTCGTCGTCCGGGAGCTCGTGGCGGCCGAGCACGTTGCGGATCGCGCTCGCGACCACCTCCGGGCCGCGGGCGCTCCAGTCGACGAGCCGCGAGCGGCGCCCGAGCAGGGACTTGTCGAAGGCCTCGAGGGCCGCGGCGTCGCCGACGCCGGGGGGCGCCTCGCGCGCCTCCACGGTCTCGTCCGGCTCGAGGGGCGGATCGCCCACCTCGCGGAAGAAGGCCGGGTCGACGCGCTCGACCTCCGCGAGCATGCGCTCGACCACGCGCCGCGCCTCGCTCGGCGCGTCACAGGCGGCGGCCATGCGGCGCAGCCGGTGCAGGGTGATGCCCGAGACGGTGTAGACCATCGCGGTGTGGCTGGCGATCGGGATCACGTAGCGGGCCGTCTCGATCGCCTTCTTCTCCGCCTCGCGCTTCACGTTGCGCCCGAAGGCGTGGGACTGGCGCTCGCGGAGCCGCCACAGCTCGGCCAGAATGCCGAGCGTCACGGGCTGCAGGCGCCGCGTCAGCTCGGCGTAGGCCTCCCAGGCGCGCAGCACGGCGGCCTCGTAGAGCTCGCGCGCGGCGCCGCCGAGCTCGGGCGGCACCAGCGCGCGCACCTCGTCCAGCCGCACGTAGCGCTGGCTCTGCTGCTCGGTGTTGTAGAACGGGAAGCCGTGCAGGAAGCACCAGACGAGCTGGCGCGACACGCCTTCGAGCGCGAACTCGAAGGTGGCGTGCTGATACACCGTGTGGTGTCCGCCCTCGAAGGTCAGCGGCCCGATGCTCTTCCGCTGGCGCTCGGTGACCTCGTCGGCGAACACCACGCGCGGCGAGTAGCAGGTGCGGGCGGCCGCGATGGCGTCGTCGTAGGGACGCTCGAACCAGTTGCGGAGGCGGACCTCCGGACCGCCGTCGATCACCGCCACGCGGTCTCCTCCCACGGCCGGTCGACTCTCGCAGAGCGGCAGCAAGCACGCAAACGGGGAGGTGATTTACCCACTTTCGGCCGGGCCGCGCCCGACCGGCCCGTTCTCGCGCGGACGAGGCCCTGCCGCGCGAGGCTCGCCTTTCCGGAGCCGGCGCGCCAAGATCGGCGCGACAACTGCCTGCCTGCTGCGAGACATCCACCGTTGGCACGTGACTTGCCGTTCAGCGCGTCCGGAGAAGTGCGCCCGTCCTGGCTCCGGGCGACACGTCACGTGACCACCGGCCGATCGAATCTCTGGATCATCCACCGCGACGAGCGGCTGCGCGCCGCGTTGCGCCGGCTCGCCGGCGTGACGGACGACGCGCTGGCCGGCGCCCCCGACGACGCGGCCTTCCGCGACGCGCCCTCGCCCCGGGTGGTGATGCTCGGCCTGGCCGGAGACTTCGAAGCGGAGCTCGAGTTCGCGCACCGGCTGGCCGCCCGGGTGCCCGCGGCGCGCTGGCTGGTGCTGGTGGACCCCGCGGACCGCGCCGAGGCCGAGCGCCTGTTCGACGGGCTGCCGGCCGAGTGGCTCTCGTTCCCGCCGACCGCCTCCGAGCTCCGCCAGAAGCTGCGCGGCGCGGCCAACCGCCGGCGCGTGGACGAGCTCTCCACGCGGCGCCTGCGCGACGCCCTGTCGCCCCGCTTCGCGCGCTACTTCGCCGATCTCGAGCTGCCGGACGTGCTGCGCGCCCTCGATCCGCGCATGGCCGCGGTGCCGCTCCTCGTCTTCGGCGAGCCGGGCACCGGGCGCGGTCTGCTAGCCCGCTACGTCCACGCCTTCGGCGGAAGCGGCGGGGCCTGGCACGAGATCGATTGCCGCGGCATCGCCGGCGCGGCGGACCTCGAGCGCACCCTCGCGGCAGCGCCCGCAGCCGGGCTCGGCGGGACCCCCGGGGTGACCGTCTGCCTGCGGGACGTCGACGCGCTCTCCGCGTCGGCGCAGTTCGCGCTGCGCTCCCTCGTCGAGCTGGGCCCGCCCGGCGCCCTCGGGCGGACGCTGCGGCTGCGCTGGCTCGCGACCGCGAGCGACGACGTCCTGGGACAGCGCGCGCCCGGGCTGGCGCCCGAGCTGGCGGAGGCGCTGGCGGGGCTCTCTCAGCGGCTGCCGCCGCTCCGCGAACGTCCCCCCGACGTCAGGCTGCGCTTCGCCGCAGACACCATGTTGGCCTGGTGCCGCGCGCGCGGCGAGCGGCCGCGGGGGCTCGCGCCCGATGCGCAGGAGGCGATCGTCGAGTACCCCTGGCCGGGGAACCACCGCGAGCTCGAGGCCGTGCTGCTGCGGACGCTCGCCGCGGAGGGGGTCGACCCTTTGCGGGCCGAGCACCTGCGCTTCGAGCTCTACGCCCCGGCCGTCACCGGGGAGGGCGGCGGCGAGGCGCTGCCGCGCGGGGAGGACACCCCGCGGCCGCGGCCGCCAGCGCGTGCACCGGCCGAGCCCCCTCCCGCGTCGCCGCGCGAGGCGCCGGTCGCGGGAGCGCGGCCGGAGCACGGCGCAGTCGCCAAGCCCGCCGAGGAGCAGCCGCCGGCTCCGCTGGCGGCGGGGGCCCCGCCCACCGCCGGCGGCGACGCAGCGAGCACGCGGCGCATCGCGCTCTCGCTGGCGCACGAGCTGCGCAACCGCCTGGTGTCGATCCGCACCTTCGCCACGCTGCTGCCCGAGCGCGCCGCGGACCCTGGCTTCCGCGAGCAGCTCGGGCCCGCCGTCGGCGCCGACGTCCGCCGCATCGAGGGCGCCCTCGAGCGGCTCGCTCGCTTCGCCGAGCTGCCGGCCACGAGCGCCGGCGAGCGCGTCGACATCGCGGCGCTGCTGGAGGAGCAGCTCGAAGCGCTGCGCGGCGAGATCGAGGCGCGCCGTCTGCTCGTGCTGAAGGAGCTCGATCGCAACCAGGCCCCCGCCCTCGGGAGCCGCGCGGCCTTCGCCTTCGCGTTCGAGGCGCTGCTCGCGCGGGCCCTCGCCTGGGTTCCCGAGCGGGGCGACCTGTACCTCGCGTCGAAGTCGATCGCGTCCGGACTGCGCGGCGAGCCCACGGTGCGGGTGGTGCTGCGCTTCCACCGGCCCGGCGAACGGCGTTCGCCGGGCGCGGCGCCCGGGGACGTGCCCGCGGAACGCGAGCTCGCGCTCGACATCGTGCTCGCGGAGCAGGCGGTGCGCTCCCAGCGCGGCAGCCTGCGCATCGACGCGACTGATGCGGAAGAGACCGTGATCGCGGTGGATCTCCCCGCCGCCTGATCGGCGCGAGCCGGATCGGCCGGCGGATGTCGCTACACTCCGGGCCGTGGCGCGCGTGCTCGTGGTGGACGACGAGGCGGGGGTCCGCGAGTCGCTTCGCATGCTGCTCCACGGGGAGTGCGAGGTCGCGACTGCGGAGAACGCCGAGGCTGCGCTCGCGCGCATCGCCGAGGCCCGCCCCGACCTGATCCTGCTCGACCTGGTGATGCCGGGGCGCAGCGGGCTCGAGCTGCTCGAGGAGCTGCGCGCCCAGGGCGAGCCGCCTCCGGTGGTCGTGCTGACCGCCACCAAGACCGTGACCACGGCGGTCGAGGCGATGAAGCTAGGCGCCGCGGACTACGTGACCAAGCCCTTCGAGGTCGACGCGCTGCGCATCAAGATCCGCAACCTGCTCCAGCACCGGGCGCTGGAGGAGCGGGTCGCGGAGCTGACCGAGGCGCTCGAGGAGCGCAGCCGGCTCGGCGCCCTGATCGGGCGCAGCGAGCCGATGCGCAAGGTGTTCCGCACCGTCGAGCGGGTGGCGCGCTCGCACGCCAACGTGCTGGTCGCGGGCGAGAGCGGCACGGGCAAGGAGCTCGTGGCGCGCGCGGTCCACGAGCTCGGGCCGCGCGCCTCGGGGCCGTTCGTCGCGATCAACTGCGCCGCGATCCCGCTGTCGCTGATGGAGAGCGAGCTCTTCGGCCACGAGCGCGGCGCCTTCACCGACGCCTCGGAGCGGCGCATCGGCCGCTTCGAGCAGGCGAGCGGGGGCACGCTGTTCCTCGACGAGATCGCCGAGCTGCCGTCCTCCGTCCAGGCGAAGCTGCTGCGCGCGCTCCAGGAGCGCACCATCGAGCGCGTCGGCGGGCGCGAACCCATCACCGTGGACGCGCGCTTCGTAGCCGCCACCAATCGCGAGCTGGCGAAGGAGGTCGCGGAGGGCCGCTTCCGCGAGGATCTCTTCTACCGGATCCACGTGGTGCCGATCGAGCTGCCGGCGCTGCGCGAGCGGCGCGAAGACGTGCGGCTGCTGGCCGAAGCGTTCCTCGAGCGCTCCGCCACCCAGGCCGGGGGGCCGCCGCGGCGCCTCTCGCGGGAGGCGCTCGCCGCCCTCGAGCGGCATGCCTGGCCCGGCAACGTGCGCGAGCTGCAGAACGCCATCGAGCACGCGGTGGCGCTCTGCGACGGGCCGACCATCCGCCTCGAGGATCTGCCGGACGCCGTGATCCAGGCGACCCGCACCGAGTCGCTGCGCGACGCTGTGCGCGCCGGCCAGCTCGACCTCGAGGAAGCGACCTCGCGCTTCGAGCAGGGCCTGCTGCGCGAGGCCCTCGAGCGCAGCGAGTGGAACCAGACCCGCGCCGCCGAGCGCCTCGGCATCACCCGCCGCGTCCTCAAGCTGAAGATGGACCGCTACGGCATCCGCGGCGACGGAGGGGACGGAGTCAACTAATCAACTAACTCTCCCCGCGGGTGCATGCCATCCACGTCGGGGCCGAGTTAGTTGATTAGTTGACTCCGTCCCCGCGGTCAGCGGATCCAGCCGGGGAGGCAGCCGGCGCGGCGGCACTCTTCCTCGAGGCCGCTGGCGAGGTAGCGGCGCAGCTCGGAGAGGCGCGCGGTCTGCTTCGCGTAGGTGGCCTGGGCGTCGGCGCAGTCGTACTCCTGGCGCATGCCGAGCTCGTCCTCGAGCGCCAGGTCGCCGCCCCGGTTGCACCAGGTGACGACCTCTTCGAGCTCGACGAGGCTGCGGCTCAGGCGGCTGCGCTCGGACTCCGCCTCGGTGCGCTTGCGCTTCCACATGGCGGCCTGGGCGTCCTCGCTGAGCGGCGGCTCGGCGGCTGCGGGCGCCGGCGCCTTCGGGTCCGACTCCTCGCGCGCGGCCTCGCCTCCCCCGAGGCGTTGCACCTCGCGGGAAGGCTGGTGCTTCCGCGCGCCCGGGCAAGCGGCGGCGTCGCTCGTGAAGTGGTCCTGCCCGTCGGCGCCGCGGCAGCGGTAGATCTCGCCGCTCGCCGGCGCCGCGAGGGCGAGGGCGAGGGGAAGGGCGGCCTTGGCGAGGAGCGGCGTGGCGACGCGCACGACCGGCAGATCGTCGCGGCCGCGCCCCGACTTGAACCCGTTCACTCGCGCCAGCTCCGCGGCACCTGCGCCGCGTTCGCCTCGCGCTCCAGCGCCTCGTACGCCTCGTGGAGGGTGCGCAGGTTGCGCTCGACGTGGGCCCGCTGGGGCGCGTCCTCGTCCAGCTCCAGGGCGTAGCCGGCCAGCCGGTCGAGGTCGCTCCGGGCGTCCCGGAAGCGCTCGCGCCACTGTCCCTCGGCGAGGCCGCCGCGCACGCTCTCGTTCGGCCGCAGGGTGATGACCCCCGCCGCCGCGTCGACCTGGTAGACGAAGTTGTTGAAGAAGCTCCCCCCGAGCAGCCCGATCTCCATCGACGAGTTCACGAGGGCGGCGAGGCGCTCGACGCGCGCAGGGCCCACCTGGACCGATTCCAGCTGGATCAGGGGCTCGGCGACCACGCCGGACGCGGTCTGGACCTGGAGGCGCGGGGTGTCGGCGTCGATCCGCAGGCCGAGCTGGCGCGCCACCCGATCGGGGATCGAGACCCCGCTCGCCCCGGTGTCGATCAGGAAAGGCGCCTCGACCCGGTCGTTGAGCAGCACCTGGACGAGCATCAGGGTCCCGTTCCGGGTGAAGGGGATGCGGAGCTCGCGCCCGGGCGGCAGCCCCGTCGAGCGGAGAGACGGGGCGATCGCGGCCTCGGCCGCCTCCGCCGAGGCGGGCGCCGCCTCGTAGGTCTGGAGGCGGCTCGGCGCGCGCGCCCGGGCGTCCTCTACGGCCCCGGAGCGCGCGGCGGGCGGGACCTCGCCCAGGTCCCGGCTGAAGTGGATGCCGCCCTGGGCATCGGTCCAGCGGTAGATCTCGCCCTCGGCCCCTGCAGGGGCCGCTACCAGGAGGGCCACGGCGAGCCACGGGGCACGGGGGATCACCCCGGGATGATCGGACGCGCAGGGGCCGGCCTTGATGGGCCGCACGCGAATGTGCACGAACGGCGTTCCATTCCGAACGACGCCCGAAAGCATCGCTGGATCAGTGACTTCCGCGCTCAGGCCTCCCCGGGGTGTTCGGCGCGGAACGAACGGACGGCCTCCTGCGTACACCCCGGGGGAGCCCTGCGAGCCCCACATTCTTCAACGTTTTCGAATGGTTGACAGTGAGCCTGCGGTTCGCTCCGCTACTTGGCACATGGGCTGCAGAAGGCCAGCCCTCGTGACCCGCATCACCGAAACGGCCCTGACCCGCCCGCGGATCCTCGTCGTCGACGACGAGCTCGGCCCGCGCGAGTCGCTGAAGATGATCCTCCGGCCCGCCTACGAGGTGCTGACGGCGTCGGACGGCAGCGAGGCCCTCGAGGCGCTGCGCTCGGCGCCGGTGGATCTCGTGACCCTCGACCTCAACATGCCCGGTCTGCAGGGCGAGGAGCTGATGCGCGTCATCCGGCGCGAGTTCCCGCACGTCGAGGTCATCGTCATCACGGGCTACGGCAGCGTGGAGAGCGCGGTCGAAGGCCTCCACTACGGGATCTGCGACTACATCCAGAAGCCCTTCGACGTGGTGAAGGTGCTGACTGCGGTGGCGCGCGGCCTCTCGAACCGCCAGGGCCGCCGCCAGCTCGCGGCCTTCCTGGAGCGGCTCGGCGACCTGCTCGGCCGCGGCGACGAGGTGCAGCGCATCCTGGCGCGCATCGAGCGCAGCCCGCGCATCCAGCGCCGGGTCGGCGAGCTGCTGACCGACCTCGACGCGCCGCGCCCCGGCGAGGAGCGCGAACGCGTTCGCACGTCGAGCTTCCTCGAGGTGCTCGCCGAGACCATCGAGGCGCAGCACGAGTTCATGCGCGGCCATGCCCAGCGCACCTCCTTCTACGCGGGCCTGCTCTGCGATCGCCTGTGCCTCGGCAGCCGCGAGCAGGAGCACGTACGGATGGCGGGCTTCCTGCACGACGTCGGCAAGATCGGCGTCCCCTCCGAGCTGCTCGCGCGCCCGGCGGCGCTGGATCCCCAGGAGCGCCTGCTCGTCGAGCGCCACCCGGTGATCGGCGTCGCGCTCGTCGACCCGCTCGGCCTGCCCGCCGAGGTCTCGATGGCCATCCGGCACCACCACGAGTGGTGGGACGGCCGCGGCTACCCGGACGGCGTGTACGGCAACCAGATCCCGCTGCCCGCGCGCATCGTCGCGGTGGCGGATGCCTACGACGCGATGACGTCGGACCGCCCGTATCGACGCGCCCTCGCCCAGGAGGTCGCGATCGACGAGCTGAAGCGCTTCTCCGGGGTCCAGTTCGACCCCGTCCTGGTCAAGGAGTTCCTCTGCATCGTGGAGTCGGCCCCGGTGGACATCCAGGTCCTCGCCGAGACCGTCGCCACGCGACCGGGGGACGAGTCGGCCGTGCCGTCGGCGTGAGAGGGGGACCGTGGCGGCGAACGTGAACGGGAGCGAGGCCCTGGCGGTGAGCGGGGCCACCGGTGCAGAGCGCACCACGCGGCGCGAGGAGCGCGTCGCCGTGGTGCGCCACGTGGAGTACACGCCTTTCCCGCGGGTGTCCGCACACCAGCGGGGGCGGCTGGCCTTCACCCGGGACGTCTCGCCGTCGGGCTTGTGCCTGCGGGTCGAGGCGCCGGAGTGCCCGGGAGCTCTCGTTCGCGTCGCCGTCCGGGGCGTCGACGGCCGGCCGGCTCGCGTCGCCATCGCACGGGTCGCCTGGAGCGCCCCGACGGTGGACGGCGCCTGGTGGGTGGGCCTGGCGATCGTCGAGGAGTGCGCGCGGCGCGTGCTGCGCGTGCGGCGGCCCGCCCTCGCCACCCCGTCGCAGCGCGCATAGGCACGCCTCCGCGGCGTGCCCTAAGCTCAGCCGGCCATGTTCGGCATCGGCTTCCCGGAGCTGCTCGTCATCCTCGTGGTGGCGCTGCTCGTGTTCGGCCCGTCGAAGCTCCCCGAGCTCGCGCGCTCCCTGGGACGCGGCCTCGCCGAGTTCCGCCGCGCCTCCCTCGATCTGCGCCAGTCGGTGATGGAGGCCTCCGAGGAGCGGCCGGCGGAGACCGCCCCGGGCGGACGCACGCCCGCCGAACGCGCCAAGGCCCTGGCGGCCGGCGCGGCGCCGGCGGCCGAGGCGAAGCCCGGGGAGGCCTCGGGAGCGCCCGCGGCGGACGCCGAGAAGCGCATTGGATGAGACCAAGCTCCCGCTGACCACCCATCTCGCGGAGCTGCGCACGCGGCTGTTCTGGATGCTCGGCGCCTGGCTCGCCGCGACGATCGGCGCCTGGAACTTCCGCGACCAGATCTTCGGCTACCTGCTGAAGCCCGCGACCCGGGCCCTCGCCAGCCTGGGCCACGGCGCCGGTCCGCTCCAGGCGATCGCCCCGACCGAGATCCTGTTCACGCACATCAAGTGCGCGCTGCTGGCGGGCTTCGTGATCTCGCTTCCGATCACGTTCTGGCACGCCTGGGCCTTCGTCGCGCCGGGCCTCTACCCGAACGAGAAGCGCACCACGCTCCCCTTCGTGCTGATCTCGACGCTGCTCTTCGTCGGTGGCGCCTTCTTCGGACACACCTTCGTGTTTCCGATCATCTACCAGTTCTTCGCCGGCTTCAGCAGCAGCTACGTGCAGGCGGCCTGGACGATGCGCGAGGTCTTCTCGATGAACGTGCAGCTGATCCTCGCCTTCGGCGTGGGATTCGAGCTGCCGATCGTGGTCTACTTCCTCGCCGCGGCGGGCATCGCGGAGCCGAAGGCGCTGCTGCGCGGCACCAAGTACGGGGTGCTGGTCTCCTTCGTGGTGGGCGCGGTGCTGACGCCGTCCCCCGACATCGTGAGCCAGTTCCTGCTCGCGGGCCCGCTGTCCGTGCTCTACCTGCTCGGCGTCGCCGCCGCCTACCTGTTTGCCCCGCGGCGCAAGCCGGCCGCCGGGGAGGCCCCGGCCAAGCGCCTCACCACCCACGGCGCCCCCTAGGGCATTCCCCCGGCCGCCGGCGGAACCCCCACCCGGGGGCCGCAAGATCCCGCTCCGATCGCTCGATAGGGAAGGATCGACGGCCGGTCGGGACGGGCGTGAACGACGAGACGCTGATCATCGCCTCCATGGGAGGCATCGTGGTGGTCACCCTCCTCTACCTGAGGAAGGTGGGCAGCGGTGCGGGCGCCTCGCACTGGGCGGCGGCGTGGCTGGTGCTCTGGTTCGCCGGGCTGCTGCTCGCCTTCGAGCGCCGGGGTCCCGAGGTCGCAGCGCACGCCATCGGCTCGGGCTTCAGCCTGCTGATCCTGGCGGGCGCCCTCGGCTTCGCCGGGCGCCCCCTGCCGAGGCTCCTCGCGCGAGTGCTCGTCGCGCACGTCGGCACGCAGCTCGTCCTGCGCGCCGCGGGCTACGACAGCCTGGCCCTCGGCATCGCCACGACGCTCGATCTCTTCGCGGGCGTCGCCGCGTCGGCGGTGCTCTGGCGCTGGCGCGAGCCCGGCGTCGGCGCCGCCGAGCGCCTGCTCGGCCCCGGCGTGGCGCTGCTGGTGCTGCTGAACCTGACGGACTCGCTGGTGCGCTTCGCCGGGCTCGACCCCGGCTTCCTGGTGGCGCCCTGGATCGGCCTCGGCCTCACCCTCGCGCTGGTCCAGATCATGGCGATCGTCGACCGCGTGATGGCCAACGAGGAGCGGCTGCGGCGCGAGAGCGAGCGGCTCGCCGCCCGCGTCGAAGCCGCTGCCCAGCGCCGCGTGGGCGAGCTCGAGCTGCTGCGGCGGATCGCGGCCGCGGGGACGGCCCACGGCGACACCCCCGCGCTCGTGGGGGCGGTGCTCGAAGCGGTGCGCGAGACCCTGGAGCTCGACGGCGGCGGCGTCTGGCTGGTCGCGGAGGACGGCCAGCGCCTCGTCTGCGCGGGTCGCTTCGGCGCGGCCGAGCCGGGCCCGGACGAGTCCCTCGACCTGCGGACCGATGCGCGGCTCGCGCTCCGCGTGCTCGGCTTGCAGGAGCCGTGCGTCTTCGAAGAGCTGTCGAGCGATGCGCGCATCGAGAGCCCCGCGATGCGCGCGCTGGGGCCGCTCGCCGGCGTCGTGCTTCCCCTGTGTCACGCCGAACGCGACCTCGGCCTGTGGGTCGCGGGGCGGCGGGCGCCGCAGGCCTTCGACGAGGCCGACCGCCGGCTGCTGGACGCCGTCTCGGACGAGCTCGCCCTGGCCGTCGAGCACGTGCGCGGCATCGAGCTGCGCCGGCTCCAGGCGGAGCAGCTCGCGAACGAGCGGCTCACGCTGCGCGCGGTGCTCGAGTCCGCGCCGGTCGGCATCTTCATGGTGGACGGGAGCTGGCGCAACACGGTGATGAACCACCTCGGCTGCCAGCACCTCGGGATCGGCGAGCCTTCCGAGTGGCTGGGCCGCAGCGGCCTCGACGGGCTGCGCGCCTACATCCCGAACGTGCGCGATCCGGAGGCGCTGCTGGCGCTGATGCGCCGGCTCTCCGAGGAGCCGAGCCGCGTGGTCGACGGCTTCGAGTTCACGCTCGAGCAGCCCCGGGAGCGCACGCTCTCGATCTACTCCGCCCCGGTGCTGAGCGAAGCCGGCGAACGCGTGGGCCGGGTCTTCGCCACCCGCGACGTGACCCAGGAGCGCGCCCTGGAGGAGCAGCTCCGGCAGTCCCAGAAGATGGAGACGCTCGGCACGCTGGCCGGCGGCGTGGCCCACGACTTCAACAACCAGCTCACCGCCATCCTCGGCAACGCGCGGCTGGCGCTCGACGCGGCGCCGCGCGACCCGGAGCTGCGCGCCACCCTGCTCGAGCTGGAGCGCGCCGCCGATCACTGCGCGCAGCTCACGCGCGGCCTGCTGGCCTTCGCGCGACGCGCCCCGGCCCGCCAGCAGGCGGTCGACTCGGCGCGGATGCTCGCCGAGGTCGGCACCTTGCTGCGCCCGACGCTGCCCCAGGCGATCGCGCTGCGGGTCGACGCGGAGCCCGAGCTGCCCGCGGCGCTCGGCGACCCGACGCAGATCCAGCAGATCTTGCTGAATCTCGGCGTCAACGCCCGCGATGCGATCGTCGGGGCAGGAGCGATCGCGATCGAGGCGCGCAGCCGCACGCTCGGGCCCGCCGAGTGCGCCGGCCGCGCGAGCGCGCGGCCCGGCCGCTACGTCGTGCTGTCGGTGCGCGACGACGGCGCGGGGATGGAGGCGCACACCCTCGAGCGCATCTTCGACCCGTTCTTCACGACGAAGCCGCTCGGCTCGGGCACCGGCCTCGGGCTCGCGATCGTCTACGGCCTGGTGCGCGCCAACCAGGGCTGGATCGAGGTCGAGAGCGAGCCGGGCCGGGGCTCGGCGTTCCACGTCTGGCTCCCCGCGGCCGAAACGGCGCTGACGCCGGAGCCGGCGGAGCCGCCGCCGGGGACCTCCCCGCGGCGCGCCGGGAGCGAGCGCATCCTGCTGGTGGAGGACGAGCCGCCCGTGCGCCGCGTCGCACGGCTCGCCCTCGAGCGGGAGGGCTACACGGTGATCGAGGCCTGCGACGGACTCGAGGCCGTCGAGTGGCTGCGCGGGGTGGCGGAGCCGCCGGACCTCACCGTGCTCGACCTCTCGATGCCCCGGATGGGCGGCCTCGAGGCGCTGGCGGAGCTGCGCCGGCTGGCGCCCGAGCTGCCGGTGATCCTCACCAGCGGCCACTTCAACGACGCCTCGCCCGACCCGGACGTCGAGTGCCTGCCGAAGCCCTACCGGCCGGGCGTGCTGGCCGAGCGCGTGCGGGCGGTGCTCGACGCCCGCAAGCGACCGGACGGAGACTAGGGCCGCGCGCGCTCGGGGCTCCGCTCAGGGAAGGCGCAGCAGGCGCTCGAGGATCGCGCCGGCGGCCCGGCGCGCCTCGACGGCCGTCGCCACCTCCATCTCCGCGCCGATCCCGGAAGCGGCCGGCGCCTCCAGGGTGCGCAGCACGCCGCGCTCGACGGTGGGCACGATGCGCAGCCGCTCGAAGCGCAGCGGCGCGGGGTCGACGAGCGCCTGCACCGTCAGCGGGTCGTGGAGGAAGGCGACGTTGTCGGGGTCGAGGGTGCCGCCGATCTCGCCGAAGATCTTCGCCTGCCAGGGCGTCCAGATCCGGATCAGACGGGCGAGGGCGCGCGGCACCCGCCCCGCCGCCTCGAGGCGCGCCAGGTCGGCGTTCGTGAGCCAGGTCTGGAGCGTGACGTCGGCCGTCACCAGGCGGGTGGCGAAGCCGGCGCCGAGCACCGCCACGCTGGCCTCGGGGTCGGAGCACAGGTTGTAGTCGATGCCCGGCGCGCAGCGCAGCGCGCCGATGCGGACCTCGCGGACGTGGCCGCCCATCACCGTGAGGCCGGCCACGCGCTTCGGGAGCTTCGGATCCAGGGCGAGGGCGCGCGCCAGGTTCGTCAGCGGACCGATCGCCACCAGCTCGAGGCCGGTGACCTCGCGCGCGAGGCGCACGATCGCCTCGGGCGCGGGCTCCCGCTCGATGGGCGCATCCGGCCCGTCGGGCAGGCCGCCGTCCTCGATCTCGCGCCAGACGAAGCGCTCCTTGCGCAGCACGGCCTCGTCCTCGCCGACGAAGACCGGCACGTCGCGGCGCCCCGCCACGCCGAGGATCCGCGCGGCGGCCGCCGCCCGACGCCGCGCGATGCGCGCGACGCAGCTCACCCCGACGACACGCAGCTCCGGCGACGCCAGCGCCACCCCGAGCGCCAACGCATCGTCCACGTCCGAGCCGATGTCCGTATCGATCAGAACCGGGCGCATGAGTTTAGAAAGGGGACGGACTTAAGAATTTAGAAACGAGCCACCGCGTGGCGAACTCGAGAGTTGGTTCTGCGTTTCTAAATTCTTAAGTCCGTCCCCTTTCTAAACTTTCGGAGGGGGGGTGACGGTGAAGAGGGGGGCGCCGGCTTCGACGGTGTCGCCTTCGCGGACGGTGATCTCGGTGATGATGCCGTCGATGGGCGAGGGGATGGGGTTCTCCATCTTCATCGCCTCGACGATCACCACCGGCTGGCCGGCCGAGACGGCCTCGCCCGTTGCCAGCTCGAGCTTCACGATCTTGCCGGGCATGTCGGCGGTGACGGTCTCGGGGCCGGTCGCCACCACGGCCGCGCTCTGGGAGAGCATGCGCGAGCGCTCGTCGATCGCTTCCAGGTGGAAGAGCTGGCCGCGCACCAGCACGTCGAACTTGGGACCGCCGCGCTCGTCGACCATCGCCTCGAACTGCTGGCCGTCCTCGATGATCGAGTAGATGGTGCGGCCGCTCTTGGCCACGTCGACGCGCACGGTGTGCTCGCCGATCGTCACGTCGTAGAGGTTGTCGCCGGCCTCGCGCAGCTCGACGCGAACCTTCTCCTTGCCCTCGGTGACCTCGTAGATCATCGGAGGCCCCCGCGCATCTGGCTGCGTCGGCCGTAGCTCTGCCAGGGGTTCGCGCCGCCCGCGTGGTACACCGCGCGCTCCGAGCGCTCCTTGTCGCGCCGGTAGGCGGCGATGGCCGCGATCATCACGGCCACCCGCCGCTCCTCGCCGTCCGGCTGCGGCGCCGCCTTGCCGCCGTCCATGTGCTGATCGATGAAGCCCGTGTCGTAGTGGCCCTCGAGGAAGCGCGGGTGGCGGAGCACGCGCAGGTGGAACGGGATCGAGGTCTTGATCCCCTTCACCACGAACTCCTCGAGCGCGCGGCGCAGCCGGTCGATCGCCTCGTCGCGGTCCCGACCCCAGGCGATCAGCTTCGCCACCATCGGGTCGTAGTTCACCGTCACCGTGGCGCCCTGGTAGACGCCCCCGTCGACGCGGATGCCGATGCCGTCGGGCGGCCGGTAGACGCTGATCTCGCCCGGCGACGGCGCGAAGTTGCGGTCCGGGTCCTCGGCGTAGATGCGCGCCTCGAGGGCGTGGCCGGTGATCGCGAGCTGGTCCTGGGAGAACGGCAGCGGCTCGCCGGCGGCGACGCGGATCATCGTCTTCACGATGTCGACCCCGGTGACCGCCTCGGTGATGGCGTGCTCCACCTGGACGCGCGTGTTCATCTCGAGGAAGTAGAAGTGGCCCTTGGCGTCGACCAGGAACTCGCAGGTGCCGGCGCCCACGTAGCCGACGGCCTTGGCGGCGGCGACCGCGGCCTCCCCCATCCGCGCGCGCAGGTCCTCGGAGATGCGGTTGCCCGGCGCCTCCTCGATAACCTTCTGGTGCCGGCGCTGGATGGAGCACTCGCGCTCGAACAAGTGCACCACGTTGCCGTGGCGGTCCGCGAGGATCTGGATCTCGATGTGGCGCGGCTCCTCGACGAACTTCTCGACGTAGAGCGAGTCGTCGCCGAAGGAGGCCTTCGCCTCGCTGCGCGCGCGCGCCACCGCCTGGCGCACCTCGGAGACGTCGCGCACCAGGCGCATGCCCTTGCCGCCGCCGCCGGCCGCCGCCTTGATCATCACGGGCGGGCCCACGTCGCGCACCCAGCGCTCGACCGCCTCGTCGGAGAGCCGCTCGGTGGTGCCCGGCACGATCGGCACGCCCGCCTTCTCCATGGTCTGGCGCGCCGTCACCTTGTCGCCCATCTGGCGCATCACCGAGCCCGCCGGGCCGATGAACACCAGCCCCTCCTTCTCGACGAGGTCGGCGAAGGCGCCGCGCTCCGAGAGGAAGCCGTAGCCCGGGTGGATCGCCTCGGCGCCCGAGCGCTTCGCGATCTCGAGGATGCGGTCCATGCGCAGGTAGGACTCGGCCGAGGGCGGCGCGCCGCAGTGGTAGGCCTCGTCGGCGAAGCGCACGTGGAGCGCGTCGCGGTCGACGTCCGAGTAGATGGCGACGGTCTTCACGCCGAGCTCGCGCGCCGCGCGGATCACGCGCACGGCAATCTCGCCCCGGTTCGCGATCAGGATCTTCTTGAACACTGTCTTGCCCCGGGTCTAGAGCGGTACGTTGCCGTGCTTCTTGGGCGGGTTCTGGTCGCGCTTGGTGGCGAGCATCTCCAGCGCGTTGATGACCTTCGAGCGGGTCTCCTCCGGCAGGATGACCTCGTCGATGTAGCCGAGCTCCGCCGCCTTCCAGGGGTTGGCGAACTTCTCGCGGTAGTCGGCCTCGAGCTCCAGCCGGCGCGCCGCCGGATCGGCGGCGTCCTTCAGCTCGCTCTTGAACACGATGTTGACCGCGCCGTCGGGCCCCATCACCGCGAACTCGGCGGTCGGGAACGCGAAGTTCACGTCCGCGCGGATGTGCTTGCTGCTCATCACGACGTAGGCCCCGCCGTAGGCCTTGCGCGTCACCACGGTCACCTTCGGCACCGTGGCCTCGCAGAAGGCGTACAGCAGCTTCGAGCCGTGGGTGATGATGCCGCCGTGCTCCTGGTCGATGCCCGGCAGGAAGCCCGGCACGTCCACGAAGGTGACGATGGGCAGGTTGAAGGCGTCGCAGAAGCGCACGAAGCGGCCGGCCTTCTTCGAGGAGTCGGTGTCGAGGCAGCCCGCCAGGAAGGCCGGCTGATTCGCCACGATGCCCACCGAGCGCCCGCCGAAGCGGGCGAAGCCGCAGACGATGTTGCGCGCCCACAGCGCGTGGACCTCGAGGAAGTTCCCGTCGTCCACCACGAGCTTGATCAGCTCCTTGATGTCGTAGGGCTTGTTGGCGTTGTCCGGCACCAGGGTGCGCAGCGTGGGCTCGCGGCGGTGCGGGTCGTCGTCGGTCGGGACGAAGGGGGGATCTTCGAGATTGTTCTGGGGCAGGAAGGACAGCAGCTGGCGGATGTACTGGATCGCCTCCTGCTCCGAGCCCGCGGCGTGGCTCGCCACGCCGCTCTTGCTGGCGTGGGCCATGGCGCCGCCGAGCTGCTCGGTGGTGACCTCCTCGTGGGTCACGGTCTTCACCACGTCCGGCCCGGTGATGAACATGTTGCTGGTGTTCTTCACCATGATGATGAAGTCGGTCATCGCCGGCGAGTACACCGCGCCGCCGGCGCAGGGCCCCATGATCGCGGAGATCTGCGGGATCACCCCGGACACCATCACGTTGCGCAGGAACACGTGGCCGTAGCCGCCGAGCGAGACGACGCCTTCCTGGATGCGGGCGCCGGCGCCGTCGTTCAGCCCGATGAAGGGCGCACCGACCTTGGCGGCGAGGTCCATCACCTTGCAGACCTTCTCGGCGAAGGCGCCCGACAGGCTGCCGCCGAAGACGGTGAAGTCCTGCGCGAACAGGAACACCTGACGCCCGTCGATCTTGCCGTGGCCCGTGATCACGCCGTCGCCGGGGATCTTCTGCTTGTCGGCGCCGAAGTCCGTGCAGCGGTGCAGCACGAACTTGTCCATCTCGACGAAGGTGCCCGGGTCGAGCAGCAGCTCGATGCGCTCGCGCGCGGTGAGCCGCCCGCTGGCGTGCTGGCGCTGGATGCGCTCCGGGCCCCCGCCGAGCTCGGCCTGGGCGTTCAACTCCTCGAGTCGCTTGATCTTCTCTTCGATCGACATGTCTTCTGTGAGGAAAAGAGGGTAGGAGCGGAGTCCCCTAGAGGCTCGAGATCTCGGTGGTGCGCTCCTGGAGCCGCGTCTCGTACACCGCCAGCTCGATGGGCTTGCGCGCGACGCCCGAGTCCATGGCCGCCTGGGCGACCGCCGGGCATACGAACTGGAGCACGCGCGGGTCGAAGGGCTTCGGGATGATGTACTCGGGGCCGAAGTCGAACTGCTCGTCCGGGTAGGCGCGCTTCACCACCGCCGGCACCGCCTCGCCGCGGCGGGCGAGCTCGGCGAGCGCGTGGACGGCCGCCTGCTTCATCGGCTCGTTGATCTTGCGCGCGCGCACGTCGAGCGCTCCGCGGAAGATGAAGGGGAAGCCGAGCACATTGTTCACCTGGTTCGGGTAGTCCGAGCGGCCGGTGGCGGTGATCGCATCGGGCCGCACGGCCTTCACGTCGACCGGCGAAATCTCCGGATCGGGGTTCGCCATCGCGAACACGATCGGGGACTTGGCCATCTCCTTCACCATCTCCTGGGTCACGACGCCCGCCTGGGAGAGGCCCACGAACACGTCTGCGCCGCGCAGCGCGTCGGCCAGGCTTCGGCACTTCGTCTCGCGGACGAACTCTTCCTTGTACTTGTTGCGCCCATCCTTGCGCTCGGCGTGCAGCACGCCCTTGCTGTCGCACATCAGGATGTTCTCGGCGAGCACGCCGAGGTCCTTGTAGAGCTTCGCGCAGGCGATCGCCGAGGCGCCCGCGCCGGAGAACACGACGCGCACCTCCGAGAGCTTCTTGCCGACGATGTGGGTCGCATTCAGCAGGGCGGCGCCGGAGATGATCGCAGTGCCGTGCTGGTCGTCGTGGAAGACGGGGATGTCGAGCGTCTCGATCAGCGTCTTCTCGATCTCGAAGCACTCGGGCGCGCGGATGTCCTCCAGATTGATGCCGCCGAAGGTGGGCGCGATCATCTGGCAGAAGCGGATGATCTCCGCCGGGTCCGTCGAGTCGACCTCGATGTCGAAGACGTCGATGTCGGCGAAGCGCTTGAAGAGAACGCCCTTGCCCTCCATCACCGGCTTGGAGGCGAGCGCCCCCATGTTGCCGAGGCCCAGCACCGCGGTGCCGTTCGAGATCACGGCGACCAGGTTGCCCTTCGCGGTGTAGCGGTACGCCTCCTCCGGGTCCTTGGCGATCGCGCGCACCGGCTCGGCGACCCCGGGGGTGTAGGCCAGCGCCAGGTCGTGTTGGGTGGTGGTCTCCTTGGTGGGGACCACCTTGATCTTTCCGGGGCGGCCCTTGGAGTGGTAGTCGAGCGCTTCCTTGCGCAGCGTCACGGGTGGAACCTCTTCCGCTGCCCGTGGGAGAGACAGCCGGAATGCGGGGTCGGGGAGCGAATTCTATCAGATCGACCGGCCCCCACGGGAGGGCCGAAAACGACGCAGATCCGCGGGGTTGGCGCGCCGGGGAGGAATCGGGGCGCTACTCCTTCAGCAGCTCCCGGGCGATCACCAGCCGCTGGATCTGGTTGGTCCCCTCGTAGATCTGCATCAGCTTGGCGTCCCGCATCAGCTTCTCCACCGGATACTCCTTGGTGTACCCGTTGCCTCCGAAGACCTGCACGGCGTCGGTCGTGACGCGCATCGCCGCGTCCGTCGAGAAGCACTTGGCGAAGGAGGAGTGCTTCGAGGCCCGCAGGCCCTGGTCGATCATCCAGGCGCTCTGCAGGGTGAGCAGGCGCGCCGCCTCCACCTCCTTGGCCATGTCGGCGAGCATGAACTGCACCGCCTGGAAGCCGGAGATCGGGAAGCCGAAGGCCTTGCGCTCGCGCGCGTAGGCAATGCTCTCCTCGAGGGCCCGGCGCGCGATGCCGACCGCGAGGGCGCCGATCGACGGGCGCGTGGTATCGAGGGTCTTCATCGCGATCTTGAAGCCCTCGCCCTCCTGGCCGAGGCGCTGGGAGGCGGGCACGCGCACGCCGTCGAAGTGGATGACGCGCGTGTCGCTCGCGCGCTGCCCCATCTTGTCTTCCTTCTTCCCCACCGTGATACCCGGCATCTTGGCGTCGAGGACGAAGGCGCAGATGCCCTTGTGGCGGCTCATGCGGTCGAGGGTGGCGAAGACCGTGTAGACATCCGCCACGCCGCCGTTGGTGATCCAGCACTTGGTGCCGTTGAGGACGTAGTGGTCGCCGTCCTTCTCGGCCAGCAGCTGCAGCCCGGCGACGTCGGAGCCGGCGGCGGGCTCGGAGAGGCAGAACGAGACCAGCGAGAAGTCCCGGGTGAGGCGCCCCAGCCACTCCTTCTTCTGCTCCGGCGTGCCGCCGACCAGGATCGGCGTCAGGCCGAGGTCGTTGCACATGATCGAGGTCGCCATGCCGGCGCAGCCCCAGGCCAGCTCCTCCACCACCAGACAGCTGTCGAAGAGGTTCAGCCCCACGCCGCCGTACTCCGAAGGGATGGAGACGCTCGAGAGGCCGAGCTCCCACGCCTTGCGGATGATCTCGGTGGGGAACTCGCCGCTCTGGTCGTAGCGGGCCGCCTGGGGGGCGATCTCCTGGTGCGCGAAGCGGCGGGCGGTCTCCTGGAGCGCGAGCTGCTCGTCGCTGAGCGAAAAATCCATCGAAGTGACTCCCGGTCATTTTAGTGTGCAATTCCGCGGACTTGCGGAGTGCAGACTAGCGACGCGGGAGGCCCGGGGAAAGGGCCGGTCAGGCGGCCTGGACGTACCCGAGCTGGCGCGAGAGGCGCTGGGCGACGTCGAGCAGGGCGGGGACGGCGCTGCGCTGGAGGGCGTCCTGGGGAAGCCGGAACGCGGGGCCCGAGATGGACAGCGCCCCGACCAGCCGGCCGCTCGCGTCGTAGACCGGGGCTGCGGCGCAGCAGAGGCCGCGCTCGCACTCCTCGAGGTCCATGGCGAAGCCCTGGGCCGCCACCCCGTGGAGGTGCTCCAGCAGCTTGTCGCGATCGACCAGCGTCCGGGGCGTACGGGCCCCCAGCCCGCGGCCGATCACCTCGCGGTCGAAGCGCTCCTGCTCGTCCGACCGGGAGCAGGCGAGCAGCACCTTGCCGAGGGCGGTGCAGTGGGCGGGCAGGGTGCGCCCGACCCGCAGGCCCGTCTGGACGATCTGGTTGGCCTGCTCGCCGTCGAGGTGCACCACCTCGAACTCCCGCAGCTCGCCGAGGTGGGCCGACTCCCCCGAGCGACGCACCAGCTCCTCGAGCAGCGGGCGAGCCAGCCGCAGCAGGCTGCGCGACGCGCCGTAGGCGCGGCCGAGCTCCAGGCAGCGCACCCCGAGCCGGTAGGCCTCGTTCTCGCCGACCTGCTCGACGTAGCCCTGCTGCTCCAGGGTCGCGAGGATCCGGAACACGTTGTTCTTGTGGAGATTCAGGCGCCGAGCCAGCTCGGTCACCCCTAGCTCCACCTCGTCGCGGAACGCCTCCAGCACGCGGAGCGCGTTCCGGACCGTGTGGATCACGTAGTCGCTCTTGGACCTTCTCATGGGCAGGGCTTCCGTGGCTCGGAGGGGAGGGGGGCCTGCGCCGGGGCGTCACGTCACGAGCGGTTCTTCACCTTTTCCCAGTCGGCCAGGAAGCGCTCCAGGCCGATGTCGGTGAGCGGATGCTTGGCGAGCTGGCGGAGCACGCTGGCCGGTACGGTGACGACGTCGGCTCCCAGCAGGGCGGCCTGCACCACGTGGATCGGGTGCCGCACGCTCGCCACCAGGACCTCGGTGTCGAAGCCGTAGTTCCGGTAGATGGTGCAGATCTGCTCGATCAGCTCCATGCCGTCGGTGGAGATGTCGTCGAGGCGGCCGACGAAGGGCGACGCGAAGTTCGCGCCCGCCTTGGCCGCCATCAGCGCCTGCACCGCGTTGAAGACGAGCGTGCAGTTCGTCGCCACGCCCTGCTCCGAGAAGCTGCGCAGCGCCTTCAGCCCCTCGAGCGTCATCGGCACCTTGACGACGATGTTCTCGGCGATCTTCTTGAGCTCGAGCCCTTCGGAGATCATGCCGGCGGCGTCGAGCGCGGTGACCTCGGCGCTCACCGGTCCGTCGACCAGCTTGGTGATCTCGCGCAGGATGGCGCGCGGATCGCCCGACTCCTTGGCGAGCAGCGACGGATTCGTGGTGACGCCGTCGAGGAGACCGTAGGAGGTCGCCTCGCGGATCTCGTCGAGGTTGGCCGTGTCGATGAAGAATTTCATGGGGGTGAGCACTCGAAAAGGAGAATCGAACGGACGGTCTCTACTATCCCAAGCGACGCACGAGTGTCAATACGAAGAAGCACTCACGCGCGAGAAAGTGCCGAGCGTCACGGGGCTGCGTCGCCCTCGGGGAGCGTTCAGCTCTCGCTGCCTGCGCGCGCTTCTTCGCGGCTCTCGCCTTCCGTCGCGAGCAGCTCGATCACGAGCAGGATCACGCCGACGACGATGAAGCTGTCGGCGAGATTGAAGTCGGGCCACGTGTAGCCGCCCCACAGACGGAAGTGCAGGAAGTCGACGACCTCGCCGTGGCGAAGACGATCGAGAAGATTGCCGACGGCGCCGCCGAGGATCAGCCCGAGCGAGAGCGCGGAGAAGCGGTCCCCGGGGGCGAGCTTGCGGTAGAAGGAGAAGATCAGCCCGATTGCGACGAGCGTCACGCCGATGAAGAAGAACAGTCGCACCGGCTCGGGGCTCGTCGCGAGCATGCCGAACGCGGCGCCCGGATTGCGCACGTGGGTGATGTGGAAGAAGCCCGGCACGACGGGGATCTCGTCCGAGTAGCTGAGCGACCGCAGGATCCACTCCTTGGTGAGCTGATCGAGCGGGATGCTGAGCGCGAGGGCGCCGAGGAAGAGCTTGAGCTTCGGCGTCATGCCGCGGCGAACCTAGCTTACTCCTCGCCGTCGAGCCGCCCGAAGAAGCGCTCCAGCCAGCTCCGCCGCTGCTCGCGGCGGCTGGGCCGATCCTCCGGGGAAGCGCCTTCCTCCGGCTCGTCGCGGTCGCGGTCGCGGCCGAAATCGGGCCACGCGATCCGGAAGCCCGGACAGGTCTCCTCGGGCTCGGTGCCGCGCACGAACCAGGTCGGCTCGCGGCGCGGGCAGCCGAGCATCGCGCGCGCGCCAGACTCGGGATCGATGTCGACCTGCTCGACCTCGGCCGGGGCCGCGAAGCTCCCCGGCACGCTGCCGCCGGTCGCCTCCTTCAGGAAGCGAACCCAGAGGGGAAGCGCGACGCGCGAGGCGGCGAGGCCGATGCTGCGCGGCTGGTCGAAGCCCACCCAGACCACCACCGCCAGCTCCGGCGTGTAGCCTGCGAACCACGTGTCGTACTCGTCGTTGGTGGTGCCGGTTTTTCCCGCCACCGGGCCGCTGATGCCCGCGGCCCGCACGGCGCGGCCGGTGCCGTGGTCGACGACCCCCGCGAGGAGCTGCGTCACCAGGAACGCCGTGCCCGGGTCGAGCACCCGGCTCGAGCGCACCGCCTGGCGCTCGACCCGGCGCCCCTCGGCGTCGACCACGTCCTCGAAGGCGCGCACCCCCGGACGCACGCCACCGTTCGCCAGCGTGGCGTAGGCGACGGCGAGCTCGATCGGGGCCACGTCCGCCGCCCCGAGGGCGAGGCTCGGCACCTCGGGAAGCGGGCTCTCGACGCCGAGGCGCCGCGCGAGCTCGGCGATGCGCTTCGGCCCCACGCGCTGGCCGAGCCGCGCCGTCGCCACGTTCAGCGAGCGCGCCAACGCCTCTTGCGGCCGCACGCGCCCGTGGAACTCCTTGTCGAAGTTCACGGGCCGCCAGGGGCCGGACGGCGTCGGCACCGAGAGCGGGCTGTCGTCGAGCCAGCTCGCCAGGGTGATCGCGGGCCCGCCGACGATCGGCTCGAGCGCGGCGGCGTATACGAATGGTTTGAAAGCGCTCCCGACCGGACGCCGCGCCTGGCTGCAGCGGTCGAACTGGCTCGCTCCGAAGTCGCGCCCGCCGACGAGCGCGACGACCTCGCCGGTCTGGGGCCGGAGCGCCACGAGACACGCCTCGAGCCGGCCCTTCCCCTTCGCGAGGCTCGGGAAATCCTTCTCGAGCTGCGCGAGGCCCTCGCGCACCGCGCGCGCGGCGACGAGCTGGAGGTGCAGGTCCAGCGTCGAGTAGATCCGCATGCCCTCGCTCGCGAGCTTGTCGGCCTCGTAGAACTCGGGGAGCTGGCGGCGCAGGAACTCGAGGAAGAAGCGCGCCTCGCGCGGCTCCGCCGAGAGCGGCGCGAGACCGAGGGGCTCGGCCTTGGCGGCCGCCGCCACCGGCTCGCCCAGCCGCCCCTGCTCGCGCATCAGGTCGAGCACCAGGTTGCGACGCTCGAGGGCGAGCTTCGGATGGCGGAAGGGCGAGCGGCCGTTCGGGTTGTTGATCGTCCCCGCCAGCAGCGCCGCCTCGGCGGGCGTGAGCTCGTCCGCCTCCTTGCCGAAGTAGAGGTCCGCCGCCTCGCCGATGCCGTGCACCTGGGTGGCGCCGCGCTGCCCGAGGTAGATCTCGTTCAGGTAGGCCTCGAGGATCAGGGGCTTCGGGTAGCGCGCCTCGACGATCAGGGACATCCAGGCTTCCTGGATCTTGCGGGTGAGGCTCCGCTCCGGCGTGAGGAAGAAGTTCTTGACGAGCTGTTGGGTCAGCGTGCTGCCGCCCTGGATCACGCGGCCCGAGCGCAGGTTCGCGAAGAGCGCTCCCAGGATGCGGTGCACGTCGACGCCCTGGTGGTCGAAGAAGCGCTGGTCCTCCACCGCGAGCACCGCGCCCACCACGTGGTCCGGCAGGTCGGCGACGCGCACGAGCTCGCGCTGGGCGCGGTCGGGCCCGTAGTAGGCGCCGACGGGCTCGGGGTCGAGGGACAGCACGCCGAGGGGGCGGCCTTCGGCGTCGCGGATCTCCTGGATGCGCGAGCCCGCCAGGGCGATCTCCGCCGAGAGCGCCGGCTCGGGCCGCGACGGGTGAGGAAAGGCCCGGCGGTGCAGGCGGAGCTTCCCCGCCTCGAAGCGATAGCGGCCCGGCGGCACTGCCCCCGCGCGGGGCAGCTCCCGGTAGCCGAGGCGGTCGAGCGTCCCCTTGAGGTCCGCCACCTGCCAGTCGACCCCGGGGTAGAGAACGGCGGGCGCCGAGAGCACCCGCGAGGGCACACGGAACAGGCGCCCTTCGAAGCGCGCGCGGACGATCTGGTCGAGCCGCGCCGTCTCGAAGCCGACGCCCAGGCCCACCGCCAGGGCCGCCCCCCAGAGGACCCAGCGCACCGGCGCGGCGCCCACCATCCGGCCGAGGGCAGCCAGCGCCCCGCCGCGACGCCGGCGCCGCGAACGCCTCCCCCGGGAGCCTGTGGCCATACGTGGAGAATGCCCGAGACTTCGCCGCATGGCAGATCCCAAGAAGCCCTGGGGTGGGCGCTTCGAGGCTCCGACGGATCCGGCGGTCGAACGCTTCACCGCCTCGGTGCATTTCGACCGCGCGCTGGCGCGCTACGACATCCGTGGCTCGATCGCCCACGCCTCGATGCTCGGGGCCGCCGGGCTCCTCGACGCCGCGGACGCCGCGGCGCTCGTGGCGGGGCTCGAGCGGATCGGCGCGGAGATCGAGCGCGGCGCGTTCCCCTTCGACCCGCGCCTCGAGGACGTGCACATGAACGTCGAGGCGCGGCTGCGCGAGCAGATCGGCCCGGTGGCCGGGCGCCTCCACACCGGCCGGAGCCGCAACGACCAGGTCGCCACCGACCTCGCGCTGTTCCTGCGCGACGCCGCGCTGGCCGCGCAGCGCGGTCTCGTCGGCCTCCAGGAGGCGCTCACCCTCCGCGCCCGCGAGCACCTCGAAACGCTGCTCCCCGGCTACACCCATCTGCAGCGGGCCCAGCCGGTGCGCCTGGCGCACCACTGGCTCGCCTTCGTCGAGGCCTTCTCCCGCGACGCCGCCCGCTTCGCCGACCTGCGGGCGCGCCTGTCGCGGAGCCCCCTGGGGTCGGGCGCCCTCGCCGGCTCGACGCTCCCCCTCGACCGCGAGCGCACGGCGCGCGAGCTCGGCTTCGCGGGGCCCACCGCCAATAGCATGGACAGCGTCGGCGCGCGCGACGTCGCGCTCGAGTTCCTGGCGGCGGGCGCGATCGCGATGGTGAACCTCTCGCGGCTCGCCGAGGAGCTGGTGCTCTGGTCGACGAGCGAGTTCGGCTTCATCGAGCTGGCCGACGCCTACTCCACCGGCTCCAGCTTGATGCCGCAGAAGAAGAACCCCGACGTGCCGGAGCTGGTGCGCGGCAAGGCCGGGCGCGCGATCGGCAACCTCGTCACCCTGCTGACGGTGCTGAAGGGCCTGCCGCTCACCTACAACCGCGACCTCCAGGAGGACAAGGAGCCGATCTTCGACACCGCGCGCACCTTGCGGGACTCCCTCGAGGTGACGGCCGGCGCGATCGCCACCCTGCGGGTGAACGTCGAGGCCATGCGGCGCGCGGCCGAGGATCCGCTGCTCCTCGCCACGGACCTGGCCGAGGAGCTGGTGCGCCAGGACGTGCCGTTCCGCGAGGCCCACGAGGTGGTGGGGAAGCTGGTGCGCCACTGCGTGTCGAAGGGGCTGGATCCGCGTACCCTCTCGGCCGCGGACCTGCGGGCCTTCCACCCGGCGTTTCCGGCGGCCGCCGGCGAGCTCATCGGGCTGGAGCGCTCGGTCGAGGCCCGCGACGGCGTGGGCGGCCCGGCGCGGCGCCGGGTGCTGGCGGCCCTCGAGGCGACCGAGGCGCGGCTGCGGTCCGAGGAAACGGCCCTCGCGGCCCTCGAAGCGAAGACTGGAACCGAGACGGGAGGCGCGAAGCCGTGACGCGAGCTGCGAGGAGAGCGACGGGAATGCTGCTGGTGGCGCTGGCCTCGTCGGGGGCCGGCCTCTTCGCCTGCGGCCGCTACGGCACGCCCGTCCGCGACGAAAAGTACCTCCAGGAAGAAGAAGCGCAGGCGCGCGCCGCGGCGGAGAAGAAGAGGCAGACGACGCCCCAGGAGCGCAACGACCCGATGCCGGCCGCGCCGTGAGCCGCACGCTTCGCTTCGTCAAGATGCACGGCGCGGGGAACGACTTCGTCGTCCTCGACGGCATCCGCGACGAGCTGCCGCCCCTCGAGCCCCTGGCGCGCCGCCTGGCGGACCGCCACCGCGGCGTCGGCTTCGATCAGCTCCTGGTCGTGCGGCCGTCGCGCAGCGCCGACTTCCGCATGGAGATCTACAACGCCGACGGCTCCCAGGTGGAGATGTGCGCCAACGGCATCCGCGCCTTCTTCAAGTACCTGCGGGACCACGGGCACACCCGCGCCGACGAGCTGCGCGTCGAGACCCTGGCGGGCGTAGTGGTGCCGCGCTGGGCGGGGCAGGACCGGGTGCGCGTCCAGATGGGGCCGCCGATCCTCGCGCCCGCCAAGATTCCGACGCGCCTCGGCAGCGGCGACGGCCCCGTGCTCGACGTGCCCCTCGAGGTGAACGGCGCCAGCGTGCGCCTCTCCTCGGTGTCCATGGGGAACCCGCACGCCGTGCTCTTCGTCGACGACGTCGACGCCGCCCCGGTCGCAACCCTCGGCCCGCGCATCGAGACCCACCCCGCCTTCCCGAACCGCGTGAACGTCGAGTTCGTGCAGGTGCTGAGCCGGACGCGGCTGCGCCAGCGCACCTGGGAGCGCGGCACCGGCGAGACCCTCGCCTGCGGAAGCGGCGCATGCGCGGTGGGGGTGGTGGCGATCCTGCGGGGGCTGGCCGAGCGCTCTCTGGCCATCGAGCTGCGCGGGGGGGAACTCGCCATCGAGTGGGCCTCCTCGGAGGCTCCCGTCTTCATGACCGGGCCTGCGGCCGAGGTGTTTCGCGGTACCCTGACGCTCGACGACCCAGGGGGAGCCTGACTGTGTTCGAGGGCGTACTCACCGCGCTGGTGACGCCGTTCCGCGACGGCGGGGTCGACGAGCGCGCGCTCCAGGAGCTGGTCGAGCTCCAGATCGCGGCGGGGGTCGACGGCCTCGTCCCCTGCGGCTCCACCGGCGAGGCGGCGACCCTCTCCCACGCCGAGCATCGCCGCGTGGTCGAGGTGGTGGTGGCGGCGGCCCGCGGCCGCGTGCCGGTCCTCGCGGGGACGGGCTCGAACAGCACCTCCGAGGCGATCGAGCTCACCCGCTACGCCAAGGAAGCGGGCGCGGACGGCGCGCTGCTGATCTCGCCGTACTACAACAAGCCCACCCAGGAGGGCATCGTCGCCCACTACGCCGAGGTGGCGCGCCAGACGGCCTTCCCGCTCTTCGTCTACAACATCCCGGGGCGCACGATGTCGAACATCCTGCCGGCCACCATCGGGCGCCTGGCGGAGATCGACCAGATCGTCGGGGTGAAGGAGTCCTGCGGGAACCTCGACCAGATGGCCCACGTGATCGCGGCGGTGCCGGAGAGCTTCTCCGTGCTGTCGGGCGACGATTCGCTGACGCTCCCGCTCCTCGCCCTCGGCGGGAAGGGCGTGATCTCGACCACCTCGAACCTCGCCCCCGCGGAGATGGTGGAGCTGGTGCGCGCCTTCCGGGCCGGCGACGTCGAGCGCGCCCGGGCGATCCACTACCGGCTGCTGCCGCTCTTCGACGCGCTCTTCTGCGAGACGAACCCCATCCCGATGAAGGCGGCCCTCGCCCTGCGCGGCCTGATCCTCGAGGAGATCCGGCTCCCGCTCACCCGCCTCTCGAGTCCGAACCGCGAGCGGCTCCAGGTGG
>Ga0209706_10000189_pt1 | contig 32529 bp, 22 predicted proteins | sample PPLLaktember2015_6_FD_187263 | JGI IMG/M metagenome (GOLD analysis project Ga0209706, IMG submission 187263) | Freshwater sediment microbial communities from Prairie Pothole Lake near Jamestown, North Dakota, USA - PPLs Lake P8 Core (1) Depth... | ecosystem: Environmental > Aquatic > Freshwater...
CGCCGGGTATGAGGGTGATGGTCATTGATGATTGGCGATTGCAGATTGGCGATTGATTGCGGATTGGAGGATTGACGATTGGCGATTAATTGGGTGATTGGGTGATTGGGTGATTGGGTGATTGGGTGATTGGGTGATTGGGCGATTCCTGCCCGGATCGCAAGGCCCAAGGCCCAAGGCCCAAGCCCCAAGGCCCAAGCCCCCTGTCACTCCCGCGACTCCCAGAAGACCAGCAGCAGCGCGCCGACGGCCGTGGCGCTCAGCAGCAGGTTGGACAAGCCGTGCAGCTGGTAGAACGAGGCGCGCCGGGGATCGTCCTGGGGGAGCGATGCGACCGACGCGCCAATCTCGCGCTGCATGGCCTCGACACGCGGGCTGATGCCGAAGCCCGAGGCGAGGGTGAGACCCAGCATCGCGCCCACCAGCCCCGCGCGGATGCCGTAGGCCACCGGCCGCGGGCCCAGCAGGCGGCGAATGGTCAGGGTCACGAGCATCACCACGGCCGAGGCATAGAACAGCGTGTGCAGCCTGGCGAGGATCTGCCCGAAGACCTGTCCGGCCAGGACCCGCCCCTGCTCGGGGTTCCAGGCTTCGAGGACATCGAAAATGGTCGGCGCTGCCACCAGGCCGGCCACCGTCATCCCACCCAGCCACACGCTCAAGGCGAGGATGTACAGGTAGCGCAGCACGAACATCCGACCATTATAGGGTGCGGGCAGGTGCGAACGGGCTTGCCCGCCGAAGCTCGTCTCGCCATCTCGAGGCGAGCGAAGGCGGGTGCGAGTCGGCCTGCTCTGATAAACTTTGGCGTTCCGTGCCATCCCCAGGAGGGTCTCCGGTTGCCTGTTGACGCGTCTTTGCTGCCCAACCTCAAGAACATCGCCACCCGGCTTCGCATCGAGTCCATCCGGGCCACCACCGCGGCCGGCAGCGGGCATCCGACCACGTGCCAGTCGGCGGCGGATCTGATGGCGGCGCTGTTCTTTGCCGAGATGCGCTTCGATCCCGGCAACCCGCAGCATCCGCTGGCCGACCGGCTGGTGATGTCCAAGGGACACGCGGCTCCGCTGCTCTACGCGATGTGGGCCGAGGCCGGCTTCATCCCGCGCGAACGGCTCACCGACCTCCGACTGCTCACGTCCGATCTCGAGGGACACCCCACACCCCGCCTGCCATTCGTGGATGTGGCCACCGGATCGCTGGGGCAGGGGCTGGCGGCCGGCGTGGGCACGGCACTCAACGCGCGCCTTATCGGCTCCGACTACCGCACCTACGTGCTGATGGGGGATGGCGAGACGGCGGAAGGCTCCGTCTGGGAGGCGGCCTCGGTGGCACACCTCTACAAGCTCGATGCGCTGTGCGCCATCGTCGACATCAACGCGCTCGGCCAGAGTCGGACGACCGAGCTCGAGCACGACATGGAGGCCCATCGCACGCGGTGGCGGGCGTTCGGCTGGCACGCGGTGGTCATCGACGGCCACGACATGGCGGAGGTGCTCGCGGCGTATGCCGAAGCGCGCGCGACCAAGGGCACGCCCACCGTCATCCTGGCGCGCACGCTGAAGGGTAAGGGCGTGTCGTTCACGGAGGGCAAGCCCAACTGGCACGGCAAGCCCCTGAAGCCCGAGGAAGCCACCCGCGCCTACGCCGAGCTCGAGGCGCAGTTCGAGAAGGAGGCCGGCCCGACGCCGTCCATCCCCGCGCCGCCGGCCGCGCCCGCCGCATCCCGGCCGGGGCCGATGCCCGCGCCCACCTACGAGCTGGGCGAGTCGATTGCGACGCGCGAAGCCTTCGGCACCGCCATCACGAAGCTCGCATCGGTCGATCCCCGCGTCGTGGCGCTCGATGCCGACGTGAAGAACTCCACCTTCAGCGAGCGCTTCGAGGCGGCCCACCCGGATCGCTTCTTCCAGTTCTTCATCGCCGAGCAGGTGATGGTGGGGGCCGCGATGGGTCTGGCCGCCCGCGGCGCCGTGCCGTTTCCGTCCACCTTCGCGGCGTTTCTCACACGCGCGTCCGACTTCATCCGGATGGCCGCCATCAGCGGCGTGAACATCAAGCTCGCCGGCTCGCACGCGGGCGTCTCGATTGGCGAGGACGGCCCCTCGCAGATGGCGCTCGAAGACTTCGCGATGGCCACGGCCCAGCCCAACTTCACGGTGCTGTATCCCGCCGACGCGGTGAGCACCGAGAAGCTCATCGCCGAGATGGCCGCGCACCACGGCCCGGCCTACATGCGCACCACGCGGCCGAAGACGCCCGTCATCTACGACAACGCCGAGTCGTTCCCGATCGGCGGCCTGAAGGTCCTGCGGTCGAGCGCGGCCGACACGGCCACGGTCGTTGGCGCCGGCGTCACCCTCTTCGAGGCGCTGAAGGCACACGACGTGCTGAAGGCCGAGGGCATCTCGATTCGCGTCATCGACCTCTATTCCATCCAGCCGATCGATGCCGCGGCGCTCATCGCCGCGGGTCGCGAGACCGGACGGCTCATCACCGTCGAGGATCACTATGTCGCCGGCGGCATCGGCGACGCCGTGGCCCGCGCCGTGGCGCCCGCGGGCCTCACGGTCACCCGTCTCGCCGTCACCGAGATTCCCCGCAGCGGCAAGCCCGACGAGCTAGTGGAGAAGTACGGGATCTCGGCGACGTCCATCGTCGAGGCCGTTCGCTAACCCACGGAGCCCTTTCCCATGCGCGTCGCTCGAATCACGGCCGGTGTCGTTGCCGCCCTGCTGGCACTGCAGGCCGGCGGGCGCGCGCAACAGGGCACACCGGGCGTGCAGGACGGCGCATGGTCGCCGGACGGCCGCCGCGTCGCCGTCTCGTACCTGGATCGCATCTGGACCATGAACGCGGACGGACGCCAGGCCCGCCCGCTGGTCTCGGCCGATTCGGGCGCGGTGGAGCGCGAGCCCGCGTGGTCTCCCGACGGCACGCGCCTCGCGTATGCCGCCAACAAGGGCGGCGGCTTCGACATCATCGTCACGCTGGTGAAGACGGGCGCCTCCGCCGTCGTGGCCGCGATGCCCGGTGACGAGCGCTGGCCTTCCTGGACGCCTGATGGCCGTCTGGTGTTCGCGCACCGGGGGGCGCCGCCGGCGGGCCGGGCCGCGGACGCGTCGCTGCAGTGGGATCTCTACCTGGCCATCCCGGTCGCGGGCTCCGAGGCCTGGCAGGTACCGGTGCCGCTCAGCGACACGACGGACAGCGAGACCTTCCCGCGCGTGTCACCCGATGGCCGCAAGATCGCGTTCGTCTCCGAGCGAGATGCCGAGGACGACGTGGACCTGTGGTGGATGCCGCTGGTATCGTCCGGCGTGACCAGGCCGGTGCCGCTTGGCGCGCGCGTCGCGTCACCGCCGGCCGGCTCCGGTGCTTCGATTCCCGGCACTGAGACGAAGGCGCCGCGCGCCACGCGCATCGCGAGCGCGCGTGGCATGGAGGGGCATCCGTCGTGGGCGCCCGACAACGAGCGGCTGGCGTACTACGCGGTGCGCGAGGGCATTGGCTCGGTGTGGGTGGCCAGCGTCGTGCCCCCGCGCCCCGAAGGCGGCGCCGCACCCGAGCCCCGTGCGAAGCCGTCTGCCCCGCCGCAGCTCGTCTCGCGCAAGGGCGGCGCGCCGGCGTGGTCGCCCGACGGCCAGACCATCCTGGTGACAGGCCTTCCCGATCCGCAACCGGTCTACAACGGCAATCCGCTCCGCAGCGAGGCCGAGGCCCCGCCGCTGTTCGCGCTGAACGCCGCGTTCCAGCTGTGGCGCATTCCCGCGCCGCTCCCCGTACACGAGTCTGGCGGCGCCATCACGGCCGCCCTTCCGTTGTCGCCGACGCTCCTCACCTCAACGTTCGATCGGGTGTGGGACACGCTGCGCGGCCTCTACTACTCGACGGGATCGTCGGCGGCGGCCTGGACGAGCGCGCGCGAGACGTATCGACCCCGGGCGGCCGCGGCGAAAACGGAAGCCGCGTTCGAAGCGGTCGTGGATGAGATGGTGGCCGCGCAGCCCCTCATCAAGCCCGTGATCACCTCGAACGGCGGCATGGTGGTCTCCGGGCATCCGCTCGCGTCCGAGGCGGGCCGCCTGGCGTTCGAGAAGGGCGGCAACGTCGTGGACGCCATGATTGCCGTCTCGTTCGCCCTCGGGGTGGTCGAGCCCGAGGCATCGGGCGTGGGCGGCGACGGATCCGCCGTGCTCTACCTGAAGGGCATGAAGCGCCCCACCGTGGTCGAGTACAAGGACATGACGCCCATGCGCGCCACGCCGGACAACCCCGCCATCGTGCGGGACGGGCGACTGGTGGCCGATGGCCCCGCGGCGGCGAACATCCCGGGCGTGGTGGCCGGCCTCGAGCACCTGTACCGCAACTACGGCAGCGGCAAGGTGAAATGGGAAGACCTGGTCGAGCCGGCGATCAAGCTGGCGGACGAGGGGTTCATCCTCGATGAGGCGCTGCCCACGACCATCGCCGAGGGCCGTCGCTTCCTCGAGAAGTGGCCCGAAGCTGCGAAGATCTACCTGCCAGGCGGCAAGGTGCCGCGGCCGGGGGACCGCTTCTTCAACAAGGACTACGCGTCCACGCTGCGCGCCATCCAGAAAGGCGGCGCCGAGGCGTTCTACCGCGGCGAGATCGCACGGACGATCGCGGCCGACATGGAGGAGAACGGCGGCATCCTCAGCTCTGCCGACCTGGCGCAGTACCGGGCCATCGAGCGCGAGCCAGTGGTGGGGCAGTACCGCGGGCACACCCTCTACGCCGGCGGGCCGCCGGTGGCCACGGGCATCCAGTTGTTCGAGTCGCTTCACATCCTCGAGCAGTACGCGCCGAAGCCGGGCGCGCGCCTGGTGACCGACGCGGACTACTTCCACTACCTGATCGAAGCGTGGAAGGTGCGCGATCCCCTGCGGCGCGTGGCCGATCCCGAGCGCTGGCCCGTGGACTTCGCCGACCACCTCACCCTGGAGCACGCTCGCAAGCTGTTCCAGAAGATCGATCCGGTGAAGGCCTCGCGCTACGAGCGCCAACCCGACGAGGATCAGGCCGGCGGGCAGACCGCGCCCACGGTGACGCGCATCTCCACCGGCACGACCTCGTTCGCCGTCGGCGACGCCGAGGGCAACATGATCGCGGTCACCCAGACGCTGAGCACGTGGGGCGGAACGTTCTACGTCTCGAAGGGCCTGGGCTTCCTCTACAACAACCACCTGCGGTCCAATCGTCTCTCGCCCGGCGCGTACGGGAGCCTGGTGCCGCTGGCCCGCTCGAGCACCGCCAGCGTGCCGACCCTCGTGTTCCAGAAGAACACCGGCGGCGGGGAAGTGCCGAAGCTGGCAGTGGGCTGCGCCGGCAACGCGTGGATTCCGGTGTCGGTCTACAACATCATCACGGGGGTCATCGACGGCGGGCTGGGCGCGCAGCGCGCTATCGAGGCCGCGCGCTTCCTGCCGGGGCGAGATCCCGCCGACCCCACGGACCAGGGCGGGCGCGTGGAGATCGAGGACCGCTTCCCTCGGGGGGTGATCGACCCACTGCGCGCCCGCGGGCATCTATTCCAGAAGATCGGCCGCAAGGGCGAGGTGCGCTACGGCTACGCCGCGGCCATCACCGTGGACGTCGCGAACGGCCTGGTGGAGGGCGGCGCCGAGCCACGGCGCTCCCACGCCGCGGTGGCCGCGCCGCGGCGGTAACACGAAGACCACGACGGGCACGAAGATTGGTCAGAGAGGTCACGAGATCCGACGATCATCGGTGCGATCGACAGATCACGACATCAACACGTCAACAGACTCGCCTGCAGGTACCTATGCCCTTGATCGAACCCGGCAAGAAAGCCCCCGCGTTCTCGCTGAAGGACCAGGCCGGCAAGACACATGCGCTGGCCGACTACGCCGGCCGCCCCGTGGTGCTGTACTTCTACCCGAAGGACGACACGCCCGGGTGCACCACCGAGGCGTGCGCGTTCCAGGACAACCTGCCGAAGTTCGGCGGGAGCAAGGCGGTGGTGCTGGGCGTGAGCGTGCTCGACGAGAAGAGCAAAGCCAAGTTCGCCGACAAGTACTCGCTCACGTTCCCGCTGCTGGCCGATCCGGATCACACCGTCATCGAGAAGTACGGCGTGTGGCAGGAGAAGTCGATGTACGGCCGGAAGTACATGGGCGTGGCGCGGGTCACCTATCTCATCGGCGCCGACGGCAAGGTGGTGCGGCGCTGGGACGGCGTGAAGGTCAACGGGCATGCGGAGGAAGTGCTCGAGGCGGTGGGCGAGCTCTAGGGACTTGGGTCTTGGGTCTTGGGACTTGGGTCTTGGGACTTGGGTCTTGGGTCTTGGGTCTTGGGACTTGAGTCTTGGGACCTGGGACCAGGGTTCCCTGGTCAGCGCCATCTGCGCTCATCTGCGGCCCTGGTAGAAAGCCATCCGCGCCATCGGCGTTCATCTGCGGCCCTGTGTAACAACCATCTGTGTCATCTGCGCCATCTGCGGCCCGATCTGAGTTGCGACTCCACGTCCACGGCATGGACTGCGCGGACGAGGCGTCGCTGGTCCGTCACGTGCTCGACGTGCCGGGCATCCTCCATCTCGACTTCGACCTCGTCGGCCGCCGCGTGAACGTGTCCTACGACCCTGCCCTGCTGCAGCCCGACGACATCGTCTCGCGCGTGGCCCGCACGGGGCTGGGCGTGCACTCGCACGCGGAGGGCGAGCACGTGCACGACGATCACCACGCGCACGGGCATGCCCGGGGCCGTCCCGATCGCGCGTGGATGTGGGCCGTGGCGAGCGGCGCGGTGATGCTCGTGGGGTGGGCCGTGGACGCATGGCACGCCGACACCTGGGTGGAGGCGCTCGTCGGTCACGATCACGCAGCGGCGGGCGGGACCGGGCACGAACGCCCGGTGGCGTCCGTGATTGCGTATGCGGCGTCCATTGCGCTGGGCCTGGCGCCCGTATTGCCCCGCGCGCTGGTGTCGCTGCGCTACCTCCGGCTCGACATGCACGTGCTCGTGTGCGTGTCGTCCCTGGGCGCGGCCGCGGTGGGGCAGTGGGCCGAGGGCGCGGCCGTGGCGTGCCTCTTCGCCCTGGCCCACCTGATGGAGTCGTGGAGCATCGAACGCGCGCGCGTGGCCGTGAGCGAGCTCGTGGGGCACGAGCCGGGGTGGGGCGAGGACGGCGATCGATCGGCCGCCGCGGTGGAGCGATGGATCGAGCGCTTCGCCGCCGTCTACACGCCGCTGGTCACCTCGGCCGCGGTGACGCTGGTGATCGTGCCGCCGCTCTTCGATGGCGAGTGGGGCACGTGGTTCTACCGCGGACTCATCTTCCTGGTGCTGGCGTGCCCGTGCGCGCTGGTGATCTCGACCCCGGTCACCGTGGTGGCCGCGGTCACGTCCGCTGCCAGGCGCGGCGTGCTGTTCAAGGGAGGCCTGGCGCTGGAGCGCGCCGCTGCGGACACGCCCGGAGCGCTCGCGCGGCACGACGTGCTGCTGATGCCGGGAGCCGCCGCCGATGGCGGCACCTTTGCCGGCACGCACGCCCGCCGCGCGCTGGGTGTGATCCGGCAGAACGTCACCCTCGCGCTCCTCACCAAACTGGTGTTCCTGGTCTCGGCCGTCATGGGCGCCGCCCCGCTCTGGCTCGCCGTCGTCGCCGACACCGGCGCCACCGTGGCCGTGACCCTGAACGGCCTGCGCCTGCTGCGGGCGAAGTGAAAGGAAACCACGAAGACACGAAGAAACACGAAGAACACGAAGTCAGAAGCTCAAGACCTCAAGACCCCGTGAGCCTTCGTGGCCTCCTTCGTGACCCTCGTGTCTTCGTGGTTTCTCTTGGTTCTTTACCGCGGCGCCTTTGCCAGGCTCAGCAGGTTCGCGAACAGGCGATACGCGCCGGGGACGCCCGCGGGGAGCTGCCGGAACCACGCGTACGACGTGTAGATGTAGCGGCCCTTGCCAATGTCCGCGTAGAGTTCGCCGCCGGTGTTCGCGTTCTCGTTCGGGTCGCCGGACTCGAGCAGCGGCGTGTAGCGCGCGTCAAAGGTCGAGAAACTGTAGAGGTTCCGCTCCTGCACCCAGCCGCTGAAGTCCCCGGGTCCGATGACGTTGGGGAACTGGAACCGCGGATGTCCCGGCTGCAGGATGCGCACCGCGGCGGCCTCGTCGGTGACACGCGCGCCGATCTGGCCCGGGAACGGCGCCAGCCCTCGCGCGGCGTAGTCACCCTGCTGGTACTGCACCACCATCGTGCCGCCGCGCTCCACGTACTGTCGCAGCCGCGCGGTGGCGGCCACGAAATCGGGCCGCGCCTCCGACGCGCGCACGCCGACCACGATGGTGTCGAAGCGCGAGAGGTCGCCGGTGGCGAGCATCTCGGCGTCGATGAGCGTCACCGGCAGGCCGAGCCGGCGGATGGCGTCGGGCACCTGGTCGCCGCTGCCCATGATGTAGCCCACCGTCACCGGCGCCACCGACAGATCGAACGCCTGCACGCGCGCGGTCGCGGGCGAGTAGAGCCGGTGCGTCTGGATGTGCGGATAGGCGATGGTCTGGAGGTCGCGCGTGTAGCGCGTGCCCCCCACCATGACATGGGCGGCGATCTCGAACGTTCCTGGCGGAACCGGCGCGGGGGCCGCGACGGTGAACGTGGCCGCCGCGCGTTCGCCCGGTTTGAGCGTCACGGGCGCGCTCGACGGCGTCGCCGTCCAGCCGAGTGGCATGCTCAACGCCACCTCACCGCTCACTTCGTTCCGCGCCAGGCTCGAGACCCGCACGACCACCGTTCGCGGCTCGGCCGCGCGGCCTGACGGCACCACCATCAGTCGCGAGTCCAGTCCAACGGCAACGGCGGGAACCACCGCCACTCGCCGACGGATCTCGCCGCGAACGCGATCCGCATAGCGATACTCGACGGGCCGTGCCAGCTCGAATGACACGCCCGCGATCTCTACGGACAGGTGCGCGGTGAGCAGCGGCTCCGAAAGCGGTGCGCCCTTCGGCGAGCCCGCCGGCCACTCGAAGAGGTCTCCCTTGCGCGGCTGCATCAGCCAGTACGGCTGGGTCAGGGGCGCGTCGGCCGGCGCCTGCGCGCGGAACGTGGCCGAGGCGGTGGGCGACTCGCGGAAGAAGCGGGCGAAGGGATTGTCGGCGTCGTTGTCCTCGGCGGGCGGCGCCGGGGCCATTGTCCATCCCGCGGGGCCCGTCACCCGGGTGGCGCCGAGCTTCAGCGCGCCCGCGTCCACGGCGAACGCCCGCACGGTCACGGTGAGGGCGTCGCCCGGCGTCACCGTTTCGGCGTTCGCGAGCGGATCCAGTGTCAGGCCCGCCGCGCCGGCGAGCGCCTCGGTGAAGTCGTGCTCCTTGAACGCGAGCAGGAAGTCGGCCTCGGCTTTCGCGTCGGCCGTCGCCGACAACGCTCGCGCGGCGGCCCGTGCCGCGCGCGTGGCCGCGAGCCCGCGCGCCAGGGCCGGCACGATGGCTGAGGGTGTGCGGGCATCGTACTGGCGCGACGCCTCCTTTGCCGCCGCGTCCATTGCCGCCAGTTCCGCCTTCAGCGAGCCCTCGGGCAGCCCCGCCAGCGCCGCGAGCCCGGGTACCGAGGTATCGATGCCCGCGAGCAGGCTCGTCTCGCTGATGCCCGGTGCGCTCGTGAAGTTCGTGACGAGGCGCAGCAGCGAGCGCTGCGGACCCATCAGCTCGATGGCGCCCATCTCCTGCGACTTGTGCTGGCTGCGGCCCTCGAAGGCGATCTCGGCGTAGGACCTCCCGATGACGGGATCGACCCGGCCGGTCGCAATCTCCGTCGTGGGTGGGGCCTTGGGATCGGGGCGGAACAGCTGGCCCACGTAGAACTTCCTCGCCTGCCAGGGGCGCAGCCCGTCGGCGATTTGATCGGGGAACTGCGCGGGATCCGCCGCCGCGGCGAATGCCAGGGGCGTCAGCGATCCGGCGATCTGGTGCTGGCCGTGGCCGTCGGCGGCCGTGCCGCTGAAACGCGACGCGATGACCAGGGGGCGGTACTGCCGGATGATGCGGACCATGTCGGCCAGCACCTCGCGGCTGCCCCACTTCGTGCCGGCCTCCTCGAGCGTCTTCGAGAAGCCGTAGTCCATCGTTCGCGTGAAGAACTGCTCGCCGCCGTCCAGCCGCCGCGCCTGCAGCAGCTCCTCGGTGCGGATGACGCCGAGCGCCTCGAAGAGCTCGGTGCCGATGATGTTCTGCCCACCCTCGCCGCGGTTCAGCGCCAGGTAGGCCACGCGCGCGTGCTCGCCGCGCGCCAGGGTCGCGATGAGCGCCGAGTCCTCATCGTCGGGATGGGCGCCCGTGTGCAGCGCGCTGGCGGTGGTCTGGAGGCGACCGAGCAGCAGCGACAGTCCGGCGGCGCCGCGGTTGTAGATGGGACGCACCTGCGCGGAGATGGCGCCGGCGGCGACGAGCATGAGGCTGGAAGCGAGGATGAGTCTGCGCATGGGGCTCGACCCATCATCGTACCCCACGAGCCGGAGGGTTCCGAGTTCTGCGGTTCTCGGGTTCCGCGGTTCGTCGTGGACGGCGCCGGGACCCGGCGTGGGCCCCGGCGCCTCCTGGTGACCGGCTACCGAGCGCCCTGCCGGCGCGGTCGGTGCTCGCGGACGTTCTGCGCGCGCTCCTTCTGGCGCGTCTCCCTCTGCGCACGCAGCTCCTTCGCCCTGGCCTGCTGTTCAGCGGTGAGCACGCCGAACACGTCGTGGCGCACGCGCGCCCGCAGCACCGCGGCGTCGGCCTGGACCGCCGCCACTTCGGCGCTCTTGGCGCGGATGGCCGCTTCGTCCACGACGTCGGCCGTGATCAGCGCGTCCATGCCGTCGTGGGCCACGCGCAGCCGGTCGCCGATCTCCTTCAACGCGGCCTGGTGGGACCCGACGATGGTCCGGACCTGTTCACGCTGGGCGTCGGTCAGGTCCAGCTGGCGAAGTCCACGGCCGAACTCGCCGAGGATGCCCATCGGGCCCCGGCCCGGCCCGAAGCCCGGTCCGCCCGGCCCACCACTGCCCATGCGGCGCTCCTGCGGCGCGCCCGCGGGTGGACCGTCCTGCGCGAAGATGGGGGCCACGGCGAGGCCGGTCAGCACCACGAGGCCGGCGATCGCTAGCATTCGAAACGAGTTCTTCATAAGCGGGTTCTCCTTCTCCCTGCTTGATGAGACGGGATTATCGTGGCGGGTCCGTGGCGGGCCTGTGAAAAATGTGTGGCACCGCGGTCCGCGTCCTCCGCCACGCCGTCGTATGTAGTACGAAGGGGTGACACCTGCCGTGACCGCTGAATCCCCCATGCCCCCGCACGTGCTGATCGTCGAAGACGACCCCCACATCCGCGATCTCATCGTCCTTCACCTGGGCCTCGAGGGCCTCCAGAGCACCGCCATCGGCGACGGTCGCGAGGCGCTCGAACGCGTGTCCACCTCGCCGTTCGACCTCATCGTGCTCGACCTGATGCTGCCCGGCGTGGACGGCATCTCCATCTGCCGCGCGCTCAGGCGTTCGGGCCCCAACCAGGACGTGCCGGTGCTGATGCTCACGGCGCGACGCGAGGAGAGCGACAAGGTGCTCGGCCTCGAGAGCGGCGCGGACGACTACCTTGCTAAGCCGTTCGGCGTGCGCGAGCTGGTGGCACGGGTGCGCGCGCTGCTGCGCCGGCCGCGCGCGTCGCAGATTATCGCCGCGGCGGGCGAGAGCGGGGCGCCGTCGGAGCGGCCCATCAGTATCCACGGCATCGAAATCGATCCCGCGCGCCGCCGCGTCCGCGTGCGGGGTGAAGAGGCGGAGCTCACCGCGCAGGAGTTTCGCCTGCTGCACCTGCTGGCGTCGCATCCCGGCATCGTCTTCAGCCGGGAGGCGCTGCTCTCGCGCGTGTGGCCGGATCACACCTACGTCACGCCGCGCAGCGTCGACACGCTCGTCAAGCGCCTGCGCCGCCGCGTGGAAGTCACGCCCGCCGAACCGGAACTGGTGCTGACCAGCTGGGGGAGCGGGTACAAGTTCGCCGATGTCTGAACGACGCTGGTACCGCAGCCTCTACTGGCGCATCGCGCTGGGCTTCATCGTCCTGCTGGCGGTGCTGCTGGTCGCGCAGGCGGCGTCGTTCGTGTGGATCGCAGTGCAGACCGAGGGCGGGCAGCCCGAGCGCGTGGGCCAGGACTTCGCCGAGCTGGTGGCCACGGACTTCGAATCGGCCCTCGCGCAGGATGCGGCGCTCGACCTGCGCCAGTACGCCACGAAGCGGCTCGCCGAGTTCCACCGGCCCGCGTTCGTGGCCTTCCCGAACGGTACGGTGATCGGCCCCCCCGGCGAAGCGGTGCCGCCGGGCCTCGGACGTTTTGCCGACGTCAGGAGTCGCGCGCCGCGCGGCATGGGGCGGCCGTCGGGTGGCCCGATGGCGCCGGAAGGGCGCGAGCGGTTGCCACGCTCGGGCGCACCAGACACGCCAAGCGGGCAGGCACCGGCCGACCCGCGCGGTGAGCCACGGCGACCGCGCGACGATGGTGGCCTGGCGGGCCCTCCGCCGATGTTCGCGCGGCGCCGCATGGCCATCGCTCCCGTGCGCTTCCAGGGGCAGGTGGTTGCCACGGTGTTCGTGGCGCCCACTGTGGGCGTGCGCCGCATCACCCAGGAACTCGGTCCCTGGCTGGCACTTGGTGGTGTCCTGCTGCTCCTGGGCGGCACGGCGGTGGCCGCCTTGCTGGTGTTCCGGCCCGCGCACGCGCAACTGCGCGCGCTCGAGCAGGCCGCCCGGCGCTTCGGCGAAGGCGACCTTCGCGCGCGGGCGCCGGCGATTGGCGCAGACGAGGTCGCGGCCGTGGCCCACGCCTTCAACCAGATGGCCGACGATCTCACGGCGCGACAGACGCAACTGTCGGAGGCCGACCGCGCGCGCCGGCAGCTGCTGGCCGACGTCTCGCACGAGCTGATGACGCCGCTCACGGCCATTCGCGGCTACGCCGACACGCTGGCGCTGCCGCAGTTCGGCCCGGCGGCGGCGGATGGCCAGCGCTATGTGCGCATCATCCAGGAGGAAGTCGAGCGCATCGAGCGGCTGGTCGGCGATCTGCTCGAGCTCGCGCGCTTCGAGGCGGCCGGCATGACCCTCGTCACCGAGGAGGTGCCCGTCGCCGAGTTGTTCGACCGGGTGGTGGCCCGTCACGAGCACGCGGCGCAGGAGAAGCAGGTGACGATCGAGGTGCGCCTGCCGGACGAGGAGATGGTGATCGTTGCCGACCCGCGCCGGATGGAACAGGCGCTGCAGAACCTGGCGTCGAACGCGCTGCGCCATACGCCCGCCGGTGGCCGCGTGACGCTCGGCGCCGAACAGCACGGCCGGCGCACCTGGCTCCGCGTGGCCGACACCGGACGCGGCATCCCGGCCGAGCACCTGCCGCACATCTTCGATCGCTTCTACAAGGCCGACCCGTCGCGCACCCAGTCCGGCTCGGGGCTGGGGCTCTCCATCGTCAAGGCGATCGTGGAGCGGCACGGCGGCACGGTGAGCGCGCAGAGCGTCCCGGGTGTGGAGACGATGTTCGAGATTGAGCTGTCCCGCTGAGGTTCAGAAGCGCCAGCCGACGCCGATGCCGAACACCAGGTTGAGCTGGCCACCGGACACGCGGCTACGTGTTCCGTTCGGCGGGATCCCGGTTACGGGGTAGGCGCCCGGCTCCACCGGCTCGTTGGGGTCTCCCACGCCCTGAAACTGCCCTTCGAGCCTGACCGCCAGTCCGCCACGCGACGAGCCGATCTCCATTCCGACGAGCAGGTGCAGGCCCGGTCGAGTCGGCCTCGGCATCGGGCTCAGTTCCGATGTATAGCGATACACCCCCCCGCCCCCGCCGACATACGTGCCAGGGAGCCAGTCGAGGCTGCGAACCAGCGATCCGGTGACGCGGGTGAGTGTGATCCGTTGGGCCGGCAGTGGCGCCGGTAGCCCGGTGTTGCCATCGAACATCCAGCCGGCATGCCCGAACTCGCCTCGCACGCGCCAGCCCGAGGAGAGCGGCCAGTCTGCGTTGACGGCGACGTCCGCGGTTTGCTTGTCGGCGATCACGTTCTGATCGCTGCTGAGTGCGGCATGGACCATGGCGCCCAGGCCCGGTCGGGTGTCGATGGGCGACGGCGACGACTGGGCCGCTGCCGTTGTCGCAACGCCCGTCAGAGTGACGAGGGCCGCCGCAAGCGTGGCCCGCCAGCGCGACACAAGGTGGCCGCGGAACTCGACCCCGCCTTCATCGCGTGACCCATCCCGAGGTCGTCCGCTCTCGTCGTGCATCGCCCGGCTGGCTAGCGAGACAGCTCGACGTTCCCGGGCAGGGAAGCCGTGCAGGTGAAGTAGAGGCTCGACCCGCTGAGCAGGCGCGGGGACGTGGTCACCAGGAGCGACCAGTTACCCGCCGGCAGCGGCTCGAACGGCGGCGTTGGCGCCGGACACGACGGCCGGCTCCCAGGTGAGAGCTCGATGGCGGCCTGGCCGTTCGAGACCGATCCGGTGAGCGTGCCCGAATCGTTGCGGCCTGCGTTCTGGAAGGTCACAGTCCAGCCGCCCGACAGCACGCTGCCCAGCCCTGCCACGGCGCGCTCCTCGAGCACGACGACCAGCCGTCCGGTGCCTGCGGTCGGTTCGCTGACGGTGCCTGACCACGCCCCTGACAGCGTGCTGAAGCTGGGCGTCGGCGCCGTCGGCACACCGTGATCGTCGGCGCACCGGACCGCGGCCAGGCTTGCGCTGAAAACGAGGCCGAGGGCGAGGGCCCTCGGCCAGAACCACGCACGCGACTCACCTGACGGCATGGAACGCGCTGAATCCATCGACAGCTCCCGAGACGATGACCAGGTCCTGCCACAGGACGGGCGGCCACAGGATGCTCGCCGTCCAGTCTCCGACACGCCACAGCTCCGCACCATCATTTGCTTGCAGCGCAATCAGCGTGCCCCCCGCGAAGGGGACATACACGACGTCGTTGATGGCTTCGATGCGGAAGATGACCGATCCCAGCCGCCCGGCTGAATACCGCCACCGTTCCTCTCGCGAATCGAGGTCGTATCCCACGATCTCGCCGGTGAGCGATCCGCTCACCAGAATCCGGCCCGAGACCGCGAGCCCCCGGAAGTCGCGCGCCGGATCGATGAGGTTGCCGGGTTGTACCGTGACCGGCGGGATGGACCAGCGCTCGTCGCCCGATGCGATGTCGTAGGCGTGGATGATGCCGTCGCCGGCCGACACGATGACGAGATCGTCCACGAGGATCGGCCCTCCCGCCCAGTTGACGCTGAGCGATCGGTCCCGCGGCACGGGGAATGGCCGCTTCCACAGCACGCGGCCCGTGTCGGCGGCGAGCAGCACCACGCCCCCGAGGTTGGGCGCGACGAACTCGGTGTAGCCGGCCGCGATGACGGCGCCGTTGAACCGGGGCGGAAAGACGGTGGTCTTGCCGTCGCTCGCGACAACGGTGGACCACCGGAGTCGCCCGGTCTCGGTCTCGACGGCATAGACGCGGCCGCTGGGCGACCCGGCATAGACCATCCCGTCGGTCGTCGCCTCGTACGAGAGGTAGAAGCCGGGTCCGTAGCCGTCGGATGGATCGAACCGCCAGCGCAGCGCCCCGGTCCGTCGGCTGAAGCCCAGCAGGTTGTCGTCACCGACGACGAGCACCTGGCCCGAGACCACCACGGTGGCGCCGGTGCCTCCGTAACCGCTCTCGTTGGTCGGCCGCCGCCACCGCACCTGGCCGGTCGCGGCATCCACGGCAAGCACTTCGTGGTTCTTGGACAGGAAGTACGCCGTGGACTGATCCGCGGCCGGACTGCCGACAGCCGCGCCCGGGACCGTCCAGGCGCGCGCCAGGATTCGCGGTGAAGTCGTGGGGCCGGGCGGGCCGTACGGCGGCGGGCCCGGCAAACCCTGCTCGCCCGGACGGCCTGGCGCCGCAGCCTGCACGACCGCGACGAGGGTCAGCGCCGTGACGCCGAGTCGAACGAGTCGGCTTCGCAGCGGGCTCATGGCCTCCACCAGAGAGGATAGCCATAGTAGTCGTACACCACCAGGTTGCTATCGCCCTGCACGGCCAGCCACGCCCCGGGGTGACCCGCCGTGCCGGACGACCACAAGGCTGCGCCGCCGGCGTTGTACACCACGAGGTTCCCATCGCCCTGCATCGCCACCTGGCCCGGCTCGAACGTCATGCTGGCCCACAGCACGTGACCGTCACCCACCCGGTAGAGCACGAGGTTGCCATCGTGCTGGTACACCAGCTCGTACTCGTTGTTCGACGAGCGGCGCGATTCGCCCGGCATCAGGCTATCGCCCGAGGCGAGGACATCCGACGGCGTGGGCCCCGGCGGTGGCGGTGGTGGCGGAGCGGTCGCGCGAAGCTGCACCCCCATGTGCGTCGTGAGCCCGTAGGTGATCACCCCGTCGCTCACCTGCGGCTCCTGCACATGCGACGGCCCATGCACGAAGATGTTGCGGCCGCCGGGATAGTACTGGCTCCACACGGGGACGATGCCGTCGTGCGGCGTGCGGCACGTCCCGTCGTTGGTGACGGTGAGGCACCACTCAGGGTCGATGCGCCGCAGCCCATTGGCCACAGCGAACAGCCGGCTGGCCATGGTGAGCGCCGTGAAGTTGGCGGGGTAGTTGGCCACGAGGAAGCTGCCCGCCGCCTCGAGCGTGCCGATGGCGTACCACACGCGGCTGTACCAAATCTCCGCCGCCACACGGTCGTAGAGGCGAATCGGGCCCATCCGCCAGTAGCCTTCGAGCTCGTACGCGATGCCCACCCGCGCGGGCACGTCCGTCGCCTCGCGATTGAGGTTGGCCGAGCCATTCAGCTGGCCGAGGAACCCGGAACGCGTCGACATCTGCGGCACCACGGGGTACTGCGACAGCACGCCAAGCCCCGCGATGGCGGCCCAACTCGAGTAGGACGCGCCCTGGGTGTACCTGAGCGCCAGCTCCACGAACACGTAGAGGTCCCACCATTCGTTCGGCTGCGCGCCGAGCGCGCCGAGGACCGCTCCGGCCGTGTTGTACAGCGACTCGTGAAACCCGAGTGCCGACAGCATCCGGTCCACGGCAGGGGCCCCTTGTTGCGGTGACCCCACCGTCATCACGCCGCTCAGGCTGCGCGCGCGGCTCCACTGACGGGCCACGATGCCGCCGTTACTGTGCCCGAGGGCGATGGTGGACGCGGGCAGCGAGCCGTACTGGCGCTGGAGGTCCGAGGCCTGCGCCTCGAAGGTCTCGGACCACGGAACCCCGGGCACATAGGTACTGATGGCAAGCGTTGCCCTCAGCCGATCCGCCGTATCACGCCACGTGCTCGGGCTGCCGTTCAGTCCGTGCACGAACACGGTGGGACGGTCCTGCCCGGCCACGGGACGGGCCGCCAGCAGACACAGGACGACGAGAGCGAGGATGCTGGTGCGCATGGCTTACCTCTCGGACCCAACCGTCAGGTTGGAGAAAGCCACCGTGACCATCGACCGTTCCTGGCCCTCCGCCGTCGCCTGCTCGGTCCGGATGGTGTGCCGGAAGAGGCTGCCGTCCGGCCGCGCGGCATACTCGAACCGAACGCGTTGCTGCAGCACGCCGTCGCGGGCGACGCTCGATTCCATCACGACGCCCGTTCGTCGATCGGCCAGCACCTCGGTGACGGTGCCGCCGCTCCGTGAGAGATAGCGATCGAGGCGGCCGACCCGTCCGACCGGCGTTCCGTGTGCGCGCCGGAGTGCCAGCCGGCGGTCGTCGCCCTGCCGCGGGTCGGCCAGCAGGGCGTCGAGCCAGCGTGCCGCGCCATCGAAGACGGGAAGGCCGGCGTCGGCCTCCTGGGACAGCCGCGTGTTGAGGCGGCCGTCGTTGGCGTACACCTTCAGGCCGCGGGCGCCATCGGCGTACTCGACGCGCGCGCCGTCGAGCGGCGTCGGCAGGGCCCCATCCGGTGCCGCCCGATAGCGCAGCACCGTCGTCCAGCCGGAGGAGGCATGACGCCGCTCGAGGGTGAAGGTGGTCGGGCTGGACGAAGGCCCGGCGTGGCTGCCGTCGGGATTGAGGAGGGTGTGCGTGACCGTGACATCCACGGCCACCGCGGCGGGTGAAACCGCGGCCGGTTGAGCGGCGCGGAGGGAGCGCGACTGGCCGGCGACGACCAGCAGCAGGGCAAGGGCGAACAGACGAGCGACGCGAACGGTCATGGCGAGTCCTTTCGGTGGGCCCGGCTCGACCTCCAACGCCCCGCCCGAGCAGACATGGTGTTGTCTGCAACGGGGATGCCCGCCCGGCCGGGATGGGCCAACGGGCGCGAATCGATCAGTTTTCGAACAGGATCCGCAGACGCGGCGTACACCCGCGTGATCGTGCCGAGGGCAACCGGTCCGGAAGGGTAGTTCGTGCCCGTGATGGAACGGGGCGATGGGTAGTGACTACCCAGGCACGGGTGAAGGAGGTCGCCCGAGCAGGAAGTACGGCCGAGCGAAAGCGGCGGACGTTGACGAGGCGGATTACTGCGCCACGGGGGTACGATCGCGGGGCGCCGCCGCGCGCAGCAGGCCCGAAAACACGGCCTGCAGCAGGGCCGTGTCGTCCGCCAGCAGGTCGAAGACGTCGCCGCGGGTGAAACGGAGTGCGGTGCCCTCGGTGGCGGCGGCGATCGTGGCGGGGATTGGCTTGCTGCCCAGGGCCTGGTACATCCCGATGACGTCGCCGGAATCGGCGGCGGACGTGGTCCCGTCAGGGGCGGTGACCGTCACCGTGCCGGTGAGCACCACCAGAATCGACGTCTCCGCAGCGCTCTCCAGCGGATCCACGCCCGGCGTCAGGGTCACGGCCTGCGCGCTGGCCGCCAGCCGCAGCAATTGGGCCCCGCTGGCCCTCGACAGGAGGGGGCTGGCCTGCAACAGCAGCGCGCGGTCCACGGGCTGGAGCCCGGCGGCCACCTTGCGCTGCACCTCGGGTGTGAGGTCGCCCCGCAGCAGCACGCGCTCCTGGAGTTCCTTGCGGGTGTCGATGAGCCAGCGCATGATGCCCTCCGCCAGCTCCACGTTCTCGGCGAGCAGCGAGAGGAAGGCCTCGGCGGACATCGAGAGGCAGATGGTCGGCTCGATCGAGCGGATCGATCGCCGCATCGGGCGCCCTTCGAGGATCTCCTCGAAGGCCAGCGGCGACGGCGGCTCGATCTCGGACACTTGGCGCTGCCCGTCGGTGGCCTCGACACGCCCGTCCAGCACGAACTGCAGCGTGGCCGGCGCGGTGCCCCGGTCGTAGATCGCGCGCAGGCCCTCGTGCCTCACCTGCTCGCCGAGCGCGGCGATGCGGAACAGCTCGTCCACCGAGGTGAAGTCGAACAGCGGAAGGCGTCGCAGCCGATCGACGAGGACGACCGCCGGCAGCGGCTCCTGCCAGAGCTGGCGACGCCGATCGGCCGGCATGCGCGAGGCCGCCAGTGCCCACGACGCCGCCTCGAACACGTACCAGTCCCGCGGGTCGCGATGCTGCAGCACGTGCTCCAGGTCTCCGGCGAGCGACCACATCCGGCGCTCTTCGATCAGGTGAATCGTGGCTGCCGAGACCACCTGGTTCTCGTCGTGCACGAGCTGGGCGACGGTGTCCTCGACGTCGCGCCGGCGCGTCTTGTAGATGACGTTGCCCTTGCGCACGCGTTCCTCCGCCGGCATGTCCTCGACGAGCAGCATGACGCGGCGGCGCAGCTCGCCGCCGACCAGGTTGTCCAGGTACTCGATGGCCCCCGAGCGCCGGCGCGCGTCGTCGGTGTCGAGCGTGGCCCGTACCGCGGCGATGTCGGAGGGGGGATGTACCAGGCCCAGCAGCTGGAACATGCGGTTCATGGCGCGGTGGCGTTTCTCCTCGAGCACGCGCCCGAGCAGACAGGTGGCGGCCAGGCCGCCCGTGACGAAGAGGTTGGTGTACAGGGTCAGGGCGCTGAAGGCGCGGCCGGCTTCGGTCACGACATGCCGTTCGATGACCGCGTGGTCGAGGGGGATGGCCGGGTGATCGCGACGGATCCGCTCGAGCGCGGTGATGGCCTTGTAGCGCAGGAAGCCGTCCGACGTGTCGAGCGTCGTCAGCAGCGCCTGCACGGACGCAGCGCACGGGATCCGCGCCAGCGTGGCCGGCACGTGGCGGCGCACCCAGATGTCCTCGTCCCGGTCGGCCAGGAAATACGCCAGCGCCGGGACGACCGCCTCGCCGTAATCCACCAGCACCTTGCGGGCCGGCTCCTTGATCCGGCGGTTCCGCATCAACGCCACGAGCGTGGGCACGTACAGGAAGTCGTCGCCGCCGATGGTGCCTGCGCTGTTCACCGCCGCCCGGGCGACGAAGTAGTTGTCGTCGTACATCAGCGGCACCAGCAGCGGCCGGAACCGCGGGTTGGTCACCAGGCCCAGTGCGCGGGCCACCTGGCGCCTGAGCTCACTGGCCGACTCGCGCGTGTCGGAGGCCAGCCTGTGGAACGTTTCCTCCGCCCGATCCACGTCCGACGGCACATCGCTCGACGCGAGGGCCGCCGCCGCCGTCACCACCAGGTTGAGGTCGTGATGATCCAGGTAGGGACGCATCACGTCCACCGCGGCCTCGCCGCGCAGCGTGGCCAGGGCGCGCGCCGCGGCCAGGCGCACTTCGCCGTCCTCGTCACCCAGCGCGCGCTCGACGCCCGGCAGCCACCGCTCGCCGGCCTCGGGCGTGGTGTAGCGCGCCAGGCGCAGCGCGCGCGTGCGCACGTCAGCGGAGTCGTGGCGCAGCAGGAGCGGCGTCACCAGCTGGCGCTTGTCGAGCGCCTCGAGCATGTCGATGGCATAGAGCACCCGCCGGGGCTCGGGGTGCGACAACTCAGCGAGCAGCGTCTCGATGGTGGAGAGGTCCGCGGAGTCGAGGCGCACCTCCGACGGGCGCACGTCCTGCTGCTCGAGGCTCTTGCGGAACGCCTTCAGGTACTCGCGGCGCGCGTTCAGGGCGAGCGCGCCCCAGATGATCATCATCGTCACGCTGGCATAGCTCAGTTGTCGCCAGCTGAGATCCAGGCCCCACTCCTGCACCAGCACCAGCAGCAGCAGCGCCCCCAGGCCCTTGGCCACGCGGTCGACGGTGACGTCGATGAACGGCTTCGCCTGGTACTTGATGTCGACCGGCAGCGGCAGGAACAGGATCTCGCGCGTGGTCTTGTCCACCGTGTAGCGCAGCGACGTGTCCATGATGCGCGCCAGTCCTGCCGTCCATAGTGCGCCGTTCACCAGCATCAGCAGGCCGGTGGCGCTGTCGACCACCGGCAGGATCATCAGGGCGAAGCCGATGCCCAGGAAGCGGTGGATCCGGCTGGTCAGCAGCACCTGCACCAGGAATCCGATGATCGAGAGGTAGGCGGTGATCTGCGCCAGGAACGCCGTCACCGCGTCCACGTTCTCGGCACCGCGTGATTCGGCCGCGGCCATGTTGAGCTGCTGCTCGATGATGGCGGCGCCGATGGCGGCAAAGCCAATCACCATCGCGATGGTCTGCAGGTGTCGCGACGACTTCAGCAGGCGCCAGGCCTCCGAACCGCTGACGCTGGCTTCCTCGCCGGTCTGGCTGGCATCGCTGCGTCCCGCACCGGGCTCGCGACGGACGATGATGCCCGCCGTCACCGTGCATACCGCCAGCGTGACCGCGCTGACCAGCAGCACCGAGTTGGTGCCGATCTGCTCGACCACGGCCGACGTCATCGCGGCGCCCGCGAACCCGCCGAGGCTGGCGCCCGCGCCGATGAACCCGAAGATGCGCTTGGCCTGGCGCGGATCGTAGACATCGTTGGCCAGCGTCCAGAACTGGCTGATGAGAAGGATGCCGGTGATGAGCCCGAACAGGTAGAACCCCACGGCCACGGCCCGGTTCGTCGGCAGCCCGGCGAAGAGCACGTAGAACGTGGCCATCAGCGCCACGAGGCCGGCCAGGGTCACCGGGATCATCCAGCGCCGCGGCACCACGCGGATGGCCCGCGTGTAGCCCTGCATGATCAGGCCGATGACGATGCCGGCGCCGAACTGGACCCAGGGCAGGTTCTCGGCGCCGAGCTTCTCGATGAACAGCCCGCGCGTGACGGGCTTGATCATGTTGTAGCCCGCCATCGCCAGGAACGAATACAGGAACATCATCAGCCCCGTGGTGATCTCACCATCACGGAACTGCACGAGGGGACGGAGCAGGCGGGCGAACACTGCGGCCGATCTTACCGCATGGGATCCGGTGGCCGGCTTCCGTTCTCGGCTCGGTCTCCGGGGATGAGCCTCCGCGATGCCATCCCATATCCGGTAAACTCCTACCCGCCGGCCCGCGGCACCATGGTCCTGCTCCAACGCCTCCTGGGCATGAACCCGCGCGAGCTTCGTCGCTCGCTGCCGCTCTTCGCGTACCTGTTCCTGGTCATGGGCGGCTCGGTGGCCAGCAAGGCCGCCCGGGACGCCCTGTTCCTCGAGCGATACCGCGCGGCCGATCTGCCGTTTGCCGACATCGCCATCGCCCTGTTCGTGGCGGTCGTCGCCTCGGTGTACATCCGGGCGGGCGAGCGCCTCAACCTGCGCAACCTCCAGGTGGCCAGCCTGCTGGCGTTTGCCGCCTCGGCCCTCGGCTTCTGGTGGTGGGCCACGGCGCCCGGCGACGAGAACCCCACCCTGTTCCTGCTGATCTACGTGTGGGTGGGCATCCTGTCGGTGCTGGCCCCGGCGCAGGTCTGGACGCTGGCCACCTTCGTCCTCACCACGCGGGAGGCCAAGCGGACGTTCGGGCTGGTGGGCAGCGGCGCCATCCTGGGCTGGATCGTGGGCGGTCTCGCCACGCGCCTGGCCGTGGGGAGATACGGCACCGAGGTGATGCTGCTCGTCACGGCGGTGTCCTACATCGTCTGCGCCGGACTGGTGCTCGTCGTCTGGCACTACCGCCCGGCCAGCCTGCATGGCGAGCGTCCGGCCGGCGGCGAGTCGGGCGGCGGCATCATCGCGGCGCTCGAGGTAATCGCCGGCTCGCGCTACCTGAAGGCGATTGGCGCGGTCATCCTGTTGTCGTCGCTGGCCACCACGGTGGAGGCCTGGCAGTTCAAGGCGATGGCCAAGGCCGCCATTCCCGACACCGACGCCCTGGCCATGTTCTTCGGCACCTTCAACGTGGCGGCGGGCGTGGCCGCGCTGCTGCTCCAGCTGCTCCTCACGGGGCGCGTGCTGCGCCGGGCCGGCATCGGCCTGACGCTCTTCGTCGTGCCCGTGGCGTTGACCCTCACCTCCGTCGGCGTGCTGGCCGCCGGAACCCTGCTCGCGGCCACGATGCTGCGCGCCAGCGATCAGGTGCTGCGCTATTCCATCGACAAGGCCACCATCGAGCTGCTCTACCTGCCCGTGCCGGCCTGGCAGACGTTTTCTGTGAAATCGTTCATCGACACCGTGGTCTACCGCATGGGCGACGGGCTCGGGGGGCTCGTCGTGCTGGTGTTCGCCACGGCGCTCGGCTGGAGCCCCGTCGACCTCGCGTGGGTCTTGCTGGTGCTGCTTGGCGGGTGGATGGCGGCGGCGGCGGTGGCCCGTCGCGAGTACGTGGAGAACCTGCAGGACAGCATCTTCCAGCACCGCCTCGACGCCGAGCGCGGCTCGGCGCCGGTGCTCGAGCGAACGGCCACCGACATCCTCTCGGCCCGGCTGGCCGGTGATACCGGCGAGATCGTCTACGCGCTCAGCCTGTTCGAGATGGCCCACGACCGCGCCGTTCACCCGGCCGTGCGCGGCCTGCTGGCGCACCCGGCACCGGAGGTGCGCCGCCGGGCGCTGGCGCTGCTGTCACGCGCCGACGACCTGACCGTGAGAGAGCAGGTGCAGCAGCTGCTGCACGATCCGGACCTGGAGGTGCGCACCGAGGCGCTGCTGTACCTCACCGAGCACAGCAACGTGGATCCGCTGGCCAGCATCGAGTCGGTGGGCGACTTCGAGGATTTCTCGATCCGCGCCTCGATGGTGGCGTTCCTCGCCCGGCCCGGGCGCGCGCAGAACGCCGAGGCGGCGCGGATGATGCTGGCGAAGATGGCCGAGGAAGCAGGGCCCGACGGTCAGCGTACGCGCCTCGAGGCGGCGCGCCTCATCGGCTTCCTGCCCGACCTCTTCGACCGCGAGCTGCGGCTCCTGCTGCAGGACGATGATGCGGACGTGGCGCGGGCCGCCATTCTTGCGGCAGGCCGGCTGAAGAAGCGCATCTTCGTGGGACGCATCATCGAGCGCATGGAGGATCCGGCGCTCGTGCCCACGGCCGTCGAGGCCCTCGCCGGTTTCGGCGACCGCATCGTCGGGACGCTCCGCGACTTCCTGGTCGATCCCGAGATGCCCATGGACGTGCGGCGCGAGATCCCGTCCGTGCTGCAGGCCATCGGCACCAGGGCCGCGCAGAACGTGCTCACCGAGAGCGTGCTCGACAACGATGTGGTGCTGCGGTACCACAGCATCGCGGCGCTCAACAAGCTGGGGCAGCTGCACCCGGAGCGGCCCGTGGATCGCAAGATCATCGAGTCGGTGCTCGCGGCCGAGATCCTGGGGCACTATCGTTCCTACCAGGTGATGGGCACGCTCACGCGGTCGCTGTCCGACGCAGCCGGCCCCGTTCGGCAGGGCCTCGCCGAGTCGATGTCGAAGGAGCAGGAACGCATCTTCCGGCTGCTCAAGATGCTCTATGCCGAGCACGATCTGCATAGCGCCTACGTCGGCCTGCAGTCGCCGGATCCGGTGGTGCACGACAACGCCCTGGAGTTCCTCGACACCATCCTGCCGCCAGAGATGCGTGCCGTGCTGATGCCCATTCTCGACCGGGAGGTGCCGGTGCCGGCGCGGATCGAGCGAGCCAACCAGCTGCTCGGGTCGGAGCTCGGCAATCGCGAGGAGGCCGTGGAGGTGCTGACGAAGAGCACCGATCCATGGCTGCGATCGTGCGCCGCCTACGCCATTGGTGAGCTGCACCTGCTGCGCCTGGCGCCCGTGCTGGAGGCGTGGGTCCGCGATCCCGACCCACTGCTCAAGGCCGCCGCGGTGGAGGCGCAACGGAAGCTGAAGGAGGCGGCGACCAACGCGGCGGGGGTGGGACTGCTATAGCACGGAGGGGCAAAGCACGGAGGGGCAAAGCACGGGGGTTCGAAGGCGCGGCAGTTCAAAGTGCAGAGGTTTGGCGGGCGCAGGCCCACCACACGATCGTGGGCCACATCTGTGCAACGAGCCGGGACCAGGACGACTCCGTGTGCCACGCGACGCCGTAGGGCGTCATGACATAGATCGCGAAGAACACCGCGAGTTGCCCGATGATCAGCATCCCGGCGGCTGTGACCGCGGCCGAGCGGTCTCGCCGCAGGCCCGTCGGCGCCAGGGCGACGACCGGGATCAGCAGCATCGGCGACAGCACCAGCCAGCCGCCCCACCAGGCGCCTTCGTTGGTCATGTAGCGCGCGATGAACGACACGCGCGCCTGATCCGACCAGTACGTCAGTACCCCTGGCCGTTGCAGCCCTGACACCAGCTCGTTGTCCGGTGCCAGGAAGATCTTGAACAGGGCCAGCACGACCAGCATCGGTCCGAGCCCCACGATGATGTCGGTGGCGGCCCCGTGGGCGGTCGCGAGCCCGGAACGGTGGAAGACCAGCAGGACGTACAGGCAGGGCAGCATTCCCGCAACGACCAGGCCCTCGTTCTTCGTCCACGCGGCCATCCCCATCGCGAGTCCGGCAAGGCCCAGCGTCGCGGCGGACGACGGTCGGGCCGCCAGCAGGACCACGGCCAGCACGGTGAAGAACCCCAGCGGCACATCGGCGAGCTGCGACACCCCGTTCAGGATGAACGCCGGGACAAGCAGGAGGCTCAGCCCGAGCACGGCCCCGGCCGCCCCGCGGCGCTCGTACAGCGAGGCGGCGACCAGCGCGACGGTCGCGGCCGTGAAGACCGTCGCCAGCACGATGGGCACGCGCATGCTGATCGCGCTGTCGAGGACCCACCCGCGTGCCACGCTTGCCGGCAACAGCAGCGGGTAATCGGGATGCGTCCATGCGAGCTCTTCGGTGAACGCGTTTCGCCAGAGCGGGGAGGGGTGTGCCAGGAACCTCGCCCGCAGGTTCCAGATGGCCCACGCATCCCAGTCGCCGAAGGGCGAGGCCTCGAGTTGCAGCCAGGCCTTCGCGGCGGAGGCGCCCACGACGGCCAGCGCCAGCAGGGCAAGGGCCACCGGCCACCGATTGCGCACCTGCGTGTGGGTGCCAGCCGGGGCGCTGGTGCTGGACAATGCCAGCGCCGCGAGACAGGCCAGCGCCCACAGCGCGGGATCGACGATAACGAACGTCGCCGTGCTGCCGCCGGCCAGCCTCCAGAGAAAGAACAGTGCTGACGACAGCCCGAGCCCGAGCCCGAGAGCCGCGGCGATGCGAGTCCCGGCGGAGAGGGTTCGCACCGGTCGTGTCCACATCCACACCGCGAGCGCTGGCAGCGCCTGAAAGAGGAGCGCCACGTCAGTAGCGTCTCCTGTACAAGCGAACGCCCGCCTCCGTGACCCGCACCAGTTCGAACGACTGCAGGCGACTGTCGCCATCGATGGCGGGTGGCGCGCCCGGCGCCGTCACCGCAAATTCCGCGTTGTCGCCCGCTTCCCGGACCAGGCGCGGCGCCAGCACGTGCTGGGCGAGATACCGCTCGGCGATGGCGTTGGGATCCGGCGAGACCGTCAGGATCAGGACCACGGACGATGACGGGATTGCATCGACCACCGCCTCATAGGCCGTGGCGATCGGCAACGCACCGCCAGCCGGCCCCGCCCTGAGTTGCGGGACCAGGGAGCCCAATGCCATCAACGCGACTCCGACCGCCAGCACCGTCTCACGCACCAGTGAACCTTCCTGCTTTGAACCTGCGTGCTTTGAACCTTCGTGCCCGACTACCGTGCCACCGCCTCTGCCGCCGGCGAATCGGGCCAGGTGGGCACCGGCCGCGCCACGTATCCGGCGTGCGCCAGCTTGCCCTGGAACAGCGCCGTCTGCGACGCCGCGAACTGCAGCCGCACCGCCACGCGCAGGACGATGTAGACCTGGCCGACGGCAAAGGCCGCGAGCGGCGCCGAGGCGCCCGGCGCGGCGAGGGCGTAGACGCCCACCACCAGCAAGTAGGCCAGCATGTTCAGCAGGTACAGCGCCAGCGCCTTCGCGGGATGCCGCACGACGAACCGCACACTGGCGCGGAGTGCGCCGATCATGCTGCGGCGATCCTCGACCACGGCGCGGATCTTCGCGTAGTCGAACACGAGGTTCACGGTGCAGAGGATCGCGATGAACGCCGCATACAGCCCGAGGCGCACCAGGAACGCGGTGCGCTCGACGGTGGTGTCGTGGGTCCACCGCGCGTAGAGCGTGTCGAACAACCACGGGTGCAGCCAGGCGAAGAGCGCCCAGTAGATGGCCCCCGCCACGACGCCAAGGCGCAGGAACCGGAAGAACCACAGGCCGCACGCCGAGAAGAACGCGTGCGCGCCGACCCGGCGATCGCGCGCAAGGCGATCCAGGACGCCGCCCGCGAGGAAGACCGACAACAGGATCTGCCCGCCGACGATGCCCGCCAGCGCCGGGACGAGCGCGCGCTGATCGGCGATGCGGCTGGCGTTGTCGAGCACGGCGGCAAAGCCGATGATGGCCGGCACGAACGTCTGCCCGACGCCGGCCGCCTGCACGAGGAACTCGTTCCACCAGTCGAAGTTCACACCCCGCGCGGCGGCGTCGGCCATGAGGCTGGCGCCCAGATGGTCGGCAATCATCCCGTGCAGGACCAGGGCCGGTGGCACGGCCATGAGGAGGGTGGAGAGCCACAGCCCCACCACCAGCCACGTCGCCCGCCGCACGCGCCCGAGGCCGTCCCTGAACGCCGCGATCACCGCGTGCCTCCTCTGGCTCCCGGTTCTCCGACTCCCGCCTTCGCCGAGGCTTCGGCGGGCAAGCCCGACTCCCGACTCCCGACTCCCGGCATGGCTCTAGACAAAGAAGGCGTAATTCATCATCAGGTCCTGCAGCCACACGATCCACTGCAGCGTCCAGGTGTCCGCGGCGCGCTCGGCCTGCGGCTTCATGGTGATGCTGTTGTTGGTGTAGTGCACGTCCAGCAGCAGCACGCGGTCCGGGTCCACCTGCACCGACACGGCCTTCGCCGGCTTCTCGTACAGGAATGGCTGCCAGCGCGCCTGGCCGTCCCACGTCTCGCGCACCTGGTCGCCGTTCTCGAAGGTCACCAGCACGTCCACCGGGAAGGTGGCCTCGCCGAGGCGCCGCACGACCACCGTGGTGCGGAACAGCGTGGCGTTCTCCTGCGCCTCGAACGCGAGGGGCGCCCCGGGCGCCGACTCGACGAATCCGCGCGTCGCCACAGGGACGCTCTCCAGCCGCTCGGCCGCGTAGTCGAACTCGTTCGAGCTGCGGTGGACCTGATCGAAGAACCACGTCAGGTCCTGGCCCGACTTCTCGTTGACGATGGCGAAGAAGTCGTCCGGCACGGGGTGCGTGAAGCGGAAGCGCTCGAAGTAGGCGGCCATCACGGGCTGCAGACGGTCCCATCCCAGGTGGCGCTCGAGCGTGTGCAGCCAGAGCGCCGTCTTGCTGTAGGTGATGTCGGCGTGCGTGCCCGGCCAGTACCGGTAGCTGGGCGTGGCAGGAACGTCGCGCTCCGCGGAAGGCCGATAGCCGTTCAACCCGTTGCCATCGGTCGCGCGCGACCGTTTGATGTCGCGGAGTTGCCACGGGATGAAGCCGCCGAAGAAGCGCTCCACGTGGTAGTTCGGCTGGAAGGCCACGGACTGCACGCGCTCCTCGGAGAAGGTGTTGAAGCCCTCGTCCATCCACGCCGAGGTCACCTCGTTGTTCGCCACCATGCCGTACCAGAACTGGTGGCCGGCCTCGTGCACCGTGACCGACTCGGGCTGGTTCGATAGCCGCGGGGCCAGCCAGCGCGATCCGGCGGTGAAGAGCGTCGGATACTCCATGCCCCCCGCGCCGCTCTGCCAGGCCGGATCGACGATGGTGATCTGCGGATAGGGATAGGGGCCGTACCACTCGCCGTAGTACTTCAGGGCCGCGGCGGTCGCCGCGAAGTGGCGGTCCTGCTGACCGCGATGCTCGGGCTGCAACAGGAGCCGCATGGTGACGGCGGGCAGCCGCTCGTGCTCGAACCGCTCGGTGTACTCCTCGTAGTCCGGGCTCGTCGTCCACGCGAAATCGTGGACGTCGTCTTGTGCATAGCGGTGAATGGTGAGGTCGCCGTTGGTGTCGGTGCGCGAGACCTCGCGGCCCGTGGCGCCCACCACCCAGCCTCGCGGCACGCGGAGCTGGACGTCGTAGCTGCCGAAGTCGGCGTAGAACTCGGTGTTGGCGAAGAACTGCCGCGCGTTCCACCCGTCTGCTTCGAAGACGCCGAGCTTCGGGAACCAGTGGGCGATGAAGAAATAGTTGCCGATGGCGCCGGTGCGCGAGAAGGTGCGGGGCACCTGCGCTTTCCACGCCACGCGCAGCTGCACCGACTGGCCCGGTGCCACCGCCATCGGCAGGTCGGCTGCGGCAAGCGATCGATCCGCCGCGTTCTGATCGTCCGGCTGGATGTAGCGGAACGTGGGCATCAGGTCGAGCCCCGGCGAGCCGTCGGGGTTCGCGAGGGCCAGCTCGGTGAGCTGCTGCCACCCGAAGTCCTCCTCGCGGCGATCGAGCATGCTCCCGGTGATGCCGCCCAGCTTCCGCTGCGACAGCCACGTGGAGTCGGTGTTGCGCCACGCGTTCCAGTAAAGGTGCAGGCGGAGGGAGTACGCGGGCATGGCACCGGGGTTGCGCCAGGTGATGACCGCGGTGCCGGTGATGGTTCTCGCGGCCGCGTCGAGCGTGGCGTCGATGCGGTAGCTGGCGGTGCGGGACGCAAGGCCCGGCTCCTGCGCGCGAAGCGGTGCGGGCGGCCGGGCGCCGGCCAGAAACATCATGGCCGCCGCGATCAGCCACACCTGCCGTCGAAGTCGCATCGTGTCTGTTCCGCTGCCCATCCTACACCGTCCGCTCGCGCGCGCCCGGCGCATATAATCGGACGCTCCCGGCCATGCCCATCCGCGTGCTCGTCTACGGTCTCGGTCCCATCGGCGCGGCGGTGGCGCGCCAGCTCGTGGCCCGCAAGGGCTTCGCGCTGGTCGGCGCCGTGGACGTCGATCGCGAGAAGGTCGGCCTCGACGTGGGCCAGGTGATCGACCTCGGGCGACGGCTCAAGGTGCGTGTCACCAACGACGCCGTGGGCGGCATCCGGCAGGCGAGGCCGGACGTCGTGGTGATGTGCACGAGTTCGTCGCTCAAGAAGGCGCTGCCCTCCATCGAGACCGTCCTCACGCTGCGCATGCCGATCGTCTCGACGACCGAGGAGCTGTCTTATCCGGTGGGGCGCAACCGGACCATCGCGCGGGCCATCGACCGGATGGCGAAGAAGGCAAAGGTGGCGGTCGTCGGCACCGGCGTGAATCCCGGGTTCGCGATGGACGCGCTGCCGGTGATGCTGAGCGGGGTGTGCGAGCGCATCGACAGCGTGCGCGTGGACCGCGTGCAGGACGCTCGCATCCGGCGCCTGCCGTTCCAGCAGAAGATCGGCGCCGGCCTGACGGTGGACCAGTTCGCGGCGAAGGTGAAGGACGGATCGGTTCGGCACGTGGGGCTGGCCGAGTCCATCACGATGATCGCGCGCGCGTTCGGCTGGACGCTGAACGAGATCACCGACGAGATCCAGCCGAAGGTGGCGAAAGTTCCCGTCGAGAGCGACCTGCTGGCCGTGGATCCCGGATATGTGTGCGGCATCGTGCAGGACGGGATCGGCTACCGGAAGGGCAAGCCCCTGATCACGCTGCACATGGAGGCCTACCTGGGCGCGCCGGAGAGCTACGACACGGTGACCATCGAGGGCCTGCCGCGCATTGTCCAACGGATCGAAGGCGGCTTACATGGCGACATTGCGACGGCGTCGATCGCGGTGAACGCCGTGCCGCAGGTCCTGCGCGTGGCGCCCGGCCTGCGGACGATGATCGACATGCCGATTGTGAGCTTCGCTGGGTAACCGGTATCCGGCGTCCTGACTCCGGTCTTCGCTTCGTCCCGCCGCGGTGCCCTCCCGGCGCGATCCCCCTCCCGACGCACTTCCACTCCCGACTCCCGACCGTATACTTGATCTCTTATGCCCACACGTCGTATTTTCGTCCGTTCTACCACGGCTGCGCTGGCCGCCCTCGGGATTCCCGCACACGTGTGGGCCCTTCAGGACGGCGAGGAGCTTGTCACCCTCACCGACTACACGGACGATTTCACGATCGTGGCGCAGGCCGCCAATCCCACTGTCCGGTGCTACGACCTGCGGACGCTCACCTCGTGGACGACGCCGAATGAGGATTTCTACGCGTTCCACCAGACGGTGACGCCCACGGTGGATCCGGCGACGTTCCGCCTGCGCATTGGCGGCCTGGTGGAACGTCCGCGGGAGCTGTCGCTGACGGAGCTCATGGCGCGCGCAGACCGGCGAGACGAGGCCGTGACGCTCGAATGCTCGGGCAACTCGAACCGGCCCACGCGCATGGCCGGGTTGCTGAGCAACGGCGTGTGGACGGGTGTGCCGCTGGCGGCAGTGCTGAAGGAATGCGGCGTGAAGCCGGAGGCGCGCGAGGTGGTCTTCCTGGGCGCGGACCTCGAGCGCGAGAAGAAGTGGCAGGCCGGCAACCGGGAGTTCGAGGCGCCGCACGGGCGCAGCGTCTACGTGCAGGACGCGCTGAACCCCGCGGCGCTGCTGGCGTTCCACCTGAACGGCCAGCCGCTGCCGGCGAAGAACGGCTTTCCGCTCCGGCTCATCCTGCCCGGCTGGTACGGCATGACGCAGATCAAATGGCTGTCGCGCCTCGAGGTGATCGACCGCCGCTACGAGGGCCAGCACCAGGTGCGCAACTACCTGAGCCTGCGCGCGGTGGAGACGCCCGAGGGCCCGCTCTGGCTGGATCAGTCCATCAGCAAGACGAACATGAAGTCGCTGGTGGCGCGCGTCACGCGCAGGCGCGCGGGCGGCGGCTGGGACTACCGCATCTCGGGCCCCGCCTGGGGCGGGCAGGTGCCCATCGAGCGGGTCGAGGTGCAGATCGACGGCGGGGCGTGGCAGCCCGCGCGCATCGACGAACGGCGCGGTCAGCACGCGTGGCTGCTGTGGTCGCTGACGGTGCGGGACCTGGCGCCGGGCACGCACGCCGTGGTGTCGCGCGCCATCGATGCCAACGGCGTCGTTCAGCCCACCGACGAAGAGCGCCGGAAGCGCCTCGCAAGTGGCCGCGAGGACAGTGCGCAGTGGGTGCGCGAGATCCTGGTGGGAGAGAATTGAGGAGGTTCCTCTAGAGCAATCCCAGCCGCTGCCGCTTGAGGAACAGCCCTTTGCGCGACAGCCCGAGCGCCTGCGCCGCCTTCTCGACGTTGCCGCCGCACTGGTCCAG
>Ga0209706_10000192_pt1 | contig 32414 bp, 29 predicted proteins | sample PPLLaktember2015_6_FD_187263 | JGI IMG/M metagenome (GOLD analysis project Ga0209706, IMG submission 187263) | Freshwater sediment microbial communities from Prairie Pothole Lake near Jamestown, North Dakota, USA - PPLs Lake P8 Core (1) Depth... | ecosystem: Environmental > Aquatic > Freshwater...
CTGGCGCGCCAGCGAGCGATGCAGCTGCATCAGGCCGTGGAATCCTATGTCCTGCGCTGGAACGGCGAAACCTTCCGGCTGGGGATCAGCATCGGCCTTGCGCTCTTCAAAACCCACAAGCACAGTCTGAATTCCATACTGGCCGCGGCAGATGCCGCCTGCTACGAGGCGAAGCGGAATGGCGAAGGCGGCCCCCACATCAAAGTCGTCGAACTCGACTGAGCTTATGAATGGACAGGCGAAGCCGGGCCGAAATCAAGAAATGACCGGAGGTCTTCATCCCTCCGGTTTCCATGGACAGCAGCAGGAGAACTTCATGCATAACCCTACCTGGGCGGTTGTACTGGCGGCGGGTGACGGAAAGCGGCTTGCCGGGCTGACGACCGATCATCGGGGCAGGCACGTACCCAAGCAGTTTTGTTCGGTTCAGGGCGGGCCATCGCTGTTCGGGCTTGCGCTGGCGCGGGCGCGCGCCCTCGTCCCCGAGGATCGCGTCTGCGCTGTCGTGGCCAAAGCGCATGAGCACTGGTGGAAGCCGATGGCCGAGGAGATGCAGTCGGGGAATCTGATCGTCCAGCCACGCAACCGCGGCACCGGCAATGGCGTGCTGCTTGCCCTGACGCACATCCTCAAGCGCGATCCGCAGGCAAGGCTGATTTTCCTTCCCGCAGACCATCACGTGCTGTCCGAAGCAACGCTGATTCAGGCGATGCTGTCTGCGATGGCCGATATGCCGGCCAGGTCCAGGGACATATTCCTGCTGGGGATCGAGCCTGACGATGCGGACCCGGAACTGGGCTACATCATCCCGCAGAAGACGTCCAAACACGATGCACAGGGCGTGCGGCATTTCATCGAGAAACCCTCCCGGGCCGTGGCAGGCAAGCTGATAGAGGAAGGCGGCTTATGGAACAGCGGCGTTTTCGCGGCCTCTGGCGACCGCCTGCTGGAACTGTTCCAGGCACGCTATCCGGCCAATGTGCTCGGCATCAAGTCCGCCCTCGACAAGATGGCGGATCCGATCAGCCCGTCCTGGGCACTCGGCAATCTGTACGAACGGATTGCCGAGGTGGATTTCTCGCGCCATGTCCTGCAGTCCCATGTGGGGGATTTGCGGGTGATTCCCGTGCCGCATTGCGGCTGGTCGGACCTCGGCACGCCGCATCGGGTCAGCGAGCGGGTGAACCGACTCAGCGAGACCGCGCCCGGCAGCCGCCAGCGTTCGAACGAAACGGCTTTCCTCGACCTGGCAGATGCGGTGATCAGGGCGGACACGACCGAGCGCATCGCCGAGGTGGTGGGTTGAAGAGAGACGCCGATCGCTGAACAACGCAGTCGGCTCACTTGACCGTGAAGCGCATTTCCGGGCTGAGTGAGCCATGATTGAAATCCCCCAGCAACACGTTGCCGTCGCTGTCCCGGGCGTGGATGCGCCACACATATTCACCGCCGGGCTGGAGCATGCCCTTGGGCGGCGTGTAGCGCGGTTCGGTCAGCAGTCCGGAGGCAGTGGATTCTGTGCCTTCCCAGTCATTCCGCAGAAAGACCTCGTAAACCTTCGCACCCGGGATGGGGTCCCAGCGCAACTCGGTCGAAGCCGGGAGATCCACGGCACCCGGAACGGGCTGGATACCCGTAGGATGGGCCATGAAGTGGTGGATGACATAATCCCGAGCCTCAAAACGGCTGCCGTCCTTGAGACTGACCTCGGCGCGATACCAGCCGTCAACCGCCTTCTTGGGCAGGTCAAAATGGGCAATAAAGGCACGCTTTAGCTGGCCCGTTGGGGTCTTGAACGACCGGAAGCGGGTCAGGTCCAGATTGCCGATGTGGGTGCCATCCGGCGCAAACACCGCCACCCGGGCCACCTCGTCAAAGCGCGGCGAGGAAAACAGGGTCATGAGAAAGCGCGGGTTTTCCGGCCAGTTGCAGACATGGATATCGAAGAAACCGGCCGGCGTGTAGTGCGGGTCGCCTTCATTCCCCGCATATCCGGCCCCGCTCGACAGGAAGACCGGCGCCATCGTGAAAAGCAGGAGATACGCTTTCAACCATTTCTCCCGAGTGACGATCCTGCCCTTCTTCCTGAACTGGAATCCGGAAAAAGGCGGGATTACGTTTTCTTTGCCATCCGCGCAGTGAGGGACCGCAGGCGCAGGCTCAATGCCCTCAGCATCCCGATCCCCAATTCAGGATAGGTCATGAGCAGTCCATGGAGTTTTTCTTTTTCCAGGGCGAGCGCCTCGGTATCTTCCAGCACATGGGCCGTGGCGGAGCGGGGCTCGTTGTCGATCAGGGACATCTCGCCCAGGCAGTCGCCCGCCCTCAGTTCGTTGATGAAAACCTGCCGGTTCGGGTCGGGGTCCACCGAGATGCCAATGTGGCCGGATGTGATGATGAAGAGTTCCATGCCCATGTCGCCCATGTCGAACACGCGTGCCCCCTTCGGCCATGCCACCGGTTCCAGCAACGGCGCCAGCCGGTTGAGCTGATCGGTGCGCAGATAGGCGAAAAGCGGCACCTTGGCAAGCAGGAGCACGCGTTCGAAATGCTGACTCATGACACGCCTTCCTTGTTTTGATGGTCGATGCAGTAGCTGGCACACTCTGCCAGCCATACGCTGCCGTTTTCCTGGCACCATTGCAGCCAGGCCGTGAATTCCCCCTTGCCGCCAGGCGGCTCCCCGCCAAGGGCGCTGCCTTCCCGCTGAGCCTCGAAGAGAATGGCCAGTTCGCGGAACAGGCGGCCCGCTTTCTTGAACTGCATTGCCGACTCCAGGGCCTGAGCCCAAAGCTGCTTGTCGCGGCTGGCAAGCCCGGCCCGAATGCAGCTCATCTGCGGGCTCTGATCCAGACACCCCAGAATGTGCAGCACGGTATCCAGGTGGCGTCCTGCTTCTTCTTGAAGCACCTTCTGCAATAGCTGGAATGCCTGGCTTGAGGACTCAACCGGGGGAGCGAGGTTTTCCATGATCGTCAACTTGTCCCTGGCAAGCTGGATATGACGCTCGGACACCTGGCGCAGGATGCTGGCCCTGCTTTCGAGGTCGGACGCAGCCAGTTCCAGGATCATCAGGTTTTGAAGGCCGAAGTCCGTATCCCGCTGAGCCAGCGCCTCGACCCAGTCCTCGTGATTCGTGGGCAGGAAAGATCGGGCACACTCGCGTGCTGCCTGGCGCACCCGGGGATCGGCGTCGCGCTGGGCAGATCCCAGCCAGTCGAGGGAAGAAGGCAGGCCCGGAATTTTCAGCGCGGCAGCGGCCCGTATGGCCGTGGCACGCACCAGGGGTGACGGGTCACGCATCGCTCGATCGAGAGTCTTCAAGGCACCCTCAACTTTCGATTGCGGAAAGCGTGACCAGATTTTGATTGCCAGCATGCGCGCCCTGGCATCTTCATGCGTAAGCAGGGGGAGTATCGCCGGCAGCAGGTCTTCGTGGGGCATTGCAGCCAGCGCATCCAGGGCGGCCAGGGTGTCGCCCGGGTGCGGCGATGCCAGAAGTCCTTCAAGCACCTCCCGTGCCTTTGCCTTCAAGGCAGACGCATCGGCATGCAGGCAACCTACCGAGACGGCAGCCCGCAGCCGTGGACTGTCCGCTTCGATCCATTCCCGGGCCTTTTCCATCGCGGCGGGATGGCCGGCGGCCAGCAATATTAGCGCTGTCGTCTCGGCCAGGTGAGGGTCGCCGTGCAGGGCAGCGTCGAAGGCCACGGCCTCCCAGCCAGGCGGTGCAAGGCGGGCGATCCGCGGCAGGATCTGGTCCTGATACTTTGGAGACAGGCGGGGGTAGGTGCCCAGCATGGCAGCGGCGGCGTGTTCCGGTGCAAGCGACTCCAGCATGTCCGCATAATTGTTCAGGATCGGGATGCTCTCTGCCTGAGACATCAGCCCTGCCAGCCTGAATGCGGCTTCCCTGTCCAGACCGGCCAGTTCTGCCATCTGGCCACCCTCCCTGGCGAATACGGACTGGCCGACGAGTTCCACCAGACTGTCAGCGTAGGCAGCGTTCTTTTTCAGCTTGAGCCACAAGAGCGCGGCCGCGAAAACCAGGCCGCCACCCGCCACCCATTCCAGTGGCGCATCGCGTGGTACCAGCGAGAGAAAGAGGGCCGCACCCAGCAAACCGAGCGGCAGGATCAGGCCCGTGAGCAGGGCTTGCGCCCGGCCCCGCATGTAGCCGGGCAAGGCATGGAAGAAGAATCCGGCGGCAGGGTTGCGGAAGCCGGGCAGCATGCCGTCGGTATTGATCCGCCCCAGGATGGCGGCCAGGTAACTCGTGCTGATCGTCAATAGACCGAAGCTCAGCAGGGTGCTGACGGGATAGACCAGGTTCATGGTTTTGAGGCCGAAACGGCGGATCAGCCGGCCTGACAGGAAGAGCTGGATCATCAGCACACTGCCGTTGAGAATGGCCGAGAACCAGCCGAAAAAGGCGGCCAGTTCACGCTCGTCCGGATAGTGCCGGACGAAAATCTTGCCCACCAGAAATTCCTGCACGCTGAGCAGCAGCACCAGCAGAAACATGCCCAGGGCGGTCACCCGCATCAACGGTGACTGGCGAGAAAACATCAGGCCTTCGCGCACCATCTGCAAGGGGGAACTGGCGTGCCCCCGCTTGATCAGTCTGCGGGTCGGTTCGCCGCGATGCTGCCAGGCCACCAGGGCCAGAGTGACCCCCAGACAAAATGTCCAGATCAGGGCGGCATGCTCGGTGGCCATGCCCGACCCCACCACGCCCAGGAACACCCCGCCCAGGGATGCGCCCAGCCTGGAGGTGGCCATGACGGAGGGCAGCAGCCGCTTGGCCTGCTGGGCGTCGAAGAAGTTGCCCGCGTAGACGCTGAAATGGGTCAGCAGCAACTCGGAAATGACGCCGTAGGCGATGAAATAAAGCGCAATGCCGGAATTGCCCATCCCGCCCAGCATGCCCATCCAGGAAATCGCCATCACCCCTCCGAAACCGATCAGCATGTGCATGAACATGCGGTGAGGGGTCAGGCGGTCCACGAAGGCGGCGTAGGCGAGGCTAGCCGGAACCAGAACGAGGGCGATCAGGGCATACATCTGGGGAAGGTAATCCACCCCGTAGCGCTTGAAGAAAAGTGCGTCACTGGAGGCGCGGCCCACGGAAAGGCCAAACCCGGCGAGGGCCGCGATCACGGCCACGAAGAGGACGATCCGGCCCTCCCCCTGACGGAGCATCAGCAAACCGGAAAGCCAGCGGCGGAGATTCATGTCAGATTGTTTTGTTTGGTTTTTGTATTTCTGGCGGTGCGTAAGGGTCGCTTCCTAAAAGGCGTTCAGACCCGGGCTGAGGGAAGGTGAGGCTTCTCGAATCCTGCCAACGCCTCACGATGGCCCGGATGAAAAGTCACAAGAATGCACGCTTGGCACCCAAAGGTCGAGCGCATCCGATCGGGAAGAGGGGCTTGGCGGAACTTGCCGAAGCGGCCAGGCGCTCGCGGGCGATGCTGCCGCGCTTGGCGCAGGGCTCAAGGGCAAGATTGCGCAGGCAATTTAAAACTGCTGAAGAAAGGAGCGGTTCTTTGTTCATTGCCGTTGTTCCCTGACTGGATTTTCGTGTTATTTAGTGGACATTATTATCTTGAATTTATGATGCCGCAAGAAAGGTCGGCGACACCTTCGCTTATGCGTTTCAGAAAGATTTCAGCCTCATGCGGATTGAGTTCTTATGTCGAAGAACCGTGCTTTGAGATCCCATCCGGTATCATGAAAACATCAAAATCAGACAGCGCTTGCATCCATGGGAGAAAAGACACGCCGCGCGGCCATCGGGCTGGCTGTCGGGCTGATCACCGGCTTGGCGGGAGCCCTGTTCGGCCTGACCAATTGGGGCGCCGACTTTGAGCGAGGTGCCGGACTGTCGTGGCTGTTCGGCATGCGCGGCCCCATCGAAGCGCCTTCCGATGTCGCAGTGGTGGCGATCGATGGCCGCACCGGAGACCAACTTGGGCTGCCGAGCCTGCCACGCGACTGGTCACGCACGCTTCACGCTCGTATGGTCGAGGAACTGACGCGGCAGGGCGCCTCCGTCATCGTCTTCGACATGCAGTTCAATACGCCCAAGGTGGCAGCCGATGATCAGGCCTTCGCCGCTGCGGTGGACAAGTCGGACCGGGTGGTGCTGATTGAACTGGTCACCGGCAAGAGACAGCCCCTGACCGATCAGAATGGACGGCTGACCGGTTCCATCTGGGTCGAGGAACTGGTTCAGCCGATGCCGGCATTGGTCGACTCGGCAAAAGGGCTGGCGACCTTCCCCCTGCCCAAGATCGATGCCGCGGTTTACGAATTCTGGGCGTTCAAGGAAAGCGTGGGCGACGCGGCCACCCTGCCGGCCGTCGCATTGCAGGTCCACGCGCTGAAAGCCTATCCGGCCTGGACTTCGCTGCTTGAGCGGCTTGGCCACCCCGACCTCGAAGCGGTCCCCCGTGATGCCAGCCAGATCGGCAAAGCAACCCAGTTGCGCAAACTGATGCGTACCTATCGCAGCGCGTTCGAAGCCGATCCAGAAGCCGGGAAAAGACTCGCCGGGCTGATCGAAAACGACTTGGCGCAGCGCAGCCCCGAAGAACAACAGCTTCTCAAGGCCTTGCACGGGCTGTATTCCGGCAACGCACACAGACTGCTCAATTTTTACGGGCCGCCGGGCAGCATCCAGACCATTCCCTACCAGGACCTAATAAAGGCAGGGAAGGGCAATCCCGGCAAGCCAGCTTTCAATTTAAAGGGCAAGACCGTTTTTGTCGGCTTCTCGGATTTGTACGATCCGGGCCATCCGGACCGCTTTTACACCGTGTTCACCAGCGAGGACGGCGTGGACCTGAGCGGGGTGGAAATCGCAGCGACCGCATTCGGCAATCTGCTGACCGACAGTTCGATCAGGCTGCTGGGCAGCTTTGAAACGCTTGCGTTGTTGCTGCTGTTCGGCCTGGTCATCGGCATGCTGGCCTATGTGCTTCCTTCCATGGTCGGGGTGCCGCTGGCCATTGTTCTCGCGGTGGCGTATGCCGCAACGGCACAGTGGCTGTTCAACACCGGCAATCTTTGGATGCCGATGGCGACCCCGTTGCTGGCGCAGTTCCCGCTGGCGCTGTTCCTCGGCCTGATGGGGCAGTACCTGCTGGAGCGGCATCGCGGCCAGCGCATGAGCAAGGCGCTCAGCTACTACGTTCCTGAAAATGTCGTGCGCGACCTGAGTTCAAGGAATAGCGATCCCGAAGCCTTCAACAAGGTCGTCTACGGCACCTGCTTCGCGACCGACATGTCGGGATTCTCGACCATCTCGGAACAGTTGCCGCCGGACAAGCTGGCCGTGTTCCTCAACGACTACTTCGACACGCTCGCCAAGTCCCTCAAGCAGCATCAGGTGGATGTGACCGAATTCCGTGCCGACGCGATCATGTGCGCCTGGACCGCGGACAAGCCCACGGAAGAGGTCAGGAGAAAGGCCGTGCTCGCCGCACTGGGCGCCGCCAAAGCCATCGAGGATTTCAAGCAGCGCAATGCCATGCTGCAGGCTGCCTTGCGGGTCGGGCTGGAAGCCGGGCACTTCTATATCGGCCACGCCGGCGGCGGCGGCCACTTCGTCTTCAGCATCGTCGGCGACACCGCCAACACCGCCTCGCGCATCGAGTCGCTGAACAAGCATACCGGCACCCAGATCCTCGCCACGCAGGAAGTCATCGAGGGCCTGGAGGGGTTGCTGCTGCGGCCGGTGGGGGATTTCGTGTTTGTCGGCAAGACCGAGGCGATTCCCATCGTCGAGATCATGGCCTCGACGACCGAAGCCACCGACCGGCAGCGCCTGCTCGCGGAGCGTTTTGCCGAAGCGCTGGCGATCTTCCACACGGCCGACTGGGTGAAGGCGGCGGTGGCCTTCGAGGAATTGCAGAAGGCATTCCCGGACGACGGCCCGACGCGCTTCTACATCGCGCGCTGCAAGGCCTATCTGGGCGGGACGACCCAGCCCCCCGACAATCCGCGCGTGATCAAGATGGACGCCAAGTAGGCGTAGGGAAGGGCAGCGCGGCGCCCACGCCGCGATGCTTTCGGTCCGGTTTGTTTGACGCCTGCTTGATATCCGGGTGGACCTGCCGGATTTTCAGTCGAACGATATTCCCGGAACCGTTTCGCCACGGATCAGGCGTTCGAGCAGTTCAATGTTCCTGCGCTTGCCCTCGTCGCGCAAGGCGCGGGCCGCGGGGGTGAAATACTGGTGGTTCCGGACAAACTGCAACTGGGTTTCCAGCCAGGTTTGCAAGGGTATGTCCAAACTACACGCCTTTCGTTCCTGCCACAGCGCCTTGCTGGTGGCAAAGAAATCCTCTCTTCCCAGGGAGTCGAGGTCGGCGTCGCAGAGGAGTGCCTCCTCTTCGCTGAGCGGCGTTTGAGGCAATTCGGTAGCCAGGATCATCCCCGTCACGCGATCAATTTGCTCCGGGTTGAAACCGTAGCGGGGCAAAACATCGGACATGATTTCCGCGCCGATCAATTCATGCCCCAGAACAGTCCTGATCTGCCCGAGGTCATGAAAGGCCGCGGCAACTTCAAGCAGATGAATGTCCACTTCGGGCAGATCGCTCAGTTGCGCCAGACGCACCGCAGCCGGCAGGACATCCCCTTCGGTATGCATGACATTGTGATACGAAAGTTTGGGTGGAAGCTCTGTGCGCAAACGGTTGAGCGCATAGGCAATGGCACCGACGTAGTCGGGGACGCAAAGGCTGGTTGTGTCCATTGGGCTGCTTTTTTGGATTTTCAAACAATGCATCGCCGGGATCCAGGCTCGGGTCTTGAATGGAATGGGGGTTTCTTTTACTTGATCGGCATTTTATCGGCACAACTTGAGTCCGCCTCCCTGCCGGAAATTGCTGATCAAGCCCTGGTTTTTCATGGAGACAGACTGGCGTCATGCCAGCCAGACACATCACTTCTTCTGATATGTGCGGCAACTGCAACCGCTACCCTTTCCTCATCAGTCGGTTTGAAGATCAGGGTTTGAGGGGATAAGCAGCGACTTGCCCGCTTGCGGGTTTGGTCGGTGGCCAGTAGTTCCAAGAGGGGATCAGGGGAGGAGGGTGAACGCCTGACCGGGACAACACGCCGACATCACTGCGCTGAGGGACGCTAAGCGGCGGGCCGCGCAAATGCAATCGCCATTCCAGGGCTCGTCCTCGGGAGGGGGAAAGCCGGAATCCAGAAAAATAAATCAGGGTTTTTTACAAAACCTGGAAGGTTCCGTCGGAGAAATCCCCGGTATGGACTCTCCCCGGATGAGACGCTCTAGCAGTTCGATGTTCCTGCGCTTGCCTTCATCGCGCAAGGCACGTGCTGCGGGGGTGAAATACCGGTGGTTCTTGAGGAACTTCATCTGGGTTTCCAGCCAGACCTGCCATGGAATTTCCAGGCCGCAAGCCTGCCTTTCCCCCCACAGCGCCATACTGCTGGCGAAGAAATCCTCCCTTCCCAGAGAGTCCAGATCGGCATCGCAGAGGAGCGCCTGCTCCTCGTTGAGTGGCGTCTGGGGCAGTTCGGTGGCCAGTATCATGTTTGTCACGCGCTTGATTTCCTCCGGGCTGAAGCCGTAACGGGGCAGCACGTCCGACATGATTTCCGCACCAATCAGTTCATGCCATAAAACGGTCCTGATCTGACCGAGATCGTGAAAAGCTGCAGCGACCTCAAGCAGGTGCAGATCGGGCTCGGCGAGATTGCTCAGCTTCGCCAGACGCGCTACCGCCGGCAGGACATCGCCTTCGGTATGCGCGGCATTGTGATAGAGGAGCTCGGGCGGGAGCTCAGTGCGCAGGAGATTGAGCGCGTAGGCGACAGCGCCGGCGTAATCGGGCGTTTTAAATGCGGCTGATGTGTCCATTGGGCTGCTTTCCGCGAAAGTTGAGCGCTGCAAACACGCGCGCAATCAATACGAATAGCACTCGCGAATTCCGGCCACGGTGGTGCAATAGTACGGATCGTTGTTGAGCTCGATATGCGTGGTCACTTCCGCCGGCAGCTTCCTGCTGCCCGCGGGATGATGACACCCACGGAAGAGGCGCCCGTGGCCACGCTTGTTCGTTTCAATAGGTGTATTTGTAGGTCACAGTTCCCGGGCAAGGCGCTGCCGTGCATATGGCCCAACCGCTGGGCAGATAGAGGGTTGTGGTCCCGGTACCGAACGTAATGCCATCGGGTGCGTTCACGTCCTGAATCGGTTCCTCGCCAATCACAAACTTGACCTTCTGACCCGGCTCAGGCGGCGCCTCAGGCTTGCCGGCATAGCAGGTAGCGCCCGGTACCATCGGGGTGACGTTGGTGATGTTTACCACCTCGCCTTTACCGTTGTAATGCAGGGTGCCTGCACACTTGCCACCTGTCGCCACAACAGTCTTGTTTGCTGTGAGCGGCGTCCATTGGCTGCGCGGAACGCCGGGACCCGCAATCAGGCAGGACTCGTCGATCTTGCCGCCGCGGATGTATGCCGTGGTGGACCGCGCCGAGGAAATTCCCTTGAGGTAGATATGTGTTTCAACCGATTTGGTCTGGCTGGAGTTGAAGCGGATAGGATATTCGTGCTTCGTGTACTTCAGGAAACCCGTCGTGCTGTCGCCAGCACCGAGGGCCGCAATATTTGCAGGCGAAGGATTCGAGCTATCGAAATCCAGATCCGCCGATATCGCGAACAGGGTTTGCGAAATGGTCGCCGCCGACCCCGCATTCACCTGCATCGTGTACCCATAATCGGCGCACACCTGGTTGGAGTCGCTAACGCATTGCACCGCAACCGGAAACTCGCCGTTCACGCCGGTAATTGCCGTAACGGTATAGTTGGCCGTTGCGCAACTAAGCGGCGTTGGATCCGCGACCGGCACGCCGGGTGGATTCGCTGTCGCTCCCATGCTGAACATCACACTACCCACCGCCACGACGCCAGTTAAACAATCACTCACGTTCTTTTGCATGACACATATCCTCAATTTAGAAGTTTGACTCAGAAAAGTTTGCATGACACATATCCTCCTTTTAGAAGCTTGACTCAGAAAAGTTTGAACCGCCCGCATAAACTCCTGGATCGATTCGTGATCGAGACACCCTTTCCTGCGCCCCATTTCCGACCAATGTTAATACTCAACTCGGCATCAATACGTTACAAAACACCGCCGGAACCTATCGTTAAAATGCGCGACGATTTTTCTGGGGCACCAGTTGCCACTAGGGGAATAACAGCGTCACCCGTCCAAAAACCATGCGCGCTGGCTGCATTTCCGTATTGGCCGAATCCAGCTGCTGATAAGCGAAATGCCTGTCAAACAGGTTGGTAGCGCCAAAGGCCAGGAATCCCCGTCGCTGGGGCAGGCGATAGCTCACCATCGCATCCGCCAACCAGAAGTCGCTTTTTTGCTCGGTGACACTTCCAACGGTCCCGGAATCATAAGTCTCCGAGACGTAAGTTCCCTTCATGGCAACGGTCCATCCCGAATGAGTGAAGAATTGGATTCCCAGAGGGACTTTATGCGCTTTGGTCTCGTCGACACTTTCGATACCAGTAGCCGGCGAAAATGGCCGATCAAGGCGCTGATATTGATACTCCATGCTTAGCGCGACTCGATCGCTGGGCGTAATGAACAAATAGGCGCGCGCGCTATCCTCCTGCCAGTCCGCGTGATTTATTGTCGTAGCCGGTGGAAATGCCGTCAGGTCGGTATACTGAAGAGGCACCGTCAAATCGCGCCGTGCCAACTCCACCCCGCCAAAGAACCGTTGGGAAAACTTGTGGTCCATCCCAAGGCCATAACGCCACGCGTCTGTTGACGCCACATCGTCGTAAAACTGGTTAAATCCTGCCACTTGGGTGGGCTCAAGCGTCTGATCAGTAATCAGGCTGCGCTTGAGCACTCTGAAACCCGCCGCGCGCAGCGTCGTGCCTGGCTGCACTTGCCAAGTAACCCCCAGTTTTGGATTGACCTGATCTTGCGATTCCGATGCCGTGTCTTCAGTGTCAAAGGAATCCCAACTGGCGCCAAGGGTTAGCGTCACGCTTGGTAGTGCCTTGATATTGGAATAAACGTAGGCGTTCTCGTGCTTGGCGCTGAGATCATCAGTACTCGTAGCCAGCCCGCCAAAGCACGTGAAAGGCGGGAAAGGCAAACAAAATGGAGGGCTGTAACTACTCCTGGTCACCGATTGATCAAGGTCGAAGTATCCCGCCCCAGCCGTAATGCTGTACTTCTCGGAGCGATACAGATACTGAAGCTCCGTACCGAGCGCCTTGTCATCGGGTCTACGCTCTTCTACCCATATGCCAGAGCCAGGTACTGGTTCGTCGTAAAAGGACTTGTCTTCGGCCTTGTACATGACCGAGGCCAGCAAGATCGAGTTTGGTGAAAAGGCATGGCGCAGGCCGCCCCGATAGGTGTCAGATTGTGTGTCACCTCTTAGGGTCGTTGAAAAGCTTTCATTCATGAGCAGATTGAGATCGCCGTTCTCGGTCTCGCGACGCCGGTACTCGAATTGGAGGCTCGTATCAGGCGACAAGGCGGCTTGGACGAACGCAGTGCCGATATCGTCCTCCTGGTCGTTGTTGTCCCGGAAGCCATCCGTCTTGAAACGGGACGCACCCAGACTGAAGGACCAATTGTTGTAGATACCGCCAACCACGGCTTCTCCCGACCAGGTTCCCAGTTCGCCATACATGCCGCTCAGTACCACATTGGCCTGATTGCGCTTGAACAAGGAATTGAACTCGTTGGCCGAAGCAGTGGCCGGGCCGCCGGCGCTGATAAGGAACAGACTGCTCTCCGCCGCCCGCGGTTGGATGGGCGCCAAATTCAAGGGATCGAGCAGCTGGGACTGCAGCAATTCACTGACGCGCGCGACTTCGTGCCGCGGCAGCACCGAGTAGGAATCCGCCAGGAAGCGGTGCGCGGAAGAATCGCTGGGGTCGGTATTGACCGATCTGTAGCCTTCTGCCAGAGCCAACTGTTGGAATCCCAGATCGCTGTAAACCCGCGCCAAGCTCACATTGCGCGCTGCCTCGTCGGAATCCAGCAACAGGCGAGAGCGGTAGACCGCGCGATTGTCGTTGCGCTCGATGGAGTCCTCCAGTTCGCCCAAGGCCTCGACCGGCCGGTTTTCGGTCTGCTTGCGGATGCCGTCGTATAGATAAGGTGTCGGATCCAGTGGATCGAGTTGCTTGGCGATTTCGAACTGCTGCCCATCCAGCGGAGCACGCTTCTCCTCGAAATAGGCCTTGCCCAGATAGGACCGCAACAAGGCCTGGTTGGAGTCGAGTGCGACGGCGACTTCCAGTTCACCACGACCGGCTTCGAGGTGGCCTCTGCTGATCTGTCCAAGACCCAGTCCCAGATGGGCCATGGGGTCGGACGGGTCGAGCGCGATGGCGCGCTCGAAGGCCGCAAGGGCTTCGGGGGCATGGTATTCGGACAACGCGGCGAATCCCATCACCAACTGCGTGCGCGCCAAATTCGGGGCGAGGGCCGTGGCTTTTTCGGCTGCGGCGCGGGACTGTTTTTTGTCGCCCAGCATCAGCCAAAGCTCGCTCAGGCGCGCCCACGCCAGTGCGTCTTCCGGGTGCTTCTCGACCGCTACAAGCAGGGTGTCGCGCGCGGCTTCGATACGGAAATCGGCCTGCTGGGCGTAGGAAAGGGCGATGCGTGTTGCTGCGGTGTCGCTGAGCGCGACGCCTTTTTCCGCCTCGGCCAGTGCCTGCGGCCGTTCGTTGCGAACGGTATGAATGATGGAGCGCAGGGCATGGGCCTGTCCGGCCTTCGGGTCGAGTTTGAGCGCAGCGTCGATTGAAGCCAGGGCCTCATCCTGCCGGCCGACGCTCAACAAGTGGGAGGCCCGGTTGATATGCCATGCAGCATCGCGATCGCTTTCGGCGACCTTGTCGAGGGCCTCGAGATTGGTTGGCGCATCACCGGCAGTTGCCTGGATGGGCGGGTAGTAGAGTGTCCATTGCACGGCGTCGCGCGGCTTGACCAGCAGGCGCGAGGTCGGCGCGGCGCCGGCTTGCGCCTCGGCGATCTCGCCGGGATTGATCGTGACCTTGCCCTGGTCGTTGGAGGCCAGGATGCGGCCCTCGAGGACCAGGATGGAGGCGGCGTTTTCTGCGACGCTGACCTGGAATTCGGTTCCCTCGATGGACCCGTTGAGGTAGGGGGTGTTGACCGAGAGGAGCTTTGGCTTGCGGATGAAGGACTTGATGGCGCCTTTGGCCAGCTCGATCAGCGAGCGCTCTTCCTTTTTGCCGCTGATGTCGACGAGCCGCATGGTGGTGTTCTGGTCAAGACGAATCACCGCTTCGTTGATCAGGACGATTGCCGCCCGACTCAGTTCTCCGACGCGGATCGTGTCGCCTTTGCAGAGGCGGTCAACCGGCTTGGCTGCACGCCAGTTTTGCTGCTCATTGCCCCGAACCTGAACCTGGCCCTCGATCGAGGCGAACTTGCCGGCCGGTTCGCGGCATGGGTCCTGGGCCATGACGGGGGTGTGAATCTGAACCAGGGCAGTGAAAAGAAGAACCCCATACTTAACACCGGAAATCTTTAACACACCACTTCCCCCATTGTTGATTTATTAATCGATGCTACACAGGCGCCCCCTAAACAAGAGCACTTTTACTTGCGCTTAGGAAGTAAAACTTAGTTATTTTTAAACGTTGTATACAAGCAAAACTCATACCAAATAATTGCATAGTTCATTTAAACAAGAAAATCAATGTGTTAAAACCCGTAAGGTGCGCGGGGAGGGACATCATGAAGTGAATGTGTAAAAAATTCCGACAGTCGCCGCACCCTCAGAGGTGGATAGAGGCCAGGCTTGGTCAGGCTGGGGACGCCCTGCTTTCAGGGCGTAGCGCATGTTTTTGGGTTGGTTCCCGTAATCAAACAGGCTCTCAAGGCTTACCCAAAATGCGGCAGAGCATTGCACCAACATATGGCGCGATTGCCCCGAAATTGCGCGAACATTTTCCTGTTCGCGGACTTGAATGAGCCCGAAAAGAGGGGATTGAGGGTTTAGTTAATTCGCTTCAGCAGCGTCAGTTCATTGCGACCGTCAGGGGTGGTGCGGTAACTGGTCTGGTCGACCAGATGCTCGAACAGGTAGACGCCAAATCCGCCCGGAACGTCGCGTTCCAGGGGGGGAATGTCCAGGTTGGGGGCCGGCATGACCGTAGGGTCGAACAACGTGGCGTTGTCCCGAATGCGAATCGTGCAGGCGTCGGGATTGCCTCGAAATTCGAGTTCAATGGCACAGCCGCCACCGGGGCAGCCATGCATGATGATGTTGGTTACGGCCTCGTCCACGGCCAGCAGCAATTCCCCTGTGCGCTCATGATTGAGGCCGGCGGATTGCGTGGTTTCCTCGATGAAATCGCGTACCTGCTTGAGGTTATCCAGGTCGGCCGCGATTTCAAGGTGCCGGGTTTGGGACATGAAGCCTTAACGTACAGGTTCTTAGAAGGACTTGAGTGCCTCGTCCAGATCGCGATGGATGTTGAAATGCTGATCGAAGCCCAGGGTCTTGAAGACACGGCTGACCGCATCAGAAGGATTGAGCAGCTTCATTTGCCCGGCGCTGCCGTTCGGGCCTGCAGTCTTGATTTTGTTGGAGATGCCGTGCAAGGCGCGCATCCCGGCGCTGCCCATGAAGCCGACGCCGCTCAGGTCAAACAGCAGGTTGCTCGCGCCTGCATTGATGATTTCACCGGCCTTGGTTTCCAGTTCACTGTAGGTTTTGCCATCCAGGTCGCCGGTCAGTTGCAGGATGGTAACGGGGACGTTGCCCTTTTCTTCGGATACAGCGATACGCAGCGTGGAACTCATAAACCTCTCCTTCAGTTTTTTCTGATTCAATCTATTTCAAAGATCCGGCCTGAGCCGGCACCAAACAACACGAACGACTTATTCGATGCTTCCACGGGACGCCGCGATGACAGTAATGTCGTCGTACTGGTCAGCGCCGCCAATGAAGGCTTCCACTGTGGCCACGATCTGATGCACCATCGCGCCGCCCGTTGGCGCCCCATTCGCAACCAGCGCCAGCAGATTTTCTTCTGAAAACTGCTCGCCCGCTGCATTCTTGGCGTCAGTAGCACCGTCAGTGTACGCAACCAGCAACTCATCCGGAAGTATCTCGACAATTTTTACCTCATGCACGACATCCGGAAACAAGCCGATCACGGGGCCGGTGGGCTCGAGCTTGGTCCGTATCCCGCTGGCACCCACGATCAGGGGGGACTCGTGGCCTGCGTTGATGTAGCAAAGCTGTCCTGTTTCCGGAATCAGAAGCCCGTAGAACACGGAAGCGAACATGCTGCTTTGACCGTGCGTGGTGGCGATATATTCGTTGGTCAGCCTGATGCTGTGCTGGAGGATTTTTGTGACGTCGTCCGCATTGTTGTCGTTGCCGACAAAGTCGCGGTACATCGAGGTGGAACGAATCAGGCTGCGGAAAAGGGTCATGAACAGCGCGGCCCCCACGCCCTTGTCGCAGACGTCGCCGATGACCAGGCCGACGCAACCCAGCTTGGGAATGACGAAGAAATCATAGAAGTCACCGGCGACTTCGCGGGCGGGTTGCAGGTAACCCGCCAGCTTCCAGCCCGGGACATCCGGCACCACGTCAGGCAGGAAGTTGCGCTGGATCTTTTGCGCAATCGCCAGTTCCCGTTCGGTGACCTTGGCTTTGACCGCGCGTTCGGTGGCGTCATGGACCATGGCGCTTTCACGCTGGCAAAGCGCTTCGATGAAACTGTAAGCCGCCTCGGGCCGCCGGGCCATCGTATCGAAGAGGGCCTTTTTGTCGAGCTTGAAGAGCTGGCTGTCAATTTCCGCCGTCACTGAAGCGGTTCGGGTCAGGGCGGCGAGGGCGCCGATCTCGCCAAACGCTTCACCCGCGCCGCGATGGGTCAGCACGATGTCCCCGTCGTGAATGCGCATGGAGCCTTCCACCACAAAATAGAGGGCCGACCCCAGATCGCCCTTCTCGAAGATTCTGTCGCCCGCCGCGGCCTCGATGAATTCGACCTGGCTGGAGAGCTCAAGAATCGTTTCTTCGCTTGCGGCGCTTAGAAAAATGCTGTTGCGGAGATGGCGGCAAATCGCCTCATTCTCTGGCATCGGGTTTTTGAATCTCTTTTGATTTGTGTAGAAACCATCCACGATCTGCCAACTTTACCTTGTCGCGGCTGAACTGCTGGATACGAGCGCGTTGTCACTTTTTCACATCTTTGAGAAGTTCTGTCAATGACGGTTACGTACCCGATTGATTCCAAAGTAATAGACGCTGGCATCAAGCTCGCCGACCCGCCGTGTTCTTATTTTTACCTTGGCAGCTTGGGTGAGGGCAGCGCTACAAGCGTTCGTATGGTTTGGAAAATGAACCAGGCCTGGGGAACTCAAATGTTATCGAGGTGGCTCGGGACTTGCTTTTAGCTGCGTGGCGCAAACCATTAAGGACATCATTTGCAATCCCCGATCCAGGCTTACCTCGAGGGTCTCCACAGCCGACTAGCGGGCTTGAATGGAGGGGAGGTGGCGAGTTACATCCCCGAACTCACCAAAGCCGACCCCGGCTGGTTCGGCATTTGCCTCGTCACCATGGACGGCGTGGCTTATTCCGTGGGCGATGCGGATCAGCTGTTCACCATCCAGTCCATTTCCAAACCCTTCGTCTATGCCACGGCGCTGGCGGACCGGGGGCGAGACTTCGTGGCCGGCAGGGTAGGGGTGGAACCGAGCGGGGACGCCTTCAATTCGATCAGTCTCAATCCCCAAACTGGTGCACCGCTCAACCCGATGATCAATGCTGGTGCAATCGCCACCACCAGCCTGGTCGATGGCGGGTCGCCCGACGCCCAGTGGCAGCGCATCGAGGCCTCCATGTCGGCGTTCATGGGGCGCGAATTCAGCGTCGACGAGTCGGTCTACCGCTCCGAGAGCGAAACCGGCTTCCGCAATCGGGCCATCGCCTGGATGCTGAAGAACTTCGGCATCATCGACGGCGAACCGATGGCCTCGCTGGAAAACTATTTCCGCCAGTGCTCGATCCTGGTCAACTGCGGGGACCTGGCCTACATGGCGGCGACACTGGCGAACGGCGGCGTTCACCCCCTCACCGGAAAACGCGCCCTGCCGGCCGAGCACGTCGAGCGGGTGCTGAGCGTCATGGCGACCTGCGGCATGTACGACTACGCCGGCAGTTGGCTGTATGAGGTCGGGATTCCGGCCAAGAGCGGGGTGGGCGGCGGGATCATCGCCGCCCTGCCGGGCCGTTTCGGCATCGGGGTGTTCTCCCCGCGGCTCGACGAGAAGGGCAACAGCCTGCGCGGCATCGAGGTCTGCAAGCAACTGTCCAGGGATTTCAGCCTGCACGTCTTCACCCGCGCCGGCGATCCGAAAATGGCCCTGGGTCGTGTCTACACCGGCGCCGCCGCCCCCTCGCGACGCCAGCCCGGGGCGGAGATGCGGGCCTACCTCAACGAGCACGCCCATCGCATCAAATACCTGTGCCTGCACGGGCTGTTGGCGGTGGACGGGATGGAATACGTCATCCGCAGGATGCGCGAGATGGCGCCCGACAGCCACAGCTTCATCCTCGACATGAATCTGGTGACCGGCATATCCGAAAGCGCGGCGCGACTGCTCAATCAGGCCCGCCTCGGCTTTGGCGAGGAAGGCATCGCCGTGGTGTTTTCGCGCATTCACGATCGCCAGGCCATTGTCGAGCCCCTGCGCAAGTCGGCCTGTAACGGGGATCGGGGTTTCCTCGGCTTCGAAGACAATGACCTGGCGGTCGAGTGGTGCGAGAACCGGCTATTCTGTACGGCAAGCCCGCCGCCTTCCAGGGTCGCATCTCTGGCCGACTTCCCACTCTTCAATGGCGTACCCGAACTGCTGATGCAGCAGGTCGAGGCGGTGACCCGCTGCCAGACCTACGCCGCGGGAGAAAACATCCTGCTATCCGGGCAGGCAGGGGATGGCCGCATCTTTTTCATCGAGTCCGGCCAGGTCAGCATTCTGGTGCCCCTGCCGAACGGGGGTCATCAGCGCATTTCTTCAATGGGGCCGGGGATGAATTTCGGCGAGATGGTGCTGCTCGGCCAGACGACGCGTAGCGCCACGGTCATCGCCGACACCGAGGTCAGCTGCCGCATCCTCGAAGCAGGGGACTTCAACCGGCTTTCGGAGGCTGCGCCGCAGCTGAAAATCACCCTGCTGGAAAACCTGACCAAGGACATGGCCGACAAGCTGAGACGCGCCACCCACTGGATTGCGGCACTGGCTTGAGAGGCGAATGAAGTCTTCTCCCTCGTCACCCATGCGCAGGTTGGCTAAACGAATCACCGAAGCAAACCGCGCAGGGTGTTGTTTCGATGACGAATGTCGGAAGCCAATTGTTCGGCCATCGCCAATTGGAAACCCAAAGCGATCGGTGCAGCCGATTTGGACAGAACGTTATAACCGGTGCGCAGCAGGATTCCCACCTTGACCGGTCCATGCGCCACGCAACTCGCTACAGCAGGCTGGTGATCTGCCAACGAGAGCAGGCCGAACATCTCGCCGGCTTGGATCATCTTCAGTTCTTCCGACTCGCCGGTGAGGGGGTTGTAACGCGAAACCTTGACCTCGCCTTCCACCAGGATATACAGATTCTTTCCAGGTTTTCCTTCCTGAATCAGCAGGTATCCAGCCGGACGGTCCTCGACGTAGAAGGCGTGCGCGAGCGCGTCAAGATCGGGTTCTGTCAGATGTTTGAAATTCGACTGGCATTTGAGAAAACTCTTTAGCAACATGGCTTCAGCCCTCCACGCCGGATAATTTCTTCAGCATTGTTTTTAGCCAGCCTCGCCGAGTCGCTTCATCATCGCTACGCAGCAAGGTGTCGCTACCCGGGAATGCAAGCCTGTGCTCGCCGACCTGTTGCAGAATTTGATCGGAAGCGCGCAAGCGCTGCGTCATCAGGTCCAGGAATACTTGCGTCAGTGCACCCACAAAATCCGGGTGTTGTGATTGTGCGGCGATGAAATCAGCGTGCTTCAATGACAGCACTGTCGTGGGTGTATCCGTGGTCACGCTCGCGGAGGAAATGTGATCCTCGGTGAACAAGGATACCTCGCCAACCCATTTACCCTTGCCGAGCCGGCCGAGTAAAAGAGACTCCTTGTCCGCCCTCAGCTCGACGCGGAGTTCACCGGACAAGATCAAATAGACCGCATCCACTGGAGACAAGTCATTGATCAATACATGCCCGGCGGGAATCTCGTGAATTTTCGCTAACTGCAGCAAGAGCGACACATTCCCGGAGCCTAGATGCCGCGCGAGGCTCGGAAATTCCTTAGCGAAAAGTGCAGTATCCATACTCATGGCCTCCCGACGTATCGTCGCAAATGCTGTGTACGAGCTTGCTATGGGAAAGTTGCAGCAAGACCACTCTACAAATAATGGCATTGAAATTTAGTTAATCCTAGCATCCGGCAAGCCGCGCACAATTTTTACCCCGTTGGTTCCCGCAGTATTTTTCGATGAGAGGCTCACCAAGCCCGCGCGCCGCGCTTTGTGGCATTCACGAGAGCAAGGGTGGGGGGCCAGGGCGAGCGGCCCCAGACGATGGGCCAGCAGCGCGCTGCCCGCCAGGATGGGAATCAGGGCCGCTCGCAAGGCGCCAGGGTGGACAGTGCCCGGCAGCGAGGGCGGGATCGTAGGTGCGCCTTTCAGTGTGAATCCGCGACGCCCCGTGGCCCGGCCTTGAGATGTTCCATGGTTTTTTCCCGGGTATAGCGCTGGAAGGAGATGCCGCGCAGGTAGGCCTTGTCCAGCACGTATTGCAGCGAGCGGCTCATGCGCTGGCGGTAGCTCAGGGAGTCGTTGCGCAGCACTTCCCGGCCGGCCTCGTCGAAGAAGATCATGGCGGGCAGATGGGCCAGTTCCAGTTCCTCCGCCCAGCGCAGCGGCGTGAGCCTGCGCCCGTCGGGCGTGACAACGGGCGTGGCCGCGTCGCGGGCATCCAACTGCACGACCTGGAAGCGGGCCAGCAGGGCGCGCACCTCTGCATCGCTCAGCACCTTGGCATGGAAGTCCCGGCAGGCCTCGCAGCCCGGTTGCTCGAACAGCACCAGCAAGGGCATCCCGGCGGACAGACGGCGGTCCAGGTTGTAGGGCGGCCGGTCGAACAGGGCGTCGCGGACGAGGGCGGCCGGCTGCGCGATAGCAGGCGTCCCCGATCCGCGGTGGGCCAGGTAGTCGCGATAGGTGAGGGTACGATGGTGTCCGCCCGCCACGTAATCGAGCACCATGCGGAAACGCTCCGGCGACTGATAACCGACGACCCGGTGCATCCGCTTGCCGTCCAGCCCGTAGAACAGCAGGGTGGGTGAGAAGGCCGCGCCCTCGCGCCGGGCGAAGTCCTTGACCGACAGGCTGCGGCCTTGCAGGTCCTTCATCCCGGCATCGTCGAATATCTCCAGGTGAAGGGTGTCGAAGTGCTTGCGGACCAGGGCGCCGATGGCCGGATCCTTGAGGCTGCGCTCGATGAAAGCCTTGCAGTAGGCGCAGCCCTCGGTGCTGAACAGGACCATCAGGCCCTGCTTGCCGGCGGCGCGCGCCTCGGCCAGATCCTCGCGCAGGTCGAGAAAGCTCGTCTTGAACCACGCCGGGTCATCCACGCGCACGATCGCGGAATCGTCGAAGGGCGCATCCCTGGCCGCCGCAGCGCCGACCGGCACGGCGGCGAGGCAGCACGCCAGCCACAGGCCGAATCCGTAGCCACGGACGCGGGCATTCATTTTCCCGCTCCGTCGACGTAGTGGACGGCAGTGGGCCCCGTGCCGCTGATCTGCACCACCACGTCCTCGCGCGTGACGACGAAGTGGGGCACGCCGGCCGGTTCGGTGTAGAAGCTGCCGGCCGGCAGCGCGGTGAGCCCGGCGGGGTCGTATTTCGGTCCCCAGCCGATGTGCCAGGTGCCGGAAATGACCGTGTAGGTCCGCTCGTCCGGATGGCTGTGCGCCTGCACCACCTGTCCGGCCGGAAACCTGACCCGCTGGACATAGGGCCCGGGCCGGCTGGCGTCGCCCAGGATGTTGGCGACTTCCAGGCCGGCGACCCGGGGGTTGGGCTTCCACTGCAATTGCGACGGGTTCAGCATCAGCCCCCGGGCGGGGGGCTCTTGCGCCGCAACGGGGGCGACAGCAAGGATCAGGACAGGAATCAGATGGGTGGTGTTCATGGCAGTCTCCTCGTGTGGGTTTGCAGGGGGTATTGCCACGCTAGCCGAGGGCGTTAGGAAACTCCCTAAGGAATGGCTATCTTTCGACTAAGGAAAGCTGTTGTGCTGAATCCAGGAGGTTCCAGCCCCCATGAACGGACCTTCATCGTCGCTCCCCCGCACCCATCCCGGATTCGCCGAGGCCCAGGGACTCTGTGTCGGCGAATGGCGGGTCGAGCCCATGACGAACAGGCTGAGCCGGAACAGGGAAACGCTGCATCTCGAGCCCAAGGCCATGGAAGTTCTGCTGCTGCTCGCCCGGCGGGCGGGCGAGGTCATCAGCCGGGAGGAACTCCTGGCCACGGTCTGGTCGGGCAGCGTGGTGGGTGACGACACCCTCACCCAGGCGGTGATCAAGCTGCGCAAGGCGCTGGGTGACGACTCCCGCTCCCCGACCTACATCGAGACCATTGCCAAGCGTGGCTACCGCCTGATTGCCACGGTGCGGGCGGGGCAGGGTGACGCTCACGTTTCCTCCGGCCGCACCGGGGAAAGTCCGTCGCCGGCGCGCGCCTTCAGCGCACGACGGCTCGCGTGGTCAGCGGGGCTGGCATTGGCATTGGTGCTGCTGGGAGTGGCCGCGCCTTACTTCATGGCGCCGGCGCCGCTCAACCTCACGCACGAATTGCCGGTGCCACCGGTTGTCGAGGGCGAGGCGTTCGGCAACCTGCCCACCATGACCGTTCTGCCGTTCGATTCGCTGGGGGAGCAAAGCCCGGACTATCTGGCGCGCGGGATTGCCGCGGATCTCGCCACCGATCTCGCGCGGCTGAGCGAAATTCGCGTCATTCGCGCGCCCCTCGAGGCCGGCCTCGCCGGCGCGACGGGTACCCGAGCCGTTTCACGCTATGTCGTCTCGGGCAACGTGCAGCGCGGGCCTGACAGCCTCAAGATCAATGTCTGGCTGCTGGATGCCGCATCCGGCCGGCAGCTCTGGGCGGAGCGCTACGTGCGCCCCCGGCGCGACCTGATCGCCGTCCAGGAAGAGATCGTCGACCAGCTGGTGCAGACCCTTGCGGTCAAGGTGAGCGAAACCGAGCGGCGGCGCCTGGCCGCTCATCACACCCGCAACCTGGAGGCCTACGACCTGTTTCTGCGCGCGTATGCAGCGCATCTCACGCACCAGCCGGAAGAGAATCGCCAGGCACGCGAACTCTACCGCCAGGCGGCGGCCCTCGATCCGGGCTTTGCGCGCGCCTATGCCGGGCTGGCGATGACCTGGGCCGACGACTACCGCTATCAATGGAGCAGCGCAGGCGCCGACGCGCTGAAGCGGGCGATGGAGTTTGCCAACACCGCACGCGAGATCAACCCGGACGTGCGTGAAGTCTACTGGGTGCTCGCCTACGTGCACATGCAGCAGCGCCAACCGGTGCAGGCGATCCAGCACCTGAAGCGCGCCATCGAGCTGGATCCTTCCTATGCCGACGGCTGGGCCTTCATGGGGACGGTCTACGGCTATTCCGGCCAGCCCGCCAGGGCGCTGCCGTTGTTGCGGCACGGCATGCGACTCAACCCGGACGCGGGCTATCTTTACTACATGTCACTGGGGGAAGCCTATTTCTTCCTCGACCAGACGGAACAGGCGCTGCTCAACCTGAACGAGGCCGTGGTGCGCAACCCGGCCAATCTGGAAACGCGGGTTTTCCTTGCCGCCACCCACGCCGCCCGGGGCAATGCCGAAGCGGCACACTGGGAGGCGGAGGAGATCAGAACGCTGGCCCCCGGGTTTTCCCTGCCCGCATGGCTGGAAACCTCGCCGCTGACCGACAGCCGACAGAAGCACCGCGTCATCGAACTGCTCAAGGGATACGGCCTGTCATAGCAATAATGGCATTCACCGGCAGGCGGTCATGTGTCGTTGATGCGGGTTCCTCCCGATTAATCAGCGAGCTGGCGATGAAATTTCATCCTCATTGATAAAGTCCAGAAACACGGCCTGCATGCGCAGGCCGTCGGCTTGCGAAGATTTGATCAGTCCCAGCGATCGTCGCGCACTTCCACCCATCCCGCGTCCACCCTGACGGGCAAGGTGGCCACCGCGCTATAGGCCGGCGGCGCGGTGACGGCGCCACTGCGCAGGTTGAAGCGGGCGCCGTGACGCGGACAAATGATTTCCTCGCCCTCGAGTTCGCCGCTCGCCAGTTCGCCGCCGTCGTGGGTGCAGGTGTCCTCGATCGCGCAATAGTCGCCGCCTAGGTTGAACACCGCCACCGCCACGCCGTCGACATCCACCACGCGGCGGCTGCCCGGCGGCAGTTCATCGACGCGCGCGACCTTTACCCAGTCGGTCATCACACCAGCCCGAGCTGCAATCGCGCGGCCTCGCTCATGCGGCTCTGATCCCAGGGCGGATCCCAGACGATTTCGACGTGGGCGCGGGTCACGCCCTCGACTGCCGCCACGGTCTGCTCGACCTGCCCCGGAAAGGTCTGCGCCACCGGGCAGCCGGGGGCGGTAAGCGTCATGCGGATGTCGACGTGGCCGTCGGCAGCGACGTCGAGATCGTAGATCAGGCCGAGGTCGTAGATATTGACCGGCAACTCCGGATCGTAAATCGTGCTGAGGACGGCGATGACCTGCCGCTTCAGGCCCTGTTCGGCCCGTTTTCCGGAGACCAGACGAGCGAGGCTGATCATGGCAGCGGCGCGGGTTGCGAGGGCTGCGGACAGAACGGCGAGGGGCCTTCGGTGCACACCGTCTCGGTGCGCCGTTCGAGCGCGGCCTGCAGGGTATGCCAGGGCAGCGTCGCGCATTTCACCCGCATCGGGAACGCATGCACGCCTTCCAGCACGCGCAGCTTCCCCACGTCTTCCGCCGGGCCGTTTTCAGCCAGCATGTGATGCACCCGCCGGAACAGTGTTTTGACTTCGTCCAGCGGTTTGCCATGCACCGCTTCAGCCATCATCGAGGCAGACGCCATGCAGATGGCGCAGCCGGCGCCCTCGAATCCGATGTCCTGGATCCTGTCGTCCGCCACTTTCAGATGCACCTCGATTTCGTCGCTGCACAGCGGATTGAAGCCACGCGCATGGTGCGTGCTGCCGCGCGGATTCTTGGGGTAATGCCGCGGATGGCGGTTGTGTTCGAGGATGACCTCCTCGTAGAGGGCGCGCAGGTCGGCGTTCATGCGCTTCGCTCCTTGTTCAGCACCGGCATTGCGGCGGCTAGGTGCGGTTCCAGCCAGTCGGCCAGTCCGGTGCGATCCAGCAGGCCCAGCGCCTCTCCGGCGAAGCCGCGCAACAGCAGGGCGCGCGCCGCATCGGCGTCGATGCCGCGGCTGCGCAAATAGAAGATTTCCGCTTCGTCGAGCTGGCCCACGGTCGCGCCGTGGCCGCATTTTACGTCGTCGGCATGGATTTCCAGTTGCGGCTTGACGTCGATTTCGGCGTGCGGCGACAGCAGCAGGTTGCGGCTCGATTGCTGGGCGTCGGCTTTGAGCGCGCCCGGTTGCACCACCACGCGCGCATCGAAGATGCCGCGCCCGCGCCCGGCAGCGATGCCGCGCCAGGTCTGGCGGCTGGTCGTATGCGGCGCGGCGTGGTCGACATGCAGATGCTGGTCGATGTGGCGCCGCGCGTCGGCGATGAAGAGGCCGTCGAGCTGGCACTCGGCGCCGCGCTCGATCAGGTTCACCCGGATGTCGTGGCGCACCACTCGCCCGCCGACATTCACCGACAGGGCGTGGTAGCGGCTGTCGCGTGCCTGTTCCACCAGGGTCAGACCGGTATGGGTGGCGGCCGCGCTCTCCTCGGTCAGCTTGAGGTGGATCAGCCGCGCACCTTCACCCAGCACGATCTCGGTCACCCCGTTGTGCCAGTAGGCGAGCTCGGGCGTGCCCCGGTAATGTTCCACCAGCACTGCCTCGGCGCCGGCTTCCAGCACGATGAGATTGCGCACATGCAGCATGGCGTCGGCCTCGCTTGCGCTGTGCACCACGAACAGCGGCGACGCCTTCCAGCCAGCGGGAAGGTGCAGCAACAGACCGTCCTGCCACAGCGCGCTGTTGATTTCAGCCAGCGCTGCGCCGCCCGGCAGGGTGTCGGCCAGCAGGCCGAGGGTGCGCACCACTAGGGGCGTGTCGGCCCGGTCGGCCAGACTATGCGCATGGATCGATTGCGTAAAGACGTCCGTCATGCGGCCATTGCCGAACTTCAACACGGTGCCCGGATAGTCTTCGCCTGCCCAGTCTTCCGCTGCGTGTTGCGGGGCGTGCAATTCAGCCCGTTCCAGAAAGTCGAGTGCGGTGTATTTCCAGTCTTCGTCGCGCGTGGTCGGCAGCCCGTGCGTGAAAAAACGCTCCAGTGCCACTTTGCGTGACGCTATCTGGTGCGGCGAACCGATGGCATGTTCGAGCGCCTGCCGGTAAAGAGAGGGGGTCATGGCCGTGCCTCCGCTAGCGGTCCGGATTCGGGTATCAGCCAGCCGTAGCCGCGTTCTTCCAGCTCCAGCGCCAGACGGGCATCGCCCGAGCGCACGATGCGTCCGCCCGCCAGCACGTGCACCTGGTCGGGGACGATGTAGTTCAACAGGCGCTGGTAGTGGGTGACCAGGATGACGGCGCGTTCCGGGTGCTTCAGTGCGTTGACGCCTTGCGCCACGGTCTTCAGGGCATCGATGTCCAATCCGGAATCGGTTTCGTCGAGGATGGCGAGGCGCGGCTCCAGCACCGCCATCTGCAGGATTTCATTGCGCTTTTTCTCGCCGCCGGAGAAGCCTTCGTTGACCGCGCGATAGAGAAAGCTTTCGTCCATGCCGAGCAAGGCCAGCTTGCTCTTCACCGCGTCGAGAAAATCCATCGCGTCGAGCTCGGGCTCGCCGCGCGCCAGCCGCGTGCTGTTGAGCGCGGTGCGCAGCAACTGCACGTTGGCCACGCCGGGAATCTCCAGCGGATACTGAAAGGCGAGGAACACCCCGGCGCGGGCGCGCTGTTCGGGTTCCAGCGCCAGCAGGTCCTGCCCCAGATAGCGCACGCTGCCGGCGGTCACCGTGTAGCCTTCACGCCCGGCCAGCACCTGGGCGAGGGTGCTCTTGCCCGAGCCGTTGGGGCCCATGATGGCGTGCACCTCGCCCGCTTTCACGTCGAGGTCGATGCCGGCGAGGATGGGCTTGTCGCCGATGGCCACGTGCAGATTGCGAATTTCCAGCATGACGTTCTCCTTAACCGATTGCGCCTTCCAGGCTCACGGCGAGCAGCTTCTGCGCTTCCACCGCGAATTCCATCGGCAGCTCCTTGAATACTTCCTTGCAGAAGCCGTTGACGATCAGGTTCACCGCGTCTTCCTCGGAGAGGCCGCGGCTGCGCAGGTAGAACAGCTGGTCGTCGCCGATCTTGCTGGTGGTGGCTTCGTGCTCCACCGTGGCAGTCGGGTTCTTCACCTCGATGCAGGGAAAGGTGTGGGCGGCGCAGTGGTCGCTCATCAGCAGCGAATCGCACTGGGTGTGGTTGCGCGCATTGGCAGCGCTCGGCAGCACTTTCACCAGGCCGCGATAGGCATTGCTGCCGTAGCCGGCGGAAATCCCTTTTGAAACAATGGTGCTGCGCGTATTCCTGCCGATGTGGATCATCTTGGTGCCGGTGTCGGCCTGCTGATGATGGTTGGTCAGCGCCACCGAATAGAACTCGCCGACGCTGTCGTCGCCGCGCAAAATGCAGCTCGGATACTTCCAGGTGATGGCCGAGCCGGTCTCGACCTGGGTCCAGGAAATATGCGCGCGGTCGCCGCGGCAATCGCCGCGCTTGGTGACGAAGTTGTAGATTCCGCCACGCCCCTCGCGGTCGCCGGGATACCAGTTCTGCACGGTGGAATACTTGATGCGGGCGTCCTTGAGCGCCACCAGTTCGACCACCGCCGCATGCAGCTGGTTCTCGTCGCGCATCGGCGCGGTACAGCCCTCCAGATAGCTCACGGCCGCGCCTTCATCGGCGATGATGAGGGTGCGCTCGAACTGTCCGGAATTCTTCGCGTTGATGCGGAAATAGGTCGACAGCTCCATCGGGCAGCGCACGCCTTTCGGCACGTAGACGAACGAGCCGTCGGTGAACACCGCCGAATTGAGCGTGGCGAAATAGTTGTCGGTGGTGGGCACCACCGAGCCGAGGTATTCGCGCACCAGCCCGGGATGCTTCTGCACCGCTTCGGAGAAGGGGCAGAAAATGATGCCCAGGCTCTCCAGCTTGTCCTTGAAGGTGGTGGCGACCGATACCGAATCGAACACCGCGTCCACGGCCACTCCGGCCAGCGCTTCGCGCTCCTGCAGGGGAATGCCGAGCTTTTCGTAGGTGCGCAGCAGCTCCGGGTCGACTTCGGACAGGTCCTTCGGCTGCGTGCGCGTCTTCGGCGCAGCGTAGTAGTGGATGGCCTGGTAGTCGATGGGCGGATGGTGCACCGACGACCAGGTCGGCTCGGTAAGCGTCAGCCAGTGGCGATAGGCCGTCAGCCGCCAGTCGAGCATGAATTCGGGTTCGTTCTTCTTCGCCGAGATCAGCCGGATGACGTCTTCGCTCAGGCCCTTGGGCACCGTCTCCTGCTCGATGTCGGTGACGAAGCCCCAGCGGTATTCGTCGGCGACGCGGCTGCGCAGCTCGGGGTTGCGCTCGTCAGGGCGGCGCAATTCAGGCGTTCGTGTTTCATCACGACGTGTTTCGGTGTTGCTCATGGCGTTTTCTCCTGCATGCCGGGCATCCGGATCGTCTGCATCCGGGGCAGTGTCATGTCGGCCAAACTGACGGCTTCCAGCGCGACCCGTACCGCGCGGCTGATGAGCTGCCAGTTGGCGCGCGTCGCGCAGTCGTTCTCCAGCGCGCAATGGCCCTGGCCGCGCGCACACTCGGTCAGCGCCACCGGGCCTTCGATCGCGTTCACCACGTCGGCCACCGAAATCGCATGCGGTGCATGGGCCAGGGTGTAGCCGCCTCCCGCCCCCCGCAAACTGGTCAGCAACTGCGCCTGCAACAGGCGTTTCAGCAACTTCGCCACGGTCGGCAGAGGCACCCCCAGCTCGTCAGCCAGTTGTCCCGCACTGAAGCAGCGCGCCGGCTCGCGGGCCAGCCGCACCATCAACAGAGTCGCGTAGTCGGTGAGTTTGGCGATGCGCAACATGAATGCTCCTCGAATTCCAAAATAGGACTGTATAGGTACTGTTTAGTTCAGATTCGGGGTGAATCAAGGCTGTGCAGTGCCGGCGGATCGACCGATCGACCTGGCGTGGCGGGCATCGGTGGCAGGCCTGCCGCATGGTCATGGCAGGCGGCGCGGCGCGAGGCATGTGAAGACGGGGCGCTACCGTTTGCCCCAGAGTTCCTCCAGACGCTGGTCGCGTCCGCACTGGTAGCGGTAGAACCTGTAGCGCAAGGGGTTTTTCAGGTAGTAGTCCTGATGGTAGGCCTCGGCCGGTGTGAATACGCCGGCCGCCACGATTTCCGTCACGATGGGCTGAGGAAACGGCCTGGTTCTGGCGAGCGCATCCCTGGATTGCTCGGCGAGTTGCCGTTGTTCCGCGTCATGATAAAAAATGGCGCTGCGGTATTGGTCGCCGACATCGCAGAACTGCCGGTTGCGCACCGTCGGATCGATGTTGCGCCAGAACACCTCGAGCAATTTCGCGTAGCTGATGCGGGCAGGGTCGAAGCTGATTTCGACCGCCTCGGCGTGGCCGGTGCCGCCGGCGGAAACCGACTCGTACGTGGGGTTTTTCGTGTGGCCGCCAATATAGCCGGAGGTCGTCGACACGACCCCGTCGAGCTTGTCGAACGGCGGTTCCATGCACCAGAAGCAGCCACCAGCGAAGGTGGCTTTGGCGAGCGCAGCGTTGGCAAGCCCCGTCATGGAGAGCGCCGCCAACAAGAAAATGGTGAGTAGCGTGTCTTTCATCATGGCACTCCTGTCATGCAATGACTCCGTTTCGACCGCCTGCCCGCGCGTTGGTTGCCGGCGCGCCGGGCGTCCGTGGAATTTTGCGCAGGACGGCCTGTCCCAATGGAGTCGGACGATCCAAGGAAGAGAGGCCTCATCATGGAACGACGCACTTTTCTCGGGGCGGTGATGATCACCCCTTTGGCGATGACGGGATTGAGCGGCTACCAACGCACGGCACCGCAGCCGGCTGCGGAAACCGACCAGGCCATCGAAGACATGCGGCGCAACTGGAAGGCCCTGCTTGCGCCGGGCGCGGACGTGACGCTTTCCACCGAACCGCTGCGACGGACGCAAGCCGAGTGGAAGAAAATCCTCAGCAAGGCGCAGTACGAAGTGTTGCGCGAAGACGGCACCGAGCGTGCGTTTTCCAGTCCGCTCGACAAGGAAAAGCGGGCGGGCGTCTACGTCTGCGCCGGCTGCGGCCTGCCGCAGTTCACCTCGCGCATGAAGTACGACAGCGGCACCGGCTGGCCGAGCTTCGTCACCCACATTCCAGGCCATGTCGGCACCAAGCGGGATTTCAAGCTGATCCTGCCGCGCACCGAATACCACTGCATCCGCTGCGGCGGACACCAGGGCCACGTGTTCGACGACGGCCCGCCGCCTACCCGACAGCGCTGGTGCAACAACGGCGTGGCGCTGAGGTTCATTCCGGCGTAGCGGCGCTTCCCGCTGCCCGCATCGCATCCGGCTGGCTCAGGACAAATCCTCGAGCAAGCTTGGCGCGCCCAGCAGTTCGACGAACGGTCGCTTGCCGACGATTTCAATGGTCGTGCCATTTGCTAACTGCAAGCAGAGTCTTGCGCCCACTTTGCGCCTGAATGGCAGCGGAATGACTTCGTGCCGGATGCCGCCCACTTCGAGATAGCCGTCGGAGATGCTGCCCGGCAAGCTGGGCGGCGGGCCCGAAGCGCTTGCCTCCGTCAGGATCAGGTCCGCTTCCTGGCGCCACACCGTACCGGGATCGCGGCCTGGCTTCCCTTTCGATTTGTGGAGGGTGGCGAGCGTGAAATGAACCCGCGCGCTGCCGTCCACCCACTCGATGTGGCCGACGCGGGAACCATACAGCTCCAGGCCGTCGCTCATGTGTGGTCAGCGCGCCAGCAGCGGCACACCGATGAGCCAGCCGTGCAGCCGGAGGACAAAGCCGGCATAGAGCGCAAGGCCGCCGGCCACCGCGATCAGATCGTTCGCTGCCCATGGCGGCAGGTGGGGGATGGCGCGCTGCGTGCGGTGTTTCATGGAAATGCGGTCCAGAATCGCCCATACGAGGAAGGCGCCGAACACCAGCACGTCGGCCAGCATGCCGTTGACCAACAGGTGCGAGACGGCCCACAACTGGGTGGCGGCGAGCATGGGGTGCTTGGCGGCAGACTGGATGCGCCCAGGCAGATAGGCTGCCAGCAGCAGCGGGAACACCGGGACCAGCAGCACCATGGCCACCGGACCGAGCCACGCGGGCGGCGCGTAGAGGACCACCGGGTCAAGGCGGGCAAGCCCGTAGCCCCACACGATCAGCGCTAAACCGATAGTGGAAATCAGCGCATACAGGCCCTTCCACGGCCATTCGCCGATTTTTGCGGCCATGCGGTTGCGCCAGGGATCGTTGACGATGGACACGGAATGGATGGCGAAGAAAGTGACCAGGCCCAGAACAAGCATGCTCATTGATCGTTCCTCCACCATTGAGGGTCTGCGCCGGGCGAGGCCCCAAACCGTATGCATCAGTTTAGGCCAGGATTGCGGGACGGGTTACCTTGATCGTCCCGGCCCGGCAACGCCTTGCCACGTTTTTGGCAGGTGGTCGAGGTCGGCGGCGCTGTCGATGTCGCTGAGCGTTTCGCCTTCCCACCACGACCATCCCAGCTCGTGCAGCCGGTCGCGCGTCGTGGCCATCACCGTTGGCGTGCTCCATGGCACGGCTTCGAACAGGCGCGCATCAAATCCGCGCAAGCCGATCAGCGTATAGCCGCCGTCAAACGCCGGCAGCAACACCGCATCGTGTGACTCCAGCCTGTGCGCGGCCGACTGCAGGTGATGCGGCGCGAGAGCAGGGCAATCGCTGCCGAGGATGAGCGGCTGTTCGCCGTCAGCAAGCACGCGCAGTGCGATGCGCGCCATGCGCTGGCCGAGGTCGCCGTCGCCCTGATCGCGCAAGACTGCCCCGAAACGCGCGGCGGCAGC
>Ga0209706_10000194_pt1 | contig 32320 bp, 28 predicted proteins | sample PPLLaktember2015_6_FD_187263 | JGI IMG/M metagenome (GOLD analysis project Ga0209706, IMG submission 187263) | Freshwater sediment microbial communities from Prairie Pothole Lake near Jamestown, North Dakota, USA - PPLs Lake P8 Core (1) Depth... | ecosystem: Environmental > Aquatic > Freshwater...
GAACGCGTGCCGCGCGAGCTGCCCCCCGAGACGGGCCGCGCGCAGGAGCGGCCCGAGCGGGTGGCGCGCCGCTCGGCGGTTCCCGCACCGGGCCCCTGGGTGCCCGCGGGTCCCGACGGCGTGCCGCGCATCCACACCCTCGGCAACGGCCGCCTGTCCTCCTGGATCTCCGAGGCGGGCGGCGGAGCCCTACGCTGGCACGGACGCGCGCTCACGCGCTGGCAGCCCGACGCCACCCGCGACGATCGCGGCCTCTGGATCTACGTGCGCGACGACGAGAGCGGCGCGCTCTGGTCCGCGGGCCGGCAGCCGACGGGCGCCCGGGCCGCCGAGTCCCATGTGATCTTCCACCCGCACCTGGCGGAGCTCCACCGCCGCGACCACGGCATCGCCCTGCGTCTCGAGGTGGCCGTGGCCCCGGCGGACGATCTCGAGATCCGCCGTCTCGGCGTGACCAACGAGAGCGACCGCCCGCGCAGTCTCTCCTTCACCACCTACGCGGAGCTGGCGCTTGCCGCGCCCCTCGAGGACGAGCGTCATCCGGCCTTCAGCAAGCTGTTCGTCGGCGGGGAGTGGCTGCCCGAGCTGCGCGGGCTCCTGTTCGTGCGCCGGGCCCGCCACCCGGGCGAGCAGCCGCCGGTGCTGCTCCACTGGCTGGTATCGGACGGCACGATCCCGGAGCCGACCTTCGAGGTCGACCGCCGCGCGTTCCTCGGACGGCACGGCGATCCGCGGCGCCCGCGCGGCGTGACCGAGGGCCTCACGGGAAGCACCGGGTTTACCCTCGATCCGATCCTTGCGCTCCAGGTGCAGGTAGTCCTCGAGCCCGGGGAGCGGCGCGAGTTCTGCTTCGCGACCCTCGCCGCCGGGTCCCGCGAGTCCGCGCTCGAGCTGGCCGAGCGCTACGCCACGCCGGCGGCGCTCGAATGGGCGATCGCCGACGCAGCGGGCGAAGCTGCGCGCGAGGTGCAGCGCCTCGAGCTCGATCCGCCGCGCCTGCCCGAGCTCCAGGCGCTCGCCTCGCTGCTGCTGCACCCGCACGCGGCGCTCCGCGGTTCGCGCGAGAGCCTGACCCGCAACCGGCTCGGGCAGCCGAGGCTCTGGGGCATGGGACTCTCGGGCGACCTCCCGATCCTGCTGCTGCGCGCGGGCGATCCCGAGAGCGCGCTGCTCCCCGCGCTCGTGCGCGGGCACGAGCTCTGGCGCCGGCGCGGGCTCCACGTGGACCTCGTGGTGATGCGGACGGGCGCGTCGGGGTACTCCGAGCCGCTGCGCGAGCAGCTCTTCGCGCTGCTGCGGGACTCCGGGGTCCAGGGTCCCCTCGGACGGCGCGGGGGCGTGCACCTGCTGTTCGCCGACCAGATCCAGCGCGAGGAGCTGCGCCTGCTGGAGGCCGTGGCGGGGGTGGTGCTGGACGACGCCCGCGGTTCCCTCGCCCAGCAGCTCGCCGCCACCGGAGTGCGCGCCGCCGACCTTCCCGCCTTCGAGCCGGTCCCCGCGGCCGCGCCCGCGCCGCCCGCGAGCCCGCTGACGCGGCCGGCGGATCTCCTCTTCGACAACAGCTTCGGTGGATTCACGCCGGACGGCCGCGAGTACGTCGTCCACCTGGAAGCGGGGGATCGCACGCCGACCGCGTGGTGCAACGTGCTGGCCAACGAGGGCTTCGGCTGCCTCGCAAGCGAAGCGGGGCTCGGCTTCACCTGGGCCGAGAACAGCGGCGAGAATCGCCTCACCCCGTGGAGCAACGATCCGCTGCTCGACCCGCCCGGCGAGGCCGTCTACCTCCGGGACGAGGAGACCGCCGAGATCTGGACGCCGACGCCGTGTCCCGCTGGCGACGGCGCCGCCTGCCAGGTCCGCCACGGCGCAGGGTACACCGAATGGCGTCGTAACGCCCAGGGCCTCGAGCAGCAGCTCCTCGTCTTCGTGCCGCCGGACGAGCCCGTGAAGCTGGTGCGGCTGCGGCTGCACAACCCGGCTCCGCGCGCGCGGCGGGTGACGGCCACCTACTACGCCGAGTGGCTGCTGGGCTCGCTGCGGAGCGTGGCGACCCCGCACGTGACGAGCGAGTGGCACCCCAGCGGGCCGGCGCTGCTGGCGCGCAGCACCTGGAACCCGGACTTCGCCAGCCGCGTGGCCTTCTTGACCGCCACCCGTCCGCCCCACGGCCTCAGCGCGGACCGCCGCGAGTTCGTCGGACGCGAGGGCGACCTCCGGCGCCCGGCGGCGCTGCTGCGCTGGGGACTCAGCGGGCGGGTCGATCCCGGTGCTGATCCCTGCGCCGCCTATCAGGTCCATCTCGACATCGGGCCGGGGGCCTCGGTCGAGGTCGCCTTCGCACTCGGCCAGGGACGCGATCTCGAGCACGCGCAGGAGCTCGTCCAGCGCTGGCGCGACCCCGACCGTATCGAGCGCGCGTGGCAGGCCCTCGGCGCCCACTGGGACCGCCTGCTCGGAGCCGTCGAGGTGCGCACGCCCGAGCCGTCTTTCGACCTGCTGCTGAACCGCTGGCTGCTCTACCAGACGATCTCGTCGCGCGTGCTGGCGCGCGCCGGCTTCCACCAGGCGGGGGGCGCGATCGGGTTCCGCGACCAGCTCCAGGACGTGCTGGCGCTGCTGTTCGCCGATCCCGCGCGCGTGCGCGCCCACCTGCTGGCCTGCGCCGCGCACCAGTTCGAGGAAGGCGACGTGCTGCACTGGTGGCATCCCCCCGCCGATCGCGGCGTGCGCACGCGCTGCTCCGACGATCTGCTCTGGCTCCCCTGGGCCACCAGCGCCTACGTCGAGGCCACGGGAGACGCCTCCATCCTCGACGAAATGGTTCAATTCCTGCGCGCGGCGCCCCTCGGGCCGAATGAAGAGGCGCGCTACTCGCGTTTCGAGGTCGCGCCCGAGCGGCGCTCGCTGCTCGAGCACTGCGAGCGCGCGCTGGAGCGCGGCGTGACGCGAGGCTCGCACGGCCTTCCCCTGATCGGCTCCGGCGACTGGAACGACGGCATGGACCGCGTGGGAGCCCGCGGCCGCGGCGAGAGCGTCTGGCTGGCGTGGTTCGCCATCTCGGCGACGACCCGCTTCGCGGAGCTCTGCGGGCGCCGCGGCCGCGACGAGCTGGCGGAGCGCTGGCGGCGAGGGGCCGCGGAGCTCGCGCGCGCCGTCGAGGCGACCGGCTGGGACGGCGAGTGGTACCTGCGCGCCTTCGACGACGACGAGCGGCCCTGGGGCTCCCACAGCTGCGACGAAATCCGCATCGACTCGATCGCGCAGTCCTGGGCCGTGCTCTCGGGCGCCGCCGATCCGGAGCGGGCGCGTCGCGCGCTGGCCTCCGCCGAGCGGCAGCTCGTGCGCGAGGACGACGGCGTGATCCGCCTGCTCTGGCCGCCCCTCGACCAGACCGCCCGCGATCCGGGCTACCTGAAGGCCTATCCGCCCGGCGTCCGCGAGAACGGCGGTCAGTACAGCCACGCGGCGGCCTGGCTCGGCTTCGCCTTCGCGGCGCTCGGAGACGCCGGCCGCACCGCGCGCGTCTTCGCGCTGCTGAATCCGATCGCGCGCACCGCGAAGCGCGCGGATGCGGAGCGGCACCGCGGAGAGCCCTACGTGCTCGCCGCGGACATCGGCTCGGTGGCGCCTCACCTCGGCCGCGCCGGCTGGACCTGGTACACCGGGTCCGCGGCCTGGACCTGGCGGCTCGGCGTCGAAGCGATGCTGGGCCTGCGCCTCCGCGAAGGGCGCGTGACCATCGCGCCCTGTCTCCCGCCGGGCTGGCCGGGCTTCGAGGCGACGTTGCGCGGCTCCGCCGGCGCGCTCTCGATCCGCGTCGAAGTGGTGCCCGAGCTCGCCGCGGGCGAGCGCCAGGTGGAGTGCGAAGGAGCGCCCGTCGGCGAGTCCGGCGTCGCGTTCCCGACCGACGGCTCGACGCGCTGCGTGCAGGTGAGGATCGGCCGCCGGGCCGGGTGATAGACTGCCCCCATGAGCGCCAGCGAGCCCGCGTCCGCCGGCGACGCACTCGATCCGCACTGCCGGATCATCGAGGTTCGCGTCGCCGAGCTCCGGCAGCTCTTCAACGCGATCGACCCATCGCCCTTCCGCGAGCGCGACCTCGACCCGCGCGCGGAAGAGTTCATCGTGAGCTGGAGCAACGACCTGCCGCGCGACGCTCCCCTCGGCCTCCTCGTGCACCTCGACCGCGCCGCCGGGCCGCCGGACGAGGCCCCGATGCTGCGCGATGCGATCCACGAGTTCTTCGGCCAGCGTGCGCAGGCCGCGCGGCGAAGCCTGCGCGAGCTGCTGAGCCGAGGCCGCACCAGCCTCGCCATCGGCTTGGCGTTCCTCGCGCTCTGCGTCGGCGCGGGCGACCTGCTGGCCGGCTGGCTCGCCGCCAGCGGCATGGCGGAGATCCTGCGCGAGAGCCTGCTGATCGGCGGCTGGGTGGCGATGTGGCGCCCGCTCGAGATCTTCCTCTACGACTGGTGGCCGATCCGCGCCGAGGCGCGCCTCTTCGACCGGCTGAGCGCGATGCCGGTGCGGATCCTGTACCGGGCGCAGGCCTCCCGCGACGCCTGGCGCCGCGACTGGCCCGCCGCGCACCCCGCCCGCGAGACGCCCCTCTCCTGAGCCCGGCTACTCGGCCTCGCGCTGGGCGACCCAGCAGGCCACCAGGAAGGCCACCGAGCGGATCTCGGGGTCCTCGAGCGCGCCCTCGAAGCTCGGCATCACGTCGCTGCGGCCGAGCCGCACCGTGCGCTCGATGTCCCGCCAGCTCGTGCCCCAGCGGAAGCGCTCGGCGTGGTAGTTGCGCGGCCGCAGCGGAAGCAGGTCCGCGAGCACGCCGTCGCCGAAGCCCTGCTCCCCGTGGCAGGGGCTGCAGCGCTCGCCGAACACCCGCGCGCCTTCGATGAGCCGCGCCGACGCCTCGGAGGACGGCAGCCCCAGCCGGCTCGCACAGGAGGCCGCCGGCCCGGAATCCCCCCGCAGCGGTGCGCCGCCTCCGCCGCAGGCCAGCGAGACGGCCGCCACCCACCCGATCAGCGCGGCTGCAAAGAGCGCTCGCCCCGTCACTCCTTCACCACGATGCGCAGCTTCATCTTCGGGTGGATGGCGCAGCGCACGTCCACCACGCCCGGGCGCTCGAACACCACCGGGCTGTCGGAGCCGGGATCCTGGAGCTTCACGTTGAAGGCCGCCCCCTCGCTCTTCGAGAACACGTTGTGGGTGATGTCGTCGTCGTTGCGGAAGATCACGCGGTCCCCGGCATGCACGCTCAGCTCGAGGGGCGCGAACCGAGCCCCCTTCTGCGACACCACGTGATCCTCGGCCTGCGCGCCCGCGGCGACTGCGAGCGGCAAGAGACCGAGCGCGAGACCGAGCTTCATCGCGGCAACCTCGGGATGGCGACGGGCGCGTCGTCGCTCGTCAGGGTGCGCAGGAACGCCACGAGCTGGCCCGACTCCTGCGGCGTCAGCTCGAGGGGCACGATCTCGCGCGAGAGGCTCGGGCGGCGCACGCGGCCTCCCCGGTCGTAGAGGGCGACGGCGTCCTCCAGCGCCTTCTCCGAGCCGTCGTGCATGTAGGGTGCGCGGCGGTCCACGTTGCGCAGGGTCGGCGTCTTGAACGCGAACTGGACCCCCTCGATCTCCTCCAGCACCGCGCCCCGGCCGCGGTCGTCGCCGCGCACGCCGATGTCGTGGAAGCTGTCGTCGGTGAGCCGCCAGCCGCTGTGGCAGGTGGAGCAGCGCGCCTTGCCGTTGAAGACCACGAAGCCCTGCTTCGCCTCCGCGCCGATCGCGCTCTCGTCGCCCTCGACCCAGGCGTCGAAGGGCGCCCTCGCCGAGACGACGGTGCGCTCGAAGCTGGCGATGGCCTTCGCGATGGTGGCGTTGGAGATGCCCTCGCCCGGGTACGCCTCCTCGAACTGCGCCGCATACTCGGGGATCGCGCGGAGCTTCGGCACCAGGCCCTCGAGCGGCTGGTTCATCTCGTCGGGTGACGCGATCGGACCCAACGCCTGCTCCTCGAGCGAGCTGGCGCGCCCATCCCAGAACAGCGCCTCCGCCCAGGCGACGTTCAGGATGGTGGGCGTGCGCCGCGGCAGCGTCTTCATGCCGTGCCCGACTGCCCGCTCGAGGCCGTCCGCCCAGGAGAGCCCCGGATTGTGGCAGGTGGCGCAGGCCATCACCCCCGAGCCCGAGAGGCGCGGATCGAAGAACAACGTGAGGCCGAGGCGCACCCGCGCTTCGCTGGGCGCGTTGTCGTCCGGGTGGGGCACCGAGGCCGGGCGCCGGTACTTCGCTTTCAGGGCCTCGAGATCGGGCTCGACGTCCAGGGCGGGCTTCGCGGCCGCGCCGACCAGGAGCGCCACGCAGGCCCCGAGGACGAGCGCGCCGGAACGCGTTCTCGACTGCATCACGGCTTGCCTCCCTGCTTCTCTTCGACCACCACCCGCAGCTTCATCTCGGGATGGATCGCGCAGCGCACTTCGGCCACGCCGGCGCGCTCGAAGGTCACCGGCGTGTCCTGGCCGGGGAGCTGCACCTTCACCTCGAACTCGAAGCCCGGCGAGCGCGAGAACAGGTTGTGGGTCACGGCGTCGCGGTTGCTGAACACGATCCGATCCCCCGCCTGGACCACGACCTGCCCCTGCGAGAACGCTTTGTCCTGCTGGACGATCACCTGGTCTTCCGCCGCGCCGCGGCTCGCCGCCGACAGCAGGACGACGGCCAGCGCCGCCACCCGTCGAATGCTCATCGCAACCCCTCCTCGTTCCCTTCGAGCCGAAGACCCCCGAGCGCCAGCTCCAGGGCCTGGGCGCGCTGGCCCAGCAGCTCGATCACTCGCTGCACCGACTGCGCGTCCTCCACGTTGCGGCCCGCGATCTCGCGGAACAGCTCGAGCGCGTGGAGGATCTGGCGCGCGTCGTTCGACTGCGTCTGGGAGACGTCGCGGACCTGCTGCGTCACGTCGTGGATCTCCTGGATCGTGCGCGTGATGTGGGCCACGGCGGTGGCCTGCTCGTCCGTCGCGCGCTGGACGCGGTCCGCGAGGTCGCGGGTCCGCTGCATCGTCTGGTGGACGCGCCCCGTCGCCGCGTTCTGCTCGTGGACGGCCCCTCGGATCTGCAGCATGCCCTCGCGCACGGAGCGGAACGCGCTGCCGACGTCGCCGAGCGCGTGGCTCTGCTGGGCGGAGGCATCCGCGATGCGCTGGACGCGCTCCGCCGACTCCCCGGCGGCGATCATGATGCGCGCCAGCACCTCGCCGGCCTCCCGGGAGAGCTTCACGCCCAGCGCCACGCTCTCGCTGCCTTCCCGGGTCGCCGCCACCGCCTGCTCCGTGGAGCGCTGCACCGAGCGGACGAGCTTCCCGATCTCGCCGGTGAGCGCCGAGGTCCGCTCCGCCAGCAGGCCGATCCGGCTCGCCACCACGGCGAAGGACCGCCCGTGCTCGCCCGCCTGCGACGCCACGATCGACGCGTTCAGCGAGAGCAGGTTGGTTTCGGCGGCGACCTTGTCGATCACCTCCACGACGGCGCCGATGTCGCCCGAACGCTTCGCGAGCTCGCCGATCGCCGCCTGGAGCGCGCCGAAGCGCGCGTCGATCGCGCCGATCGCGTCCTCCGTCTCGGACACCGCCCGCTGGCCTCGCCCGGCCCCTTCCGCGGTCTCCTGGGCCAGGGCGAGCCCTCCGGCGGCCTCGTCCTCGACCGACTTCACCGACGCCGCGAGCTGCTCCACGGAGCTCTCCGTGCGCGCGCTGGCCTGGTCGAGATGGCTCGCGTGGCTCCCGACCTGGCGGATCGACTCGACCGACTGGGTGAGCGCCGAGGCGGTCTCCGAGATCAGCTCGAAGAGCAGGTCGACGCTCTCGCGCACGTTCCGGGTGGAGGCCTCCACCTGGTTGGCGGAGGCGGCGGTCGCCGCCGTGCAATCGGAGAGCTGCTCCGTGGCGCGGCCGACGGCCTCGATGGAGACCTCCGTGCGTTCGATCGCCGACGAGGTGCGGTCGACGGACGAGCGCTGGGTCTGCGCCTGGGCGTGCGAGCGGCGGCTCGTCTCGCGCAGCGTTCCCATGCCCTCGAGCACCGCGCGGGCGCTGGTGCTCACCTCTCCGATCAGCGCGCGCAGGCGATCCGCCATGGCGTTGAACGCCTGGGCGAGCACCCCGATCTCGTCGCTGCGCTCCACCGCGACGCGCGCGCCGAAGTCGCCTCCCGCCATGCGCTCGGCGCCCGACGCGAGCTCCGCGAGCGGCGCGGACAGCTCGCGGCGCAGGCGCGTGGTGCCGAGCAGCGCCGGCGCGAGGCACAGCACGAACGCGGTGCCGGCCACGAAGGCAGTGCCCGCGAGCTGGCGGCGCATCGGCTCCAGCGAAGCCCGCAGCAGGACGGTTCCCACCGCCTCGCCGCCCGCCGCGATCTCGCGCACCAGGATCAAGGTTCCGGCGTCCGACCAGGTGCCGGGCGCCGGGGCCGTCTCCGCGATCGCCGGCGCTCCCTCGTAGTCCCGGGCGAAGCGCGCGAAGAGCCGGCCGTCCCGCGTGTAGACCGCCGCCGCCTCGACCGTCTCGTTCGAGGTGAGGGCGAGGAGGGTCGATTCGACGGGGCCGGCGTCGCCCGCGACGAGGGGAAGCATGGCGTTGAAGCCGATCATCTCCGCCAGACCCTCCAGCCCGGCGAGCACGGTGGCGCGCGAGCTGCGCGCCTGGTGGATCGCGAAGCCGGCGCAGGCGAGCGCGACGGCGAGAGCCGTCGTTCCGATCACCGTCCAGGTGAGCCGACGCCCGATGGTGCCGGGCGTTCTTCCGCCCACCGCGATCCCCCCGCGCGGGCCCGAGGGGCCCCCGCCCTTACATCGACGTGCGGAGCGCCCCGCTTGACGTGCAGGCGCGCCGAGCTGCGCGTGATCCTGCGCATCCAGACGCGGCGCTGCGGCGAACGCGGACGGGGGCCCGTGAGAGACCCGGGGCTCCCTCGGGCGAATCTCCAGAGCCGCATGGGGGAAGGCCCTGTTATGTAGAAACAGCTCGGTCGGGAAGGGGGAGTACCGCGCCGCGCCGTTTTCCACAAAGCGACTGCGCAGAAGTCAGTCGAGAACGAGCATCTGCCGCTCGTCGCGGATCTCGGTTCGCCAGCGCGGCCGCGCGCCCGCGGCGCGCGGGAACCGCCGCTCGTACTCGGCCAGCGCCCGCTCGGCCTGCCACGGGTAGGTCCAGATGCGGATCTCGCCTACGACGATGCCGAGCGCCCCCGAGCCCCAGCCCGATCCCTCGTCGAAGCCTTCCGCCACGACGATCGCGCCGGCCAGGTTGAGCGCGAGGTTGCCGACGTGCGCGCGCCAGCTTCGCCGCTCCTCGTGCGCCTGGCGCGCGGCTCGATGCAGCTCGTCTCCGAAGCCCGCCGCCGCCGCGCCGTAGCCGATGCCGCCGACGTAGACCGCATTCCAGGTCCACCACCAGCGGCCGGCGTAGCGCGCCTGGGCGGCAAGGCGCGGCTCCAGGAAACGCAGCCGCGCGGCGGATTCCGCATCGCAGCTCGCGAGCGCCGGATCGGGCGCGATCGGCTCGCCCTCGCCGCGGAGGGTTGCGCACCCACTCGCGAGCAGCGCGAGGGCGAGCGAGCAGGCGACGAGCGAGCGGCCGAGAGCCGCTTCCACGACAGGCATCGAGCACCCCTGCGAGCGCCTCTTTCCGAGAGTAAATCCTTCGCAAGCCCCGTACCAAAGCGCCGCGGGCGGGCGCGCAGCGCTTCAGGGCGCCGCGAACGCTGCGGCCAGCTCCTCGTCCGGGAGCGCCAGCAGCCGCTCGACCCACCCGTGGAAGCGCTGGCCGCCGCCCTCGTTGCGCCCGAACAGCACCTCGCTGCGGGCGCCGCTGGCGAGGGCCTGCTGCTGGCGCAGCCCCGTGGCGTAGTCCTCTTCGCGCACCACGTAGCCGAGCAGCTCGAAGAGCTTCTCGGCGGCGGCGCGCTCTTCGCCGGTCGGCAGCGTCTCCATCACCCGCGCGCTTCGCTACGGGCAGGCGCGCAAGGCCGTGGCACGAGCGATCGATCTCGCCGAAGTCGCCCGCCGACTGGATCCCGACCAGCGCGCCGTCCTCGTCGTAGGCCCAGGCGTGGTACGGGCAGACGAAGCGCTGCGCGCGCCCGGCCGGCGCGGTCACGACCTGCGCGCCGCGGTGCGCGCAGGAGTTCACGAAGGCGCGCAGCGCGCCGTCGGAGCCGCGCACGATCAGCGTCGGCCGGCCGGCACGCCCAGCACTGCGGGCGCCTGGTCGATCGTGCCGGCCTTCACGGGGGCGATGTTCCGCCGGCCATTCTCACGAGCTCTGCCCTGCTCAAGACCCCCCCGGATTCCCGGAACTCGCACCCGACCCATTGTCTGGAGTCGCCCGCGAGGGACAAGGTCGCGCTGGGTCCCGCGGCCACACGACCGTGTGACTGCCTGCCCCGCGATGCGTCGGCCGGAGCCAGTCAGGCCCCGGGAGAAGCGTCCCCCGGCGCAGCGGCCAACGTCCGGGCCTGGCATGCACCATGCAACGGCAAAGGGGTCCAGGGGGGACGGTTTGGGATTGCTCGGGGTCGTATCCGCAAGTGCTGTGTCGGCCGCGGACGGGGCGCCTCGCGCCGGTCGGCTGGCGCCCACGATCCAGGCGACCTGCGCCTTGCTCGCGCTGGCGATCGGCTCGGGCGTGCTGGGCGCCTGGCTGCTCCGCCCCCTCTTCGGGATCGACGGCTCGTTCCTCTGGCTGATGAAGGCGAACACCGCCCTCAGCGTGGTGTGCTGCTCGGTCGGGACGCTGCTCCTCGGGCACGAAGGGCGCGGCGCCACCTCGCTGCGTCGGCTCCTCGGGGGCGTGGTCTTCGCGATCGCGCTTGCGACCCTCGTCCAGTACGCGACCGGCGTGGAGCTGGGGATCGACCAGCTCCTGGTCACGGATCCCTCGCCCTCGTTCCCGGGCCGGATGTCTCCGTGGAGCGCAGCCACCTTCCTCTTCCTCGCGACTGCGCTGATCGCGCACCGCGCGTCGCAGCTCGACTGGCAAGCAGATGGGGCGCTGCTCGGTGCGGGAGCGACGCTCCAGATCATCCTCGCGGGCTATCTCTATGGCGTCACGGAGTTCTACGGCGTCGACCGGCTCACGCGCGTGTCCCCCCAGACGCTGGCGTGCCTCGCTGCGCTCTGGATCGCGCTGATCGCGGCGCGCCTCGGGACGGGAATCCTCGCGATCGCGGCCCGGCCCACGCCGGGAGGAAGCGCCGTCCGCCTGCTGCTGCCCGCGGCGGTGATCCTGCCGCCGCTCCTCGGCTGGGTCCGGCTGTTGGCCGAATGGGAAGGACTCGTCTCCCCCCTTCGCGGCGTCGCGTTCTTCGCCGCCGCACAGACGATGCTCCTTGGGGCCGTCATCTATGGCTTCGCGCTGCGCCTCGACGCGAGCGAGGGGCGCTTCCGCGCCGAGCGGCGGCGCCGCGAGGAGCTCGAGCGGATGGTCGCGATCTGCGCCTGGACCGGAAGGGTGCGCTGGAACGGGGACTGGGTCCGCATCGAGCAGTACCTCCGCGAGCGCTGGGGCGTTCGCGTCACACATACGATCTCGGACGAAGCGATGCTGCGGATGGAGGAAGAGATCGCCGCAACCGAGCGCGCGGAGGATGGCCAGCCGCCGCCGCGGCCGTCGGAACGCACCCGCACCTGACCTGCGGAGCTACTCCAGCGCGACGCCGAAGAACGCGATGTACGGGTCCAGGTTCTTGCGCAGCTCGTCCGCGCTGAAGCCCCATGCCTCGGGCGTGTACTGGTGCACGCCGAACTTGCCCTTGGGCTTCTCCGCCACGTAGCGCCGGATCGCGTCGGCGTGCTCCGCCGAGAAGAACCGTCCCATCCGGTCGTACGCCGCGCCCACGGCCGCGACCGGGTCGCGCAGCAGCTTCTGGAAGTGGACGTCGACGAAGCGATCGGGCAGCTCGTGCCGGGCCCGGCGCTCGGCGACGTTGTTGAGCGCGAAGCCGAACACGCCCGCGATCGTCGCGGCCAGCAGGTCGAGGTCGATCTGGTCGGTGCGCATCCACTGCACCATCGCGGTGGTGCTCACCGTCGACGGCATCGTCCGGGTTGGATCGCGGTGCGTCTGGACCACCCAGGCGTCGGGGTACGTGGCGAACAAGAGGTCGAGGGTCATCAGGTGGCCGGGCGTCTTGAGTAGCCAGTTGCGGCGCGGGCCGCCGTGCTGGAGCACTTGCAGGATGCGCCGGTGGAAGTCGAACATGCGCGCGTAGTCCGGAATCCCGGCCGCCTGGGACACCATCGTCCAGTGGGGCCCGCAGAAGCACGGCGCAGTGAGGGTGACGCACTCGACCGGGAGGTCGCTGCGCAGCTCGTGGATCGCGGCGAACTCGGGCTGCACGTCGGCCCAGATCTCCTGCTCGCACTCGCTCCACGCGCGGCGGCCGTCGGCCTCGGCGCCCCGAGGCGCGATGGGATGCAGCGCCTCGAAGGCGAGCGGCGCGCGCAGGGTGGGGTCGAGCGAGAGCAGCTCAAACAGGATGGAGGTTCCCGAGCGCGCCGGGCCGGTGACGATCACGGGCGCCTCGATGCGCTCGCCCTCGATCGACGGCGCCGCGTCGACGGCATGGCCCAGGGCGAGGCGCGTGCGCAGCGAGCGCAGCAGCTCCTGCTTGGTGAGCAGCCGCCCGACCAGGTGGAGGGGCGAGGCATCGAGCGCGCGCGCCAGGGTCTCGAAGCGGGGCTGCCAGGCCGGATCGCCGAACGCGCTGCTCGGCTCGCCGACGTCGCGCACGGCCTGCTCGAGCAGCGCGTCGGGATCGATCGGCACCAGCTTGCGCGCGCCCTCGACCCGCCCGCCCACCGACTCGCCCATGGCGTTCAGCCGCCGCACCCAGTCGGGCCGCGCGTAGCGCTCGGCCATGCTCGCGATCGCCAACCCGGCTCCTCCTGCGTGAGCCTACAGGTATCACGTCGAGCGGCGCTCCCACCATGCCCCGCCGCCAACGAGAACGCCCCGGCCGGAGCCGGGGCGTTCGTGACGGGCGATGCCGGGCTGTTTCAGTCGGCCGAGGGGCGGCGCCGGGTCCGGGCGAGGAGCAGCGCGGGCATCAGCAGCGCCAGCTCGAAGCCGATCCCGCAGGCGGCCGCCGACTCCCGGTCCCTCGACGGCGTGAGGATGCACTGGGGATCCGCGGGCCCCATGCCGGCGCCGTCCCAATCCGTGCCGCCGTCGCCGTCGTTGTCGAGGCCGTCGTCGCACTTCGGATCCTCGAGCTCGCTCGCGGCGCTCGCGCAGCCCGGATCGGCCGGGAAGTCGGCGAGGCCGTCTCCGTCGTCGTCGAGCCCGTTGGCGCAGGCCGGAACCGGCACGTTGAAGGCGGCGACCTGGCGACCGATGTAGTCGCCCAGCTCCTCCGGCGTCGGATCGTTGCAGCCGTCCACGACGCACTCGACCACCTCGCCATTCTCGGGATCGACATAGGGAACGGGAAGGCCGGTATTGGGATCGATGTAGGTGTTCACGCGACCCCAGTCGGTGTTGTAGCGGTAGAACTCGTAGCGGCGGATCACGGCCTCCGCGCCGTCCGGGAGCGGCGCTTCGTTGAACACGATGCCCTGCCCCGGCTTCGCCTGGAGCAGCTCCCACTCGATCTCCGTCTCGGCCTCGGCGACCTCCGCGTTTTCCATCAGCAGGTCGTCGAGAACCGCCAGGCGGTCGATCTCCGTCTTGTAGATCTTCACCCAGTAGGGCTCGCCATAGGCTCCGCCCTCGGGGTTGGGGATCTCGATCTCCGCGCGCACCACCGGCGGGTCGGCCGGGATCGGGGCCGGCTCGACGCTCCAGACCGGAGTCGGCAGCCCGATGTCGGGAAGCGGCGAAGTCGTCCCGTCCGGGTTGCACGAGAGCCAGCGGTAGCGCGTCGCCGTCGCCTGCGTGGTCTGCGAGACGCCGAAGTGCTCGCAGCCCGAGGACGAGTACCCGCTCCCCAGGCCGCCCGTCCAGCACGAGTCCGCGGCGGGGACGTAGCCCGGAGCGGCGGGCGGCGTCGACTGGAGGAACGTGTGGGTCGCCGGGTCCCAGGCGCCCTGGTAGTGGATGAGCACGCCCGTCGCGGTGTTGGTCAGCGTCGGGGCCCCGTAGCGGATGTACGGCGCCTCGAACGTGCGGTAGACGTCCTCCTTGTGGACGCCTTCGATCTCGATCTCGAAGCCGCAGGTGTCCTGGCCCGTGTCGTTCACGACGTCGAAGTTGTCGAGCGGGCCGTACAGGCTGCTCGCCGACGCCGTCCCGCTCCAGAACCCGAACGCGAGCACGACGCTGGCGAGGCTTCGGACATCGAGGCGGATCTTCAACAACGGTAGGCCCTCCCTCGAGTCCGAGGATGACCCTCCCGTGCGCCAGCGAAAAGCAGGACAAGTACCGCCGAGGAGGCGCGGGCCCCTCGTTTTCCCCGGCAGCGCGGAGCCTCTTGCCGGGGAAACCCCTACTTCCCGGGAGGCGCGTCCGAGGGGCTCCCGATCAGTCCGAGATCGATCGCCAGCCGGGTCAACTCCGCGCGGCTGCCGAGGCCCAGCTTCTGCATCAGGCGCGCGCGGTAGGACTCGACCGTCTTGATGCTGAGAGCCAGCCGCTCGGCGACCGCGCGATTCGTGTGTCCCTCGGCGAGCAGCACGAGCACCTCGCGCTCGCGGGCGCTGAGGGTCGCGATCGGGGCGGGCGCCTCGGAGGCGACGCGGCCGGGCGCCGCCAGCGACTCCTTCGCCTCGCGGTCCCGTACCTCGACGAAGATTCGACCGCGCGCGACGGAGCGGATCGCCGCGATCAGCGCCGAGTCCGCGGCGCTCTTCGCCAGGTACCCGGACGCTCCGGCGGCGAGCGCGGAGCGGACGTAGGCGGGGTCCTCGTGCATGGTGAGCACCAGGATGCGGGCTGCGGGTGCGGCGGCGCGGAGCGCCTCCATGGCCGCGAGGCCCGAGCCGCCGGGCATCGTCAGGTCGAGCGTGACCACGTCCGGCCCCAGCTCCCGCGCGAGACGGATCGCCTCCGCAAAGTCCCCGGCTTCCCCGACCACCTGCAGGTCGGGCTGTCCGCTGATCAGCAAGCGGAGCCCGCTGCGCAGGATTGCGTGGTCGTCGGCGATCAGCACGCGGATCGCGGGACTCACGGCTCCCTCTTGAGCGGGATCCGGATCTCGATGCTCGTCCCCTCACCGCGGCGCGCTCGCACCACGCACTCGCCGCCCAGCATCAGCGCGCGCTCGCGGATGTTCGCGAGGCCGAAGCTTCCTTCCCTTCCCCGGAGCCCCTCGAGATCGGAGGCCTCGAAGCCCCGTCCATCGTCGCGCAGCGAAAGGACGAGATGCTCGCCGTCCTGCGCGAGCAGGACCTCGACCTCCCGCGCCTGCGCATGGCGAGCGACGTTGGCCAGACCCTCCTGAACGATGCGGTAGACCGCCGTCTCCGCGCTCGGCTCCAGACGGGCCGCCGGAGGCGGGTCGAGATCCAGCGTTACCTCGACGCCGTGAGTCCGCTGGAAATCCTCGCAGAGGCGCTCCACGGCGGATGCGAGCCCCAGCTCCTCGAGCGCGACCGGACGCAGGCCGCGCGCGAGCCTCCGCACGTCCCCGTGCGCAGCGGACGCGAGCTCGCGAAGCTCGCGCGCCCGCTCACCCGCGGTCCCGAGGTCGCCCGCCTCTTCGATCGTCCGCAGGCCGACCAGCAGCGCGGTCAGGTTCTGACCCACCCCATCGTGGAGGTCGCGGGCGATGCGCGCCCGCTCCTGCTCCTGGGACTCGAAGAGCCGCCGCAACAGGCGCCCCCGGGCCTCGAACAGGCGCCGCAGCGGCGAGACCACCAGCAACCAGACCGCCGGCGCGATGATGAGCGTGAGGGCGCTCGCGTCCACGAAGCTCTCGACCAGGGCGCCGTGCCAGCCGTCCGGCAACGAGGGAAGCAGCAGCATGATCGCGCCCTCGACGGAGAATACGAGGAGCAGGACGAGGGTGAACACGCGAAGCGGCGATTGCGGCACGAGATCCGAGTGCCCGCGCGGCGGCGCGGGCGCCACCTCGCGAGCCGAGGGCGCCTCCATCATGGCCTCGAAGAGACCTGCGCGCGCCCGCCTTCCAGCAGGGGCTGGCTTCGGGCGTAGAGGGTCTCCGCCACCCACGCGTGGCCGGTCTCGTTCCAATGGAGGTCGTTCTCCCACGCCGGGTAGCGCTCTTCGCGGCGGGCCCGCTCGCGGAAGGGCGCGTCCAGGTCGATCACCTCCAGGCCCTCGCGGGCAAAGGTGTCGGCCACCCAGCTCATCATGCGCCGGTAGGCGCGGTTGGGCTCGTGGCGAGCGTCTCCGTTCACGAGCACGATCAGCATGCGGCGCCCGTCGCGGTCGACGATGCGCTGCTTCATCTCGCGCACCAGCTTCTCGAACATCACCTGCTTGTCGGCCGGCACGCCGCGCGGGCCGCGCCGGGGCTCGCCGCGCACGGCCTTGGGCAGCTCGCCGAGGGCGGCCGCCCTGGCGGCGCCCTCACCCTCCCCTCGCAGGATCCGGTACGACTCGCGCACCAGGCGCCGGGCCACGCGCAGACCGGGGAAGCGCGGCTGGCGCAGGTGCTTCTCGTACTGGGCGCGCGTCGGCGGCGTCTCCGCCTTCCCGTCGAGATTCGAGACCAGGTTGCCCGCGGCATCCAGCGAGTAGACGGGCGGCCCCTCGTCGCCTTCGACGCCGACCAGGTTGTTCCACAGGTCGTTCGGGCAGAAGAACGCCACCACCAGGTCGGGGTCGAACCCCCGCCCGATGCGCTCGTAGGTCGCCAGCTCGTGGCTCTGCCCCCAGCCCGAGGTGGCCATCACCAGCACCTCGAGCGCGCGCCCTTCGCGCGCCGCCGTCGCCTCGAGCAGGCGCGCCATGTGCCGCTCGGGCGCCACCTGCACGCCCTCGACGAAGGAGTCGCCGAGCAGCAGCATCCGGAAGCGGCCCGGCGTCTTGGCGAGATCGTGGTCCACGTCGTTGAAGCCGAGCCGGTTGGCGTGCAGGATGACGTCGTAGTAGCTCTTCGCCGAGCGGTGGGAGACCCCGGGCAGGAGGGTGTGCGGGCGGTTGCCCCAGCGGTGATGCGTGAGACGCTGGTCGCGCTCGAAGTGCGGCAGGATCAGCTCGATGCCGGCGAGGATCGTGAGCCCGGTCATCGCGAGCATGACGCCGTAGAAGATCAGCTTCCTGGCCACGGCCAGGGAATCTACTCGCTCCGGTCCCTGAACGCCTTCGCGTCGTTCCTTCGGGCGGGCGCGGAGAAGCGGCTCTCGAAGCAGGCGCCGCCGCTCGAGATGAGCTGCGTCACCACCTCCTCCGCCTGGTTGACGGGGAGCATCGGGAGCGCCATCCCCTTGCCCGCCACGGTGAGCGCGGCCTTGCCGTCGCCGCCCGCCTTGAGACGGAGCGTGCGCAGCCCCGCACCGGCCGCAGGATCCATCACCGGGCGCTTGTAGCGGAAGCCGTTCCGGGTCGCCTTCCAGCCGGCTCCGGGGGCGAGCGCGGCGTCGAGGACGAGGCTCGGCGCGCCGTCGGCCTCGTCGAAGAGACACAGGCGGTAGGCGGTGTCCTGGGTGGGATCGCCGAAGTCGGCGGCTGCGGTGGCGGCGCCCTTCTTCCAGGACCAGCCGAGCGTTCCCTTCCACGCGCCGAGCGCGAGCTTGCCGGCGCCGGGGGCCACGGCGCCGCGGCAGCCGTCCGCGGGCTCCTCGGGACAGCTGCAGCTCACGCTCGCCGTATCGGAGGCCGCGCAGCCCGCTTCGTCGAGCGCGAAGAGCGTCGCGCTGCGCTCGCCGATCCCGCTGCACGGCACGCAGCCTTCCGCGCCGGTGGCGTCGACGTCGCCGTCTCCGTCCAGGTCCCAGGCGAGCTGGCGGATGCCTGCCACCGACAGGGCCGACCCCTGGATGCACGTGGTGCTGCCCAGCGGAGCGGCGATGTCCGGACCGGCGTCGACGACGACCGATCCGGCCGCGCAGACCGGCGTCCCCACGGCGTCGATCTCGTCGTCGTCCGACTGCCAGCCCGGAAGCTCGCTGTCGTCCCGCTCCGCGTTCCACGTCGCGTGCGTGGCGTCGTCGAAGATCGTGATGCTGTAATTGGCGTGGACCGCGATGTAGCGGAAGCCGTCGCTCGGGAAGGTGTACTGGCCGACGAAGTCGTCCGCGTTGTCGCCGGGCTCGCACTCGGCCGGCTCTTCCCAGCCTTGCTTCCAGATCGTGCTCAGGGTGGCGAGCTCCCAGCCGGCCGGGAAGGCGCTGATGTCGGGCGTGGCGCTCCCCCAGACCGTCGACTCGATGCCCTCCTCCGGAAAGGGCTCGTGATCGACCGCCACCAGCACGATCGCGGTCTTCACCGGCGCGCCGAAGTCGAAGACCTTGGGTGTCTCGAAGCTCGCGAGCCAGAGGTGATCGGCGGCGGCGAGCGCAGCCGCGGGCTCGAGGTCGAGCCGCTTGTTGCTGAGGCCGCAGGGCTGAGCCGGGTAGTTGCTCGGAGCGACTCCCGTCAGGCCGTCGCCGCCCGTCACGTAGCTGCCGAGCTGGAGGCTTGCCGGACCGCCCGGAATCATCGCGTCGAGAGTGATCGCCACGAGGCTCTCCTTGTCGGTGATCACGCACACGGCAGCATCGACGCAGCAGGCGGCCGGATCGGCGCACGGGTCTGCCGCCGCGGGCCCACCGAGCCCGACGATCGCGGCGCTCCACACGAAGAAGCTGGCCCTCACCCTTCCTCCCCATGTGTGAGTTACCCCAGCGAACGTGTCGGTGACACTGGGGCGGGCCGCCCCGCTGCGGGGGGCGCAAGCGTCCCGATACACTGAAGAGGTGCACTGCCCCAGTCGCGTCCCAGTCGTCGCCGCCGCGATCCTGGTGCTGACCGGGTTCGCCTCACTCGTGCGAGGAGAAGACCGCATGGCCCTGTCGCTGGCGTCGTCCGCCTTCGAGCAAGGGGCGCAGATCCCCACCCGCTTCACCTGTGAGGGCGCCGACGTCTCGCCGCCCCTCTCCTGGTCGGGTGCGCCCGCCGGCACCCGGAGCTTCGCCCTGATCGTCGACGACCCGGACGCCCCCGACCCGGCGGCGCCGAAGCTCACCTGGGTGCACTGGGTTCTCTACGACCTCCCCGCCTCGAGCAACGGCCTCGCGGAGGCGATCACCGCCCTGCCCTCCGGCGCCCGGTCCGGCCGCAACGACTGGAGGCGCGAGGGGTACGGGGGGCCCTGCCCGCCGATCGGACGCCATCGCTACGTCTTCCGCCTCTACGCCCTCGAGGTTCCGCTCGGCGATCTCGGCTCCCCCACCAAGAAGGCACTCCTCGAGGCCATGGAGGGGCACGTGCTGGGGCGCGCCGAGCTCGTCGGCACGTACCAGAAGCGCGCCCGCTGACTCGGGAAGCTCCAGTGCCGGTCGTCTGCCCGCGCTGCGGCCGCGAGTACGACGAGGGCCGCTTCGCACTCGGCCGTACCCTCTGGTGCGCCTGCGGCGGGCGCGTCGGCGCCGAGCCCGCGCCCCGCGCGCTCGGCGACGGCCCGCGCTTCCTGGCGGACGCCATGCTGGGCCGGCTCGCGCGCTGGCTGCGCATCCTCGGCTTCGACTGCGCCTACGCGAGCGAGATCCCGGACGCCGAGCTGGTGCGCCGCGCGGCGGCCGAGGGGCGCATCCTGCTATCGCGCGATCGCTCGCTCCCCGAAGAATGGCGGCTCCCGGGCATCCACCTGGTCCGCTCCGAGGAGCCGCGCGAGCAGATCCGCGAGATCGTCCGCGCCTTCGACCTGGCGGGCGCCGTGCGGCTCTTCTCGCGCTGCAGCGAGTGCAACGAGCCGCTGCGTCCCGCGCAGGAGGACGAAGTGTCGGCCCGCGTGCCGCCGCGGGTGCGCGCCTCCCACGACGCGTTCCTCGCCTGCCCCGCGTGCGGGCGCGTCTACTGGGAGGGCTCCCACACCGAGCGGATCCGCCGGCGGCTCGAGGAGGTTCTCGGCGGCTCCGGGCCGCTCACTCCTCCATGCGGATGAGGCCGAGCTGCACGGCTTCGTACACCGCGGAGGCGCGGGACGAGACCTCGAGCTTCTCGTAGATGTGCCGCACGTGGGTGGTCACGGTGTGCGCCGAGATCGACAGCAGCCCGGCGATCTCGGGAAAGCTGAAGCCCTTGGCGATGAGCGTCAGGATCTCGTGCTCGCGCTCGGTGAGGCGCGGGGCGTCCGGCGCCGGCTCGGGGGGCGCCTCGTCCTCGCGCTGCAGCCGCCGCAGCACGTGGCGGGCGATCGAAGGGCTGATCGGCGAGCCGCCGGAGAGCAGCTCGAGGAGCGCCGCCCCGACCTCGTCGAAGCTCCCGTCCTTCAGCAGGTAGCCGCTCGCTCCGGCCTCGATCGCGGAGACCACCGTCTTCTCGTCGCCGAGCGCGGTGATCACCATCGCCAGCGCCCCGGGCGCATGGCGCCGGAGCTCCCGAATCAGCTCGATCCCGCTGCCGTCGGGCAGCCCGAGGTCGGTCAGCAGCACGTCGGGGGTCTCGCGCTCGAGCGCGGCGCGGCCCTCGGCGACGCTCGACGCCCGGCCGATCAGGGCCAGCGCGGGGTTCGCCTCGACCGCGCGGGCCAGATGCCGGCGCGTGGGGGCGTCGTCTTCGACCAGCAGCACGCGATGGGGCGGCACGGGCCCAGCATAGCTGCGCGCCCCTCGCCCCCCGCATCCCCTCGATCGGGGATGTCCGGGTGTAAGATGCGGGCGGCCCGCATGACACCTCGCCTGCGCACCCTCCTGCTCTGGACGGCGCCCCTCGCCGGCGCGGCGCTGTTCTGGGCGTCCATCGAGTGGCTCCACGCCGGTCACGCCGGCATCCCGGCGAGCCCGGGGCTCCGCAGCGCCGTCTTCGAGGTCCTGGCGCCGGAGGCCCAGCCTCCGACGCCGCTGGCCCTGCCCCACGACTGGCGGCGCAGCCACGCCCGCGCGCAGCGCGCGCGCTACCGGCTCGACGTCGAGCTCTCCGAAGCTCCCCGGAGCGGGCTCGATCTCTACCTGCCGAGCACCGATACCTCGACGCGCGTGCGGGTGAACGGTGTGCTCGTCGAGGAGGGCGAGCCCTTCCTGGCCCTCGACGCGCGGCTCTGGCACGTCCCGCTCTACGTGGCCGTTCCCGCGGCCCTCTGGCGCGCCGGGAGCAATCCGGTGGAGCTCGAGCTCTCGCCCCTGCGGCCCGGCGAGGGCTATCTCGGTCCCGTCTACGTGGGCCCGCGCGAAGCGCTGCGCCCCGCCTACGAGCTGCGCCACTTCCTCCAGGTGACGGGCATCCAGGTGCTGGTCGTCGCGATGGTGGCCTTCGCGCTCTTCATGGGGCTGCTCTGGCTGCTGCGCCGCAAGGAAGAGGCCGCGCTCTGGTTCGCCGCGAGTCTGCTGGTGGTCGCCCTCGGCTTCTGGAACCTCGTCACGGTGCAGGTCTGGGTCGCGAAGCCCTCGTGGGCCTGGATCGGCGTCGTCATCCCCGGCTGGCTGGTCGCGACGCTCACGCTCTTCACGCACCGCCTGCTCGGCCTTCACCGGCGCCGCGTCGAGCTGGCGATGATCGTCGCGCTGCTGGCAGGCACGATGTTCTTCGCGGCCGCCGAGGGCTCGCCGGCCTACCACGCCGCGCGCCCCGCCTGGGCCCTCGGCGTGCTGGCCTTCGGTCTCTACCCCGGCTTCCTCACCCTGCGGCGCGCGCTCTGGGAGCCGAGCCTCGAGGCTTCCCTACTGCTCACCTCCGCGCTGGTGCTCGCCGTGGCCGGCGCGCACGACCTCGGCCTCGCGAACGGCGCGGTGTCGCTCGAGCACGATCTCGCCATCGCCTGGGCGGTGGTGATCGGCATCGCCCTCTCCGCCTGGATCTTCGTGCGCCGCTTCATCGCGGCGCTCGACACCTCGGAGGCGCTCACCGCCGAGCTCGAGCAGCGTGTGGCGCGCAAGCACGCGGAGCTCGAGCAGAACTACGCGCGGCTGCGCGCCCTGGAGGAGGAGCGCGCGGTGGCCCGCGAGCGCGAGCGCATGATGGCCGACCTCCACGACGGGCTCGGCGGCCAGCTCGTCTCGACCCTCGCGATGCTGCGCAGCGGCGAGTGGAAGCCGCCCGAGCTCGAGGCCGCCGTCCAGTCCGCCCTCGACGACATGCGCCTGCTGATCCACTCGATCGAGGGCGAAGAGAGCGACCTGCTCGGCGCCCTCGCGACCCTGCGCGCGCGGCTGGCGCCGCGCCTCCAGCAGGCGGGGCTGCGACTCGACTGGGCGGTGGAGGACGTCCCGACGCCGGACGGCTTCGGACCCGAGAAGGCCCTCCAGGTGATGCGCATCGTGCAGGAGGCGATCGCGAACGTGCTCAAGCACGCGGGCGCGAAGACGCTGCGGGTACGCAGCGGAGTGACGGACGGCTCCGGCGCGCCGGCCGCGTTCGTCGCGATCGAGGACGACGGCTGCGGCCTGCCCGGCGACTCCGCCCCCGGCCACGGGGTCGCCAACATGCGCCGGCGCGCGCAGCGCATCGGCGCGCGGCTCGAGATCCGGTCGGGCCCGACCGGCACCTCGGTGCAGCTCGAGCTCCCGCTGGCGGACGCGCTCCGCGCGGGGCCGGCGGAGGTGTGATGCGCCCGGTGCGCTGCGGGCAGCGCCGTAGCCCCCATCCCGCGTTCCGCTAGGGTCCCGAGCCATGTCGGGCGGGCGCACCCTCGAGCTCCGGGGCAAGGCGGGGCTGCGGCTTCGCGCGGAGGCCTTCGGAGGGGAAGGCGCGCCGCCCGTCCTGCTGCTCCACGGGGGCGGCCAGACGCGCCACGCGTGGGGCGGGACGGCCGAGGCGCTCGCCGAGGACGGCTGGGGACCGCTGGCCATCGACCTGCGCGGCCACGGCGAGAGCGAGTGGGCTCCCGACGGCGACTACGCTTTCGACAGCTTCGCGGCGGACATCGCGGCGATCGTCCGCGCCTGCGCGTCGCCGCCCGTGCTGGTGGGCGCCTCGCTCGGCGGGATCGCCTCGCTGCTGGCGATCGGCGCCCAGGGCGCGCCGGCGCGGGCGCTCGTGCTCGTGGACGTCGCCCCGCGGATCGAGCAGGAGGGCGCCCAGCGCATCATGGCCTTCATGACCGCGCGCCCCGACGGCTTCGCCAGCCTCGAGGAGGTGGCGGATGCGGTGGCGGGCTACCTGCCCCACCGCGAGCGCCCGCGCGACCTCGGCGGCCTCGCCAAGAACCTTCGCCGCGGAGAAGATGGGCGCCTGCGCTGGCACTGGGACCCCCGCTTCATGCAGCGCGACGCGCCCCGGGTCGCGGGCCCCGACTACACCGAAGGGATGGACGCCGCGGCGCGCGCGCTCCGCATCCCGACGTTGCTCGTGCGCGGGCGGCTCTCCGACCTGCTGAGCGAGGAAGGCGCCCGCCATTTCCTCGAGCTCGTGCCGCACGCGCGCTACGCCGACGTCTCCGGAGCGGGACACATGGTGGCCGGCGATCGCAACGACCGCTTCACCCGCGCGGTGCGGGACTTCCTGCGCGAGGAGCTGGGCGCGCCCGCGGATCCAGCCGCACGCTGAGCGGAGCGCCGGGGCTGTCAGAGGTCGTCGACGGGCGCAGCCCCCGCCTGCCAGTTGAGCTCGCTGTCGAGCAGGAACTGGACGGGCCACGGGCGATCGCCACCCTCCCAGGCGCGGAAGTTCTTCACCGCGGCCCAGAGCCCGAGCAGGCTCTCCTGCTTGGGCTCGGCGTGGACGGCGGCGATCCGCTCCAGCAGGTCGGGAGGCCGCTCGGGCGCCTGCTCGAGCACGCGCAGAAGCCACTTGTGATAGGGGTAGAGCCGCTCGTTGTGCGCGAGGATCATGCGCCCGCCGAAGAGCACGGTCTTCGCCAGCGCCATGCCGAGCAGGTAGCGGTCGCTTCGCTTCAGCCCCTCGTGGGCGTACCAGTGCCAGGCCTCGAACTGCGCGTGGAAGCGCGCGATGCGCTCCGCCTTGCCCTCGACGGGGTAGCGCGCGATCGCGGCGAGCAGCGCGTCGAGGCCTTCGAGGCGGGAGAGCAGCACCCGCGCGTCCTGGAACGCGAAGCGTGCGGGCTCGCTCCCCGAGTCGGCCACCTGCGCCAGGAACGAGGCGCCGACGTACTTCCCTTCCACGTAGCCGCCCTTCCAGTCGCAGCCCTCGCCGGTGGCGAACTGGAGCGCGCCGTCCCGCAGGCGCGCCGCGTAGTCGCGGTCCGAGACCACGATCAGCAGATCGACGTCCGACTCCGGGCTCTCGAAGCCGTGGGCGATGGAGCCGCCGAGCAGCAGCGCCTGGACCTCGGCGTCGTCCCGGAAGCGTTCGGTGACCTGCTCGATGGCCCGCTGGTGGTGGGGGTGCATCAGCCCTCGTCGGGCTTCGCCCAGGCGGGCGGGCGCCGGCCGAGGAACGCCGCCATGCCCTCGCGCGCCTCCTCGCCGGCGAAGAGCTCGGCCGAGAGCGCGGCGGTCCAGGGGAAGGCGTCCTCCTGGCGCATCGCCGGAACCTCGTAGACCAGTCGCTTCGCGAACCCGAGGGCGCCGGGCCCGCCCCGGCGTAGATCGTCCAGCACCTCGTCGACCGCGGCATCGAGCTGCGCCGTGGGGACGGCGCGGTTGATGAGACCGAGCTCGACGGCGCGGGACGCCGAGAAGCGGTTGCCGCGCAGGAAGACCTCCAGCGCCTCGCCGCGCCGCATCTTCGGCAGACACACCACCGACACGATCGCGGGCGCGACGCCTAGCCGGACCTCCGTGAACCCGAACATCGCGTCGTCGGCCGCGATCGAGATGTCGAGCGCCGCCGCCAGGCCGTTGCCGCCGCCCATCACGTGGCCCGCGATCCGCCCGACGACGGGCGTCGCGGAGGTCTGGATCTCGTGGAGCAGCGCCTCGAAGCCCGGCATGCCGGCGCCCCGGCGCGACGGGTCGGAGCGCTCCTTCAGATTGGCGCCGGCGCAGAAGGTCGAGCCCTCGTTGGTCACCACCAGCACCCGCACGGCCGGGTCGCGGTTCGCCCTGGCGAGCGCGTCGCGCAGGCCCTGCACCAGGGCGGCGCCGAGCGCGTTGCGGCTCTCGCTGTCCACCAGCGTGGCCGTCATGACGCCGCGCTCGACCTTCACGTCCACCGGCTGCATGCCTGCTCCTCCTCCGCCGCGCTCCGAGGCTAGCGCTAGCGCGCGTCGGGCGCGCTGCGTCAGGGCAGCGCGGCGACGGGCGGATCGTGGAAGGAGGCCTCCAGCGGCCTGCCCGACAGGCAGCGCGCGCCCTCCAACATCGCTCCGAACGGCGCGGATCGGCGCACCGCATCGAGGGCCGCGGCGCCGAGCGGATCCTGAGGATCTCCGACGAGGGCGGCTTCCAGGAGCTCGCCCGACTCGGCGACCCGGATCCGCATCTCGACGGCTCTGCCGGGTTTTAGTCCGGCAGGAAGATCCCACCGCGCGTCGATGGCGCGCCGCATGGCGTCGAGGTACTCCCGGGCTTCGCGGCTCCGGAAGCAATCTCTCGCCTGGCGCGACGCCGAGTCCTCGGGGAAGAGGAGCGGGTGCTGCGGCGGCGTTTCCGAACGGTCCGCCGCGCCTGGTGAGGCCAGCGCGGCGCGCGCCGGATTGCGGAAGTACCCGACCAGCGGCATGGCCGACAGGCAGCGCGCGTCTCCCGACAGCGGACCGAACGGCGCCGATCCGCGCACCGCATCGAGGGCCGAGGCGCCGAGCGGAGTCGGGGCGTCCGCGAGGAGTTCGGCTTCCAGGAGCTCGCCCGACTCGGCGATCCGGATGCGCAGCGCGACGGTCTCGTCGGGCTCCAGTCCGGCGGGAAGCTCCCATCGCTCGAAGATCGCGCGCTGCAGGGCGTAGAGGTGCTGCCGCGCTTCGCGGTTCCGGAAACAGTCTCCGGCCGGGGACCTCAGCAGCCAGTCGGCCTCGGGACCCTCGGCAGGGAACAGGAGCGAGGGCGGCGACTTCGGCGGCTGGATGGCCGAGGGCCGAAGGGTCGGAGGCAGCTCCGGTGCGGGCTCGGGCGGCGGCGGTGACGCGCAGGCGAAGAGGAGCAGTGCGACGAGCAGCGCGATGCGTCCCTGCGGCACCTGAACCGCGCTCACTTCGCGATCTCGTCGACGAGCCCCCAGCGAAGGGCAGTCGCGGCGTCGATACGGCCCCCGGAGAGCGCGAGCCAGGCGGTGCGCTGGCGCCCGATGCGGGCCGGAAGGCTCGCCGTGCCCCCCGCCCCGGGGACGAGGCCCATCCCGACCTCGGGGAGCTGGAACCAGGCGTCCTCGCGCGCCCGCACGCGCGCGCAGAAGGCGGGGAGCTCGCACCCGGCGCCGACGCAGGCGCCGTGCACCTCGGCGCGCGCTCGCCGCGCGCAGAGCGCAAGGAGCCGCGCGGGGCTGCGCGCCGAGCGCACCGCGTGGGCCGTCGCCGGGTCCGGAAAGCTCCCGAACTCGTCGAGATCGCCGCCGCTGCAGAAGGAAGCGCCCGCGCCATCGAGCACGATCTCCCCGATCGAGTCGTCGGCCAGCGCGAGGGCGAGCCCCTCGGCGAGCGCGTCGCGCATCTCCGAGGAGAACGCATTGTGCTTGCGCGGCCGGTCGAGCGTGAGCCGGAGGACCGCGCCCTCGCGCAGCGCGCGCACGGCGGGGCGGTCGTCCTCTCCGCGCCGGGGCGCGCCGCCGCGCGCAGCCAGCCACGCCGCGAACTCGGGCCCCGCCTGGAGCGTCGAGTAGGCGAGCGACTCGGCGACGAGGCGCTCGTGGAGGTCGAGCGTGCCACCGTGGCGCAGCACCTGCACCAGCGTGGCGGCGGCGAGCGGGCAGCGCTCGGCGGTCGCGCGCACGGCCGCGAGATCGGCCTCCCCTTCCGCGAGGACGTCGAAGGCCGGCGCGAGGCGCGACCCGGCCGGCGACGGCGGGGCGAAGGCGAGGCCGACGGTCGGGCACGGAAGCCGGGCGAGCGCCGCCGCTGCGGCCTCGACCTCCGCCAGGGGCGCATCTCCCGCGAGATCGACGACGAAGATCGGATGGCCCAGGAGCGGCGAGTGCGCCTCGGGCGCGAGCGGCGAGCGGAGGCCTGCCACGGCCTCGGCGAGCGGGACGGCCGGGGCGCCTATCGCGCGTCCTCCGCGAGCTCCGTGCGCAGCACGCGACGCAGCAGCTTGCCGGTCTCGTTGTAGGGGAGCTCGCGCCGGAAGACGATGCGCGAGGGCACCCGCGACGAGCGGAGCCGCGAGCGCACCCACGCCTGGAGCTCGCCCTCCGAGACCGACGCGCCCTCGGCAAGCACCACCGCGGCGGCGACGGCCTCGCCCCACTCGATGTCGGCGATGCCGACCACCGCGCATTCGACGACGCTCGGGTGCTCGATCAGGACGTCCTCGATCTCGCCCGGCGAGAGGTTCTCGCCGCCCCGCACGATCACGTCGTCGATGCGGCCTTGCAGGAACAGGTAGCCCTCGTCGTCGAGGGAGCCCCCGTCGCGCGTCGCGAGCCAGCCCTCGGGACCGAGCTGACTCCCGCGCCCGAGGTACTCGCCCGAGACCTGCGGCCCGCGCACGTACACCTCGCCCGCCACGCCCGGAGGGAGCGGCTTCCCCTCTTCGTCGCGCACGTCGATCTCGACTCCCGGAAGCGCGCGCCCCACCGAAGCCAGGCGGCGGCGCACGGCCGGATCGTCGCTCGCCGCCGCCTTCCGATGCTCCTCGGGGCCGAGCAGCGTGATGGTGGAGCTCGTCTCGGTGAGGCCGTAGGCGTTGGTGAACGCGGCGTTCGGAAAGAGCTCGAGGGCTCGCTCGATCACGGGAAGCGGCATCTTGCCTCCCCCGTAGGAGAGGTTCCGGAGGTGCGGGAGGTCTGCGCCCCCTGGCCCGAGGGCGTCGACGATGCGCGCCAGCATCGTCGGGACCACGAAGGCGTGGGTCGCGCGCTCCTTCCGCGCGGCGGCCAGCCACGCCTCGGGGCTGAAGCTCGGCAGCTGCACGATGCGCCGCCCGGCGTAGACGGAGCTCAGGATCGCGGCCACTCCCGCCACGTGGTAGGGCGGCACCGAGACGAGCGCGGCCTCGTCCTCCTCCGCGCTCGCGAACTCGACGGACCCGAGCACGTAGGAGACGAGGTGGCGGTGGCGGAGCACGGCCGCCTTGGGGACGCCAGTGGTGCCGCTCGTGAAGAGGAGCACCGCGATGCCCTCGGCATCGTCGGGCCAGGCGGGCGCTTCGCTCGCCGCGCGGGCGCACGCGAGGAAGCGCTCGCGCACGGCTACGGATGTGCCCGCGCGTGCGGAGAAGCCGCCGGCGCGCTCGGAATCGGTGACGAGCTGGGCCGGCGCGATCCGCTCGAGGAGGGCGTCGAGCTCGTCCCCCGTCAGGCGGTAGTTCAGCGGCACGTAGGGGACGCCCGCGCGCGCCGCGGCAAAGAGCGCGACCGGCGCGGCGAGGCTCGAGACGTCGAGGAGCGCGAGGTGCGCGGCGCCGCTCGCCTTGAGCTCGAGCGCCGCGGCTCCCGAAGCGGCGAAGAGCTCCTCGTAGCGAAGCACCTCGCCGTCGCACTGCACCGCCACCCGATCCCCGTTCGCCGCCGCCGCCATCTCGAGGAGCATCATGAGGTTCATGGAGGAGAGAGTGTCATAATTCGAGGTCCGGCTCGCAACCGAGAGGCGAACCCCGATGCAGCCATCCGGCGCCTACGCCGACACCCTCCTCGCCGCTCTTCCTCGGGTCGGCGCGGCGCCTCCTGACCCGCGCTCGGAGCACCCGGCGCTCGTCTGGGCGCGGTCGGGAGCGATGGCGCTCACCGGGCGGGCGGAGGAGGCGCCGCGTCTGGCGCCCGCCCCCCTCGCCACCTGCGCCGCGGCGGCGCTCGACGCCCTCCGGGCGCTCGCCCCGACGACGCGCCTCGCGCACGAGGTCGCGGGTGTGGACGGCGCGGCGCTCCTCGGAGAGCGCGCGGCGTACTTCGGGCTCGCCCGCCGCGGAGCGATCTCGCCCGGCGGAAGCAGTCGCCTGCTACGGGCGGCCGACGGCTGGATCGCGGCGAGCCTTCCGCGCGAGGACGATCGCGCGCTGATTCCCGCGTGGCTTGGCGGGGGCGAGGGCGCCGCGCCCGATCCCTGGGCCGGGGTCGCATCCCGCGTCGCGGAGCGTCCCGCCGCGGAGGTGGTCTCGCGCGGGCGTCTGGTCGGCCTCGCCGTCGCCGAGGCCGGCGCCCGCGCCGCCGTCGCGCCGCCCTGGCTGCGCGTGGCCGCGCGCGGCCCGCGCCGCGCGGCCCGCTCGGCGCCGCTCGTGCTCGACCTCTCGGCGCTCTGGGCGGGGCCGCTCTGCGGCCGGCTGCTCGCCCTCGCCGGAGCGCGCGTGGTGAAGGTCGAGAGCGTGGGGCGCCCCGACGGCGCCCGCTACGGGCCACCGGGCTTCTACGCAGCGCTGAACGCCGACAAGGAGAGCGTCGCTCTCGATCTCCGTACACCGGAGAGCGTCGGTCGCCTGCGCAGCCTCCTCGAGTGCGCCGACGCCGTCATCGAGAGCGCCCGCCCGCGCGCCCTCGCGCAGCTCGGGATCGATGCGGAGGCCCTGGTCGCCGAAGGGCTGGTGTGGGTGAGCGTCACCGGCTACGGGCGCCGCGAGCCCGAGGGCCACTGGATCGGCTACGGCGACGACGCGGCCGCCGCCTCGGGCCTGGCGGCGGCAACCGGCGAACCGGATGCGCCGCTCTTCTGCGGCGACGCGATCGCGGATCCGCTCACCGGCTTGCACGCGGCGGTGGCGGCGCTCGCCCACCTGCGCGCGGGCGAGGGCGCGCTCCTCGAGCTCGCGCTGCGCGACGTCACCGCCCACTGCCTGGCCCTGGGCGACGCCCGCGACGGAGCCCGCGTGGAGCCCCGCGGCGACGGGTTCGAGGTCGTCGCGGCGGCCGCGCGCGCCGCCGTCGAACCGCCGCGCGCGGTGCTTCCCGCCGGCAACGCACGGCCCCTCGGCGCCGATACCGCCGCCGTCTTCGCAGAGCTCGGCATCCGATGCTGATCCGGCGCGCGGAGGTCGAGGGCCAGCTGCGCGACGTGCGCCTCGCGGACGGGCGGATCGCCGCGATCGCCGAGCGCCTCGCGACGCGCGAGGGCGAGGCCGCGATCGACGCCGAGGGCGGCGCCCTGCTCCCCGGGCTGCACGACCACCACGTCCACCTCCTCTCCCTGGCCGCCGCGCTCGGGTCCGTCGCCTGCGGCCCGCCCGCCGTCTCGGATCGCAGCGCGCTCGCCGCCTCGCTCCGCGCGGCCCGGGGCGATTTCCTCCGCGGCGTCGGCTACCACGAGTCGGTCGCCGGCCCGCTCGATCGGGTCTCCCTGGATGGGCTGGTTCCCGACCGCCCTGCCCGCCTCCAGCATCGGAGCGGAGCGCTCTGGATGCTGAACTCGCGCGCGATCGACCGCCTCGGGCTCGACCGCGGCGCCGACGCGCCGGGGGTCGAGCGCGACCCCGCCGGCCGCGCCACGGGCCGCCTCTTCCGCCTCGACGCCTGGCTGCGCGATCGGCTCGGCCCGAGCGTCCCTCCCGATCTGGCGCCCGTCGGGCGGCTGCTCGCGCGCTGCGGGGTTACCGGAGTCACCGACGCGACGGCCGATACCGACGCCAGCGCCCTCGCGCTGCTCGAGGCCGCGGTCGCTTCCGGTGCGCTCCCCCAGCGGCTCGCGGTGATGGGTGGAGCGGCGCTTCCCGCGCCGGCTCATCCCGGGATCGCCCGCGCCCAGGTGAAGCTCGTCCTCGACGACGCCGCGCTCCCCGGCTTCGAAGCGCTCTGCGCGGCGATCGTCGACGCCCACGCACGCGGGCGAGGCGTGGCGATCCACTGCGTGGGGCGCGCGGAGCTCGTGCTCGCCGCGCGCGCCCTCGCCGAGGCCGGCCCGGACGCGGACGATCGCCTCGAGCACGCGTCGCTCGCGCCGCCGGAGCTCGTCGCGCTGGTCGCGGCGACAGGCGCCACCGTCGTGACGCAGCCGCACTTCCTCGAAGAGCGCGGTGACGACTACCTTCGCGAGGTAGAGGCGCGCGACCTGCCCTGGCTCTACCGCGGACGCGCCTGGATCGAGGCCGGCGTGCGCCTCGCCGGCGGCAGCGACGCGCCGTTCGGCTCCCCGGATCCCTGGCGGGCGGTCCGCGCCGCGGTGAGGCGCCGGACCCGCGCGGGCGCGACCCTCGGCGAGGACGAGCGCCTCGCGCCCGAGCGCGCGCTCGCTCTCTTCCTCGGGCCGCTCGGCGACCCGGGAGGGCCGCCCCGCCGCGTCGCCCTCGGCGCGCCGGCCGACCTCTGCCTCTTGGACCGCCCGTGGCGCAGCGCGAGAGAGGCGCCGTCGAGCGCCCACGTTCGCGCCACCTGGCGCGCCGGGCGCCTGGTGCACGACGGCTGACCCGTCGCCACGGCGCGCGCCATCTTCGTCGAGGAGCGCTTCCGAGGCCCGCTCACCAGGGGTGGACGCGCACCGGGAGGTGGGTGTAGCCCTTCACGAAGTTCGAGCGGACGCGGAGCGGCTTGCCGACCACCTCCACCTCGCGGAAGCGAGCCAGGGTCTCCTCCCACGGGACGCGGAGCTGCAGCTCGGCGAGCCGGCTTCCCATGCAGAAGTGGACGCCGATCCCGAAGGACAGGTGCTGCCGCGCGTTCTTGCGGTCGATGAGGAACGCGTCGGGTTGCTCGAAGACGGAGTCGTCCCGGTTGGCAGAGACGTACCACATGACGACCTTGTCGCCCGCGCGGATCTGCTTGCCGGCGAGCTCCGTGTCTTGCGTCGCGGTCCGACGCATGTGAGCGAGCGGCGTCTGCCAACGGATGATCTCGCTGACCATGTTGGGGATGAGATCCCGGCGGTCGCGAAGCTTCTGGTACTCGGCCGGGTTCTCGTTCAGAGCGACGATTCCGCCGGAAATCGAGTTGCGCGTCGTGTCGTTGCCACCGACGATGAGCAGGATCAGCGTTTCCCAGGTACTCCAGGGGCTCCATGCCGCGCGTCGCCTCGGCGTTCGCCAGCGCCGGGGCTCGCCGTGGCCATGTCCGACCAGAAGGTGAGCTTGCGGCGCTGCTCGTAGGGGAAATCGAACAGCGTCGCCAGCATGCTCGTCGTGAGCTCGATGGGCACGCGGTCGACCCAGTCGAAGGTCTCGCCGACCGACAGGCCCTCGAGGATCTCGACGACCCGCTCGCGGATCAGCGGCTCGAGATGGATCAGGTTGCGCGGCGAAGCGACCGGCTGCACCACTTTCCGATGGGCATCGTGCTTCGGCCCGTCCATGGTGATGAACCCCGCCTCCAGCGGAAGTCG
>Ga0209706_10000198_pt1 | contig 32219 bp, 24 predicted proteins | sample PPLLaktember2015_6_FD_187263 | JGI IMG/M metagenome (GOLD analysis project Ga0209706, IMG submission 187263) | Freshwater sediment microbial communities from Prairie Pothole Lake near Jamestown, North Dakota, USA - PPLs Lake P8 Core (1) Depth... | ecosystem: Environmental > Aquatic > Freshwater...
CAGTGTCAGCGTATTGGCGACGTGCACCGGCGCGGCATAGACGGTCCCGTTGGCCGGCGTCGGCATCGAGCCATCCGTCGTGTAGTGGATCGTCGCGTCCGGCGTCGGCGTTGTGATCGATACGTCCAGAGCTGCCGTATACGTTCCGGGGGCGGGATTGAACGTCGGCGCCGCGACCGTATTTTCATCAACCCCTCCGCCCCCGACCGTGCAGCCGAAGGAAAGCAGGAGCAACACGAATAGACAGAGGGCTGAGTACGAAAATCTTGTCTTCATGGGACTCTCCGAAGGCATGGACGTGTGATCTGCGGCCGCGGGGGCCGCCGGCGCCGGAGAAGCTGCGGGCAGGCTTCTCATCGGCTTCATCATAGCCCCCCGCTCGCGGGCTTGTCAAACGCGCCGGACTTGCCCGGCCTTGTCGCGGGCCGGGGGTTTCGGGCGCCGAGGAGACCGGTGCCTCCAGGGGCCGGGATTTGACCCTGGCCGGGGCCCGGTGCTAAGATATTCTTGTTACACATGGTTCTGGCCCTGAGGCCGGAACTCGGTGATCTCGCGCGTCACGAATATGGGGTGATCGGCATGGCAAGCGGGGCAATATGAGGTTCCGGGCTGGCGCCGTACCGGTTATGCTGGCGTTGGCGGTCTCGCTCGCCGCGATCGGCCAGATCTCGCCGAAGGACCTTCCCGCGCGCCACAGGGCCTGGCTCCAGGAAGAGGCCGTTTATATCATCACCCCCAAGGAGAAGGATGTCTTCCTCCAGCTCCAGACCGACCGGGAGAGGGACCTGTTCATCGAGGCCTTCTGGAAACAGCGCGATCCAACCCCCGGCTCCGCGGAGAACGAGTCCAAGACCGAGCATTACAAGAGGATCGACTACGCCAATCACTATTTCGGCCGGGAGGCCACGGGAGCGGGCTGGCGGACGGATATGGGCCGGATCTACATCGTCCTCGGCCCCCCGCAGGACATCGAGACTTATGACATGCAGGGGACGATCTATGCGACCCAGGTCTGGACCTACAGCGGAGACCCCGCCCTGGGCCTGCCCCCCTCCTTCAATGTCGTCTTCTTCAAGCGCAACGGCGTCGGCAACTACGTCCTCTATTCCCCCGTCAAAGACGGCCCGGGCAGCCTGATCGCCGCTTACACCGGAGACCCGACCGACGTCGCCTCGGCGTACCGGCGGCTGGTGGCCCTCGAGCCGAACGTGGCCATGGTCTCCCTGTCTCTCATTCCCGGCTCGCGGGACCAGTACGATCCGACCTTCCGGTCGCTCGCCTCGGATCTCCTGATCTCGGCCAGCATCCCCAGCGTGCCCTTCAAGAAGGTCGAGACGGCCTACGCCGAGAAATTGCTGAGGTACAAAGACCTCATCGAAGTGGAGTATTCCGCGAACTATATCGATAACGACGCCCTGGTCAAGGTGATCAGGGACGCGTCGGGCGTCGCGTTCGTCCATTATTCCCTGGAGCCCCGGCGGCTGTCGATCGAACAGTACGAGAGCAAGTTCAGCGCGGACCTCGACGTGAGCGGCATGGTCACGGACGCCGGCGGAAAAACGATCTATCAGTTCAAGCGGACCTTGCCCCTCGAGTTCAACGCCGACCAGGTGGAAAAGATCAAGTCCAGGCTGTTCAGCTCGCAGGACATGTTCCCCCTCGTCGAGGGGAGCTACAAGTTCAGCCTGCTCATGAAAAACACCGTTTCCAAAGAGTTCACTTCGATGGAAAAGGACCTCTTCGTCCCCGGACCCCGATCGCTCCAAATGGGCCCCTTGATCCTGGCCTACAGGACCCTGAAGAGCCCGGTCGCCCCGGGGACGAACAAGCCGTTCCTCGTCGGGGGGGTCCAGCTCGTCGCGTCCCCGCGGAACGATTTCTCCCGCTCCGACGACAGGCTCTATCTGTTCTTTCAGGTCTACGGGCTCGAGCCGGGCCTCCGGTCGACGGGCTCTCTGAGGTTCACGATCCAGAAGGACGACCAGACGGTCGATACGAAGATGAAGCGGCTGGACGTCTACGGGGAGGCCCCCGATATTCTCGAGGAATTCGATCTCCGCGAGCTTCCGCCGGCCACCTATTCTCTCAAGGTCGCCCTCCTCGACGACGCAGAGCGCCCTCTCGTCGAAAAAGAAGAGTTCTTCTTCATCTCCCACGCCGCGGCCGTGCCCCGTCCGTGGGTCGTATCCCAGACGTCTCCGGCCGGGTCCGATCCCGCCTGTGCCAACGTCCTCGGCGGCCAGTACGTCCAAAAGCAGGACGTCGGGCGGGCCCTGCCGCTGCTCGAGAAGGCCCACCTGGGACGGCCCGGGAACCTGGCCTTTGCCCTTGATTACGCCCGGGCCCTTTTCCTCCAAGCGCGGTATCAGCAGGCCCGGGACGTTCTCGCGCCTTACCTCCAGGCGAAACCGGACAACGGCGAGCTGCTCGGCTTCCTGGGCAGCCTGGAGCAGCAGATGGGGGATCTCGAGCAGGCCATCGTCCATTACAAGGCATCCCTCGAGCAGCAGGGCGCGAATCTGAAGACCCTCAACGCGATCGGGGAATGCTATTACAAGCTGGGGAACAACGCCGAGGCCCTCATCGCCTGGGAGCGTTCCTTGGAGATCGATCCCAAACAAGAGGAGATCGCAAAACTTGTCCGCACGATCAAAAAATAACTGTCCAGGGAGATTCCTTCGACCGGCCCGGCGGGCCGTCCTGCCAATCCTTCTCTTTATCGTCGCCGCCCTCGGCTGGTCCTGCAAGACCGTCGGCCGCATCAACGCCCTGGACAAGGACAGCCGGGCCTTCTACTCCCAGGTCCGCTACATCATCTCCGCGGAAGAGCAGAAGGTTTTTCTCGCCCTCCCCCCGGCCGACCGGCCGGCGTTCATCGAGGATTTCTGGAAAAGACGGGACCCCGACCCGGAAACGGAAAAGAACGAGTTCAAAGAAGGCTATCTCGCCAGGATCGCGACGGCCAACAAGCTCTTTCGGGGGGGCGGGAAGGACGGGTTCATCCAGGACCGGGGCCGGATCCTCATCCTCCTGGGCTCGCCGGATGAGATCTCCACGAATCCGGTCGCCAAGTACTCCGGAGCGCGAGCTTATGAAACCTGGGATTACCTCGGGCATCAGATCCGGCTGACGTTCGTTGATATGACCGGCGATGGCGAATATACCCTGGTCCAGCCGGACACCCGGGCCCTGCAGATCATCAACAGCGCGCAAACCCGGCTGCAGAACCCCGCGTCGACCGGGGAAGAGCACTACGATTTCAGCGCCGAGATCCGTCAGGAGGATTCCGTCTTCGCTCTGATCACGATCCCGTACAGGAATTTCTGGCTCAACGGGAAGGAGACGGGGCCGCAGGGCCATCAGGTGAGCATCGAGCTGACGGTGATGGACCCCTCCGGCAAAGAGATCTGGCGCCACGAGAAGGACTACGAGCTCGCTTCTCCCGGCGCCGGCGCGGAACAATCGCCTCCGCGCGACTACTCGATCCGGATCCCCCTGCAGATCGGACCGGGATCCTACAGCGCCTACCTGACCCTGGACGACCGGCTGCGCGATAAACGCCAGTACAAGACCTGGGCTTTCACCGTCAAGTGAGACGCCTTTCGGAGGAGGAACCCATGGACGACTCGAGATTCTACAAGGCGGCGGCCGCCTTTCTCGTCTTTCTCGCGGTCGTCTCGCCCGGCTGGCCCCAAACGGGCCGGGGGGAGGGACGGATCACGGGCAAGGTCGTTTCGGAAGACGGCAAGCCGCTTCCGCAGGCGGCGATCAAGGCCATGAGCCTTGTTTATCAGGAGGCCGTTCTCGAGACCCAGACGAACGATAAGGGCGAATGGGTCATCCTGGGGCTGGGGACAGGCATGTGGCGCTTCGAGGCGCGGGCGGAGGGTTATGCCCCGGCCGCCCAGGACGTCGACATCAAACAGCTGGCCAGGAATCCCGAGCTCCGGTTCTCCCTGAAGAAGCTCGAAAGAACGGATATGCCGACGATCCAGGACAAAGCCAGCCTGGCCCTGTTCGATCAGGGGAATCAGCTTTACACGGAGCAGAAATACGACGAAGCGATCTCCGCCTACCGGCAATTCCTGGAAGCCAACCCCAAGGCCTATCAGATCCATCTCAACATCGGAAACGCCCTTAAGGAAAAGGGCGATCTGGCCGGGGCCCGGGGAGAATTCGACTTGGTCATGACGGGCCTCAAAGGCGAATCGGCGGACCTCAACGGCAACGAATTGGCCGCCAAGACCCTGGCCGCGCTCGGGGAGACTTATCTCAAGGAGGACAACCTCGAGGAGGCCCAGAAATATTTCCAGAATTCCATCGAGATCTTCCCCAAGGACGAGGCCTTGGCCTACAATGTCGGGGAGATCTACTTTTCCAAGGGCCGGATCGATGAGGCCATCTCCTATCTCGAGATCGCCGCGGGGATCAAGCCGGATTGGGGCAAGCCCCAGATCAAGCTGGGGTACGCCTTCCTCAACAAGGGCGACATGGCCAAGGCGAGGGCCCATCTGGCGAAATTCCTGGAGCTGGAGCCGGATTCGCCCGAGGCCCCGACCGTCAAGAGCATCATCGAATACATCGACAAGAAATAGGATCTCCCTAGGGGAGCTTCGACCGGAAGACCCGCAGGGCCGCTTCGGCCTTTTGTCGCTTTTCCGCAGCGGACGGCGGCAGAGAGGCCAGATAACGCTCCAGGCAAGCGATCGCTTCGGGGTATCGGGCCAGCTTCCCGTAGGTCATTCCCAGGAGGAATCGCGTCTCCGGATCCTCCCGGATCTCGAGCTCCTTCAGGAAATGCCCGATCGCGGCTTCGGACCGGCCCGTCAGGGCGGAGAGCAGGCCCAGCTGATGATGGATAGCGGGATCCTCGGACATCCGCGGCAAGAGGGATCCGTATTCCGCGAGCGCTCGCTCGTAATCCTTGGCCAGGGCCAGGGTTTGGGCGAAGAGGAGCCGCACGGTCGGATCCTCGGGGTCCAGACGGACGGCCCTCTCGAGATAGGCGAAGGCCGTGTCGAAGTCCCCGGCCCCGGCGTGGATCTCGGCCAGCAAGAGAAGAGTGCCGAGGTGATCGCCGAATCGGGACAGGACCCGAGCGGCTTCGTCCTTGGCCTGCCGTGTCAAGCCCCTCTCGAAAGAGCTCCGGGCCAGAAGATAGCGCGAAAACATATCGTCGGGATTGAGTTCGACGGCCCGGTCGAAGGCCCGGATCGCCTGATCGAGATTCCCCATCTTGCGGTAGGCCCGGCCCAAAAAATGGAGAAGCCACGGGTTCTCCGGGTCTTCGGACAGGATCCTCCTCAAGATCTCCCCGGCGGCTCCGGGCCTGCCGCTGGACAGGGCCAGTTCGGCCCGAACCATGTCTTCGAAAATATGGATCTTGTCCTTGGGATCGGCCGCCGGGCGGCCCGGGACCTTCGGCCCCTGCGGGCCGGCCCCGATGTAGCCGAGTGAGGCCAGCTTCTCCAGGTCGTCCGGAGCCAGGCCCGTCCGGGCCGGCTCCGATCCGGCCGCGGCGAAGCTCGTCTCCGATTCCCGGAGCCGCCGGAGCATCCGGGCGGCCGTCTCCGGCTCCCGGTCGATGATGTTCCTCTCCTCCCGGGGATCCGCGGCGAGGTCGTAGAGCTCGGGCTCCGGGGCCAGGACGAACTTCCAGCGGCCGGTCCGGATCGACTTCAGCTCCGACCAGCCGCAGGCGAGCAACGGCAGGTACGTCTCGGCATAGCTCTCCCGGCCGGCCGGGCTTCCGTCTATGGCGGGGACCAGGCTCGTTCCCTGGCAGCTCCGGGGAACGGGGATATCCAGCAGGTCGAGGATCGTGGGCATGATGTCGATGGTCCCGGCCAGGTCCGTGACCTCGATCCCGCCGGGAACGGCGCCGGGCGCATGGAAGATGACGGGGACCTTCAACGTCGAGTCGTAGAGGAAGATGCCGTGGGTGTCTTCGCCATGGTCGCCCAAACCCTCGCCGTGGTCTCCCGCGACGACGATCAACGTCCTGTCCGCGACCCCGCGTTCCTCCAGGATCTCCCGCAGCTTGCCCACGTAGCCATCGGTGTAGGCGACCTCTCCGTCATACGGGGAGGCGTAGGACCCGTCGAAAGGCGGGGGCGGCGAGTAGGGCAGGTGAGGGTCATAATAATGGACCCAGGCAAAAAACTTCGTCCCGGCGTTGGGTTCGAGCCACGCGGCCGCGGCCCTGAAGACCTGCTCGGCCGTCCGCTGGGGTTCGTAGCCGGCCAGGTGGTCCGGATTCCTGAGCCGGTCGTCGTAGAGGTCGAACCCCTGATCGAGCCCGAAACGGGAATCCAGAGGAAAGGCCCCGATGAAGGCGGCGGTTTCATAGCCCTGTTGCTTCAGGACTTCGGCCAGGGTCGTATCGCTCTCCCTCACGCGGTACGTGCCGTTGTTCCGGACCTGATGAAAAGCGGGGCTCGTCCCTGTCATGATCGAGGTGTGGGAGGGGAGCGTCAGCGGGACTTCGCAAACGGCATTGAGGAAGCGTGCTCCGCCGCGGGCCAGCGCGTCGAGGTGAGGGGTCTTCACGGCATGACCGCTGACACCGAGGCGGTCCGCCCGGAGGGTATCGATCGTGATCAGCAGGACGTTGAGGCCCGCCCTCTTGACGACCCGGCGCTCCGTTCTCCCGGAGCAGGCGCCGGCCGCAAGCACGGTCCAGATCACGACGATCCAGAGAAGGGGGCCTGTCATCTTCGTCCGAGCGCAACCTCTTGCCTGCACGGGTGATCCCCGCTGCATTCTACGTGTTTTCGCCGGCGTTTGACAGTTTCCCGATGCCGCCCCGGTAAAAAGAAGAACCCCGGACCGGCTGGGCCGGTCCGGGGTCCGAGGCTTCAGTTCGGGCTTGGACTTCTGTGTCTGCAGCCTCCCTAGAAGCTCAGCTGGAGGCCGAGTCTGCCGCGGATCGGGGTCTGGTAGGTCGTGGCCTTTCCAAAGTACTCATTGTCCGCCGTGGGGAAGTCGGTCATGTTGAAGTCCCACGGCATCAGCGCGCTCGGGGTGCCGAAATAGGTATTCCGCAGGTAGCTCAGGTCGCGGTTGGTCTCGATCCGGGAGTTGTAGATGTTGAAGACGTCGGCCGTGATCCCGATCTTGTACTTCTTGGCGAGCCGCAGATCATACCCCAGGTGGAGATCCATCTGGTGGTACACGGGCAGCCGTCCGTCCGAGCCTCTCGGGGTCAGGGTGACGCAATTCCCGTAGTACTCGTTCTCCCCGATCTTGCTTAGGGACTTCCCGGAGTTGAGCCGGAACGAGGCGCCGACGGCCAGGCCTTTCACGAACTTGGAGAACTGGTAAACGCCGTCGAACTTGAACTGGTGCGGGCGGTCGCCGGGCAGGATGCCTTCGGCGTTGTACAGGAATTCGGGGAAATCGAAGAGCGCGGTGATGTTGGGATCGAGCTGTCCGTACTCCTCCCAGGCCAGGCCGGGGTGGTTCCCTCTCAGGTGGGCATAGGTATAGGAGGCCGTCAGCATGTAGTTGTTGGCGAACCTCTTGTTGAGCAGGACCTCGAGGGCCTTGTAGTCCCTCTTGGCCTCGGGGAACGCGTCGACGTAGATCTCTCTCGGCAGGCCGGTCAGATCGTTGATCTCGCCCTCGACGAACTGCCGCCCCGGGTTGAAGAGGAAGTAGGTCGAGCCGCCGTCAAATGAGCCGTCCTCGATGACCTGTCCCAGCCTCTTCCAGACGCCCCGGATGCTCAGGGACAGATCCGTCGCGAACTGGTTCTCGAATCCGACGATCACTTCCTCGACGTACTGGGCTTTGAGCCCCTTGTTGGCCTTGTCGGGCTCGGGGAATCCGGACGCCGCGCTGCCGTAATGGTATTCGCGGTAAGCCTCCGCCTTGGTGGGGAAATCCGTCAAAGGATCAAAATCGGCGATATAGTAATTGTAATAGGCGTCGTCCTCGCCGCCGAACTGGCGGGTGTTGAGGTCGAGCGGCATCATCTCGAAGAACCGGCCGTAGGAGCCGAAGAGCTTGGATGTCCCGTTCCCGAGGATGTCATAGGTGAATCCGACTCGCGGGGCCATCTGTTCCCAGAGCTTGAAATGGATGATGGAGGCTCCGGGGATCTCGAATCTCGACTGGTCGCTGGCATGGACGTTCTGGTCCTCGAACCGGATGCCGAAGTTGACGGTCAGGCGGTCGAAAACCTTCCAGGAATCCTGGAGGAAGACCCCCAGCAGGTCGGTATAGGACTCGCCGTGCGTCACGCGGTACCGGTCTCTGAAATATCCGTATTCGGGCCGGATCACGCGATAGAAGTTGCCGGTGTAATTATCCTCCCGCAGCGATTTCGACCGGTTCCACTGGACGCCGGCCTTGAAGGAATGGCCGCCCATGAACTTCGTGATGTCCCCGTTGGCCTGCAGCCGCTGCTTCGTGTCGGGATCGCAATACCAGCCGGCGCCGCCCTGCGCATACCCCTCGGGCGCGCCGAGATATCCCTGCTCGTAGGTGATCCGGGGCTGCGTGAGGTCCAGCGGCAGCTCCACCGTCTTGTCATAAAAGATCCCGCCCATGACGTGGGCGATCCAATCGTTGCCAAAGACCCCGTCGTACTTGAAGGCGCCGTTATACGTGCCGCCGGACCTCTTCGAGGGGGCGTACAGCTCCCAGCTGTCGAAGTCCCGCAGCGTGCCGGGATTGTTGAGGGTCGCCTTCAGGGGGTCCCCGAACGCGCTCAGCGTGATCTTCTGGCCCGCGCTGGGCTCAAACGTGATCTTGCCGGAGAAATAATAGGTATCGTTGGGCTCCTCGAACGACCTGGTCTCTTCGGTCCAGGCGTTCGTCTGGACGTAGGTCGTCTGCCGGAAGCTGGGCGTGCCGCCCAGAAAGAACCAGAGCTTGTCTTTGATGAGCGGTCCGGAGACGTTCAGCCCGAAATCGTAATAGTTGAACTTGTCGATGGCGCCGGCGCCGAAGATGCCGATCTTCGGGGTGCCGTAAAAGGCATCCGACTGATAGTTGACCAACAGCCCGCCGTGGAATTGGTTCGAACCGCTCTTGGTGATGATATTGACGACACCACCCAGGGCGCCGGCGAACTCGGGCTCATAGCCGCCCGTCTTGACCTGGACCTCTTCGATGAATTCGTAGGTCAGGTTGGTCCCGGCCAGCCCGTCTTCGACGTCCGTCGTATTGACCCCGTCGATGATGTACATGTTCTCCGCGCCCGTGGCGCCGCTCATGGCCGCGCCCCAGGGATCGGACTGCACGGACGGAGCCAGCTGGATCATGTCCTGGTAGGACCGTCCCTTGGGCAGGGCGTCGAAGAACTCCTTGCTCACATTCGTCGACAGCCTGGACGAGGTCAGGTCGACGATGGGAGAAACCCCGATGACGGTGACCTGTTCTTCGATCTGTCCGGGCTTCATGGCGAATTCGACTTGGCGGGTCTGCTCGAGGGCCACGACGACCCCCTCTTCAATTTCCGTCTTGAATCCGACGATCCTCGCCGTGACGGAATAGGTCCCCGGAGGCAGCGCGGGGAACCGGAACTCTCCTCTCGTGCCCGTGACCATGCTTCGCGTGATGGAAGGGCCCGCCACGGTCACGCTGACGCCGGGCATCGGAAGCCCGTCCGGATCATGGACAATCCCTTCGATCTGGCCCGTCGTCCTCTGGGCGAGCAGGATCCCTGCCGTCAGGAGGAGAAAAACACTCAAAAGCGTCAATGATCTCTTCATACAATCCTCCTTCTCATGAGGAAAAAACTTACCCAGGAAGCCGAAAAATTGCTCCCGCTACAGGCTGTTTTGGAGACTCTGTTTTGCTTAGATTTCACCTCCTTGTGCTTCACCGGTTTCTTTGGGAGCAAAATCTATACCAATTCGGCCGACGCTCCGGAGATCTTTTAATTTATCTATTATCTTTATGATAGGAGGAGCCCTTTAAGGGCGGCTAGACCCGCTTTATCCATTTTTTTGGAGATTCTCCAACCAGATGTACGCCGCAGGAGAGGTTGCCCCCGTGCCCACGGCTTACCCGGGGGCCGGAAGCCGGGATCAAGCGTTGCCCCCGCGCCCGTGGGAAGGGCTCGCGGCACGGGCTTGCGGAGGGATGCCCGACGAGTACGAAAAGCCGAAAAAAGTGGACGGCGGCACGTTCCGAAAGGCCTTCGACGGGGAAGAGATGATGGGCTTATTGCGGCTCACTTCAGCTTAAGATACCACGACCGGAGGACGGCCTCGGCGGGCTTCCCGTGCGGGGTGTAGCCGGTGTCGTCCGGGCCGCCGTCGTCGGGATCGGGCGACCACTGCCACCAGTACATCCCGCGCAGCCAGCCGAGGCCGGCGACCGCGCGGCAGGCCGCCTCGTAGAAGTTCGTCTGGACGGCCAGGTCCACGGCCCCCGCTCTCTGCCAATCCCAGGGGTTCTGGGCGCCGCGCTCGACGCTCCGGCAGCCGATCTCCGTCAGGATGAGGGGTTTCCCCCAGGTCTCGGAGAGCCCGAGGAGCTTGTTGCGGAAGGACGTCCAGCCCGCGAGAAGGTCCTCGACCGTCGGCTTGATGACCTGGGTCAGCGTCGGGTAGGCGTCCTGGCCGATGAAATCCACCGCGTCCCACCACTTCACGGCGGCGGGGGCGTATTCGACCTGGTTGTCCGCGTACGTCAACGGGCCGCCGTAGACGCCTTTGACGGCGGCGACGATCGCGCGCCACTCCGCCTCGTGGACGGCCGTCGTCCCGAGCTCGCAGCCGACGCAGAAGAGCTCGCAGTCCGTGCGCTCGGCCATCGCGGCGTAGTGGAGGATGAACGGGCCGTAGGATGCGAACCAGGCCGCCCAGTCGGCCGCCGTGAAGTCCGGGCCGATCTCTCCCCGGTAGTGCTGGCTGTCCCTGGCCAGGTCGACATGGGGTTTCAGCATGACCTTCAGGCCGAGGTCGTGGGCCCGGAGAATGACCCGTTCGACGGACGCGTCCGTCGGCGTCCCCGGCCCCGCGAAATCGATGCTCGTCGAGTGGATCGTGTCCTGATAGCCCGTGACCAGCACGCTCGTCCAGGACGCGTTCGTCTGCGCGAGCCGGTCCAGGGCGAGGAGGGGCCCGTCGCCGTCATACGCCGTGGCCGAGTAGCCTGTATAAGCAACTCCTTTCTGGAACTCGCCCTCGTCGACGGGATCGGAGGACACGCTGCAGGCCGCCGCGCCCGCGAGCGCCACGCCTATGAAAACGGCCGCTGCCCGGGAACGATGGAAGTTCATGACCGCTCTCAGGCTTTTCAGCTTCATGACGGACCTCACTGCGCAGAACCCTCAGGGGATCGCGCCGATGGCCTTCCGGAGCGCCGCAAGGCTGGCCTCGGCGGCTTTTTCGCCCTTCAGGACGATCCGGCCGGGCTCCGAGAAATTGAGGACGCTCGAGTCGATCGGGACCCGGACAACGAGATCGGCATGGCGGGCCCTCTCCTCGAAGGATGCCGCCGTGGCCACTTCGACCGTCCTCTGGACGATCTGAAGCGTGCTCTTGAGTTTCTCCTTCGGCACCCGCCGGATGGGCCGGTGAACGTCGATGAGGACCGCGACCTCGGCTCCCGCGGCCCGGGCGGCCTCGACCGGAGCGCTGTTGAGCAAGCCGCCGTCCATGAGGAACATGCCTCCCATCCGGACCGGCTCGAAGACGAGCGGCAGCGACATCGTCGCCCGCAGGGCGCGGCTGAGCCTTCCCCGGGTGAACAGGATCTCCCGTCCCGAAACGAGGTCGACGGCGTTGCAGAGGAACTTGACGGGCAGGTCCTCGATGCGGACGCCGCCGACGCAGCTTTTCAGGTAGGCTTCGATCGCGTCCTCCTTGTCGACGCCGATCTTGCTGATGAACCTGTTCTTGGTCTCCGTGAGCATCAGGTAATCGAAGAGGTTCCGGGGCCGCTTGAGGAGTCCGCGGTGCCGCGCCTTGTCGGCGGTCTTGTCGAGGCCCAGGCCCTCGATCATCTCCGTCAGCTTCGCCGCGGAGATGCCGGCCGCGAAGAGCCCTCCGACGAGCGCTCCCATGGAAGTTCCGGCGATGACGTCCGGGACGAAACCCTCTCTTTCGAGGACGCGGAGGACGCCGAGGTGCGCAAGCCCCCGGGCGCCGCCGCCCATGAGGACCAAGGCCCAGGTCTTGGAGGCTTTCATGAGGGATGTTCCAAGGATAACACCGCGGCGGAAACCCGTCAACGCAGGCCCTCCGGCGGGGGTGGGATATCACCGGCCGAATCACCTCTCGAGGGGATTGCCCCCGGGCCCGGGCGGCCCGACAATCGAAGGCGACGATCGAAGAACCCATGCCGAAGGAGCCGGATATGTTCGAGAGACGCAGGAGACACCGTTTCGTCGAACGGAACGAGGTCCTCATCAGGACTGTTGTGGACAAGTACCAAGGGGCGGGCATCGCGGCCCATACCTTTGACCTGTCCACGGGCGGCGCGAGGATCGTGACGTCGAAGAGCTACCCCGTCGGAAGCGTCATCAGGGTCCGGCTCGACCTGGCCGGCACCGACCAGGTCGTCAACCTCGACGGGCAGGTCCGGTGGCTCAAGCACAAGGACAAAGAGGACGTCTACGAGATCGGCGTGGAGTTCGAGCAGATGACGTCCCAAGACGTGCTGGCCCTCATCCGGCATCTCTACGGCCGCCACGAGGGCATTCCCTCGACCGTCGCCTGACGCCCCCCTATTTCCCGGTCTTCAAGTACTCCCCGGCCACTTTAAGCGCCGCTTCCGTGGCCTCGACATCGGAGCGGTTCGCAAGCACGATGACCGTGAGCCCGTCGGCCGGGAAGCGCTGGATGGATGTCCGGAAGCCCGTCGTTTCCCCGTAGTGCCACATCCGGGGGTGCCCCCTCCAGCCGTTGAGGAACCAGCCGAATCCGTAGTCGGCCGGCTTCCCGTCTGGCCCGACGGGGCCCTTGCCCGGAACCCGGACGGGAACGAGGGCCGCCTGCATGTCCTTCTCGTCGAGAAGGAGGTGGCGGCGGAGCCCTTCATCCCACAGGGTCAGGTCGTAGAGGGAGGAATAGATCCCTCCGTCACCCAGGGTCGCCGAGGTCGGGCTCTGGTCGGTGAAGCGCCAACGGCCGCCGTCCTTCGTGTAGCCGAAAGCGCGATCGGGGACGCGCGTCCGGCCGCGGACGAAGGCCACGGTGTTGTCCATCTTGAGGGGCTCGAAGATGCGCTCATGCAAGAACGCGGGGAACGGCCGCCCTGACGCCTTCTCGACGATGAGGCCCAGCAGGACGTAGCCGGAATTGCTGTAGCGCCAGAGAGTCCCGGGCGCGAACCAGCCGGACGTTTGGGCTTTGAGGAGATCCAGGACCCCCGCGTCGCTGATCTGAACCTCTTCGCCCGGGCGGGAGGGATCGACGGGGGGCATCAGGTCCTCGTAGTCCGGCAGGCCCGATGTGTGGTTGAGGAGGTGGCGGACGGTGATGCTCCGGCCATAGGCCGGGAAGCCGGGGAAGAGGTCGGCCAGGCTGTCGTCGTAGCTCAGCTTGTCGTCGCGGACGAGCATCATCACCGCCGCGGCCGTGAATCCCTTCGTGACCGAGGCCAGGCGGAAGGCCGTCCGGCCGTCGATCGGGCGCATGCCTTGCAGGTCCGCGACGCCGCGCGTCCCCAGATAGACGACCTTCCCGTCCTTCAGCACGACGATGCCTGCGCCGGGCTCGCGCGGCGAGCCGATCGCGGCGAGGACGGCTTCGGCGAGCTTGTGTGGCTTTTCGGCGGCACCGGACGCCCGCCCTGCGGAGGCGAGCGCCAAGGTCAGGAGAAAGGTCGTGGCCAGCTTCACGACAGGTCCGAAGGGCATATCCATCTCGAGCGTATCCTAAGTCAGAGGGCCGCGGATTTCAAGCCCGGGCCCGCGGGCCCGGTCCTCGTCGAACAGCCGGCCAACCGCATCTATCGCCCCCTGCGCGGGGGGTCACATCCGGAGCAGGTAGGAGACCTTGAGGGTGATGGAGTAGCCGCCGATGCGGCCGAGGATCTCGTTCCGCTCGCTCTTCTTGAAAGCCAGTTGGATGATGTTGCCGGCCCCGAAGTAGTAGCCGACGAGGAAATCGAAGCTGTATTGCTCCTCTTCGGTCTCGCCGAGGAGGCGCGTGTTGAGGAACAGGCTCCGGGTGATCTGGTAGTGGAGAGCCGCTTCGTAGGAGAGGGCGTTGTAGGGCTCCTCGCCCGTGCCGTCGATCGTCTGGCGGGTCCAGTCACCCTCGAAGGACCATTCCAGGTTGCTCCAGGGCCGCAGGACCAGTCCGCCTTCGACGCTCGTCTGGGCGCCGGGAACGACGGCGGTGAACTCGTCGTTATCGGCATAGACGCCGCGCTTGTCCCAGCCGCCCTCGAGCGAGACCTCCTTCAGGAAGCCGCCCCGTTCCCAGTCGAAGTCGAGGTTGAAACCATAGGTTTTGATGTATTCGGGGGTCCAGACGAGTTGTCCTTCGGGATCGCGGACCTGGTACTTGCTCCGGCCGAAGTCGAAGCCGCCATGGACGTCGATGCGGTTGAAAAGCTCGGAGAAAACCATCATCTCGACGCTCTCGCCGGTGGCGTTGCCGTGGGAATCCTGGCGGGCCTCGCCCCCGACATCGAAGCTGAGGCGCTTGAACAGGCCTTTGTCGTACCTCCAGGCGTACCCGGCCATGAGGTCGTAGGATTGGACGTCGATCTGGTCGATGTAGCCGGTGCTGATATCGACGTTTTCCTCGATGCGCCCGAATCCGCCCCAGGCCTGAAGGCCGGCATCCGGCTCGCGCCGGAAGCTGAGGTTGTAGACGCCGTTGCGGGCGTTGGCCGTGCCGGCATTGAACGTCCGGGCGGCCATGCCGCTGATGTAGTAGAAATCACCGAAGTTGAAGTTGAAGTCGGCGGCGATATTCTGGTTGCGGGCCTCGCCCGCGTCGACGCCGGCATAGTAGATCCCGACCTGGGAGTTCTTGAGGATGTCCTTCTGGACGCGGAAGACGCCGAAAAATGAATCGTCGGCCTCCTCCTTGTTGAACGCGCCGAGGAGCCCGAACCCGAATCCCCCGGTCTTTCCGGTGACCTTGGCCGCGAACTTCGGGTTGCGGATGCGCCGGGAATAGAAGAGGCTGACGTCGCCGCCGTGATAATCGTCGTCGCCCCCCAGGGAGAAATAGCGGCTGCCCTCGGTGAAGAAGGGGCGGTTCTCATCGAGGTAATTTTCGTAGGGGGACAGCTGCGGGATGAACGGATCGGATTCGACCTCGCTGAAGTCGGGGCTGGCCGTGACGTCGAGATAGAGGTTGGGCTTGATGCCCCACTTGACGTCGAGTCCGGCCGCGGCCTTGGCGTCGGTCTCGCCCTCGTGCTTGGACGTCCGCACGCCGGCGTAGGGGAAGAACTCGAGGTTATAGCCGGGGCGAAGGCCGGTCAGGCCGCAGAGCTCGCCCGACTGCTGGAGCCGGGGCAGGTCGCGGTCGACGTCGGTCCAGTAGTCCGTCTCGTTGAGGCGGTGGATGTAGCGCTCGAAATTGACGCCCCAGATCGCCAGCTTGTTCGCGGAAAAGCGGAGCGACTTGAAGGGGATGGCCATCTCGGCGCTCCAGCCGTCGGGGCGCACCATCGCTTCGGACCTCCAGATCGTCTCGACGGAGTTCTTCTGGACGCCCCGGGGATTCACGGCGAAGGTGATGCTCGTCCGCTTGTCGTTGTAGGCGTCGAGGATGAGCTCGATCGAGTCGTTCTCGTCCCATTCGTTGCGCGGCGTCAGCTCGGCCCAGATCCTGTCGGGCTGGGAATCCTTCATCAGGAAGGCGAAGTAGAGATGGTCCTGGTCGAACGCGGCCCAGACGAATGTTTCCTCAGAGGCCTTGGCGCCGTTGATCGGATCGTACTGATAAAACCCGGAGACGGGCTCGACGGCCTGCCAGCAGGCGTCGTCGATGAGGCCGTCGATCTTGGGAGGCGGCGCCGTGATGCAGCTCACGTTGATGCGCCTAGAGGGTTCCTGCGCGGCCAGGGGCGTCGCGAGGACGGCGATGAGGGCCAGCATGACGGCGGCGACCGCCCGGCAAGGGAACCGCCCCAGCATGGGCCTGTCCCTCTCGATCTGGTCCGGCCGGGGCATGGCGCAGCGTCGGCTACCGGTCATCCCGGACCTCCAAAGAAAGACAGTCTGAGACATGCGGTTATTTAGACGCGCCGAGCCGGCGTTTCTTCCCGGGGCGACGGGCCGGACGCCCGTCGGCCGGCCGGACGGGAAATGGCGCCGTCAATAGCGCCAGCTCTTGACGTCCGCGCCTTTCGGGGCCGTGGCCAGGATCCGCTCGACGATCCGCGGCAGGAACATCTGGTGATAGCGGAGGCGCGAGATCGCGTTCGGCCGTCCGTGGTCGCCGTTCCAGCAGTGCTCGGCCCGGTCGCCGTAGTCGATGTCGCCGGCGTAGTAGGGGTCCTTGGTGCTCTCGAGAAACGCTTCCGCGAGATAGACGGCGTTGTTCAGGTAGTAGTTGTCCATGTCGCCGACGTAGATATTGATCTTGCCCTGGAGCTTGGGCCCGAGGGTCTTCCAATCGCGCGCGAGAATGTGGACGAGGTCGAAGTTCTCCCTCCAGTATTCGGCGACCGTCCGGTCGATCTCGCCGGTGAGCTTGTCCCAGATCGGCCGGGGATATCCGTCGGCGCCGGCGGGCCCGAAGACCGCCTGCCAGACGTCCCACTGGTCGCCCGACCGGGACCGGGTCGCGAGGGCGAGCTCGCGGTGGTTCGTCTCTTCGAGGGTCGCGCTGACCTCGCCGAGATAATTGCGGAGGCCGGGGCGCGGCGTCCGTTTCCACGTGCTATCGACATGATAAGCGTTCCGATGTTCGTAGATGTTGACGACGGTGTAGGCGCGGAAGTCGATCGGATCCGGGCAGCAGGCGAAGCAGCCGTTGAACTCGTCGGGGTAGAAGATCTGGGCCGCCAGGGCCTCCCAGCCGCCGGTCGATCCGCCGTACAGGAACCGCGCCCAGCCCTGGCCGAGGCCGCGGTATTTCTTTTCGATGAAGGGGATGAGCTCGCGGACGATGGCGTCGCCGTAGGGGCCGAGGTTGGCCGAATTCACGGCGTAGGAATCGTCGTAGTAGGGATTGGCGTGCTGGATCTCCATGATGATGGCCCGGGGAAAGCCCCGGCCCGTCCACTCCTTGTAGAAGGCGTGGGCGTACTCCTCCTGGATCCGATTGTAGCCGGCGAGGCGGAAGCGCTCGCTGTAGTCGGGCTCGAGGTCCGGGTCGGGCGGCGTCTCCCGGAAGCCGCTGAAGGTGGAGGGGAAGTGGCCGTGATAGATGACGAGCGGGTAGCGCGCTTCGGGGTGCTCGTCGAAGCCCTCCGGGAGGAGAAGGCAGGCGCCGAGGTGCATGGGCCGGCCCCAGAACTCCGTCAGCCGCTCGCTGAGGATGCGCTCGTGGCGGATGTATTTCGTGTCCTTGGGCGCGGGGATGGGCGGGATCTCCCGGTCGAGGACGACGGGGATGGGCTCCTTCCGGGCGGGGTCGAGGGTGATTTTGCGGGGCGTGCTGTAAAGATTGCCCGGCGCGGCGCTCCAGCGCTGGCCCTCGCCGCGGTCCATCGGCAGCTTGACCGTGTGCCCGTCCGAGCGGTGAAAGGTCTCATACCGGTGGAGCAGGGCTTGGACGTAGTATTCGCCGGCCGGAAGCTCGGCCAGGCTCCGCACAGGATAGCCGAAGACGGACGCGTCGAAGAGCGTCGCGGCGCCGGGGGCGAGGCCGTCGACGTCGACGCCGAAGACGAGCTGGGTCGCCGGGCCGTCGTTGATCTGAAAGCGGGGCTCGGCGTCGCCGTTCGTCGATAGGAGCAGGAGCATGCGTCCGTCGAGCGGCGCGGCCGACTTTTCTGGCGGGAAGGAGACGGCGAACCGGACCTCAGCGAGGGAAAGGGGGGGGGCCGCGAGAAGGACCGCGGCCGCAGCGGCGAGGGGCAGAGCCCGGACGAGAGGGAGGGGGTGATGGATCTTCATGGGGCCTCCATGGGTGAGAGTATCGCTCTCGGGGAGAACATAGCACAGCCCGGCCGTGCGTGTCACCCGGAGGGACGGAGCTTTTTTCGTATCGGAGGGGCTTTCACCCGACAAAAGGAGTGTCGGAGGCTGCGATCAGCCCCTCGGGACCCCGGGGGCCGGGCGATTCCTCCCGGGGTTCACCCTTAGAGGTGATTGACGGACGGAGGGGCCGGCCCGACGATAGGCTTGAATTCGGAGAAGGAGTCGGTCCATGGCCAAGATATTGCTCATCGATTTCACCCCGGCCGACAGGGACCGCCTCGTCGCCGAAAAATATGATGTCGAAGCGCGGATGACCGGCTGGGCGACCGGCCGGGACGAGCCCCTCGACCTGCCCGCCGCGAGCGATGTCGTTTTCTACCAGGCCGGCGGCGAGGCCGGGGCCGGCCGGCCGGACCTCCATGCCGGCGTCCATGAAGCGCTTTCCGGGCGGGTCCGGGACGGGGCGCGGATCGTTTGCTTCACCGGCGGCGGGGACATCGCCCAGCTGACCAATATCGTCGGCCCCGTGGACGGGCTGCAGGTCAAGGACGGCGCCCGGGCCGACTCGATCGTCTTCAATCCCCGGGCCCTGTTCCATGTCCCCTTCGAACGATACAAGCCCTTCATCGCCAAGGCCTTCCGCCTGCTGCCCGGCACGTTCGGGAACGGCGTCTGGGAGAAAGAATCGTCGGACAACGGCACGCTCGAGTTCCTGGCCAAAACGACCGACGGTGCGCCGGTGGCGCTGGTCGCCCGGAAGGGCAAGGGCTACCTGATGCTCCTGCCCTCGTTCGGTCCGAAGAACGTCGAGGTCGTCGAGGACATCCTCAAAGACAAGCTGGCGCTCGCCTCCGAGCTCCCCGCGGAGCCCGGGTTCGACTGGCTCGACAACGACGATTACGTCTTCCCCGAGTTCAAGACGTTGCTGGCCAAGCGGGATGAAGAAAAGAAGAAATTCGACGAAGTGCTGGCGGATTACGACCGCCAGATCAAGGAGATGAAAACGGGCGGCCAGGAGGAATTCCAGCGCCTGCTCACCGGCGAGGGGGCGGCCCTCAAGAAGGCCGTCGTTAACGCCCTCCGCTATCTCGGCTGGGGCCGGATCGTCGACGTCGATCAGTACTGGAAGAACACGATCCGGAACAAGGAAGAGGATGCCTGGGTCATCGAGCCCGCCGACATGCCGGTCGAGGCCGGCCTGCGCAAGGGCGAGCTGGTCATCGTCCTCGTTCGCGGCGGGAAGAACTGGGCCACGGACGACGAATGCAGCCTCCTCCAGAAATACAAAGGCCGCCGCATGCAGGAGTTCGACAACACCCGGATGAAGGCCGTCCTCATCGGCAACTACTACTCCGCGACCGAGGCCAAGAGCCGGCCGAGCCCGTTCTCGGCGGAGCAGATCGAGGAGGCCCAGAAGGACGGCAACGGGCTCCTCACGACCTACGAGCTCTTCCGGGCCGTCAAGGCCGAGAAAGAGAACCGCATCACCAAGGACGCCATTCGGGATCAGGTCAAGCTCAAGCCCGGCCTCATCGCCTTCGACATCTAATTCGGGGACACAATACTATTTTCCGAATTTCCGGATCTGGTTCTCCAGGAAGATCCGGGACATAACCCTTCTCTCTGGAAAAGGGATAGTGTCCCAGCGGTTTTCCATGTCGGGTATCTTTGAGCGAAATTCGGAAAATAGTATTGTGTCCCCGATTTAAGTACAATTCTCCTCCGCACCTGAGCGCCGGAGGAGGAGTCCGCTGAACCTGACCTGGGTCGATTGGGGCATCGTTGCCGCCGTTTTCGCCGTCGTCATCGCGGTCGTCATCCTCAGCAAGCCGCTCATGCGGAGCGTCTCCGACTTCCTGGCCGCGGGCCGGACCGGCGGGCGCTACCTCATCAGCCTGTCCCAGGGCACGGCCTCGCTCGGCGCCATCACCATCGTCGGCATGCTGGAGATGAACTACATCGCCGGCTTCAACATGCGCTGGTGGGAGATGGCCATGGCTGTCGTCGTCGTCGGCATCAGCGTCTCGGGCTGGGTCCTCTACCGGTTCCGCCAGACGCGGGCCCTGACCATGGCCCAGTTCTTCGAGATCCGCTACAGCCGGAATTTCCGCGTCTTCGCGGGCGCCCTGGCCTTCGCCTCCGGGATCATCAATTTCGGCATCTTCCCGGCCGTCAGCGCCCGGTTCTTCATCTATTTCTGCGGGTTGCCGCCGACGGTCGGCCTCTTCGGCCTTCATGTCCCGACATTCGCTCTGATCATGATCATCATCCTCTGGATCCCGCTCTACTTCGTCTTCAGCGGCGGCCAGATCGCGGTCATGATCACCGATTTCCTCCAGGGCATCTTCGTCAACGCCGTCTTCATCATCATCGTCATCGTGCTGATGATCCAGGTCGATTGGGGCCAGATCTTCCAGGCCCTATCGATGGCGCCCGCGAACGCCTCGCTCGTCAATCCCTTCCGGACCGGGAGCACCAGGGACTACAACTTCTGGTACTTCTTCATCGGCATGATCGGGGTCATCTACGGCAAGCTGTCCTGGCAGGGAACCCAGGCCTACAACGCCTCGGCCAAGAGCGCCCACGAGGCCAAGATGGGCGACGTCCTGGCCAACTGGCGGGGCATCCCGCAGTGGGGGCTCTTCCTCGTGTTCGTGCCGATCGTCGCCTACACGTTCTGGCATGGCCCGGGTTTCGCCGAAGCGGCCGCCTCGGTCCGGCCCGTCCTCGACGGCCTGGGCTCGGAGGCCCTGAAGAGCCAGCTGACCGTGCCGATCGCCCTGACTAAGCTCCTGCCGGCCGGTCTTATGGGCGCGTTCGCGGCGGTCATGCTCGCGGCCGCGGTCGGCTGCAACGAGACCTATCTCCACTCCTGGGGCTGCATCTTCATCCAGGACGTCGTCATGCCCCTCCGGAAGAGGCCGTTCGCCCCGGCCGAGCACATCAAGTTCCTGAAGGCGTCGATCCTGGGGGTGGCCGCGTTCAGCTTTGTCTTCAGCCTCCTCTTCCAGCAGAGCGAATATATCTTCCTCTTCTTCGCCATCACCGGGGCCATATTTGCCGGCGGCAGCGGGGCGGTCATCATCGGCGGCCTCTACTGGAAGCGCGGCACGACGGCGGCGGCCTGGGCGTCGATGATCGTCGGCGCGGTCACGGCGGTCGGAGGGATCGCCGTCCAGCAGATCGTGCCCGATTTCCCGGTCAACGGCCAGATGTTCTGGGGCCTGGCCATGGCCCTGTCGAGCGTCGTGTACGTCGTCGTCTCGCTCCTCACGGGGAGAAGCAAGATCTTCGACATGGACAAGATGCTCCACCGGGGGAAATATCTGGTCAGGGAAGAGTACACGGTGGTCGAGGCCGCCCCGGTCAAGGGGTGGAAAGTCCTGGGCATGGGCCGGGAGTTCACCCGCTGGGACAAGGTCATCTACGTCGCGACGTACGCCTGGACGGCGAGCTGGGTCGCCGTCTTCGTCATCGGCACGATCATCAACCTGACCCGGACGGTCGAGGATCTGGCCTGGATGCGGTTCTGGCGGACCTACACGATGATCACCCTCGCCGTCTCGATCGTCGTCATCGTCTGGTTCTCCGTGGGCGGCATCATCAACCTGAAGGATATGATCGGGACCTTGCGGGTCATGAAGCGCGACCACGGCGACACGGGCTTCGTCGAAAGGGACAAGGGCTGATCCATGGGGAAGGTGTTCGGGCGATTCTCCGGCGACGGCCGCGAGTTCGTCATCACCGACGTCCGGACGCCGAGCCCCTGGATCAACTACCTCGAGAACGGCCGCTATTTCGCCACGATCTCCGCGAACGGGGGCGGCATCTCCTACGACCGGAGTCCGCTCCACGGCCGGATCACGCGCTACCGCATCAACGACGTCCCGCCCGACCGCCCGGGGAAATATCTCTATGTGAAGGACAAGGACTCGGGCGGACTCTGGAGCCTGACCTGGCAGCCGGTCGGGCGCGAGCCCGCGGCGGCCTACCGGGTGGCCCACGGCTTCGGCTACACCCGGGCCGAGGCTGAAGTCGAGGCGATCGGATCGTCGGTCGTGTTCTTCGTCCCCCTCGAGGACGACCGGGAGATCTGGAAAGCGCGCCTGACGAACCTGTCCGGGCGGCCGCGCCGGCTCGCGGTCGTCGGGTATGTCGAGCTCGCCCTGGGCCATGCCCTCATCGACCTCATCAACCAGTGCGACGACCAGCACTTCAACCGGGTGCGGTTCGACAGGGAAGCCAACGCCCTGTTCGCCACCAAGACCTATTGGGTGACGGAGACGCGGGGGACGCAGCACCAGGAGAACCAGGAGTGGGACCGCTGGGCCTATTTCACCGTGAACCGGCCCGTCGCGGCCTACGAGACGGTGCGCGAGCGGTTCATCGGGCCGTTCCGCAGCGAGACGGACCCGGCCGGGCTGGAGCGCGGGCTTGCGTCGAAGGACATGGACTGCGGCAACGCCGTCGCCGCCCTCGAGGTCGAAGTGGACCTCGCGCCGGGCGAGTCGGCGGACCTCGTCTTCTCGCTCGGCGTCATCGCCAAGCCCGAGTTCGAGCGGACGAAGGGCGAGGTTGTCCGGAAATACCGCGAACCGGGGGAGGCCGAGGCCGCGCTCGGGCGGGTCCGGGAGGCGTGGGACCGCTTTTTCGGCCACACCCGGGCGGAGACGCCGGATGCCGAGGCCGACGTCTTCCTGAACTATTGGACGCCCTACCAGGCCAAGGTCGCGTTCGACGTCGGGCGCGTCGCGAGCTTCTATTACTGGGGGATCGGGCGCGGCTTCGGGTATCGCGACACGGCCCAGGACACGATCGCCATCGTCATCGCCGACGCGGCCAAGGCCCGGGAACGGATCGGGCTGCTCGCCCGGCAGATGCGCCGGGACGGCAAGGTCTACCACCATTTCTACGGCGACGGCCAGGGGGAGTTCACCGGGCATTGTGACGATCCGCTGTGGTTCATCCTGGCGGTGACGGAGTACCTCAAGGAGACGGGCGATTTCGCGGTCCTCGACGCCGTCGAGCCCTTCCTCGACGGGGGAGAGGGGACGGTCCTCGACCATCTGATGGCCGTTGCGAGCTTCGCCGGGGCGAACCTCGGGGCCCACGGGCTGCCGAAGTTCGGGCGCGGCGACTGGAACGACACTCTCGACTACATCGGCGGCAAGGACGGCGGGGAGAGCGTCTGGGGCGCGATGTTCTACGCGGCCATGCTCGACCGGCTGCTCGAGCTTTTGGGATTTCTGAAAGCGGCAGACGCGTCCCCGGAGGTCCGGGAGCTCCGGGGACGGCTGGTCGAGGCGATCGAGACGCATGCCTGGGACGGCCAGTGGTACATCAGGGCCTTCGGCGAGGGCGGCAAGAGGATCGGCACGAAAGAGAACCGCTACGGGCAGATCTTCGTCAACACCCAGAGCTGGGCCGTCATTGCCGGGCTGCCGGACCGGGATAGGCTCATCCGGGCCATGATCAGCCTTCAAAGGCTTCTCGACACGCCCTTCGGGCCGAAGATCTGCGCGCCCGCGTTCCGTGAGATCGACCCGGCGATCGGCCTCATCACCCGGTGCGTCTGGGGCAAGAAGGAGAACGGCGCCGTCTTCTGCCATCCGGCGGCCTGGGTCATCCAGGCGGAATGCCTGCTCGGGAGGGGCGGACGGGCCTTCGCCTATTTCAAGAAGCTCTTGCCGGACCGGATCGACCAGGAGACGTTCTGCGCCGAGCCCTACGTCTATTCCCAGTACATCACCAGCGACGAGCACGAGACGGCCGGGAAGGCCAGCCACTCGTGGCAGACGGGGACCGCGGCGTGGATGTATCGCGTCGGCTATGACTGCATCCTGGGTGTCCGGCCGTCCTACGGGGGTCTCGTCATCGACCCGGTCATCCCGGCGGAGTGGAAGCGATTCCGGGTCGAGCGGGTCTTCCGCGGGGCGCGATACCTCGTCGAGGTCGAGAACCCGGACGGGGTCGAGCGCGGCGTCGCATCGATGCTCGTCGACGGCCGCTCGGCCGTCCCGGCCGGCGGGGCCATCGAGCCGCGTCCCGCGGGCTCGGTCTGCCGGGTGGCGGTCAGGATGGGGAAGGCCGCTTGAAGAGGGAAGGGGGAGGAGCCATGCGCCGATATCCCGGGAATCCGATCTTGACCAGGTCCGACATCCCCGACATCCCGCCTTTGCTCACGGACGCGACGTCGGTATTCAACCCCGGCGCCGTGAAGGACCGGGGGATCACATACCTCATGCTCCGCGTCCAGGCCCGGTCGCGCGAGACGTTCATGGTCATGGCCGAGAGCGCCGACGGGTTCCGTTTTGTCGTCCGGCCGCAGGCCGTCGAGCTCAGGGGCATCGAGAACGTCCGGGGCAGGATCTATCACGTCTACGACGCGCGGCTCACGGCGCTCGACGGCGCCCATTACGTCATGTTCGCCATGGACATGGACAGCGGCTGCCGGCTGGGGCTGGCCCGGACGGAGGACTTCCGGGAATTCCGCTTCCTCGGCGTGACCTCGACCGACGATGTCCGCAACGGCGTCCTCTTCCCGGAGAAGATCGGCGGTCTCTACCTCAGGCTCGAGCGGCCCAACAAAGCCAAGCTCGAGGGCGGTCCGACGACGGGGTCGGAGATCTGGCTGGCCGGGTCGGACGATCTCGCCGGCTGGCGGCGCCTCGGCCCGGTCATGGGCGGCCGCTTCCATTACTGGGACGAGTACATCGGCTCGGGGCCGCCGCCGGTCAAGACGCGCAAGGGCTGGCTCCATATCTATCACGGCGTCGCGACGCACTTCGGCAGCGCGAACATCTACCAGGCCGGGGTCGTCCTCCTCGACCTCCGCGATCCGGCCAAGGTCCTCGGCCGGTCGCGAGGGAACATCCTCGAGCCGCGGGAGCCCTATGAGCTATGCGGCCAGGTTCCGAACGTCGTGTTCCCGTCGGGGATGGTCGTCGACGATTTCGACGCGGAGGGATACGCCCTGCCGGCGAGCGCGGTCAAGGTGTACTACGGCGCGGCCGATACGTCGGTGGCCCTGGCTGTGACGACGATCGGCGAGCTCCTCGCCGCCGCCTCAGAATAAGAAGGGGTCAAACCTATACCTTTTTACTTTTGAGTGAACCTGTAAGTCAAAAGTAAAAAGGTATAGGTTTGACCCCCTCTTCTTTATATGCTAAAAAAGGGAGTCCATTCGCCCGTTGGGAGAGAAGCATGAAGAGAACGGAGAGGCATCACCTCAAAGAAGACGAGATGGCCCATGGGGTCCACTGGCTCGTCGAGTTCTTCCAGAACTACAAGCGCGAGTTCACCATCGGCGCTGCCGCCCTCGTCTTCGCCTTCGTCGTCCTCGGGGCGCTTCTCATGGTCCGCTCCCATGCCCGGAGCGTCAAGAGCCGGGCCATCGGCCAGGTCGGCGCCATCGCGGCGGAGGCCGCCGCGACCCCCGCGAAACTGTCCGAGCTCGAACAGCTGGCCGCGAAAGGCCGTACGGCCCGCCTGGCCAAGCTGGAGCTCGCCAAGTATTGGGCCGAGCGAGGCGACTGGGCCAAGGCCGAGGCGTACGCCGGCCAGCTCGCGGCCGAGCCCAAAGACCTCCTCTATTATCAGGCCGAGGACCTCAAAGCCCAGGTCGCCCTCGCCCGCAAGGATTTCGACAAGGCCATCGCCATCTACCAGAAGATCGCCGACGAGAAACCCTCGGTCTATCCCCTGGACGCCGTCCTGTTCAACCTGGCCGGGAGCCACGAGCTCAAGGGCGATACGGCCGCCGCGATCGAAATCTACAAGAAGCTCCAGACGGATTACACCCAATCCTATTACGGTTACGAGGCCTCCCTCAAGGCCAGTAAGCTCGAGGTCCGGAAGTAGGAGCGGACGTTGCCAATTTTCCCGGAAGGGATATAATATCTCCTAATACTCTAAGGAGGGATTCCATGGCTTTCATCATCACCGAAGAGTGCATCAACTGCGGCGCCTGCGAGCCCGAGTGCCCCAACCAGGCCATCACCGCCGGCGAAGAGCGCTACATCATCGACCCGGAGAAGTGCACCGAGTGCGTCGGCCACTTCGACACGCAGCAGTGCGCGTCCGTCTGCCCCGTCGACGCCTGTGTCCACGATCCGGACCGCAAGGAGTCGCACGACGAGCTGATGGCCAAGTTCCACAGGCTCACCGGGAAATAGCCCCGCGCCCACGGACTGGCTCCAAAGGAGGAGTGAACCCGTTTCACTCCTCTTTTTTTTCCCGCGACCATGAGCGATACAACGACGACCGGCCGGAAAGTCTGGCTGAACGGGCTGCTGTTCGGCTTGACCATCCTCACGACCTGGTTCGCCGGCATGTTCTTCGGCTTGTCCTACCTGGCCGCGGACGGAGCCGCCGAGATCGACTTCTTCGACCCCCGGGCGATTGGCCTGGGCCTGAGCTACGCGGCGGCCCTGCTGACCATCCTCGTCGGCCACGAGCTCGGCCATTACCTGACCTGCCGCCGCTACGGGGTCCTGGCGACATACCCCTACTTCATCCCCGGCCCGCCGTTCCTGGGGACCTTCGGGGCCTTCATCCGCATCAAATCGCCCATCCGCTTCAAGCATCAGATCTTCGACGTCGGGGCGAACGGACCGCTCGCCGGGTTCGCTCTCGCCCTGCCCGCCCTCGTCATCGGGCTCGCGTCCTCGAAGGTCGCGCCTTTCGTCGAGACCCCCGACATGATCACGTTCGGGGAGCCCCTCTTGTTCCGGCTCCTGAGCGGCCTCTTTTTCGGCCCGATCCCCGACGGGTCATCCCTCATCCTGCACCCGGTCGGCTTCGCCGGTTGGGTCGGCCTCCTGGTCACGGCCCTCAACCTCATCCCGCTCGGCCAGCTCGACGGCGGGCACGTCGCTTATGCCCTGCTGGGACAGAGGGCGCGGACGCTCTCCCGCGTCATGGTCGTGTTCCTCGCCGGCATGGGCGTTTTTTTCCATCTGACTTGGCTCGTGCTGGCCGCCGTCATCCTCTTCTTCGAGTTCAAATCGAAGATGCGCCTCAACCATCCGCCCGTCTTCGACGAAGACGCGCCGCTCGGGACTCGGAGAACGGTCCTGAGCGTCGTCATCGCGCTCATTTTCATCCTGTCCTTCATCCCCGCTCCGGTCGAAGGCGTGGGATTGCTGGACCTTCTCAAAGGCGCGCCGGGGCCGCTATGACGACCTGCGCAGTGGCCCGGCCGGAGCTCGGAATTTTGCACAAGTTTTGTGGAAAAGCTGTGGAAAAGGCCCTTGTTCGTCAAGCCAATATCCGGTCCTGCTTGAACATAGCTCGGATTGCACAAAAATCAGTCAGGAGCGCAATTCGCGTCTTTTCAACGAGTTAATATCTCATTGAAAAGACTGATGTTGGGGCACTAAAATGAAGGGAGGATGAAAGAGGCATTCATGGCCGATCAGTTCCGCGAAGTCGAGGCGGCCTACTCCCTCCTGCGCGAGAAATTCGAGCAGCAGAAGATCTCCCCCCAGGAGTTCGCCGATTCGCTGAAACAGCTCCGCATCAAGGACGACGAGGGACGCTTCTGGGTGATCGGGGCCCAGAGCGGCAAGTGGTACGCCTTCGAGAACGGCGAGTGGGCCGAGGCCAAGCCTCCCTCCCAGCTGGAGAAGAAGGCGATCTGCATCGCCTGCGGGTTCGAGAACGACCTCGAGGCCGAGTCCTGCGCCCGCTGCGGCAGCCGCCCTGATGAGGCCGAACCGGACGCTTTTGGCGGACCTGACGAGGGGGGGCGTGCCCCCGCGGCCGGAACGGCCCCCGTATCGAAGCCGGGCGCTGAGATCACCGTCCGCTCGTTCGACGTCCTTTCGTTCCTCTGGTTCTTCGGCGTCTTGGGCCTTTTTGCCGGGATCTTCCTCGGCCTGCTCACTGGTGCTACCGGTCTCTTCTCCGGTTTCGTCGCCCGCCTGCCCAAGTTCTTCGTCGATCACCAGGGGGACCTCTTGGGCGGCCTCGCCAGCACTCTCATCGGGGGGATCCTGGGTTTCGCGCTCGGCGCCGCGGCCGGGGCGGCCGTGGCCTTCGTCTCGAACGGGATCTTATCGCTCGTCGGCGGACTCAGATTCCGCCGCTCCTGATCTTCGCCAGACCCCAGGCGATCTGTCCGAGAGAGATCGACTCGTCGTTCGGGGAATAGGCCAGCGGCCGGAAGACCCGGAACCCCGCGGCGTTCAGTCTCCGCTCCGTGCCCTCGAGCAGTCTCCTGTTGAGGAAAACCCCACCCGCGAGAGACACCTCCTCCGTCCCGTGGATCCGGCGGGCCGTCTCCGCGATCCTGACGATGAGGAGCGCCAGGGAATCGTGGAACTTCGCGGCGAGGACCGAGGGAGGGGTTCCCTTGCCGAGGTCGCGGACGAGGCCGCGGATGAGCGGGGCGAACGAGATTTCCATCGGCCGGCCGTCCGCGGTCCCGGACAGGCCCACCGGATAGCGGCCCCGATAGGCCCGATCGGCCGCGGACTCGAAGCGCATGGCCGCCTCGGCCTCGAATTCGAGCCGCTCGGGCGCCGTCCCGGCGATGAACGACGCGGCGTCGAACAGCCGGCCGCAGCTCGACGTGAGCGGGCTGCGGAACCCGCCGCGGATCATTTGGAGAACGGCCGTCCGGCGCGGGCGGCCGATCCGGCGCAGCGCCGCGACGTCGGGAATGTCCCCGTCGAAGGACCGCTCGAGCCAGGCGACGGCCATCCGCCAGGGCTCGCGGGCGGCCAGATCGCCGCCGGGGAGGGGCACCGTCTCGAACCGGGCGAACCGTTCGAAGCCGTCATAGTCGGCCAGCAGAAACTCCCCGCCCCAGGCCGTCCCGTCCGCCCCGTAGCCGTAGCCGTCGAGGGCCACGCCGAGGACGCGGCGGCGCGGCACGTGGCCGTGCTCGAGGAGCGGCGCGAGGACGTGCGCGTGGTGGTGCTGGGCGCGGAGGTGGGGGATCCCCATCCGGGCGGCATAGCGGGTCGTCCGGAAGTCGGGATGGAGGTCGGAGACGACGGCCGAGGGGCGGGCATCGAAGAGCCGGAGGAGGTGGGCCAGCGTCTCCTCGAAATAGCGGAAGTTCCGATAGTCGTCGAGGTCGCCGAGGAACTGGCTGGTGATGACGTAGCCGTTCTTGTAGAGGGAGATCGTGTCCTTGAGCTCTCCGCCCAGGGCGACGATGACGCGGCCGGTCCGGAGCGCGCCGGGGACGGGCTGCGGGTAGGGGACGTAGCCGCGGGCGCGGCGGACGAAGAGCGGCCGGCCGGCCGCGACCTTGACGACGGAGTCGTCGGCCCGCATGGCGATCGGGCGATCGTGGGTCAGGATGACGCGGCAGAGCCCGCTCACCCCCTCCTTCTCGTCCCTGATGATCGGGGCGTCCTTGGCGTTCGAGCTCGTGGCGACGATGAGGTCGAGGCGCTCGAGGAGGAGGTGGTGGAGGGGCGTGTAGGGCAGCATGAAGCCGGTCTCGCCGAGGCCGGGGGCGATCAGCGGGATGTCCTCCTTTTTCCTGAGGAGGACGATCGGCCGGCGCGGCGAGAGCAGGAGCTCGCGCTCGGCGGCCGAAACGGCGGCGTAGCGGCGGACCACGGCGAGATCGCGGGCCATCAGAGCGAGCGGTTTCGTCCGGCGGGCCTTCGTCCGCCGGAGACGCGTGACGGCCGCCCGGTTGAAAGGGTCGCAGACGAGGTGGAAGCCGCCGAGCCCCTTGACGGCCAGGACCTGGCCGGCCCGGATGCGGTCCGCGGCCTCGGCGATGCCGCCGCGGAGCGTCCGGCCCGTGCGGGCGTCGAGGAGCGTCACGCGCGGCCCGCAGGCCGGGCAGGCGATGGGCTGGGCGTGGTGGCGGCGGTCGAGCGGGTCCTCGTACTCCCGGCGGCAGTCGGGGCACATCGCGAAGCCGGCCATGGTCGTCCGGGGCCGGTCGTAGGGGAGGCCGCGGACGATGGTGTAGCGCGGGCCGCAGTTGGTGCAGTTGGTGAAGGCGTAGCGGAAGCGCCGCTCGCCCGGCGTCCGGACCTCGGCGAGGCAGTCGGGGCAGGTCGCGATGTCGGGCGAGATGAAGACGAAGCCCGAACGGTCGCGCGTCGCCCGGATCTCGAAGCCCCGGCGGCCTTCGGGGCGGGCCGGGCGCACGTCGAGCTTCTCGATGACGGCGAGCGGGGGCAGGCCGGCGCGCAGCGCGGCCGGGAACCTGCTGCGGACGGCCTCGGCGGGGCCCTCGATGTGGATCTCGACCCCCGAGCCGGCGTTCTCGACCCAGCCGTCGAGACCCAGGCGACGGGCCAGGCGGTAGACGCAGGGCCGGAAGCCGACCCCCTGGACGACGCCGAAAACCGTGAGGCGGGCGGCCGATCTGCGGGGACGCGGTGCCGGGGTCATGCGCGCCCCCGTCTCACGGTGAGCGCCTGTTGCGGGCGGCCTCCCGGCTGTAGATACAGCCGCAGTAATCCTGCCGGTAGAGGCCGTGGGCCCGGCTGAGCTCGACGCTCTTCTTGAAGCCGTCCTTCTTCTTGAAATCCGCTTCGAGGAACTCGACGCCGCGGCGGGCGCCGTTCAGCCGGCCGATGCGGTTCATGATGCCGGCCATCTTCCAGGGGCTGAGGCTCATGACCGTCGTGAAGGCGTCGAAATCCTCGCGGGCGGCCCGGGCCGCGGTCCGGGCGAGCCGCGCGGCGTAACAGATGTTGCAGCGGCGGCCCTTCTCCGGCTCGTCCTTGAACTTCGCGGTCCTGGCGGTCCAGGCGTCGGGGTCGTAGTCGTCCTCGATGAGGGGGACGCCCGCGGCGCGGGCGACCTTGCGGGCCTCTTCGAGCCGGAGGTCGTACTCCTCGCGCGGCTGGATATTCGAATTCGAGAAGAAGCCGGTCACGTCGTAGGCGTCCTTCAGTACGCCGAAGACGTAGAGCGCGTCGGGAGCGCAGCAGACGTGGACGAGGATCCGCGGCTTGGACATGGGCTAGTTCAGGTGCTCGAGGCGCTCCTCGAGATCGGCGCTGGCCTTGTTGACGCCGTCGATCTGGAAGTAGATGACCGACAGCTCCTCATGGTCCAGCCTGGCCTCGTCGAGGATGCGGCCGACGTTCTCGAAAAGAGGCTCCATGAGCCGCTTGACGTCCACGATCTTGTCCTGGAGGCGATCCTTGGCCTTCTGCCACTCCCGGATCTCCTTCTCGCGGGCCTGGAGGCGCTCGCGGTACTCCTCCTCGATGCGGGCGATGGCGGCGTTGAAGACCCGAACCCGGGCCTCGACCTCTTCGAGGCGGCGGTCGAGCCGGTAGCGCTCCTCCTGGAGACGGGGCGATTGATCCCGGAGCGCGCGGATGAGGGCGGTCAGAGCTCCCGCTTTCTGCCGGGCCTTGTCCAGCCGGGCGGTGCGGTCGGGCTCGGAGAGCTTGGCGTTCGCTTCGATCTGGCGGACGTCCTTGTCGGCCGCGCGGAGCTGGGACTCGGCGGACTCGGTCTCCCGCAGCGACGCTTCGAGGGCTTCGAGGAGACCCTTCTTCTTGTTGGCCAGCGCGAGCATCTCCTCCTGGTGCGGCCGCCGGGCCTCTTCCTGCTCGGCGATGAGCTCGCGGAACCGCTGGACCGCCGCGTCGTGTTCGCGGCCGAGGACCTCGATCCGGGAGTAGACATCGTGCCAGGTCTTCTGGTGGCGGCCGATCTCGTCGTCGAGGACGGAGAGCCTGGCGCACTCCTCGTCGATGCAGGCGGCGTGGACGTCCTCGTTCCAGGCCTGCTTGCCGAGCTCCCTCCAGAGGGCCCTCTTCTTTTCCTTCTCACTCTTCAGCTTGGCCTGGAGGCGCAGGCGGAGCATGTGGCGCCGGGCGCCCGACAGGAACGCGCTGATGCGCCGGCGGAGATCCTTATCCCGGAGGAAGATCAGGGCGACGAGGAGGAGGATGACGCAGAGAAGCAGCCAGAGCAGCCAGAAGGGGAGACCCTCGGATCCTCCGGAGGGCGGCGGGATCTGCAGGATGGAATCCACGCCCCCATTATGTCATACGGGAAGCTCCCGCGACAACCCGGAAGGGGTCAAACCCGGTTTGATTCCTTCCTTCCCCTATTTGTATTGCCGGAAGAGGCGGAGCAGCGCATCCTTGGTCATCAGCTCCGACTTGCGGAAGCGGATGAGGCCCTTGCGGTCGATGATGATCGTGGCCGGGATAAAATCGCCCGGTTCGTAGGCCGTGATGATCTCGGGGGTCGCCAGGGC
>Ga0209706_10000199_pt1 | contig 32130 bp, 22 predicted proteins | sample PPLLaktember2015_6_FD_187263 | JGI IMG/M metagenome (GOLD analysis project Ga0209706, IMG submission 187263) | Freshwater sediment microbial communities from Prairie Pothole Lake near Jamestown, North Dakota, USA - PPLs Lake P8 Core (1) Depth... | ecosystem: Environmental > Aquatic > Freshwater...
TCCGCTCAGCTTTCTTTTCTCCTGCGTCGAACGCGTCCTTGTGTGTGGATAGACCTGGAGGTGGCCGATGCGCATTCCTAAAGCCGTTCTTGGCGGCTTCCTGGCTCTCGTCGTCGTAGCGGCGGGAGTCTATTTCCTCGTTCTCGACAAGAGCCCGGCCAAGCCTGAAGACCCGGCGGAAGCGGCCTCTTCGGAAGCCTCCGGCTCGCCGGCCGCCGCCTCTCCCGACCAGAAAGTCGAGGCCGCCCCTCTCCCCGTCAAGGTCTCCAAAGCCGTCCTGGGCGACCTCGTCATGACCCTCAAATCTCCCGGCGAGGCCTACACCGAGAAGCTCATCGTCATGAAGTCCGAGGTCGGCGGGGTCGTCAAAAACCTTTACGCCGCCGAAGGCCGTCACGTCCGCGAGGGCGACCTCCTCGTCGAGCTCGACGACCGCGAATACCGCCTGTCCCTGGAAAAGCTCGAGGCCCAACGCCTGCGCTACCTCTCCGAGCTCTTCCTCGAGCGCCAGTTCTCGACGTCCGAGGAACCCCCGGCGCCCTCCATCGTCGACAGGCTCGACAAAGCCCAGGCCGAATACGACCGCGTCGCCGAGGGCTTCAAGAGCGGCGTCGCCTCCCAGGCCGACCTCGAAAGATGCCAGTCCGCCCTCGAGCTCGCCCTGATCGAGGCCGGCCGCAAGAAGGACGAGGTCCAGGCCGCGACCAAGGGCCTGACCCAATCCGAGGTCGACGTCAAGATCGCCCGCCTCAGCCTCGAGAAGACCCGCATCCGCGCCCCCTTCTCCGGGATCATCACCGACATCAAGCTCTCGCCCAAGGAGCGCCTCGACGGCGGCCGCGAGCTCTTCACCCTCGTCGACATCAGCCGCATCAAGGTCAAGGCCAAGGTCCTCGAGAGCGAAGTCGGCAAGGTCGTCGCCGGCCGCGACGTCGATCTCCGGTTCAGCGCGTTCCCCGACCGGACATTCCGCGGCCGCATCGAGGCCGTCAGCCCGGTCATCAACGCCGAGGACAAGACCTGCGGCGTCTACGTCACGATGGACAACCCCTCCGAGGAGATCAAGCCCGGCATGCACGCCGAGGTCGAGTTCCCGACCGAGATCTTCACCGGCCGCCTGCTCGTCCCCCAGCAGGCCATCCTCGTCCGCGGCGGCCGCAAGCTCGTCTTCGCCGTCGAAGGGGACATCGCCAAGTGGCGCTACATCGAGGTCGGACTGGAAAACGAGGATTACGCCGAGGTCCTGCCCGGCAAGGAGCCCGGCTGGGGCGTTTCGGCCGGCGACACCGTCATCGTCGAAGGCCACGTCACCCTGGCCCACGACACCAAGGTCAGCATCGTCCAGTAGCGGCCGGGCCAGGAGGACGCCATGAAGAATCCCGTTCGGCTCATCATCTTGGCCGTCGTCCCGCTTCTCGCCCTGGCGGCCGCGCCCGCGGCTCAGAAGGCCGAGACGGTCGAAGGAGTCCGGATCGTCCACAACGCGAAGGGCGGCCTGTGGGGGGAAGCCCCCAAGGTCGCCCTGGAGATCGTCCGCAAGATCGGCGACATCGAAACCGAGGACGAGCGCGTCGCCTTTAACTTCCCCAACGACGTGGCCGTCGACGCGGCCGGCAACATCTACATCCTCGACACCGGTAACGCCCGCATCCAGAAGTTCGGCCCCGACGGCAAGTACCTGGCCACCGTCGGCCGCAAGGGGCAGGGCCCGGGCGAATTCATGATGCCGGATGACCTCGACATCGACGGCGAAGGCAACCTCGTCGTCGCCGATCCGGGCCAGTCACGCATCCACGTCATCATCGGCGACGGGAAGGACGCGCGGTCCCTCGTCCTCAAGGGCGAGCGCATCTACGGCGTCAAGTGCCTGGCCGCCGGCGGGTACGTCGGCCGTGCCTCGACCTGGGTCTACCCGATGCGCGGCCAGGCCACCCCGAAGGTGGAGGACATGCGCTTGTTCCGGCACCTGGCGCCGGACGGGCTGGTCACGGCCTCGTTCGGGACGCTGACCGATTTCGGGGAGACCCTGACCAACGCTACGGGAAACACCACCGAGACCGCCGTCGGGCCCGGCGACGCGCTGCTCGTGACCTACACCGCCCAGAACCGGGTCGAGAAATACGGCCCCGACGGCCGGCTCATCTGGCGGGCGGACCGCCCCCTCGAATACGGCACGGAAGTCAAGAAGAAGGGCCGGATCGACACCTCGGGGGGCGGCGTTTCGATGAGCCCGCCCGAGATGAACACCTGCTCGGCCGGCATCGCCGTCGACGCCAGGGGCCGGAGCTGGGTCCTGACCTACGCCCGCCAACTGAAAAAGGAAGAACAGGTCCAGACCTCGATAACGACCGTCGGGGGACAGGCCGGCGTCAGCAGCGTCTCCTACAAGACGACCGGCAATACGGACCTGAGAACGACGGACGCCTACCGGCTCGACGTCTTCGATCCGGACGGCGCCCTCCTCGGCGCGATCCCCCTCACCCACTTCGCCGATGTCCTCCGCATCTCCGGCGACCGCCTCTTCCTCATCGACCGCGAGCGCGGCGTCACGGTCTACCAGTACCGAATCGTGGAAAAGTGAACATGAGGCCGCACGAGGTGAAATGGCCGGCGAGTTAAGGGAGGGAGCCATGTCCCGCGACGGCAAGCGAATGTCCTGGATCATCGCCGCGGCGCTGCTCCTTTTGTTCACGGCGGCCGGCCGGTCCCAAAGCGTCATCGAGAACCCGGCCAAGCCTCTCGCCAAGGACGCCGGGCGGGTCCTGAAGCTCGCCGAGGTGTGGCGCATCAGCGACAAAAGCGGGGAGTTCTATTTCAAGTACCCGAACCAGCTCCAGATCACGGACGACGGCACGGTCTTCGTGGCCGACGAAAAGGAATTGCTCCGCTTCTCGCCGGACGGCCGGTTCGTCAGGAACGTCTTCAAGCCAGGCCAGGGGCCGGGCGAGATCGGCGAGTACTTCAGCTATTTCGTCCGCGGCCAAGACCTCTTCATCCAAGACATGAACTCGATGCGTTTCTGGCGGGCCGACTCCAATGGAGTTTTTCAGGAGGCGATCAATCTCGCGAATAAGGATTATCGGGGTCTCGTGGGGATCTTGCCCGACGGCTTCCTGTTCCTAAAGACCGTCTGGCCCCCGCCGAGCGAGAGGACGGGGAAGCTCATGGAGATCCCTCATATCGTCACAATGGTCGCCTGGGACGGCTCGGAAAAAAGGGATATCGCCACATTCAGGCCCAAAGACTTCCTGGCTCCCCAGGCAGCGACGTCCATGACCGCGAAGATCATGGCCCTGAGCCCCGATGGGAAGGTGCTGTATGCCTTCTGCGGCCGGGACTACATGATCGAAGTCGTAAGCCTAACCACCGGCGCGGTCATTAAAAGGTTTTCCCGGGCTTATCCCAAAGTGCCTCATGCCGAGAGAGAATGGGAAGCCGGCTTCCGCAAGAAATACGGCTCTCCTAAGCTCACGTATGAGATCGATGTCTCCAGCCTATACCCCGTCGGCGACCGCCTCTGGGTTGAGACGTCGACGGACGACAAGCTCAAGGGCCGCCTTATCGATGTTTTCGACGGCGACGGCCGGTTCATCGATAGTTTTTACCTCGGGCCCGGTCGAGCCCTGATGGCCGCCAAGGAGGGATTTATCTTCACCCAGGAGAAGAATCAGGACGAAACGATCTCGATCGTAAAGTATCGTGTCGGAGAAGAGGAACCGGGACAATGATGAATACGATCCGATGTCTGGGACCTTGCAAGGGATACAAGGCGGCTTCCGCACCGCTCATATTGATCGGATTATTCGTTGCGGCATCCACCGGCTTCGGGCAGATCGTCGAAAATCCGGCCAAGCCGAAGGCAGCCAACGCCGGGCGCGTCGTCGTGCCCGAAGAAGTGCTGGCCATCTCCGATGAAGGGACGAGCGACTTCTATTTCAAGTGGCCGCGCGACCTCGCGATCGGGCCGGACGGCTCGCTCCTGCTGACCGATGTGGACCAGGTCCTCCATTTCGACGCCGCCGGCCGGTTCCAGCGCAACCTGTTCAGAAAAGGCCAGGGGCCCGGGGAGATGCCGAACCCCGGAGAGGCCGTCACGGCCGGGGAGAATATCGTGGTCTATTCGCGATCCCCCAGCAAGCTCGTCTACTTCGACCGCTCCGGTCAGTATGAGAAGGAGATCGCCGTCCGGACGGAAGGCCGGGCCTGGCTGAGCCTGATCGGCCACCTGTCCGGACGGTTCTGTTTCGAGTCGGGGGAATTCCCGAGGACGGCGGGCGATCCCGATTTCGTGGACGATCCCCGGATGACCGTCGCCTTCAGCCCGTCCGACGGCACGATCCGGCCTTTGGCCACATTCGTGACCAGGGCCTGGGTCGTTACATCGTCGGGGGGCGGAGGCGGAGGGGCGTTCCCCATTACGAGGCTGATCCCTGTCCCCTATGGCCAGAACGCGATGGTCCTGACCCACACGGAAGGCTATCTCATCAAGATCTTCGATCCCGCGGCTGCCAAGGTCGTCCGGGAATTCCGCCGGGCTTATGAGCGGGTTAAAGGCGCCCCCCTGACCGAGGCGGAGAAGAAGGGCGGCATCATCATCGACGACAAGCACTACACCCGCCCGGAGCGGAAGTTCGAGAACGACGTCAAGAACATCCTGATCCGCAACGGCGAGATCTGGGCGGTCACCTCGACCAAGGACAAGGCCAAAGGCGTCCTCATCGACGTCTTCGACGGCGAAGGCGTTTACCAAGATTGCTTTTGGCTCAAGCTCCCGGAGCCCGCCCGCCGAAGCCTCCTGGAGCCGGGCCAATGCGCCTTCGACGGCGAGTCCCTCTGGGTCGTCGAGCGGGCCGGGGACGAGACGTATTCCGTAAAGAAATACCGGGTCGTGCTCTAGACAAGCGAAGCCGGGGGCCGGAGCCCAGGAGGTCGATATGAACGCGAACAGGGAGCGGCCGACATGAAGCTCGCCCGCCTGGCCGTCGACCGGCCTGTGACGGTTTACATGTTCTACCTCGCCGTCGTCCTCCTCGGTTTCGTCTCCCTCCGGGAGCTCTCGGTCGATCTCCTGCCCGATATCAGCTACCCGCGCCTCTCCGTCATCACCAACTACACCGGCGTCGCGCCGGAGGAGATCGAGACGCTCATCACCGCCCCTCTCGAGTCGGCCGTCAGCCGCATCCCGGGCCTGCGCCGCGTCGAGTCCGTCTCCAAAGAGGGCGTCTCGCTCCTGACGCTCGAGTTCGACTGGGGCACGGACATGGACTTCACCATGCTCCACACCCGGGAGCAGCTCGACAACGCCAAGGACCGCTTCCCCGAGGACGCCGAGAGCCCGGCCATCATCCCGCTCGACCCGCAGAGCCGGCCGATCATGACCCTGGCCCTCTCGGGCGACCGCTCGCTCCTCGAGCTCAAGGAGCTGGCCGAGGAGCTCATCAAGCCGCGCCTCGAACAGATCGAGGGCGTCGGCTCGGCCGAGATCACCGGCGGCGTCGAGCGCCAGATCCAGGTCGAGGCCGACCCGCAGAAGCTGGCCCTCTACGGGCTGACGATCGACGACGTCGCCCGCCGCGTCGACGCCTTCAACCGCAACCTCCAGGGCGGGACCATCCGCAAGGGGACGTTCAAGTACGCCCTGCGCGTCGTCGGCGAGTTCGCGTCGCTCGACGAGATCGGCGAGATCGGCCTGCTCGTCACCAAGGAGGGCGGCGTCGTCCGCCTCCGCGATGTGGCCACGGTCAGCGACGGGATCGAGGAGCGCCAAGGCATGACCCGCCTCGACGGCGCCGAAAGCATCGGCCTCCTCGTCCGCAAGGAGTCCGGGGCCAACACGGTCAAAGTGACGAAGCTCACGCGCGAGGTCATCGGCCAGATCCGGGCCGAGAACCCCGGCATCGCCCTCCGCGTCGTCAACGAGCAGGCGAAAACGATCGAGGATGCCATCGGCGCCGTCTCGAACGAGCTCATCCAGGGCGCGATCCTGGCCTTCCTGACGCTGCTCATCTTCCTCCAGGAGTGGAAGACGCCGCTCATCATCGGCACGGTCATCCCCATCTCCATCATCGGCACGTTCAGCCTGCTCTTCTTCGGCGACGTCACCCTCAACATCATGTCGCTCGGCGGCCTGGCCCTGGGGGTGGGCATGCTCGACGACTGCGCCGTCGTCGTCTCCGAGAACATCTTCCGCCACCGCACGCTGGGAAAAGGCTTGAAGGAAGCCGCCTACATCGGGACGAAGGAAGTCGGCCCGGCCGTCGTCTCCACGGCCCTGACGACGATCGTCGTCTTCCTTCCCGTCATTTACGTCCACGGCGTCGCCGGGCAGCTGTTCAAGGACACGGCCCTGACCGTCACGTTCGCCCTGTTGGCCTCTCTCCTCGTCTCGCTGACCCTCATCGCCACGCTTCAGTCGCGCGAGTTCGACTTCGGCCTGGGAAAGGAAGAGCGCTGGCATTGGCAGTGGGGCCTCGGGAAGATCTGGGATCCCAAGGCGGCCGCGGCAGCCGGGCCCTCGCCCGCCCCCGGCGGGCCGGCCGCCTCCGGGAAGTCCCGCCCCGGCCTGCTCTCCGCGCCCGTCCGGGCCGTCCGCTGGCTGTTCTATGCCGTTTTCAAGGGCATCGGTTTCATCTTGAACTTCCTGGTCAGCTTCGTCGTCCAGCTCTTCGCCTTAGTCGCCCACTACCTCTCCCTGCCCTTTCGCCCGATCCTCAAGGCGGTCTTCGCCGGATTCAACAAGGTCTACGTCCGCTTCATCGACAGGTACCAACGCTTCCTCCGCTGGAGCCTCGACCACAAGGGCCGGGTCATGGCTTGGACGCTCGTCTTCTTCGCCGTGACCTTCGCCCTGGGCGGCCTCGTGCGCCGGGAGCTCATGCCCCGGATGGAGACGACGACCTTCGAGCTCGATATGAAGATGCCGGTGGATTTCTCGTTCGAGCAGACGACCGAGATGGCCGTCATGCTCGAAGGGCGCCTCCGCGGCCTCACCCCGGTCAAGACCGTGCTCTCCCAGATCGGCATCGTCAGCGGCATGGAAAGCGCCGACCCGGACATCTCGGTCAACTCGGCCCGGCTGTTCGTCGAGGTCGGGAAGCCCCGGGACCTCGAGCCCGTCCTCGACGCCGCCCGCGAGCGCCTGGCCCAATTCCCGGACGTCGCCTACACGATCCTCCGCGAGCAGTCGACGGTCAGCCGGTTCCTGGCCCTGTCGACGGCCGAGATCGGGCTCCAGGTCAAGGGCCGGGAGCTCGACCGCCTCAAGGAGATCGCCGCCGACCTCGTGGCCCGCCTGGCTCAGATCCCCGGCGTCGCCGACATCGCGACCAACATCGGCGAAGGCAAGCCGGAGTTCCTGGTCACCGTCGACAAAGAAGCCCTCAAAAGGTACCCAGGCCTCTCGCCGTCGACGATCGGCAATTTCCTGGTCAGCGCCGTCCGCGGCCAGGTGGCCACCCAGTTCCGGGAGATGGAGAAGAAGTACGACATCCTGGTCCGCCTCGAGGACGCCTCGCGCGAGAACATCGAGGCCCTGCTCGGCGAGACCCTGCCCTTCGAGGGCCGGGCCGTCCCCCTCCGCGACCTCGTCTCTTACGAGGTCGTCCGCGGCCCCCGCGAGATCCGCCGCGAGAACCAGGAGCGTGAAGTCCTGGTGACGGCCAACCTCAAAGGCCGGAAGATCAGCCAGGTCACCCCGGCCATCGACATGGCCGTCGCCGGCCTGCGGCTGCCGGCCGATTACCGCGTCGTCTGGAGCGGCGAGCGCGAGGAGATGTCGCGGTCCTTCCGCTCGCTCGTCCTGGCCCTGCTCCTGGCCGCGCTCCTGACCTACATGATCATGGCCGCCCAGTTCGAATCGCTCGTCCACCCCTTCATCGTCATGTTCACGCTGCCCATGGGCGCGGCCGGCGCGATCCTCGCCCTCCTCGTCACGGGCGGCACGTTCAACGTCATCTCGATCATCGGCATGGTCGTCCTCGTCGGCATCGTCGTCGACAACGCCACGGTCAAGATCGACTACACGAACCAGCTCCGCCGCGGCGGCATGCCGCTCCGCGAGGCCGTCGAGGAAGGCAGCCACGTCCGCCTGAGGCCCATCCTGATGTCGACCGGCAGCACGCTTCTCGGCCTCGTCCCCATGGCCCTCGCCCTGGAGCGCGGTGGGGAGCTCATGCAGCCCCTGGCCATCGTCGTCATCGGGGGCCTGCTCTTTTCGACCTTCCTGACCCTCGTCCTGATCCCGGTCATCTACGAGTGGGCGGAGAGCCGGAAGAGATGAAGTTCTTCATCGACCGCCCCGTGGCCACGGCCATGGTCTTCCTGGCCCTGCTCGCGACCGGCGTCTATTCGTTCCTCAACACGCCGATCGAGCTGATGCCGAAAGAAGACTATCCCATGGTCGACATCGTCGCCGGCTGGTACGGCGTCCCGCCCGAAGTCGTCCAGACCCAGGTGACCGCCCCCCTCGAGGAAGCCTGCGCCACGGTCAAGGGCATCACCAAGATGACCTCGACCTCCCAGATCGGCCTTTCCCGGATCACCCTGGAGTTCGATCCCAAGACGGACATGGAGTTCGCCCAGCTCGCCCTGCGGGAGGAGCTGACCAAGGCGAGGGCCATCCTTCCGCCCCTGGTCCGGCCGGTGCTCCAGCCCTATGTCCCCGAGGATTTCCGCGAGCGCCCTTTCCTGCAATACACGGTCTCGGGGAGCTACGGCCTCCAGGAGCTCCAGGAGCTGGTCAAGGAAAAGCTCGAGATCGGACTGGGCTCGGTCCGCGGCGTCTCCGGGGTCGAGGTCGCCGGCGGCTCGGAGCCGGAGATCCGGGTCGTTCTCAACAAAGACAAGATAGAGGCCTTCGGCCTCCATCCCTATACGGTGAACATGGCCATCGGCGACCGCCTCGGGACGTACCCCACGGGCCGCGTCCGGCGGGGCAACCAGGAGTTCCTGTTCAAGTTCGCCGACCGCATCGATAGCATCGCCGAGCTCGAGGAGACGGTCGTCGCTCACTCAGGGGAGAACCCCATCCTTGTCCGGGATGTCGGCGAGGTCGAGGTGACCTACGCCGACATTCGTCAGATCCACCGCATCAACGGCCAGCCGACGGTCAGCCTGACGGTCCTCAAGGAGCGCGGCGGGAACACCCTCCGCGTCGCCCGGGACGTCAAGGCCAAGCTCGAGAGCCTCAAGCGCGAACTTCCGCCCGACCTCGCCTTCAAGAGCGTCGACGACGAGAGCGAGGAGATTCGCAAGAACCTCCACGATTTCTACCTTCTCGCCGGCCTGATCACGGTCATCGTGTTCGTAATGATCTTCATCGTCCTGAGGCGGTTCCGCCCGTCGCTTCTCATCCTGTCCTCGATCGCCTTCTCCGTCGTCATCACCTTCAACCTCATCTACGCCTTCAAGATCTCGCTCAACATGCTGACCCTCGGGGCCCTGGCCCTGGGGTTCGGCATGTTCGTGGACAATTCGATCGTCGTCTTCGAGAACATCCTCCGCCTCCGCGAAGGGGGGATGGAGCCGCGCCGGGCGGCCCTCCAGGGGCCCAAGGAAGTGTTCGTGGCCGTGCTGGCCTCGACCCTGACGACCATGGCCGTCTTTTTCAGCTTCCCCTTCTTCCAGGGCAAGCTCAAGATCTACTATCTGCCCTTGGCCATCGTCATCGGCTCGGCCCTGGCCGCCTCGCTCCTCGTCTCCTTCTCGCTCATCCCGGCCCTCAGTCCCAGGCTCATCGAGAAACGCAGGTCGGGGGGCGCCGAGGAGCGGCGAAGCCCCCGGTTCGAACGGGCCTTGGCGTTCCTTCTCCGCCACCCCGTCGAGGTCCTGCTCATCGTGGCGGCCCTTTTCTTCGGGGCCTACAAATGGTTCCGGGCCGAGGTCACCCTCGGCCGCTGGTACAACTGGTACTCGAAGGAATACCTCTATGTCCGGATCGGGATGCCGCCGGGGACGGACATCGCCCGGACCGACGAGACCATCCGCGCCTTCGAGGAGAAGGTGATGGCCCAGGAGTACGAGAAGGAGATGAACGTCCGCATCCTCCCCGAGAACGCCCAGGCCATCATCGGCTTCCCGCCGGAGATCGAGAGGTCCTACCGGCCCTATGCCCTCAAGGAGGAGCTCATCCAGCTGGCGACCCAATTCGCCGGCATCGACGTCAGCGTCCAGGGCTTCGATCCGCAATACTACGCCTCGAGCATGGGCGCGGGGACCTACTACAGCTCGCGGATCAAGTTCTACGGCTACAACCTCAAGAAATTGAAGGAGATCACGGCCGACCTCGAAAAGACCCTGCGGCGCAACCCGCGCATCAAGGAGGTCCGGACGGTCTCCAGCCGCTTCGGCTGGTGGCGGGGCGATACCGTCGAGGACGTCCTCAAGATCGACAAGTCCGCGCTCAAGCGCTACGACGTCGATCCCGCTTATCTCTATTTCGCCCTCCAGACGATGATCCAGGGAACGTTCGGCCAGCCGGCCCGGGTCCGGACCGGAGGGAAGGACATCATCGTCTCGGTCAAGTACCCCGACGCCGCGACGCTCGACATGCGGCAGCTCCGCGAGGCCCTGATCACGACCCGAAGCGGCGAGTATCTCCGGTTGGGAGAGATCGCCGCCTTCGGCGAAGAGCCCATCCCCGGCTCGATCGACCGGGAGAACCAGCAGTTCCAGCAGACGATCATGTGGGAGTTCCGGGGCCCGTCAAAGGCCGAGGAGCGCTACCGCAAGGCGATCTTCGAATCCCTCCATCTCGCGCCGGGCTTCTCGGCGACGCTCGAAGAGCAGTGGTATGTCACCGAAGAGGAGCAGAAGCAGATCAACTTCGCCATCGCCGCCGCCCTGGTCATCATCTTCATGATCCTGGCCGCGCTCTACGAGTCGTTCGTGACCCCCTTCTTCATCCTGCTAGCTGTGCCGCTATCGCTCATCGGTGTCTTCGTCGCCTTCGTCGTGGCCAAGGCCCCCTTCGACCCGACGGCCTACATCGGGGTCATTCTGCTCTCGGGCATCGTCGTCAACAACGCCATCCTGCTCGTCGACCACATCGGCCTGAGGCGGAGGCAAGGGCTGGGGCTTCTCGAGGCCGTCGTCCGCGGCACCAAGGACCGGATCCGGCCCATCGTCATGACCACGGCGACGACGGTCTTCGGCATGCTCCCGCTCCTCCTGATCGGGGCGGAGGCCAACAAGCGTCAGATCTGGTCTTCGCTCGCCCTCTGCACGGTCGGCGGATTGACGACCTCGACGCTGCTCATCCTGGTCGTCATCCCCGTCCTCTACTACCACGGGGACGGACTGCGGGCGTGGGGCGCGGAGAAGGTCCGCGAGGCCCGGGAGCTTTTCAAGCCTGAGCGGTCGTGAAGTAACCCGTTTTCCGATTTCGCGAAGTCCCTCTCTTCGGCTTTGCTCGGGAATCGCCTCTAGCTCCCCGGCCCCGGGAACCAGTTCAGTCGGTTCCCCCCGCTTCGCGGGTCCCCCCTCCGCCACGGGGATCTTCGAGGCGAATTCCCTCGCCGCCTTGCGAGGGGATCTGCGGCTATTTCTTCTTGTTTTTGCCTTGGCCCTGGCCTTGGCCTTTGCCCTGTCTCTGGGCCTCGGCTTCGATCTTCTTTCCCTGCCGCCTCGCCTTCGCCATCTCCTGCTCCTGCATCTTCTTCTTGGTCTTGGCCATGGACTTCATGTGCTTCGCGTGGCCCTTGGCGTCGGCCTTCATCTGCTTGAATTCGGGCGAGCCGGGCTTGATGCCCATCCTCTGGGCCATGACGCCCCAGCCCTGACCCTTGTTCTCCTTGTACTGGGCGGCGACGTCACCCACGCGCCGGTTGGTCCGGCGGGCGAGGGTCGTAGCCATGTACGTGTCGGCATCGTCGAGCCCGTGCTTCTCTTTGGCCTCGCGGATCTCCGGCTCGGGAATGCCGTGCCTCTCGCTGAGCCGGCGGAGGAATCCCCCGGGATCGCCCTTGGCCTCTTCGTTGATCCTCTTGAGCTGGGCGTCGAACTTTCTGTCCCCGGTCCCCGGCGTGGTCTGTTGGGCGAAGAGCGCGCCCTGGACTAGGAGAGCCAGAAAGACCAGGCCGGCCGCGGCCGTCAGGAATTTTTTCATATTTCACCTCACAAGATGCACGATCAATATCCACTTCTTTAGTCGGCCGGCCAAGCCGGTTGTTGAGCCATGGGATCGGACGGGGATCGTCGAGGCAACATCCCTCGCCGCCTCGAGAGGATTCCCGGAAATGGGAGAAGAACCTTTATGGCGGTTACCGGGGCCATGCCGCCGGACCGCCCGGCCGCGCTTCCGCCGGTCGCGGCGAGGGCATCGCTCCGGGCCGCAGATGGCAGCGCTTGCACTCCAGCGCCGTCAGGTCGGAGTGGAAGACGTTGCGGAAGAAGTCGTTGTCGAGGAGCATCTCCTCGGCGATCTGGGTCCGGGTCAGGTGGATGAAAGAGGCCAGGTCCTCCTCGACGACCGCCCCGGGCGCGGGGCGCATCCGGCCGACCTCGGCGCCCATCCAGTAGACGATCATCTCGGGGACCGCCGTGACGCCGTTCTCGGCGATCAGGCCCTGCGGCACGGAGAGGTCCTCAGCGACCGCGATGTACTCGACCGAGAGGGCGGGATTGGCGGCGGCTTCCGCGGCCAGCCCGAGGGACGCCGCGAGCTTGAGATCGACCGGGCGGGACGCGCAGAGGAACACGCGGACATGGACCGGATCGACCAGGGTGACGAAATAGGCTTGGGCCGAGGGAGATGGCGCGAAGGAAGCCATGGAGCCGTCGGCCGCCGCCGCGAGCTCGACGATCCTGTCTTTCGAGAGATAGCCGACCGGCGCCGGGTCCTGCCCGCCGCGTCCGACCGTGGCGGCCGCCGCGAGGGCCAGGGCGAGGACAAACGCCCCGCCGGCGACGGGCTTCTTCATCCGCCTCTTGTTCAACGGCCGCCGAGGCTCTTTTCGTAGGGCGGGCGGTGGACGCCGCGCTCCGTGATGATGGCCGTGATGTACGCGGCCGGCGTGACGTCGAAAGCCGGATTCCGGACATCGACGCAGGGCAGGGTGACGAGCCGCCCGCCGGCCTGGCGGACCTCGTCCGGGTTCCGCTCTTCGATGGGGATGCCGGCCCCGTCGGCGAGCGAGAGATCAATCGTGCTCACCGGCGCGGCGACGTAGAAGGGGATGCCGTTCTCCTTGGCCAGCACGGCCGCCGTATACGTCCCGATCTTGTTGGCCGTGTCGCCGTTGCGGGCGATCCGGTCGGCCCCCACGACAACGGCGTCGATCTCGCCCCGGCGCATGAACCAGCCGGCCATGCTGTCCGTGATGAGGACGACCGGGATGCCGTCCCGGTCGAGCTCCCAGACGGTCAAGCGGGCCCCTTGCAGGAACGGCCGGGTCTCGCCGGCGAAGACCCGGAGACGCTTGCCCTCTTCGACAGCGGCCCGGACGATGCCGAGGGCCGTGCCGTAGGCGGCCGTGGCCAACGACCCCGCGTTGCAGTGCGTCAGGACCGTCCAGCCGTCGCGCAAAAGAACCCGGCCGTGGCGCCCGATGGCCCGGTTCGTCTCCGCGTCCTCGATCTCGATGGCCTTGGCTTCGGCGAGCAGCGCGGCCCGGATCGCCCGCAGGCCCTGGGCGCGCGTCCGCTCATAGGCCGCTTTCATCCTCTCCAAGGCCCAGAAGAGGTTCCGGGCGGTCGGCCGCGTCCGTTCGAGCCGTTTGTAGACCTTCTCGAAATCGCGGTCGAGGGACCGTCCCGCCGCCGCGGTCATTGCCATCACGCCCAGGACCAGGCCGTAGGCCGCGGCGATGCCGATCGCGGGAGCGCCGCGGATGACCATCTTCTCGATCGCCTGGGCCACCTGGATGTAGGTGCGGCAGCAGACATAGGTCTCCTGGCCGGGCAGCTTGCGCTGGTCGATCATGACGACGGAACGGCCTCGCCAGGCGATGGTCGGCAACATCGGTCACTCCCTCTTCCAGGCCGGCGTCCGGTCGTCCGGCCAGCCCCACTTGGCCGCCCAGCGCGCCTGGGCCGCCGTCAAAGCGCCCCGATCGGGCGCGGGCAGCGTGTCTTTGAGCCGGACATAACAATACACGAGCTGGTTGTCGTTGTCTCGCCCGATCTTCTCCGACGGCAGGCCGAGCTCGCGGGCCATGACCGCCTCCTCGTAGGAGCGCCGGAGGTCGCCGAGATGGCCATCGACCTGGGCGTGGAGGTAATGATAGAGCCCGCAGGCGAAGTCGCGGTCGAGGAGCCGCTCGATGGCCTTGTTCAGGGCGGCGAGCGTTCTCTCCTTCTCGGAGGGGTCCAGCCCGGAAGCCCGGGCCAGGACGAGGTTCGTCCTTCTCTCGGCCGCGACCATGAGCGCGGGCTTGAAGCCGGACTTGTCGACGAGTTGGGCATAGATGCGAAGCGCCGGGACCTCGAGGGACAGGCTTTCGAAGGACGCCGCGAGCCCGGCCAAGGCCGAGTCCGACGCCCAGGCCTCCCCCTCATCGAAGCCGAGGCTAAAAGCCTGGAGGAAGGACGCTTCGGCCTCGCGCCAGAGCCCGAGGTTCGCCTCGGCCAGACCCTTGACGGTGAAGGATTGGGCCGACGGGTTCCGGCGGCAGGCCCGGCCGGCTTCGTCAAGAGCCTTCTTCCAATGGGCGACCGCCTGCCCGGCCTGAAAAGCGCGGGCCCTGGTCTGGCCCTCGGCATAGTGCTGCTTGGCCCGGCTGAGATGCGTCAGACAGGAGGCCGAGAGGGCGACGATGAGGACAAGGGCGGGGGCGCGGAGGAGTCTGGCGTTCATGCTTCGGGGGGGACCGTCGGGCCGAGGCCCGCCGGGCCTTTGATGAGGGCGACGATCATGTCCTGGACCTCTTCATCCTTGAGAAGGTGGAGGCCAAGCGACGCGGCCTCGACGCCGATCAATATGAGCGCCCTCCAAAACGCCGGGTCGGCCGCGGCCGGCGCGATGCCGTCGCGGGCCTTGGCGGTCCGGGCGGCGAACTCGACGACGATGGCCCGGTAGTCGGCCGCGGCGAGCTCGGCCTTGAAAAGCGCCTTGAGGAAGGCATCCTCGAGGCCGAAGACGGGGTAGAGAGCCGGGAAAGCGGCCCGAAGGACGCGGAGGTCGCCGCTTTCGATCTCGGCCGCATACTCCCGATGCAGTTCGTCGTGGCCGGCGAAGAAATCGAGGACGAACTCGTCGGGCTTCGTCCGGACGAATTCGGGATCGAGCCAGACCTGCCAGGCCAGGATCCTCTCGCGGTAGTCGAAGACGCGCCGGACCGCCCAGACGCAGGCGGCATAAAGGACGGGGAAAAGGAGCCAGGACTTGAGCGGCAGGAACTCCTCGAGGATCTCGACGCCCCTGGCCAGGGCCGTTTCGATGTCCTTCTTGCTCATCGCGGTTCATTATACGACACGCCCCCCGCCCCCGTTCAACCCGCATTGTGAGCTCAAAGACCCTTCCCCTGCCGAATCGATCGGCCGAACACCCTGGACCCCGGCGAGGGCGATGACGCAACGGCGTGGGGGCCCCCCACCCGCCCGGAGCCGCTGATGCCGAAGAGCCCTTTGGAGCGGCGAGGACGGATGGGGGTGACGCCGAGGGAGGAAGAGCCCGAGCCGGGAAGTCCTTATGAGCGAGGCCGGCCCCGAGGCCTACTTGACTTCGAGGATGGCCAGGAAGGCCTCCTGGGGGATGTCGACCTTGCCGACGCGACGCATCCGCTTCTTGCCGGCCTTCTGCTTCTCCAGGACCTTCATCTTGCGCGTGTAGTCGCCGCCGTAGAGCTTGGCCAGGACGTCTTTGCGGAAGGGCTTGACCGTTTCCCGGGCGACGATGCGCTTGCCGATCGCGGCCTGCAGGGCGACCTCGTATTGTTGGCGAGGGATGACCTTGCGCATGCGCTCGACGAGGCCGCGGCCGATGGTCACGGCTTTGTCCTCATGGACGATGAGCGACAGCGCGTCGACGGGCTCGCCGTTGATGAGAATGTCGAGCTTGACCAGCGGTCCCTCGCGGTAGCCCACGAACTCGTAATCGAGCGAGGCGTACCCCTGGGACAGCTGCTTGAGCTGGTTGTAGAAGTCGAAGACGACCTCGTTCAGCGGCAGCGTGTAGGCCAGGAGCACCCGCCCCGGCCCGATGTACTCCATCTTCTTCTGGACGCCCCGGCGCTCCTCGAGGAGCTTGAACAGGCCGCCGAGGTAGCGGTCGGGGGTCAGGATGACGGCTTCGATGACCGGCTCCTCGATCACCGCGACCTCGGTCGGCTCGGGCATCTCGGAGGGATTGTGGATCTCGACCGTCTCCCCTTTCCGGTTCGTCACCCGGTAGCCGACGCTCGGGGCCGTCGTGATCAGCGTCAGGCCATAATCGCGCTCGAGCCGTTCCTGGACGATCTCCCGGTGCAGCAGCCCCAGGAAGCCGGCCCGGAACCCCAGCCCCAGCGCCGGCGAGTTCTCCGGCTCGTACTGGAAGGAGGCGTCGTTCAGGCGCAGCTTCTCCATGGCGTCGCGAAGCTCCTCGATGTTGCTCTCGCCGGCCGGGAAAATGCCGCAGAAGACCATGGGCTTGGCTTCCTTGAATCCGGGGAACGGCTTCTCCGTGGGCCGGTTCCTGTGGGTGACCGTGTCGCCGACCCTGGCGTCGCTGAGCTTCTTGATCCCGGCGATGAGGTAGCCGACCTCACCCGTGTTCAGGAGGCCCGCCTTGACGGGCTTGGGCGTGAGGTAGCCGACCTCCTCGGCCTCGTACTCCGCGCCCGAGGCCATGAGGACGATCCGGTCGCCGGTCTTGAGCTGGCCGTCGACGATCCGGACGAGGACGATGACGCCCCGGTAGACGTCGAACCAGGAATCGAAGAGAAGGGCCTTGAGGGGCGCGTCCGGGTCGCCCTTCGGCGGCGGGATGCGCTCGACCACGGCCTCGAAGAGCTCCGGCAGCCCCTGGCCCGTCTTGGCGCTGACGAGCAGGGCCTCGGACCGGGGCAGCCCCAGGATGTGCTCCATCTGCTCGAGCGAATCCTCGATCTGGATCTGGGGCAGGTCGATCTTGTTGATGACCGGGACGAGGACGAGGTCGTTGTGGACGGCGAGATAGGTGTTGGCCAGGGTCTGGGCCTCGACCCCTTGGGATGCGTCGATGACAAGGAGGGCCCCGTCGCAGGCGGACAGGCTTCGCGAGACTTCGTAGGAGAAATCCACGTGGCCGGGGGTGTCGATGAGGTCGAAGACGTACTCCTCTCCCGAGCGGCTCTTGTAGGTCAGCCGGACCGTCTGGGCCTTGATGGTGATGCCGCGCTCTCGCTCGAGATCCATGGTGTCCAGGACCTGCTCCTTGAGCTCCCGGGCGGACAGGGCCCCGGTCAGCTCGATGAACCGGTCGGCCAGGGTCGACTTGCCGTGGTCGACATGGGCGATGATGGAGAAGTTCCTGATGTTCTTCATGGAATCGCTTATTATGGCAGATTCGCCCCCAAATGATAAGGGGACACGTACCCGAGGACGTGTCCCCGGTCGGATTGACTTTTTGGGGCTTCGGGGGTATCTTCTAGGGGAGAAAATACGGCTGATTTCCAAGGAGATACATATGCTTGGATCCATCGGACCGACCGAACTGATCCTGATCCTCCTCATCGTCATCATCATCTTCGGCGCCCGGAAGCTCCCGGACCTCGGCCGGTCCATCGGCGAGGGCATCAAGAACTTCAAGAAGTCGATCAACACCAAGGACGAGCACGACGGCCCCAAGAATCCCGAGCCTCCCAAGAGCTGACGAGCATCCTTGACGCCCGCCGGGCCCATCCGGCGGTTCGGCACCCAGAGAACTTCCCATGACATCCTCATACGACGCCGGGTTCGACATCGGCGGCACCCAGATCAAGTTCGGCCTCGTCGACCGCGACGGCCGCCTCGTCCGCAAAGGCAAAGTCCGCAGCCCCGAGGCCATGACCGGGATCCTGGCGGTCCTCGAGGAAACCTGGGCCGGCCTCAAGAAAGGGGCGCCGGGCCCTATCCGCTCCTGCGGTTTCGGCATCGCCGGGTTCTACAGCCTCAGAGAGCGGAAGATCCTCCAGTCTCCCAACTATCCGAGCCTGAACGGCTACCCCATCCTCCCGGCCCTGCGCAAGTTCATCGACGTCCCCGTCCGTCTCGGCAATGACGCCAACATGGCCGCCTTCGGGGAATTCCGCCACGGCGCCGGCCGCGGCGTTCGCAACCTCGTCCTCTTTACCGTCGGCACGGGCATCGGCGGGGGCATCATCCTCGACGGGACGCTGTGGGAGGGCGACGGCGGCTTCGCCGGCGAGCTCGGCCACATCACCGTCAATCCGGAGGGCGAGCTCTGCGGCTGCGGCGGGCGTGGCTGCCTCGAGACCGAGGCCTCGGCGCCGCGGCTCGTCCGCCACTACCAGGCCCTCTCCGAGCGCACGGATATCGCCGATTCCAGGGACGTCTATCTCCTGGCCAAGGCCGGCGACCCGGCCGCCCTCGAAAGCTTCCGGAAGATCGCCTACTGGCTCGGCATCGGCATCGGCATCGTCATCACCGCCCTCAATCCGGAAAAGGTCCTCATCGGCGGCGGGGTGGTATCGGCCGGAAAGCTTTTGCTCGGCCCGGTCGCCGAGGAGGCCCGCCGGCGGTCGCACCCCATCCCCTTTGCCGGCTGCCGCATCGAAAAAGCCGCCCTCGGGAACGACGCCGGGCTCGTTGGCGCGGCCGCCTGGGCCCGTCTCAAGGCAGGACGCCGGGGATGAAGGGCACCGGCGCGGCTCGTCCGGCTGTAACCATCCGGCCGGGAGCGGCGTTAATTGTTTTGACATCCCCGGGCGAAAAAAATATAAAATTGCGGTGGAGACAGAGCCCAAGGAGGCCTTATTGACCAGAAAATCCCTCGTTTCTCTGGCCATGGGCGCGGCCCTTTTGGCCCTGTTTCTGCCCGCCTTTCCGGCCGGCCCGACGGGCGCCATCAGAGGCCGGGTCACCGACGACAAAGGCGCGGCCCTCCTGGGGGCCTATCTTTACGTGACCTCACCGGCCGCGCCCGGGATCGCCAACTTCATGACCGCGAAATCGGGGCTGTTCAGCCTTGTCGGCCTGGTTCCGGGGATCTACAAGATCGTCGCCGAGGTACCCGGGTTCAAGACCATAACGGTCGAGGGCATCGTCGTCTCCGCCGGAGCGACCTATACGGTGGACTTCAAGATGATGCCCGCCGCGGACGAGGGGGAGTTTACGACCGCCTCGCCGGGACCGGCCCTCGACCGGGATTCGGCCCGCTATGCGATCGTGCTGGACCGGGATCTCATCGCCCGGCTGCCCCTCCGCCGCGATCTCACGGCCCTCATGGGGCTCGTCCCCGGCCTCGTCTTCGAGTCCGACCCTCAGGACGGCAGGATGTCCCTCAACGGGACACCGCTCACGTCCGCCGTGATCGTCCAGGACGGCATCATCGTGACGCACCCCACCGACGGCCGGATCATGGACCGGATCAACACCGACCTCGTCGACGAGGTGGTGGTCGAACCGGCGGGCCACACGGTGGAGACCGGGCCCGGCCAGGGCGCGTACATCCACGTCATCCATAAGCCGGGGTCGGCCGCGCCGAGCGGCTCTCTCTCCTACAGCGCCTCCGGACGGGGCCTGGTCGATTCGCTTTGGACGGCGGGCGAGCTGGCCGAAATGCCCGACGCGACCCCGACCACGCTCAAGCGCGAGCACGATCTGTCCTTCACCCTGGCCGGTCCGATGCTCGAGGACATGGCCTGGATGTTCGCCAGCTTTCGATACCACAGCCTCGGCAGCAGGGCGCCGTTCGCCTACTGGACCGATCCCGTCGGCGTCCGCCACTTTGTCTACGACTACGCCCAGCGGGACATCTCGGGGCTGTTCAAGCTGTCCATGAACTTCCTCGGCAATTTCAAGGGGGTTCTGGAGCTCGGCTCCACGCGCCTCCGCGAGCCCGTCTATGGGCAGGATATCGACAAGCTCACCCCCGAAGCTTCGACCCGCAACCTGGACGGGGAGGGCGCCTTCCTGGGCCGGTTCGGCGGGAGCTACGCCGCTGGCCAGGACACCCGGATCAACTTCGATGTCGGCTACGCGAAGTACAGGCAGCCCTTCCTCCTCAACAGCGCGGCCACGGACAAGCCCCAATACTTTGACGTCATCACGGGCTACACGTGGGGCAGCGGCTCGATGAACGACCGCGAGACCGCGAGCCGGATGAGGGCGGGCGCGGGCCTGACCCGCCTCGAGGACGGTCTTCTCGGCATGTTCCACGAGTTCGTCGCGGGGGGCGAGTACGAAACGACGTCCACGTCGTCCTCGGCCTGGAAGTCCGACAACCTCATCTACAATTATGCCAACGGCAGTCCCTACACGTACGGAACGTCCCTGTCCCCGTCCTCGGGCGAAGAGGTCGGCTGGGGGCTCGTCGGGTTCTATATCGCCCCGGCGGCCGAGGGAGGCATGTCGCTCAAGCGCGAGCTCAAGAGGATCGGCCTGTTCGTCCAGGACACGATGAAGATCGGGAACCGTCTCTCGCTCTCCGCGGGGCTTCGCTTCGACCGCTCCGAGGCGCGGTTCGACAGCTTATCCAAGAGCGCGAGCGGAAACGCCGTGAGCAGCACTCTCGGCAGCGCGCTCATCGATCCCGTCCTGGGCTTCAATCTCTACGGCTCGGTCAGCCTCACGGGCTGGGACAAGGCGATCGTCTGGAACACGCTCTCGCCCCGCGCCGGGCTGAGCGTCGACCTCCTGGGCAACGGCCGGACGGTCCTCAAGGCCTCGTGGGCGAGGATCCCGGAATATCTCGGGCTGGGGTATTCGCAGGACCTGGCCCAGGCCGACCCCCTGGCCTCCCACGATTTCTTCTGGTTCGACGAGGACGGCGACGGCGCCGCCGGCGCCGACGACACGTTCTCCCTCTTTCCGTATGATTTTCGCGTCTACAAGACCGAGTTCCGCCGCCAGGCCGTCGACCCCGACCTGTCCGCTCCCGTGATCGAGGAATGGACAGCCGGCCTGGAACAGGCGATCACCCGCGATTTCACCCTCGCCGCCCGGTACATCGACCGGCGCCATACCAACCTCACCGGGCACGTCGTCTTCGACCCCTCGACCGGGGCCCGCTGGTGGCGGGCCGAGGAGGCCCCGGAGGGCTGGTGGGTCCCCTTCTCGACCGTCGTGCCGGGAACGGACGGTTATGCCGACGCCGCCCTGGACCTCTATTTCCCCTCGACCACGGCCCCCGCCTATTTCGAGCGCATCGAGAACGTCCCCGAGCTCACCGCCAGGTACCGGAGCATGGAGTTCTCGTTCCGCAAGAGGATGTCCCATAACTGGCAGGCGTTCGGGTCCCTGACGTGGAACCGGGCCACCGGCACGACGACCGTGGCCTCGCGCTGGAGCGCCGGGAACTCCCCCGTCCTGCTGACGCCGAACGCGTTCGCGAACATCTCCGGATCCGACCGCCTCATCCTGGACCGTCCGCTCGTCGCCCGGCTCGCGGGGACTGTCCGGTTCGGCTGGGATATCTACCTGAGCGTCCTCTTCAAGGCCCAGAGCGGCTCCCCGTGGGCCCGGACGGTCACGGTGATCCCGCCGGCCGCGTGGGCCGCCGCGAACGGCGCCGTCAGGACGCCCGTCACGGTCTATCTGGAGAGCCCGGGCTCGCGGCGATTCGGCTCGTGGAAGACGCTGGATCTCCGGGTGGAGAAGGAGTTCAACCGCGCCGGGCGGAACCTCTTCGCCGTCTCGTTGGATGTCTATAACCTGCTCGGGGACACGTACCGGACGCTCGATCTCAACGACGGAGGCACCTGGTCACCCGACGGCGAGGGCGGCGACACGGGCACGCGCGTCCTCAGCGGCACCTACGGGACCTACACGCCGCTCTTCGGAACGCGCATCGTCCGGCTGAACTTCAGCCTAAAATTTTAGCTCGAACGTCACCGCTTTTTTCAGCTCCTCGCCTCCGGTCGCGCTCTTGACCGAGATATCCATCCGCAGCTTCTGGCCCTTGAGCGTGTCGAGGTCTTTGTCGATGACCAGGGGGAATTCCATACGGAAGAGCTTCTGCCGGTTCTCGGTGAGGTCCTTCTCCTCGAGCGACAGCGGGAAGGCGTCCTGGGCCTCCCACAGGGTCGTCCCCGACCGGTCCGAGATCACGATGCGAACCTGGAAGTCCGTCTCGAGCCGGCCGGCCTTGAAATCGAACCAGATCGATGCGTAGGGGATGTCGACGAAGACCCGGCCCTCGTACACGCCGCCCTCGATCCGGGTCTTCTGCATGGAGACCTCGTAGTCGAAGAGCCGGTTGTCCTGTTTGATCGTCTTCTGGAAGTAGCCCTGGGCGATGTTGAGCTCCTGGAGATGCTCCAGGTTGATGGCCCTCATGACGAAATATCCGGAGCAGTGGTCGTCGATGAAGACGACCGGGAAGGCGCCGTAATACCAGACCTCGCGGCAGTAGCCGGAGGCGTCCATGGGATAGGTCAACCGCTCGGACGGAGGGCCGAACAGGATGAAGATCCGGCCGCGATCGGTCTGCCAGCCCGGGCGCCCTTCGCCATGGAACATGGCTCCGGCCTTGGCCACCCGGTCTTCGTATTCGACCCGGAACTCGTTGCGCTCGGTGTCCGAGTCCGGATCACGCCGTTTCCAGAAACCTTCGATGAAGTCGTCCCGGCCGCTCTCCGGGAGCTCGAGGAAGATCTTGCGCTCCTCTTTAGTGATGATGTAGTCGACCTTGTTCAGGAAATCCGCGTGGGCCGGTTTGAGGCCCCGGATCGCGCTGACGCTCCGGCAGGCGGGAAGCACCGCCAAGCCGGCGATGAGGATGAGCGGGCCGAGCGCCGCAAGGACGGCCGCCGCGGGCTTTTTACAGTCGAAGTTCGTCATGGGGTGCTTCGTCCTTTCGTCATCTAAGGTAGTCCTCGGCACGCGAATTATCAAGCCGGGCGGTCAGGCGGAGGCGCGCAAGAGGGGTCCGAGCTCATCCGGTGAGAGGCCGCTTTTGAGGTAGGCGAAGGCGGTTTTATTGTGCAGCAGAGGATCGTCTTCGTCGCGGAGGGCCCCGGAGCGGACGAGGGTCGACCATTCCGCGGTGCCGGGGATGGGCGAGAAATAGGCCACCCGGGGCACGGCGCCCAGGCCGCGGACGAAGCCGGCGCTCTCGGCGACCCCGGCCATGGTCTGTCCGGGAAGGCCGGCGATGAGATAGACCCCGACTCCGCTCCTTGCGAAGCCCGCGGTCTCGAGCTCCCGCAGGGCGCTCTCGAGGTCCTCGGGGGACGCCTTCGGGCCGCGCCCCTTCATCAGGTCCGGATCGGTCGACTCCAGGCTGAGGTAGAGGGACCGGAAGCCGGCGGCGCGCATCAGCCGGGCCGTCGGTCCGTCGATCTCCCGGAGATGCAGGCCGTTCGGCGCGTGAAACGCCAGCCGCGGCCCGGCGGCCGCGAGGCCCTCGAGGAGGGGCCACGCGTGGCCTCGCTTGCCCGCGAGAAGAGCGTCGTCATAGAAAGCGAAGTGCCGCGTCCCGAAGCGGGCGTGGGCCTCCATGATCTCGGCCAGGACGGTTGCGGCCGGTCTCTGCGTGAAGCCGGCCGAGAGCAGCGAGCTCGCGCAGTAGGCGCAGCGCAGCGGGCATCCGCGCGACGTCAGGACCGGGAGCCAAGTCCGGTCGCGGAGAAGATCGAACGCGGGGGGCGACAGCGGGCCGGGAGCGGGGAGGCCGGACATATCCGGGGAGGCCTCGCCGAAGATCCCGGCAAGCGCCGCCAGGAGACCGGCTTCCGCGGGGCCGGGCAGGACAAGGTCCGCGCCCGAGAGGGCCCGGGCATGGCCGGGACAGAGCGTCGCATAGATCCCGCCGAGGATAACGGGCACGCGGCCGAAGCGCCGGCGGACGAGGTCGATCGCCGCCTGGACCCCCGGGTACCAGTAGGTCATGCCCGAGGTCACGAGGACGGCGTCCGGGGCCGGGACGCGGCGGAGCTCCTCCTCGAACAGCGCCACGGGGATGCCGTAGCGGGAGTACCGGCGCGGGACGCCCCGGACGGCGTCCGGCTTGGGCACTTCCTCTTTCGGGAACGGGCCGCGGCCGTCGGGCTTCCCCGCCCGGCGGCCAGCCAGGCCGGGGTGGAAGCGGTCCAGGCAATCGACGAACGACACGCGGTGCGGCGTGAAGCGCCGGACGAGCGAGGCCGCATACAGAAGGCCGAGGGGCCTCATCCAGAAATCATAGGCGGCGAAGTCGTAGATCCAGGGATTGATGAGGAGGACGTCCTTGGCGCGGCTCATGCACGATGCGGCTGGCGGGAAACGAGGATGGTGCGGAAGGGGGGACTCGAACCCCCAAGGCCTTGCGGCCATAAACTCCTGAGGCTTACGCGTCTGCCAATTCCGCCACTTCCGCACTCAGGGAGCCCCTATTATAGCGATTTTTCCGTGCCTTTCAAGAGAAGCGAGGCCAACTTGACAAACCGGTACCCCGCGCTTATTGTGGATGTGTTGATCGTTCCCCGCATCGGCCGTTTTCCTTTTCGTTATTGTCCCCGCCTAATTTTACCCAAGGAGGATGTATGAAATTTCAAGACCGTTCCCAGATCGAGGCGCTGGCCAAGTTCAAGAGCCAGGGCGATCTCGTGACCTCGTTCTACCTGGACGCGGACAAGGGCCGGATGAGCAAGAAGGAAATCCACCTGGTCCTCAAGAACCTCCTCAATGAAGCCAAAGACCGCGCCTGCGGCCTCTCGGCCGCCAAAGAAAAGATCGACGCCTTGTTGCGGGACCTGGATTTCGTCTCCGAATTCGGCAGCCAATCGCTGGGGTCCTCGAATGCACCCGGTTTGGCCTTCTTTTCCGCCAGCCGGAAGGACCTGCTGCAGGTCCTGGAGCTGCCCCACGGCCCCCGCAACCGCGTCGTCTTCGATACGAACTTCTACCTCCGCCCCCTCGCGTCCATCCTGGACAAGTATAGCCGCATCTGCGCCCTCCTCATCGACCGCCGTCAAGCCGTCTGGTACGACGTCTCGATGGGGGAGATCAAGTTCCTCGACAAGACCGAGAGCGACGTCCCGGGCCGGGTCAAGGAAGGCGGCTTCGAGGGGACCAAGCAGAAGAAGATCGAACGCCGCATCGACGCCCACCTCCAAGAGCACTACAAGAAGGCGGCCCAGAAGACGTTCGAGATCAGCAAGAAGGTCCCCTTCGACTGGCTCTTCATCGGCACCGAGGAGAACCACAGCGCGGAGTTCGAATCCCACCTCCACAGCTATCTCTGCGACAAGATCAAGGCCAAGCTGCACTCCCGCGCGAGCGATACCCCAGCCAAGGTCCTCGGCGAGGTCCTCGACCTCGAGACCCGGCTGAAGAAGGTCGAAGAGGGCGAAACCGTCCAGAAGCTCATCACCGAGCTCGAGCGCGGCGGCCTGGCGACCTCGGGGCTGCGTGACACGATTCATCGCCTGAACCAGTACGAGGTCCAGACGCTCGTCGTCACCCACAATTTCGCCCGGCCGGGCCGGATCTGTCCAACCCACGAGTTCCTCTATCTCGACGAGCTCCAGTGCCCGATCGACGACAAGAAGACCGACATCGTCAAGGACCTCATCGACGAAGCCATCGAGACGGTCCTCAAGCGCGGCGGGACGGTCAAGCAGATCGAGCCGCCGTCGAAACTCGATCGTTACGGCGGGATCGGCGCGTTCCTGAAATATAAGGCCTGAAAAAAAAAGGGCCGGCCCCCGCCGGGAACCGGCCCTGGCGTTTTTCGTTCCGGTCCGCTCCTAGATGGTCGCTGTCTTCTTTTCCTTGAATCGTATCTTATTGACCACGCTGTAGATGACGGGCACGACGAAGAGCGTCAGCACGGTCGTCGCGGACAGGCCGAAGACGATGGCGATGCCCATCGGGGAACGCATCTGCGAGCCCGAGCTCGTGGCGAAGGCCATGGGCAGGCCGCCCAGGATGGTCGTCAGGGCCGTCAGCAGGACGGCCCGCAGGCGCGTCGTCGCGCCGTCGAGGATGGCCTCCCGCTTGTCGACGCCGCGCTTGATGAGCTGGTTGATGTAGTCGATCATGACGATGCCGTTGTTGACGGCGATGCCCAGCAGCATGATCACCCCGACGAGCACGATCATGTTGAGCGTCTTGCCCGTGATGAGCAGGCCGACGATGACGCCGATGATCCCGAGCGGCACGGTGAACATGATGACCAAGGGGTGGGTGAAGTGTTCGAACTGGGAGGCCATGATCATGTAGACGAGCAGGACGGCCAGGGCGAAGGCAGCGGCCAGGACGAGGAAGGCGTCCTGCATGTCCTCGTAGGAACCGCCATACTCGAGGAAGTAGCCGGGCGGCAGGGTCTTCTCGGTGCCGGCCAGGCGGCCCTTGATCTCGCGGACGACGCTGCCGAGGTCGCGGCCGACGATGTTGGCCGTCACGGAGACCTCCCGGGCCTGGTTCTCGCGGTAGATCTTGATCGGCCCCTCGGTCGTCGTGACGTCTGCGACCTGCTCGAGGTAGACCGTCTGGCCGGCGGCCGTCCGGATGGGGATGCTGCGGACTTCGTCCAGGCTGTCGCGGTATTCCTTCTTGAACCGCAGCCGGACGTCGATCTCGTCGGAGCCCTCGCGGTAGCGGGTGGCCACCTTGCCCAGAGTCGCCGTCTGCACGGTGTTGGCGACCTGGTAAACGGACAGGCCCAGCCGGTAGGCCCGCTCGCGGTCGATCTTGATCTGGACCTCGGGCTTGCCCGCGGCCATGGTGTGGGTGATGTCGCGCAGGCCCTCGACGCCGGAGATCATCCCGACGATCTGGTCGGCCTGGCCCCGGAGCGTCGCCAGGTCCTGGCCGAAGAGCTTGATCTCGACCGGGGCCGCGGACGCGCCGCCCATCATCATCTGGCTCATGTCCACGGCCTCGAACCTGACGCCGCGGAGGTTGGGGAGTTGGGCGCGGATATTCTCCAGGATCTGCTTGTCGGACACCTTCCGCTTATCGGCTTTGACAAGCCCGACCCAGAGCAGGCCCTCGTGGGTGCCGGCGTTGGACATGGTGGAGGCGGCGTCGCCGGCGTCCTGCTCGACCGACGAACCGACCTGGGCGGAGATCGTCGTGATCTCCGGGATCTTCAACATGATGCTCTCGACCAGGCCGACGACCCGGTCGGTCTCCTCGAGGGCCGTGCCGACGGGCATGCGGACCTTGAGCATGATCATATCCATGTCCGAGGCCGGCATGAATTCGGTCCCCAGGAAGGGCACGATGGCCATGGAAGCGACGAACATGAGCAGGGTGCCTCCGAGGACCCAGCGCCGGTTGTGGAGGGCCCAATCGAGCCGCTTCCGGTACCAGGCCCGGGGCTTGGCGAACTGCCTCGATTCGGGGGCCTGGGCGATGGACTTGAGGCTCTTCTTCGTCCGGAAGAGAAGCGAGGTGGACAGGGGCACGATCGTCAGGGCGACGAAGAGCGAGGAGAGAAGGGAGAAGGAGATCGACAGGCCCAGGGCCTGGGTCATCTTGCCGGTGATGCCGGAGGCGAAGATCATGGGGAAGAAGACGGCGATCGTGGTCAGGGTCGAGGCCGTGATGGCCATGCCGACCTCGCCGGCGCCCTCGATGGACGCCTGCTCGGCCGACTCGCCTTCCTCGAGGTGGCGGAAGACGTTCTCGATGACGACGATGGCGTTGTCGACGAGCATGCCGATGCCCAAGGCCAGGCCGCCGAGCGTGAGGAGGTTCAGGGTGTAGCCCGCCGCGTACATGGCGATGAAAGTCGTGATGATCGAAAGCGGGATGGCCAGGCTGATGACGAAGGTCGGCCGCCAGTTGCGCAAAAACAGGAAGATCAGGACGATGGCCAGCAGGCCACCCAGCCAGGCGTTGCTGAACGTATTCGCGGTCACCTGCTCGATCATGTCGCCCTGGTCCATGGCCACGTGGAAGACGGGATTGCCGGGAATGGTCCCCTGGAGCCCGGCGACCGTCCGCTTGACCGCGGCGCTGGTCTGCTGGCTGTTGGCGCCTGAGCGCTTGCTGACCATGAGGTAGACGCCGTTCTGGTTCTGGATGCGCGCGGAATAGCGGGTCTCCTTGAGCGTGTCCCTGACCTCGGCCACGTCGGCGACGTAGACGGGTTCGCCCGCGGCGGACATACCGACGACGGTCCGGCGGATGTCGTCGAGGTTTTCGTACTCGCCCAAGGTCCGGACGATGAACTCGGAATAGCGCTCGACGAGGTTCCCGGCCGGCATGTTGAGGTTCTCGGCCCGCAGGGACATCATGACCTGGTCGAGGGTCAGGCCGCGGCTCTCGAGCGCGGCCCGGTCGATGTCGATGAGGATCTCGCGCTCGTCCATGGCGAACACCCGGGCCGAGGCGACGCCGTCCAGGCGCTCGAGGCGGGGCGCGATCTCGTCCTCGAGGATGGTCCTGAGCCGCATGGCCGGCAGGTCGCTCGTCACCCCCCAGAAGATGACCGGGAACGAGCTGAAGCTGAACTTCACGACCAGAGGGTCGGCGGCGTCCTCGGGCAGGAACTGCGTGTACATGGCGATCTGGTCGCGGATGTCCTGGGCGGCGAAGTCGAGGTTGGTCCCCCACTCGAACTCGACGCTGATGGCCGAGACGCCCTCGGAGGTCTGCGAGGTGACCTTTTTGACCCGGTTGACCGCGCTGACGACCTGCTCGAGGGGCCGGGTCAGGACGTTCTCGATGTCCTCGGACGAGGCGCCCGTGTAGGTCGTGATGACCGAGACGGTCGGGAACTCGAGATCCGGGAAGAAGTCGAGGCCGAGCCGGGTGTAGGCGATGGCGCCCAGGACGACCAGGATGGCCGCCATCATGGACGCGGTGACTTTTTTCTTGACCGAGAATTCGGGGAGCTTCACTTTTTCACCTCCTCGAGGACCTGGACGGGGGCGCCCTCCTCGAGGCCGTAGTTGCCCTCGGCGATGACCGTCTCGCCGTCGGCCAGGCCGGAAAGGATCTCGACCATGGTCGTGTTCTGGATGCCCAGGCTGACGTTCTTGCGGACGGCCTTGCCGCCCTCGACGACGAAGACGTAGGAATTATCGAGGACGGCCGCCTGGGGCACGACCAGGGCGTTCTCGTGGGACTCGACCTCGAAGACGAGGTTGCCGAACGTGCCGGGCCGGAGGGCCGCGTCGGGGTTCGGGACGTGGACCTCGACCTCGAACTTCTTGTTCTGGGGGTCGGCGGCCAGGTTGACGACGCGGACGACGCCGCGGAAGTCGCGGCCGGGGATCGCGCCGATCCGGAGGACGGCCTCCTGGCCCTTGCGGATGCGGCCGATGTCCTCGGAAGAGACGGCCACGGCCAGCTTGATCGTGGCATAGTCCATGAGGGTCAGGACGCCGCCGGCCCCGCCGCCGTACGCGCCGCCCATCATCGGGTTGATGACGTCGCCGACCTCGGCGTTCTTCGAGGCGATGATGCCGGCGAAGGGCGCCTTCATGAGCGACTGGTCCAGTGCGTGCTTGGCCAGGTTCAGGCCGGCCCGGGCCTGTTCGAGCTGGGCCGCGGCCGCGTCGAAAGCCAGCTGAACCTTCTCCGACTGCTGCGCGGAGACGGCGCTCTCCTTGAGCAGCCGGTCCATGCGCTCCTTGTTCTTGAGGGCGTCGGCGTGGGCGGCCTCGGCCACGGCCACGCCGGCCTCGGCCTGCCTGAGCTGGAGCCGGATGGACTCCGTCTCGAGCTCGGCCAGGAGCTGGCCCTTGCCGACGCGGTCGCCGGGCTCGACGTAGATGCGGGCGATCTTACCGCCGGTCTCGGGCGTGATGTTGATCTTGTCCAGGGCCTCGAGGGTCCCGGTATAGGTGATCTTCTCTGTGATCCGCTCGCGCGAGACCTTGAAGACCTTGACCGGAGCGGCCCCGAAGGTCCCGGCCTCGGCGCTGGTCTTCGCGGCCTGCTTCTTGCAGGCGGTGACGGTGAGGAGAGCGGCCGCGGCGAGCACGACAACGGTGAGCTTTCGGGCGATGTTCGGTGTGTTCATGGTTTCCTCCGTTAGTTCGAGCGGCTCTCCGACCGGCTCCGGCCGACGGCCTTTTCGAGCTGGGCCTGTGAGATGACGCAGTCATAGAGCGCCTGGGAATAGTTGGTCCGGGCCTGGCTCAGGGCGACCTGGGCCGTCGAGACGTCCAGGTTCGTGGCCAGCCCTTCGGCGTAATTCAGCTCCGCGATGCGGACCGCCTCGCGGGCCTGTTCGACGTTCTTCTCCTGAGAGAGCAGGGTCTCCCGGGCTTGACTGTTGTTGAGGACGGCCTGCCGGACCTCGAAGGCGATCGCCTCCGAGAGGCCCTGGCGGGTCAGGTCGAGCTCGCGGATCATGGCCTTGGATTGGCCGATCCGGGCCCGGGCCTCGAAGCCGTTGAAAATGGGCAGGGACAGCGACAGGTTGATCGTATAGTAGTTCTGCCAGGTCCCCTTGCGGAAGTTCAGGGCGTCCCCCCAGACATTGTAGGCGCCGCCGAGGGCCAGCGTCGGCAACATCGAACCGCGCGCGATCTTGAGCGATTGGCCCGCCATCAGACGCTGATAGTCGAGTTGGCGCAGCTCCGGCCGCTCGGCCAGCGCCTCCTCGACGATCGCCTCGGACACGGCGTCGAGGGCCGGGGCGGCGAGCTCGCCTTTGACCACGACGGGCGTGTTGAGGTCGATGCCGCAGACCGTCTTCAGGCCAAGAGCGGCCACTTCGACGCTGTTCCGGGCCCGGATGGCCTGGGGCTTGAGGTTGGCCACTTGGACCTCGGAGCGCAGGAGATCGAACTTCGAGGCCATGCCGACCTCGTGGAGGTTCCTGACGTTGGTCATGAACTTCTCGGCCAGCGCCAGGGCCTCGTCGGCGACCCCGGAAAACTCCTTGGCCAGGAGATATCCGTAGAAGGCCCGCTTAGCGTTGAAGACCGTTTCCTGCTCGGACAGCCGGACCGATTCCTGGCTGGCCTTGAGCCCGAGGTTGGCCTGTTTGTAGCCGGCCGTCAGCCGCCCGCCGGCGAACAGGGGCAGCCCGAAGGAGAAGGCCATCTGATAGTCTTTGGTGAAATCGATCGAGATCCGCTGCGGCGGCTCGCCGGGGACCATGGACGGGAATTCGAGGACGAAGAGCTTTTCTTCGAGGGTGTCCGAGCCCGAAGCGTTCAGGGTCGGCAGGAAGCCCGCAACGGCCTGGCGGACCTGAGACCGGGCTTGATAGACCTTTTCCTGGGTCGCCAGGTGGAACGGATTCTGCCGCAGGGCCAAGGCGATCGCATCGTCGATGGTCAGGACGATCGCCGGTTGGGTTTCCTGTGCGGAGAGGGCCGCCGGCCCGAGGGCGGCGAAGACGAGCGCGATCAGCAAAACGGCCGTCTTTCTCATGTCAGATCTCCTTGCCGGAACATTCGGGGTTCCGGATCCCTTCGATAATGAACCGGGTCAGACTTTCGGCCGCCGCCGAAGAGAGAGGGGCATCGCTCTGCCAGACTCGCAGGTGCATATAGCCCTGGAGGACGGCCTCGACGAAGAAGGCGGCCTGGCGGGCGTCCATGGTCCGGAATTCGCCGGAAGCGATCCCCGCCTCGAGGACGCGCGCGCCGACCTCGATGATCTCCTGCCGCTTGTGCTTGACCATGGCCAGCAGCTTCCGGTCGGCGGGGCTGGCCGCGCCCGCCTTGCCCGGCGGGGAGGCGAAGACGCGCATGAGCTTGAGCATGGCCTTGTCCATCAGCAGGACCCGGTTGAATGGGGCCATTTCCTCGCTGCTCCGCAGCACCGTCTGGACGAGACGGCCGAGCCTGTCGCCCGGAGTCCCGGGACCGTCCGCGATCGCGGCCAGCCGATCGCGCAGGCCATCGAAGGAGTGGCCCAGGATCTCGGAGAGCAGGGCGCCCTTGCCGGCCACATACTTGTAGACCGTCGCTTTGGACAGATGGGCCTCGCGGGCAACGTCGTCCATGGTCAGGGCGCTGTAACCCTTGCGGAGGATGACCTGCTCCGCGGCGTGGAGGATGTGCTCCCGGTAGCTTTCCCGGCGCCGGAGCTCGCGCTCGCGGCGGAAACCGCTTGAATTCATCGGCTTGGCCCTTATTTTGATCAGTTGGTAGACGATCCGGTTTATTTAAATAAACT
>Ga0209706_10000202_pt1 | contig 31878 bp, 30 predicted proteins | sample PPLLaktember2015_6_FD_187263 | JGI IMG/M metagenome (GOLD analysis project Ga0209706, IMG submission 187263) | Freshwater sediment microbial communities from Prairie Pothole Lake near Jamestown, North Dakota, USA - PPLs Lake P8 Core (1) Depth... | ecosystem: Environmental > Aquatic > Freshwater...
AGTTCGACCGCATGGACGGTCTGACGGGCACCCTGCAGGAAGCCTCGCTGAAGGCGCTGCTGGCCGACATCGACGCGCAGGCGACGAATATCGAGACGCTGGCAGAGGCCTGGCGCGGAGGCGACACGGCCACGCTCGAACGCCTGCTCTTCGAAGGCTTCAAGGACTCGCCCGAGATCACCGAGCGCCTGCTGCTCGAGCGGAACCGGAACTGGGTGGCGCCGGTGGAGAAGTGCCTGGCCGAGCAGTCTCGCTGTTTCGTGGTGGTGGGCGCCGCACACCTGGTCGGCCCCGACAGCCTCGTGCAGCTCTTGAGGGCACGGAAGCACACCGTCCAGCAGCAGTAAGACGGCCCGCCGCCGGTTGACCGGATACGGACACCCGGGTCCGTTGTCGAACGCGCCCCCGGCGAACTTCCGTGCCGATCTGCGCGTTTGCGCCAGAACCGACGCCCGTGACTGGCACGTAGATTGATGCCGTCCCTCGCCATGCTCGACGCCTTCTGGCTCGATCTCCGGCACGCGTGGAGGGCCCTCGGCCGCAAGCCCGTCTTCGCCGTGGGCGCGATCGCCACGCTCACGCTCGGCATCGGCGCCAACGTCACCATCTTCAGCATCGTGAACGCGATGGTGCTTCGACCGCTGCCCTTCGGAGAGACGGGCGACCGGCTGATCACCCTGCACGCGACCCATCGCCTGGTATCCGAGGAGCCCGGATGGGGTGACTCGGAGATCTCGTATCGGGACCTGCTCGACTTCCGCGAGGCCAGGGCGCTCGACCAGGTGGGGGCCCACCTCGCACGGAACCTCGTACTCTCGGGCGACCAGGCGAGCGCCGAGCGCGTGCTGGGCGGGTCGGTCACGCCGGGACTGTTTCCGCTGCTCGGCATCCAGCCGATGCTGGGCCGCCAGTTCCTCGATGAGGAGGCCACCGCCCCCGGCCTCGAGGATGCCGTCATTCTCACGCACGGCTTGTGGCAGCGCCGGTACGGCGCGGACCCCACCCTCGTTGGGCGCACGATTGTCGTGAACGATCGCGCGCGCACGGTTGTGGGCGTGCTGCCGCCGGGAGTGAAGTTCCCGGAACGGGACGAACTGTACCTGCCGCTCCGGTTGGACGAGGCGGCGCGCTCGTCACGCGTCGTCAACGCGGTGGCCAGGCTGGCGCCCGGCGTGGCCGTCCTGCAGGCGCAGGCCGAGCTCAGCGCGATTGCGGCACGCCTCGCGGCGGAGCACGCCGATACGAACCGCGATGTCGGCGTCCGCGTGGTGCCCATCCGCGCCACCTATGTCGGCGCCGAGGAGCGGTCGGGCGCCGCGCTGATGATGGGCGCGGTGGGCTTCGTCCTGCTGATCGTCTGCGCGAATCTGGCGAACCTGATGCTGGTGCGAGGCGCCGAGCGGCAGCGCGACGTCGCCGTGCGCGCCGCGATGGGCGCGGGACGCGCGCGCCTGATGTGGTCCACGCTTGCCGAGAGCGTGCTGCTGGCGCTGCCGGGCGCGACGTTCGGGCTGCTGGCCGCGCAGTGGGCGCTCGACTGGATCCGCGCCGCGATTCCGGAAGAGCTGCCGTACTGGCTGGTGCTCGAGATGGACGCTCGTGTCGCGCTCTTCGCCGCAAGCGTCAGCGTCTTCACGGCCATTGCCGTCGGCCTCATCCCCGCCCTGCGTGCCGCGCGACCGCGGCTGGCCGTCGACCTGAGGGACGGTGGGCGGTCCACCTCTCTCGGGCGCGGTGGACAGCGGCTGCAATCGGCGCTGGCGGTGGCGCAGGTGGCGCTGTGCTTCGCGCTCCTGGTGGGCGCCAACCTCATGGTGCGTGCCTTCCTCGAGCAGCGGACCGCCGACCTCGGCTTCGACGACGGTCCGCTGCTGACCGCGCGTTCCTACCTCGCCGGCGACGCCTATGACGACCCGGCCGCGCGCGCCGCATTCTTCCTGCGCGCCACGGCCACGCTGGCCGCGCTCCCCGGCGCCACGGCCGCTGCCGCCACCACCAGCGTGCCCGGTGACGACGGCGGGTCGTTGGCGATGGCCGTGGTGGACGGCCGCATGGCGCTGGAGGACGAGGTGGCGGTGCAGGCGATCGGCATCACCAGCGCATTCTTCGAGACGCTTGGCCTTTCGCCGATCGAGGGTCGTGTGTTCACGGATCCCGAGACCGCTGATCCGGCGTCGGATGTCGTCCTCGTGAACCAATCGCTGGCCCGTCGCCTCTGGGCCAATGAGCCCGCGGTGAATCGCCGGATCGCGCTGCGTGTCAGCCGGGGCGACCGCTGGTTCCGCATCGTGGGCGTCGTGCCGGACGTCCACTACGAAGAGGTGGGTGAGAGCACCGAGGCATCGCGGCTGAACATCTACCGTCCGTACGCGGCCGACGCATCACGCTCCATGTCGCTGATCGTGCGCACCAGCGTGGCCCCCGACACCCTGGCCGAGGCCGCCCGCTCCGCACTCGTGGCGCTCAACGCGGGTTTCCCCGTCTACCGGGTGATGCCGATGCGCGACCTGCGCCGGTTCACGACGTGGGAGCAGGCCTTCATGGGGCAGTTGATGACGGCGCTGGCCGTGGCGGCGCTGCTGCTGGCGTGCCTGGGCGTGTCTGCGCTGATGTCGTACACCGTGGGGCGGCGGTCGAAGGAGATCGGAGTGCGCCTCGCGCTTGGCGCGACGCCCCTGGACGTCGTGCGCATGCTGGCGAAGGAGAGCGGACAGGTCGCCATCGTCGGCGCAGGGGCCGGGCTGGTGCTGAGCGTCGTCGTCGCGCGGGCCCTCAGCCGCTCGTTCTACGGTGTGAACGAGAGCGTCATGACCTATGCGGGGATGGCCATCCCCCTCGCCGTGGCCATGGTGGCGGCCACCTGGTGGCCTGCACGGAGGGCGTCTCGCATCGATCCCACGATGGCGCTGAGGGAGGAGTAGCGTCGACCCGGGCGACGATCAGCGGCGGCGGACCTTCGCCACCTCGGCGCGGGCGTCGCAGCCCTCGAGGTGATCGTTGACGAGGCCCATCGCCTGCATGAAGGCATAGACGGTGGTGGGCCCGACGAACGTCCACCCCCGCGCCTTGAGATCCTTGGACAGCCGGGTGGACGCCGGTGTGCTGCTGGTGGCGCGGATGGCCTCGTACGAGCAGACCGCCGGGCGCTCCTTGGGCGGCGGCTCCCATCCCCAGAAGTACTTCGCGAGTGAGCCGCGTTCCTCGATGAGATCGAGCGCGCGCTTCGCGTTGTTGATCGTGGACTCGATCTTCCCGCGGTGCCGCACGATGCCCGTGTTCTTCAGCAGGCGACTGACGTCTCGCGCCGTGAAGCGGGCCACGCGCTCGGGATCGAAGCCGTCGAACGCCTCGCGGAACTGCTCGCGTTTGCGGAGGATGGTCAACCAACTGAGGCCTGACTGAAACCCCTCGAGGCAGATCTTCTCGAAGAGCCGATGGTCGTTCCGGACCGGCCGGCCCCACTCCTCGTCGTGGTAGCGGACGTAGAGCGGATCGGCGCCGGGCCACCAGCATCGCGTGCGGCCATCCGGCCCCGTCACCAGGCCGCTACCGTGGTGCCGCATCTCGTGACCGTCGGGTGTGGGGGACTGGGCCAAACCGAACACTCCGTTGAACACATGCTCGACCTCGTAATCCTCGTCGGGCATGGCCGCAGCTTGGGGAGGCTTCGCCATCGCGGCACAGATAGTAAACCACTTACGGGTGCGGCGTGCACGCTGCTGCGTGCAGAGTGCGCGTGCTGAGTGCCGGGTGCAAAGTACGTGTGCAAAGTACGTGTGCCAAGTAGGTGTGCGAAGTGCGCAAGCGACGGCACCTACCCCTTCGCTGGGGCTGGCGCCAGGACGGCGACCAGCAGGAGACGGCCCGGGCCAGGGTTCCGGACACCGTGAGGCACGCCCTCAGGGGCGATCAACAGGTCGCCGGCCGTCATCGGCAGCTCGCGGTCGTCCAGCAGGAACACCCCCGAGCCCTCGGCCACGAGATAGACCTTGTCCTGTCCTGGGTGCGCGTGCAGCGCGTGCTCCTGGCCGGCCTCGAAGGCGTTGAGGCCCGCCAGCAGCCGGGGCGACGCGAAGAGGGTGCTCTTCCCCATCTTCGTGGGCGCGTAGACGGCGTGGTCGGCAGGGCGGATGACGGTGGGATGCTTCATGGGTGGCGTCCTCGGCACCTACGCCAGCGGGCGGGTGGCCTGCATGTTCAAGCGCCAGTAGTCCAACGTGAACGGGGGATCCTGGACCGCCGCCCGCTCGGCGACCTCGTCGATGAACCGCGGACGCAGAGCCTCGGGCAGCCTCGACAGGTGCGGGTGATAGATCACCGTGGTGACGAACTCGCGGTAGTCGCCCTCGCTCGCCAGGGTCGTCGGCGCGGCCTCCAGGCCGGTGACGACGTCCACGAAGCCCGCCGCCGCGAGCCGGTCGCGCGTGGCCTCGGCCGTGGCGAACTGCCAGGCGCCTGGCCAGCCCTCGAAGTGCTCACGGAAGGGAGGCTCGTGCATCACCGCTTCGGCCAGCGCGTGCGCCTCGGCGAGATTGGGGCCGCCGCCGCACTGCGCGTGCAGGCGCCCGCCCGGGCGGAGCGCGGCGAAGATGCTGGTGAAGAGCGCGGGGTGGTCGCTCACCCAGTGGAAGGTGGCCGTGCTGAACACGAGATCGGCCCATTCGTGGAACGGCAGCGCGGGCAGCGCCACCTGCACGAACGTGACGCGTGCCCCGAACGCCGGGCGCAGGTTCGCGCGAGCCGTCTGCAACATGTTCCACGAGCGGTCGATCGCCACCAGCCGTCCTGCGGGCAGGCGCGCCAGCAATTCGCCCGTCAGGCGACCTGATCCACAACCCGCGTCGATGGCCCGCTCGTCGCCACGCAGGTCGAGCCGCGCCAGCACCCGCTGTCCCCAGCTCGTTTGCGGGCCGGAGACTTTGTGGTAGGAAGTGGCATTCCATTCCCGGTTCACGGGAATAGTGTACTCAGTGTCCTTCCCGCCTACCCGACTGTCGGTGGTCGCGCGCACGCGCAGCGACGACGAAGAGACGCGGCGGGTGGCCTTTGCCGCGCTGGTCGAAGCGTATTGGAAGCCGGTCTACAAGTACCTGCGCCTGCAGTGGCGCCTCGATCCGGACCAGGCGGCCGACGCCACGCAGGACTTCTTCGTGTCGGCCATCGAGAAAGACCTTGTGGCGCGCTACGACTCGTCTCGGGCGCGATTCCGGACCTACCTGCGGCTGTGCGTGGACGGCTTCCAGTCCAACCAGGTGAAGGCCGGTCGACGGCTGAAGCGCGGCGGCGGCGCGCCGCTGGTGTCGCTCGATTTCACGACCGCGGAAGGTGAGCTGCGGCAGCACGAGCCGGCCATTCCGGCCGACGTGGACGAGCTGTTCTATCGCGAATGGGTGCGGGCGCTCTTCGATCGGGCGGTGAGCGAGCTGCGGGAGCGCGCCGAGGCTCGCGGACGGGAGGTGATGTTCGAGGTGTTCGCGCGCTACGACCTGGCGGACCCGGGTGCCGAGCGCCCGAGCTATGCCGAGATCGCCGCCAGCCTCGGCCTGACGCCGCCGACGGTGACCAACCACCTGGCCGCCATGCGCCGCGAGTTCCGCGCGCTGGTGCTCGACCGGCTCCGCGAGGTGACTGGGAGCGACGAGGAATGGGAGGCCGAGGCGCGCCGGCTGCTCGGAGGTGGCTGGTGAGCTTCCTGACCGACGCGGCGATCGCGCGCCTGTGCGAGGCGGCGGCGTGGCCGGTGTTCGATGACGGGCTGACCATTACCGGTGTGGCGGGCCGTGGCGGGTCGGCGACCGTCTATGTGGCCAGGGACGAGGCGCTCGACCGCGACGTGGCAATCAAGGTCCTCGACGTTCCGGATCCGGCCGGTCGCGCCGCGGCGCGGCTCGCGCGCGAGGCCTTGATCCTGGCGCGGCTGGATCACCCCGGCATCGTCCCGGTGCACGGGCGGGGAGAGCTGCCAGACGGACGGGCGTTCTACGTGATGAAACTGGTGCGCGGGCGCCCACTCGATGTCGCCGCCAGCGCGCACGCGGCCCTGCCCGATCGGCTCGCCCTCTTTGCCCGCATCCTCGACACGGTGGCCTTCGCGCACGCGCACGGTGTCGTCCACCGCGATCTCAAACCGGCGAACATCCTCGTCGGCGGCTTCGGCGAGGTCTACGTGATGGACTGGGGCGCGGCGCAGGCCGACGCGGTGCCGGAGCACGAGCTGGTCGTGGCCGGTACGCCCGGCTTCATGGCCCCGGAGCAGGAGCGCTCCGCAGTCGTGGATCGGCGCGCCGACATCTTCGCCCTGGGCACCGTCCTCACCGGGCTTCTCGGAGACGACGCCCCACGCGCAGTGCGCGCGATTGCCGACACGGCGCGTGCGGCCGAACCCTCGGCCCGTTATCAGCAGGTGGCGGAGCTGGCGGACGACCTCAATCGGTTTCGTGACGGCCTGGCCCCATCGGCCTACCGCGAATCGGCAGCCGAGCGCCTGCTGCGGCTCTACCGCCGATACGAACTGCCGGTGCTGCTGGTGCTGGCCTACGTCCTGATGCGGGCGGGTTTGCTGCTCTGGACCGGCCGGTGACCGTACACAAACGGTAAAAGACGTTGAAGATCGAAGGTGAGGAGTGACCCGATGAAGAAGCCTGTGTTCGCGATGCTGCTCGGCGGCGTGCTCGGCGTGTTCGATGGATTGACGGCGCTCATTTCCGCGCCGCAGGAAGCCCCCAACATCGTCGGCATCGTCATCGGCTCGACGTTCAAAGGCGTCATCGCCGGCCTCATCATCGGTCTGGTGGCCCAGCGCACGCAGTCGCTGGCGATTGGCGTGGGCGTCGGTGTCGTGGTGGGGGCCGTGCTGGCCTGGCTGGTGACCATTGGCGGACCGTATCTCTGGGAAATCGTGTTGCCCGGTTCCGTTGTCGGCCTGATCGTGGGATTTGCCACCATGAAGTACCAGGGGGCCAAGGCACCCGCCGCTCGAACGTGAGCCCAGCGGTCAGTAGGCCCAGGGGCGCAGGCCGACGAGTCCCCACGCCGCGATGAAGCCCGAGAGGGTGAGGCCGGCGACTGTGACCAGAAGGGCGTAGACCCGCAGCCACCGGCCCGCATCGCGCCGCCAGGCGTCAACGAGCAGGACAAGCGCGACGAGGGAGGCCAGGGGCAGCGCCCAGGACCCGAGATAGGTGAGCCGGGTCCACAAGGTCATCTCGCCCCATTCCCGCCCGGGTGCCCACAGCACCATGCTGACGAGTGCCACCACCGCCGCGGGGATGCACGCCAGCGAGAGCTTGAGCAGCCAGAAGCCTGCGGGCCTGGCCCGGCGGACGCGCACCAGCCAGAGCGCCATGGCCAGGGGCACGGTGGCCGCGAGGGCCAGCGAGGCCGCCACGGGCAGGCGCACCGCCTCCACGCGCCAGCGCGGCGTGCGCACGCCGTAGTAGCCGTCCCCGAGCAAGAGCGCTCGGCCGTCATCGTCCGTTGTGCAGACGCGGCTGGGCGTGACGTCGGCCTCGCGGCGGAACAGCGTGTCGGACACGGGCACGAACACCTGACGGCCGCCGAGCGCGCCGCGTCCGATGAGCCGGTTGCCCTCGGCGCGCAGCGTCGTGCCGCCGCTGAGCCATTCGACGGCGGCGAAGATCTCGTTTCGCGCTCCCTGCGGGTGGTAATACCCCTCGTGTGCAGCCAGGACCTCCGGGGCGACCTGCAGCTCGGGCTTCGCGGGCGGTTCCACGTCGCGTTTCAGGTAGTCAATCGCGAGCGACGACAGGCGGTCGACCGCCTGTGGCGCGTAGGTCCCGTTGAGCAGCACCACCCAGCCCACGTCGCGCGCCGCGGAATAGCCATAGACGGACGAGAAGCCGTCGATGCCGCCGCCGTGCCCGAGCACCGGAAACCCGTCGAGCGATCGCGACGAGATGCCCGTGCCATATCCGTAGATGAGCCCGGCCTTCGCCGAGAGCGACGTCCGCGGGCGTTCCATGTTGCTCAGGTACTCGGGATCGATGACGAGCGTCTCGGTGGTCTCACCCCAGTTGAGCAGCATCTGCACGAAGGTGGCGAGCTCGGCGGGCGAGGTGTGGAGGTTACCGGCCGGGCGCAGATAGATCTGCGAGTAGGGCACTGGCGGACCGGTGGGCGCGTCATAGCCGTTGGCCATCAATGACAGGTCTGCGTCGCGCAGCACGAAGCTGCTGGTGTGCATGCCGAGCGGTTTGAAGATGCGCTCGCTGATGATCTCCTCGTATGCGCGCCCTGTGACCTGCTCGAGCACGTACGCCGCCACGGCGTACCCGGGATTCGAGTAGGACATGCGCGTGCCGGGGCGCCAGCGCACGCGTCGCGAAGCCGGGTTCTTGCCGAGGACGTCTTGCAGGGGCATGTCCGGCGGGTCGTGCAGGTTGTAGGTTTCGGTGAAGTGCATGTCGTCGAACCCGGCCGTGTGCTGCAGCAGTTGCAGCACGGTGACCGGGCTGGACGCGTTCCATGGGTTGTCGATGGCCACCTGCGGCGCCAGCTCCGACACCGGCGCTTCGATGTCCATGGCGCCGTCTTCGTACTGCTGCACGAGCGCCATGGCGACGAACGTCTTGCTGACGGAGCCGACGCGGAAATGGGTGTCGGCGGTGACGGGCGTCCGCCTGTCGCGGTCGGCCATGCCCACACCGCCCGCCCATTCCACGCCGCCCGCGCGCACGAGCGCGAGGCCCGCGCCCGGAATGCCGGTCTCTTGCAGGATCCTCTCGGCAGCCGCGCGGAACTCGTCCACCGATGCCGGCGGCGCGTCCGGTGCACGCTCGGGTGAGGATGGCGCGGCGCACGCGTGGATGGCAAGGGTTCCGACCAGCACGGTGACACGCCATGCAACGCGCGGGAGCGACATGCGGGAGAATATAGCCCGACGCGGAAGGAGCGGCGAGGCAGGCATGGCTCATTTTCAGATTCGGAAGAAGGTGCACTGGTCGGACACGGATGCCGCGGGCGTGGCATGGTTTCCGAACTTCCTCGGCTGGTTCGAGGACGCGGAGGAGGAGCTGTTCGCCTCGCTCGGGCAACCACGCCAGGCGTTGCTCGATCGTCATCGGTTCGGCATGCCGCGCGTGGAGGTGAACGCGAAGTTCCGCGCCCCGGCCCGTGCCGGGCAGCTGGTCCGCATCGGCATCGAGACCACGGTCGAGAACCCGCGGCGCCTGCGCCACCAGTTCGAGATCCGCGACGACAACTCGGACCAGCTCCTGGCCGAGGGCTACGTGCGCGTGGGCTCGGTGTCGATGGACACGTTCACGCCGCGGGATCTGCCGCACGACGTCATCCAGATCCTGTCGGGCCTTCCCGACCTCGCCGAGCGGCAGGCGCGTGGCGAGGTGGAGTTGCCGTGGACGTAGCCGAAGCGGCCGGGAGTCGGGAGTCCCTCGACGGCGCTCGGGACAGGTGGGGAGTCGGGAGTCGGACGGGGCATGCCCCCGCCGCGGGAAGGAAGTGCGACGGGAGAGGAACAGCGCCGGGAGCCAGGCGTCGATGGTGAAGGCACGGACTGCCAGGGTCCCGAAACGGCCGGCCAAAGAAGAAGGCCATCACGGCTGGGACGAGTACGCGCCCTTCTACGACTGGGAGAACGCGCGCACCTTCGGGAGGCGCGACGTGCCGTTCTGGCAGCGGCTCGTGGCGGCCCGAGGCGGGCGGGTGCTCGAGCTGGGCTCGGGCACTGGCCGCGTGACCGTGCCTCTCGCGAAGGCCGTTGACACGCGCGTGGTTGGCATCGACCGATCCGCGGCCATGCTGGCGCGGGGCCGCACTCGCCTGCGCCGCGCGCGGCTCCGCAATGTGTCGCTCGTCCGCGGCGACATCCGCCACCTTCCCTTCGCGCAGAACGCCTTCGACACGGTGATTGCGCCCTACGGCATCCTCCAGTCGCTGCTGCGCGAGCGCGACCTGGTCGAGACCCTGTCGGCCGTGGCCGGCGTGCTGCCGAGCGGCGGGGTGTTCGGGCTCGAGCTCGTGGCCGACCTTCCGGATTGGCGGGAATACCAGAAGCGGGTGAGCCTGATGGGCCGGCGGGGCCGATCCGGCCGGCCCATCACGCTGCTGGAGTCGGTGCGCCAGGACGCCCGCCGGGGGCTCACGTTCTTCGACCAGGAGTTCGTGGAGGGCCGAGGGCGGACGGCGACCCGGCAGCAGTTCACGCTGACCTTCCGCACCATCGCGGTGCCCAAGATGGCCCGTCGGCTCGAGGCCGCCGGCTTCGAGGTGACCGCCCTGCTGGGCGACTACCAGGGTGGCCCCTGGGACCCCCGCGCCGAGGTCTGGATATTGCTGGCGCGAAAGTCCTGATAAACTACGGAGTCCTTTCCCTTTAGACCCTGGAGCATTGCCATGTCCGGCCATTCCAAATGGCACACGATTAAGCACAAGAAGGGCGCCGCCGACGCCAAGCGCGGCAAGGTGTTCACGCGCATCATCAAGGAACTGACCGTGGCCGCCAGGAATGGCGGCGGCGATCCCGGCACCAACCCGCGCCTGCGCACCATCATCGCCGAGGCGAAGTCGGTGAACATGCCCGCCGACAACATCAAGAAGGCGATCCAGCGTGGCACGGGCGAGCTTCCAGGCGTCACCTACGAGGAAATCACCTACGAGGGTTACGGGCCGGGCGGGGCGGCGCTCATCATCGAGACGCTGACCGACAACAAGAACCGCACGGTCGGGGAGTTGCGCCACCTGCTCGAGAAGCACAACGGCAACCTTGGCTCGAGCAACTCGGTCGCCTGGATGTTCGAGAAGAAGGGCTACATCGTTGTCGAGAAGGCCGCGGCCGGCGAGGAGACCCTGCTGAACACCGCGCTCGAGGCCGGGGCGGACGACATGCGCGACGACGGCGACAACTGGGAAGTGCTCACCGCACCCTCGGCCTTCGAGGCCGTGCGCGACGCGGTGAAGGGCCTGGGCGTCGAGCCCGCCAGCGCCGAAGTGGCGATGCTTCCACAGAACTACGTCAAGCTGCAGGGCAAGGAAGCCTCGCAGATGGTGAAGCTGATGGAGGTGCTCGACGATCACGACGACGTCAAGCACGTGTGGTCCAACTTCGACATCGAGGAAAAGGAGATCGAGGCCTCGCTCGCGTGAAGGTCTTCGGCATCGACCCCGGCTCCGAGCGCACCGGGTTCGGGTGCGTGGACAGCGATGGCCGCCGGCACTGCCTGGTGCGGTGCGGGGCCATCCGGGTCGAGGCTGGTGCTCCCTTTCCCGACCGGCTGGGTGCCATCTACCGCGCCCTGGTCACCGAGCTGGAGCGGTGCCGGCCCGACTGCGTGGCCATCGAGAACCTCTTCTACTCCACCAACGTTCGCAGCGCCCTGAAGCTGGGCCACGCGCGTGGCGTGGCCATGCTGGCCGCCGTGGAGCACGGGGTGCCGGTCCTCGAGTACACGCCGGCCGAGATCAAGCGTGCCGTGGTCGGCTATGGCCGAGCCGAGAAATCACAGGTGCAACAGATGGTGAAGCTGTTGCTACGGCTCGATGCCGTCCCGAGCCCGCACGACGCGGCCGACGCGCTGGCCGTGGCCATCTGTCACCTGCACCAGTCGGGCCTGGCGGCGATGGCGGACGAGCAGGAGCGCCGCGCCGGCACGCGTGCCCGGGTGTCGCAGCCTAAGAGCTGGCGCCAGTACCGGCCGCCGACGCGATGATTGCCCACCTGCGCGGGCGCGTCCTGGAGAAGCAGCCGAACCGACTCGTCGTCGATGTGGGCGGCGTGGGCTATGACCTGGCGGTGCCGCTCTCCACCTACTACACCGCGGGCGAGCCTGGTGCCGAGATCGCGCTTCGCGTGCACACGCACGTGCGGGAGGATCAGCTGGCGCTCTACGGCTTCGCCACGGCGCTGGAGCTCGTCGTGTTCGAGCGCCTCATCGGGGTCAGCGGCATCGGCCCGAAGCTGGCGCTCGCGGTGCTCTCGGGCATCGAACCGCGCGAGCTGGTGGGCGCCATCGAGCGGGGCGACGTCGTGCGCCTGACTCGCATTCCAGGGGTGGGGAAGAAGACCGCCGAGCGGATATCCGTAGAACTGCGCGACCGACTTCCCAGGGAGATCCAGGGAGTCGGGGGCGAGGCCGCGCCGCCGTCCGCGGGGGACGCTCGACGCGACGATCTGGCCTCCGCGCTGGCCAATCTCGGCTACGATCGTCGTGCCGTGGACAAGGCGCTCGACGCAGTGCTGAAAGACCACGCCGACGCCTCGTTCGAGCAGCACCTGCGAGCCGCCCTGAAGACGTTGTCCCGAGCCTGAGGATCTTCAAGTGAAACCACGAAGGCACGAGGACGCACGAAGAACACGAAAAGTCTTTGAGATCGGTTCGTCGTGCCCTTCGTGTGCCTTCGTGCCTTCGTGGTTTCTTTCAGATGACTGACCCCCGACTCGTCTCGGCGGCGCGCGTGGACGACGACGCGCAGTACGAGGCCGGGCTCCGGCCTCGCCGGCTCGACGACTACATCGGGCAGGACCGGGTCCGCGAGAACCTCCACGTGTCGATTGCCGCGGCGTCCCAGCGGGGCGAAGCCCTGGATCACGTGCTGCTGTACGGCCCGCCAGGGCTGGGCAAGACCACGCTGGCCTACGTGATTGCCAACGAACTGGGCGCGCCCATCCGCACCACGGCCGGTCCCGTCATCGAGAAGCCGGGCGATCTGGCCGGCATCCTGTCGAACCTGCAGCCACGCGAAGTGCTCTTCATCGACGAGATCCACCGCATGGCCCCAGCCATCGAGGAGATCCTGTATCCGGCGATGGAGGACTTCGAGCTCGACATCGTCATCGGCCAGGGGCCCGGCGCGCGGTCGGTGAAGGTGCCGGTGGAGCAGTTCACGCTCGTGGGCGCCACGACGCGGGCCGGGCTCCTCACCTCGCCGCTCCGCGCGCGGTTCGGCATTGTCCACCGCCTCGATTTCTACACGGCCTCCGACATCGAGGAGATCGTCCGCCGGTCGGCGCGCATTCTCGGCGTGCCGATGGACGACGAGGCGGCCCGGGAGGTGGCGGGGCGGTCGCGCGGCACGCCGCGCGTGGCGAACCGGCTGCTGCGCCGCGTCCGCGACTTCGCGCAGGTACGGGCCGATGGGCACATCACCGTGGAAGTGGCGCGGGCGGCTCTCAAGCTGCTCGAGGTGGACGCCCACGGGCTGGACGAAGTGGATCGCCGGCTGATGCTGACGATCATCGACAAGTTCGGCGGCGGGCCCGTCGGGCTAGGCACGCTGGCGGCGGCGACCAGCGAAGAGCCGGACGCCATCGAAGACATGCACGAGCCGTTTCTCATCCAGCTGGGATTCATCGAACGCACCCCGCGCGGCCGCGTGGCCACGGCGCGGGCCTACGAGTACTTTGGGCGCACCCTGCCCGGAAGGGGACTGTTTTGACCGAGATGCTGCGAGCGAAACTGGCGGGAGCCGCGCCGATCCGGCGGGCCGCCATCAAGAGCCTGGCCACCTACGTGCCGCCGCGCGTGCTGACCAACGCCGATCTCGAGAAGATGGTCGAGACGTCGGATGAATGGATCATGCAGCGGACCGGCATCCGCGAGCGGCATATCGTGGACCCGGGCGTGGCGACGAGCGACCTGGCGAAGGAGGCGGCGCTCGAGGCCATCCGGCGCGCGGGCCTCACTCCGGCCGACATCGACCTCATCATCGTCGGGACGGTGACGCCAGACATGCTGTTTCCCAGCACGGCGTGTCTGGTGCAGGACAAGATCGGCGCCACGCGGGCGTGGGGCTTCGACCTTTCTGCCGCGTGCTCGGCGTTTACGTACGCGCTGACGGTGGGCAGCCAGATGGTGGCGGCGGGCGCGGCGGAACACGTGCTGGTGATCGGGGCCGACGTGATGTCGAGCATCATCGACTACACCGACCGCGCGACCTGCGTGCTGTTCGGCGATGGTGCGGGCGCGGTGGTCCTGGGCGTATCGGATGACCCATCGATCGGCATCCTGGACTTCGAGCACAAGGTGGACGGCAGTGGCGGCCCGGCCCTGTGCATGCCGGCGGGCGGCAGCAAGCGCCCCGCCACGCGCGAGACGGTCGACGAGCGCCTGCACTACGTCAAGCAGGAAGGGCAGGCGGTGTTCAAGTTCGCCGTGCGCAACACCGGGGAGATTTGCGAGCGGCTGCTGCAGCGCAACCAGGTGAACGCCAACGACCTGGACCTGTTCGTCTCGCACCAGGCGAACCGCCGCATCATCATGTCGGCGGCCGAGCGCATCGGGATGCCCGAAGCGAAGGTGATCATCAACATCGACCGCTTCGGCAATACCACCGCGGCCACCATTCCGCTGGCGTTGAACGACGCGGTGAATGCCGGCCGGCTCAAGCGGGGTGACCTCATCCTGCTCACCTCGGTGGGCGCGGGCTTCACCGTCGGGTCCGTCCTGGTTCGCTGGGCCTACTGATCGTCCTGAACCTGCTCTCGACCTGCTCGTCGCCGGCTGCACGCTGACGATCTTGAAAGGCACGGCCACCCTCGGCTGTACCACTTCAGGTCATGCAAGGGCGTGCAGCCACGAATTTGTTCCTCTAAACATCTGACACGCAAGCGCTTAAGTCACTGTTCCAATTCGGAGCACGCCCCCCTGCGCGACTCGAAATGGCGATGAGGTCACAAATCTATTGTAATCAACATTTTACAGGCGAGTCTCGTCCACGGATTGACACGCCGTGTGCCAGATAAGGTCAGGCCTGCCAATTTTGGGCACGCCCGCCGTGCGTGCTGGTGATCGCATAATCTCGCAGATCTGCACGGATTCGCGCCTGCTTGGAGCCTCCGGCAGGCTTGGCCAGCGCCTTGCTCAATGTCAAGCCGGTAACAAATATGTTCAGTCGTCCCTCCTCCACGATTACGTTGTTGGCCGGGTTGGCGTTGGTGCCGACCCTGGCGTTTGCTCAATCCGCCGCCCGCCTCGACCAGTCCCTGACCGAAGCGCGGCGGGAAGGTCGTTCGTCGCGGGTGATTGTGAAGGCCAAGGCGGGATATCGCGCCTGGCTGAAGCAACAGCTCGCCGCACAAGGGAAAGAGGTCGGAGCCGAGCACGAGTCCATCGATGCGTTGTCGGTGGAGCTCTCGGCGGCCGAGCTCGACGCCGTGTGCGGCGGTCCCGCGGCGGACGGGTGCTCCGTCGATGCGGTGGTCTCCCCCAGCGCGTCGTTCGCCCGGCACGGCACGGCCGACCCGATCGCCAGCAACCCGGCCCTCGCGGCCATGGGGCTGTCCACCGGGCGCCGCGCCGGGGCCGGTGTCACGGTGGCACTCATCGACTCGGGCATTCACCCCTCGGCCGCGTTTGCTGGCCGCATTGCCGCCTTCTTCGACTTCACCCAGGCGGCGGGCGTCACGCGGTCGCTGCCTTACGACGACTACGGTCACGGAACCCACATCGCGGGCCTCATCGGCGGCCGGCAGCGGTCCGATGACCGGGCGATGCAGGGCGTGGCCCCCGGGGTCCAGTTCGTCGGGATGAAGGTGCTCGACGCGTCGGGCCGCGGCCGCACCAGCGACGTGATCCGCGCGCTCGAGTTCGCGGTGGCCAACCGCCGCCGTCTCGGGATCGACATCATCAACCTGTCGCTGGGTCATCCGATCTTCGAGGCGGCCGCCACCGACCCGCTGGTGCAGGCGGTGGAGAGCGCGGTGCAGGCGGGCATCATCGTCGTGGCCTCGGCGGGCAACTACGGCGTGGGCGCGAACGGGCAGGTCGGTTATGCGGGCATCACGTCGCCGGGCAACGCGCCGTCGGCCATCACGGTAGGCGCGTTCAACCACAATGGCACGGCGGGCCGCGGGGACGATCAGGTCTCGCCCTACAGCTCGCGCGGTCCCACGTGGTACGACGGTCTGGCCAAGCCCGACGTCGTCGCGCCCGGTCACATGCTGCCTTCGGAGCTTGCCCCGGGCAGTGCGCTCGAGCTCTCGCATCCGGCCCTGGTCGTGCCTGGCCCGTCCGGCAAGGCATTCCTGCAGCTCTCGGGCACCAGCATGGCGGCGGGCTTGACCAGCGGCCTCGTGGCGCTGCTCAAGAACGAAGTGCCCGCGATGACACCCAACTTCGCGAAGGCGCTGCTGCAGTTCACCGCCGTGCCGCTCGCCGACGAGAACGGCTTCCCGTATCACGTGCTGGTGCAAGGCACGGGCGGCGCCAACGGCGAAGGCGCGCTGCGCCTGGCCTCGGACATCAACCGCCGCGTGACCGACGTCGAGGAGTCGTGGCTCTCGATGGCGCACTGCGACGACAGCCTTCGCACCGAGGGCCTGGCCAATCCGTGCCAGACGGTCCTGGACGGCCAGTCACATGCGTGGGCCGGCCACATCGTGTGGGGCGACAACATCGTGTGGGGCGACTCGGTCTTCTACAACCTGCCGGTGTGGGGCCTCAACATCGTGTGGGGCGACAACATCGTGTGGGGCGACAACATCGTCTGGGGCGACAACATCGTCTGGGGTGACGCGGTGGCCGGCGACAACATCGTGTGGGGCGACAACATCGTGTGGGGCGACAACATCGTGTGGGGCGAGAACATCGTGTGGGGCGACAACATCGTCTGGGGTGATCACCTCGTCCAGCCGCGTGACTTCTCCGATCCGCGTTTCGCGGGATTCAACATCGTGTGGGGCGACCTGGCGGCCGCCAACATCGTGTGGGGCGAAGACAACATCGTCTGGGGTGAAGACAACATCGTCTGGGGTCAGAACATCGTGTGGGGCGAACGCGCGGCCACTCGGGTGAATGAGGGGCAGCGCTAATGGACAAGATGGCATATCAACCAAATCTTCAGCGCGCGGTCGCGACGGTGGAGCACGCGCATACCGCAATCCTTCCGACCGCGACGCCGGACTGGCGGCAGCAGCTGCCGACGATGGTGGGCACGCGCGTCACCCTGCGCGAGCTCAAGCTGTCGGACGCGCCGGCGCTGCTGGCGACCATGACGGCGGAGGAGGTGGCGCGCTTCATCTCGACGCCGCCGGACACCGTCGAGGGCTTCGAGCGCTTCATCCAGTGGGCCCAGCGTGAGCGCGGCCATGGACGCTATGCGTGCTTCGCGGTGGTGCCGCACGGGATGACCCACCCGATCGGCCTCTTCCAGCTTCGCCAGATCGACTCCGGTTTCACGACGGCCGAGTGGGGATTCGCCATCGCGTCGGCGTTCTGGGGCGGCGGCTACTTCGTCGATGCCGGGCGGATGATCGTGGACTTCGCCATCGACACGGTGGGGGTCACGCGGCTCGAGGCGCGGTCGGCGGTGGCCAACGGGCGCGGGAACGGCGCGCTGCGCAAGATGGGCGCCGTCCAGGAGGGAGTGCTGCGCCGGGCGTTCCGCAAGGATGGCCGGTATCTCGACCAGGCGCTGTGGTCGATCCTCGCCGCCGACTGGCGGCAGGCGAAGTCGGTGTGGCGCCCGGAGATCGTGCACTAGGGCCGGCGTCATCGCCCGCAACCGTGAAGCGCGCACCGTGTCACGTTCAAGCCCGAAGAGGCCGCTAGTGGAGAAGACGCCGTTTCAGCAAGGATCGAAGCGTCACGAGTCGAGGGCGACGGTCGGGGTCGCCACGGCAGATGTGTCACCCGATTGGCGGAAGGGGCTGCCCGCCTTCAAGCTGGCCACGTGCACGCTGCGCGAGGTGCACCGGGAGGATGCTGCGTCGCTGATGGCCCATCTCAGCACCGAGGATGTCTCGCGATTCATCCTGCCGCCGCCGCACTCGGTTGAAGGCTTCGAAGGCTACATCGCGAAGGCACATCGTGACAGGGAAGTGGGGCAATACGCCTGCTTCGCGGTGGTGCCGGACGGCGTGGACTCCGCCGTAGGAGTGTTCCAGCTCCGCCAGCTCGAGGCCGGCTTCGCCACCGCCGAGTGGGGCTTTGCGATGGGATCGGCGTTCTGGGGAGCGGGCCTCTTCATTCAATGCGCGAAGCAGGTGCTCGAGTTCGCCTTCGACACGGTCGGCGTGCAGCGGCTCGAAGCGCGGGCCGCGGTGATGAACGGGCGCGGCAACGGCGCCCTCAGGAAGATCGGCGCGGTCCAGGAAGGGGTGTTGCGCCGCTCGTTCAAGCGTCACGGCCAGTTCTTCGATCAGGTGCTCTGGTCGGTGCTGGCGGAGGACTGGCGCCTGCAGCGAAGCGCGCGACGCGGCCGCGTCCATTAAATCAGTCGTCCAGGTTCACACGGGTTGGCCCGGGCATTCCAGGGATGTCCGGGCCTTTTTTTGTTGGTTTTGCTCGCCCCGGAAAGCACGACGACCGGCCACGTAGGGCACGGAGGAAGACTCGCGGGTACACTCTGATCCCGTGCTGGTGTCCGAGTTCGATTTCGAGTTGCCTCCCGAGCTGATTGCCCAGAGTCCGCCGAACGAGCGGGGGGCGTCGCGGCTGCTCAGGCTGGGACGGCACGACGGCGTCGTCACTCATCACCAGTTCTCGGAGCTTCCCGACCTGCTGGCCCCGGGCGACCTGCTGGTCGTGAACGACACGCGCGTGTTTCCGGCGCGCCTGATCGGCCGGCGGCTGCCGGGCGGTGGCGCCGCGGAGTGCTTCCTGGTGAAGCGTGGCGACGAGCCCGACACCTGGGTGGCGCTCGTCCATCCCGGGCAGCGCCTGAAGTCCGGGTCGCGGATGGTGTTCGAGCGCGACGGGCACACGCTCGAAGCCGAGGTGCTCAGCCGGCACTTTCACGGCCGCCGCCTGGTCCGGCTGCGTGCGGCAGAGGGCCTCCCTGTGTGGGATGCGATTCACGCGGTGGGTCACATGCCGCTGCCGCCGTACGTGAAGCGCGAGGACACATCGACCGATCGCGAGCGCTACCAGACGGTGTACGCCCGCGCGGAGGGGGCCATCGCCGCGCCGACGGCCGGCCTCCACTTCACCGATGCCGTCTTCAATGCCCTGGAGAGGCGCGGCATCGAGCACGTGGCCGTGACCCTTCACGTCGGATACGGCACCTTTCAGCCCGTGCGCGTCGAGAACATCGAGGAGCACCAGGTGGAGGCGGAGCACTTCGAGGTGTCGCCGCCGGCCGCGGCAGCGCTGTCGCGCGCGCGGGCCGGGCGCCGGCGCATCGTGGCAGTGGGCACGACGACCACCCGCACCCTCGAGTCGCTCGCGCTGTCTGACGACGGCCGCGTGGCGCCGCAGCAGGGCGAGACGACGCTCTTCATCCGCCCCGGCCACGCGTTCCGCCTCGTGTCGGGACTGATCACGAACTTCCACCTGCCCCGGTCGTCGCTGCTGATGCTGGTATCGGCTTTTGCCGGCCGCGAGCATGTGCTGGCCGCCTATCGCGAGGCCGTGGCCGCGCGCTACCGCTTCTACAGCTATGGCGACGCGATGCTGATCCTCTAGGCCCGGCCTCGCGTGTAGGCTATAGGCGCGCATGAAGCTCCCGTACGAAGAGTTCGACCTCTCGCACGTCCGCACCTACCCTTTGCGGTCCCGGGCCAGCAAGGTCACCCTGTCGCAGTTCGCGCGGCCGCACCAGAAGGGCGAGGGCGTGGGGGCCTTCGTCGACGGCCTCCCTCGACTGCTCGCGGGCGACGACCTCCGTGCGGTCATCTCGTCGGTGCTGGCGGCGCGGCGCGGCGGCCGGGCGATCGTCTGGGGCCTGGGCGCGCACGTGGTGAAGACCGGCCTCTCGTCCGTCCTGGTGGACCTCATGGCGCGCGGCTTCGTCTCGGCGATCGCCACCAACGGGGCGGGCCTGATTCACGACTTCGAGATCGCGCTGGCCGGCTCGACCTCGGAAGACGTGGACAGCGCGCTCGGGCCGGGCACGTTCGGTATGGCCGAGGAGACGGGCGCCGAGCTCAATCGGGCCATCAGCGAGGGCGTGAGCCGGGGCCTGGGGCTGGGGCAGGCCGTGGCCCAGTACCTGGCCACGAAGCAGCCCCCGCATGCGGACCGGAGCCTCTTCGCGTCGTCGGCGCGCCTCGAGATTCCCATCACGGTTCACGTGGCGATCGGCACCGACATCATCCACATGCACCCGGGCGCATCGGGCGCCGCCATCGGTGAGGGCAGCCTGCGCGACTTCCGGTACTTTGCGTCTTCGGTAGCCCGCCTCGAGGGCGGCGTCTATCTGAACTGCGGATCCGCGGTCGTGCTGCCGGAGGTGTTCCTCAAGGCCGTCGCGCTGGCGCGGAACGCCGGACGCTCGCTCGACGGGCTGACGACGGTGAATCTCGACTTTCTCAGGCACTACCGGCCGCAGACGAACGTCGTGACACGGCCGACGGCCGGCGTGGGGCACGGCTACTCGCTCACCGGTCACCACGAGATCCTCATCCCGCTTCTCGCTGCTGCGCTCGTGGAAGGCGCGGATGGGTAGGCTGCTCGGCGCGCTCGTAGGCGCCGGCTTCTTCGTGTGGATCGCCGGCACGCGCGCACTCGACCCGGGAGAGATCGGCTGGTTGATGCGCTACGACTGGCCGATCCACTTCTTCGGCTGGCACTTCTTTCGCGGCGAAGCGTGGCACTGGCCTCCGGGGCTCATCCATTCCTACTACGCACCCATGGGCACCTCGATCGGGTTCACCGACTCGATTCCGCTCGTCGCGTTCGCGCTCAAACCGTTCCACGCGTGGCTGCCGGCCACGTTCCAGTACATCGGCCCGTGGCTGCTCGCGTGCTTCGCGCTCCAAGGGGCGTTTGGCGCGTGGCTGATGTCGCGGTGGACGCCGCGCGTGTGGGTGCAGGTGAGTGGCGCCGCGCTCCTCGTGCTGATGCCGACGCTGCTGATTCGCATCGGCCACCCCGCACTCTGTGCGCACTGGCTGCTGCTGTGGGTGCTCGTCATCGCCGCGCGCGGCGAGGCCGGACGGTTCCGCGCGGGCGAGTGGGCCGCGCTGGGCCTCGTGGGCGGCCTGCTGCATCCCTACCTGGCGATGATGGCGCTGGCGATGCTGTCGGCCGTGGTCCTGACGCCCGCGTCGCGCGCATTCGCCGGGCGCGTATCGCTGCTGGTCCTTGCGGGCGCGGCCACGCTGCTCGGCTGGTGGGCCGCGGGGCTCTTCAGCGTGTCGGGCGCCGAGTCAATGGCGACCGAGGGGCTCGGGCACTACTCAATGAACCTGCTGGCCCCCGTAACCCATACAGGATGGTCGCAGTTCCTTCCGGACCTGCCCCGGGCGACGGCGGGGCAGGACTTTGAAGGCTTCCAATACCTCGGCCTCGGCACCTTGATGCTCGTGCTCACCGCCGCTGCACTCGTGGCGAGACGCGTGGGTCCCGTCGCCGCCTTCGCGCCGACGCGTTCGGCCTGGCAGGGCTTCGGCGCCGCCCTCTTCGCCGTGGCGGTCCTGATGGGCGCCTTTGCCTTGAGCCCCAAGGTCACCGCGGGCGGCGGCGTTCTTCTCGACTATTCGGGGCCGTGGACCGAGCGGTTTGCGGTGTTTCGTTCCACCGGCCGGTTCTTCTGGCCACTCGGGTACCTGGTCGTGGCGTGGGCGCTGGCGGCGGTGTCGACCCGGTTGCCGTCGCGCGTGGCGCTCACCATGCTCCTCACGTTCGTGACCCTGCAGGCGCTCGACCTGCACGGCGCCCACGAAGAGCGTCGTCGCAGCGCGCGATCCCCCGCGTTCTATGCCTGGGACAACCCGATGGTGTCCCCGGTGTGGAGTCGTGCGCTGCCGGAGTACGACCACCTGGTGCTATACCCGCCGCCGCAGTGCGGGGCCTCGCCAATGGCCTACGAGCCAGCGGCGTACCAGGCCGGCCTCCATGGCCTGACCCTGAATGCCGGAGGGGTGGCCAGGCCTGACGATGCGGCCCGGTTGCGGTACTGTCACGAGCTGGGCGATCAGCTGAAGGCCGGGCGGATCGACGGGCGCTCGTTCTATATCGTGCTGCCCTCCGAGGTGGAAGCCCTGCGGCAGACCGCCACGCCGCCGGTCGTCTGTGGCATGGTGGACACGCTGTCGGTGTGCGTGTCGGCGGAGTCGTACGAGCGCTGGCGCGACCTGGCCATCCTGCAGTGACATGAGCGAGCCCCTGCCGCTTCTCTCCATCGTCGTCCCTGCGTATCAGGAAGCCCAGGGCATTGCCGCCGGGGTGCGCGCCATCAGGGCCGCCGCGCAGGCCACCGGCCTGCCGTTCGAGATCGTCATCGTGGACGATGGCTCGACGGACGGGACGTGGGAGGCAGTGACCACGCTCGAGGGCGAGGTGCCCGAGCTCGTGTGCCTGCGGCTGTCGCGCAACTTCGGCAAGGAAGGCGCCATCGCGGCGGGCCTCGACGTAGTCGGTGGCGAGGCCTGTGTCGTGATGGATGCCGACCTGCAGCATCCGCCGGCCCTCTTGCCCGAGATGGTGCGGCAGTGGCGCGAAGGCGGTTGGGACGTGGTCGAAGCCGTGAAGGCGCACCGGGGGCGCGAGTCGGTGCTGCACCAGGTGACCGCCCGCACCTTCTACCGCGTTGCGGCCTGGCTCACCGGATATGACCTGCAGGATGCGTCGGACTTCAAGCTGCTCGACCGGCGCGTGCTGACCGAGTGGCGGCGGCTGGGTGAGCGCGCCACGTTCTTCCGGGGGCTCGTGGCCTGGCTCGGCTTCAAGCGCACGCAGGTGACCTTCGAGGTGCCCGAGCGCCGGAACGGCCGCTCGCGCTGGTCGCTCTCGGCACTCGGCGGCCTCGCCGTGCACGCGGTCACGTCGTTCAGCGCGCTGCCGCTGCAGGTGGTCACGGTGTTCGGCCTCGTGATGCTGCTCGTGGCCATCGTCGTGGGCGCGCAGGCCATGCGCCTGTGGTTCGAAGGGCGCGCGCTGCCAGGGTTCACCACCGTCATCCTGTTGCAGCTCATCATCGGTGGCTTCCTGATGATCAGCCTCGGGATCATCGGCACCTACATCGCGCGCATCTACGAGGAAGTGAAGGGGCGGCCGCGCTACGTGGTGCAGGAAACGCGCGGGCGAGAGCGACCGTGAGCGCGGCGGGCCCGGCACCGAGACGCCGCGAGCGCGATGCGGTGGAGATTGCGGGCGACTACCAGGCGCGCGCGCTCGAGTCGCGATTTGCCGCGCAGCGCTTCTGGCACGCGGCGAAGATCCGGCTGCTCGACCGCGTGGCGCCGGCTCTCCCGGGGGCACGCGTCGCCGATGCGGGGTGCGGATCAGGCGTCATTGCCGACCACCTTGCGCGGACGGCTGGCCAGGTGGTGGGGTTCGACTCGAATCCGGCGGCGGTTGCACACGGGTCCGCCGCGTACCTGCGGCCGAACCTTCGCTTCGTGCTGGGGCCCTTCGAGCGGATGGTGGACGAGGGCCCGTTCGACCAGATCGTCTGTCTCGAAGTGCTGGAGCATCTCTTCCTCGAGCAGGCCGAGTCCACGCTGACGCTCTTCGCGCGCGCGGCGTCGCCGGGCGCCACCTTGTTCGTGACCACGCCCAATGCGCGGAGCGCGTGGCCGGGCATCGAGTGGCTGCTGGACCGCTCGGGCCTCGTGCCCACGCTGGACGAAGCCCAGCACCTGACGTTGTTCTCGCGCGGGATGCTAGCGGGGTGCTGCGAACGCGCCGGATGGGCGGTCGAAGAGCTGGGGGCCTTCAACGGTGCGGCCCCGTTCGTGGCGCCGCTGGCCGAGTCGCTGGCTCGGGGCGTCGAGCGCCTCGAGTTCGCGGGCCGTCGCTGGCTGCCGCTGAACCTCCTGTACTGCCGCGCCCGGCTGCGATCGTGAGTCGCCCGGGAGTGGAAGCCTCCAGCTGAACCCGTGTACAATCAATGGTTCGTGCCGGAGTAGCTCAGCCGGTTAGAGCGAGCGTCTCATAAGCGCTAGGTCGGCGGTTCGAGTCCGCCCTCCGGCACCATTCGACTCGGTTTGGGCTCGCCCATGGCACGCTCAAACCTCGCTCCTGGCCGGGCATTCGACTCGCACGCCAGGCCATTCGACTCGCACGGCAGAGCCACGGCGCTCATGGCGGGCCACTCGTCTTGGCCGGCCCCGCCGCCCTCCCGTCCCGTATCCTGAGCACGATGTCCCTTGTCGACCGCGTGCAGGCGTTTGCCAGCCGGCACGGCCTGTGGACCCCGGAAACCCGGGTCGTGGCTGCCGTGTCGGGCGGCTCCGACTCGGTGGCCCTCCTGTTCATCCTCGAGTCCCTGGCCCGCGGCGGCCTGCTGCGGCTGGCTGGCGTCGCGCACCTGCACCACCACATCCGGGGCGACGAGTCCGACGCCGATGCCGCCCTTGTGCAGACCCTGGCGTCGCGCCTCGGGCTGCCGTTCGATCTCGCCCACGCGGATGTGCCGGCGCGTGCCCGCGCCAGCGGCCATTCGGTGGAGGTCGCCGGCCGGCACGCCCGCCTCGAGTTCTTCCGGGACGCCCTCGGGCGCCTGCAGGCTGATGTCATGGCCGTCGCCCACACGCGTGGCGACCAGGCGGAAACCGTGCTGCTTCGACTGGTGCGCGGGGCCGGACCCAGGGGGCTCGGCGGCATGTCACCCCGGGCCGACCACCGCGTGCGCCCCCTGCTCGACGTGGGCCGCGACGAGCTCCGCGCCTGGCTCCGCGACCGCGGTGAGGCCTGGCGCGAGGACCAGAGCAACGACGATGTGAGCGTGGCGCGCAACCGCATTCGCCATGAGGTGCTGCCGCGCCTGGTGTCGCTCAATGCCCGCGTCGAGCAGGCGCTGGCCCGGGCGGCTCGCATCCACGCGGCCGACGCTCGGCTGCTCGACCAGCTGGCCGCCATCGAGGCCAATCGACTGGGGGTGCGGGCCGGGCGCGAAGTGAGGCTCGACCTCGACGGACTGGCGCGCCTGCCGGAGGCCCTCGGGCGCCGCGTGGTGCTGAAGGCCCTTGAAACACTCGACCCCTCGCGGGCGTATGGATTTGAAGAGACCGACGCCGTGCTCGACCCGGCTGCGGGGGCCGCCGCGAGGGACCTCGGCCCAATCCGGGTGGAACGAATTGGCGGGTTTGCTGTCTTAACCAGTAAGGGCGTTCGGGCTCCCCACCAGCCTTCCGGACCATCGGACGAGGCGGCGATCACCCTCGAAGTTCCTGGCACGGCCCAACACCCCCTGGGCCACTGGATGGTCGAGGCGGCCGGCCCGATGCCTCGCGAGCAGGCCGGCACTCCCTCGGCGAGTCGTGCGGTCCTGGATGCCGGAGCCGTCGGCCGCCGGCTGCTGGTTCGCGGCTGGCGCCCGGGCGACCGGGTGGCGCCCATCGGGCTGGCCGGCCGCAAGAAGTTGCAGGACGTGTTCGTGGATCGGAAGGTCCCGCGCGGCGAACGCGGGCTGGTGCCGATCGTGGTGGACGAGCGGGGGCAGATCGCCTGGGTCGCGGGCCACGTCGTCGACCAGGCCTTTCGCGTGACCCCCCATTCGGCGACCGTGGTAGTCTTGACCCTGAGGCGGTAGATTCGCCCGGAGGCAGCGTTGAACTCGACATTGAAGAGCCTCGTGTTCTGGATGGTCCTCGTCGTCGTCGGGGTCCTCGTGTGGAATTTCTCTTCGAATTTCCAGCGCAAGGAGACCCCGGTCAGCTTCAGCGAGTTCATCTCGTGGGTGGACGCCGGCCAGGTGGACGCCGTCACGATCACCGGCAGTGAAATCACGGGCACGACGAAGGGCAAGGAGTTCTTCCGAACCTTCGCGCCCCTTCAGTACGAAGGCCTGGCCAACCGCCTCATCGAGAAGCGTGTCATCGTCAACGCCAAGGAGCCCACGGCTTCACCATGGGCGGCGCTGCTGCTTTCGTGGGCGCCCATCCTCCTGGTCATCGGCTTCTGGATCTTCTTCATGCGACAGGTCCAGAGCGGCGGCAACAAGGCGCTGTCGTTCGGCAAGAGCAAGGCGAAGCTGTCCTCGTCCGCCCAGAAGAAAGTGACGTTCCGGGACGTGGCCGGGGCAGACGAGGCCAAGGAAGAGCTCCAGGAGATCATCGAGTTCCTGAAGGAACCGCAGAAGTTCCAGAAGCTGGGCGGGCGCATCCCGAAAGGCGTGCTCCTCATGGGCCCGCCGGGGACGGGCAAGACGTTGCTGGCGCGCGCCGTGGCCGGCGAGGCCAACGTGCCGTTCTTCTCGATCAGCGGCTCGGACTTCGTCGAGATGTTCGTCGGCGTGGGCGCCTCTCGCGTGCGCGACCTCTTCGAACAAGGCAAGAAGAACGCGCCCTGCATCGTCTTCATCGATGAAATCGACGCGGTGGGCCGTCACCGCGGGGCCGGGCTCGGCGGGGGGCACGACGAGCGCGAGCAGACGCTCAACCAGCTCCTGGTCGAGATGGACGGCTTCGAGTCGAACGAGGGCGTCATCCTCATGGCGGCCACCAACCGCCCCGACGTGCTCGATCCGGCCCTGCTTCGGCCTGGCCGCTTCGATCGCCGTGTCATCGTGAACCGGCCCGACGTGAAGGGCCGCGAGGGCATCCTCGCGGTGCACACCCGCAAGATCCCGATGGCCGACGACGTCGACATCCGGGTGCTGGCGCGGGGCACGGCCGGCTTCACCGGCGCGGACCTGGCGAACCTCGTGAACGAGGCGGCGCTGCAGGCCGCGCGCGCGAACAAGAAGCTGGTGGCGATGTACGACTTCGAATTCGCCAAGGACAAGGTGCTGATGGGCGCCGAGCGGCGTTCGATGATCGTCACCGACGAAGAGAAGAAGATCACGGCCATCCACGAGGCGGGCCACGCGCTGCTGAGCGTGCTGCTGCCGCACGCCGACCCGATTCACAAGGTCACCATCATCCCGCGCGGCATGGCGCTCGGGCTGACCCAGCAGCTGCCGATCGACGAGAAGCACAACTACTCGCGCGACTACCTGATGGACCAGATCGCCATCCTGCTCGGCGGCCGCATCGCCGAGGAGCTGACGACCGGCGACGTGACGACCGGCGCGGGCAACGATCTCGAGCGCGCCACCGACCTGACGCGCCGCATGGTGTGCGAGTGGGGCATGAGCGAGGCCATGGGTCCGCTCACCTTCGGCAAGAAGGAAGAGCAGATCTTCCTCGGCCGCGAGATTGCCCAGCACCAGGATTACAGCGAGGACACGGCGCTCAAGATTGACGCCGAGGTGAAGCGCATCATCAGCGATAACTACCATCGCGCGACGGCGCTCCTCTCCGAGCACAAGCCGCAGCTGGTGGCCATCGCCGACGCGTTGCTGGCTCGCGAGGTGCTGGACGCCGATCAGGTGCGCCGGCTGTCGTTCGGGCAGCCCCTCGACGAGGTGGCAGCCCCAGAAGCGCCCTCGGTCCCGTCCGCCGGCGACGGCGCGCGCGACCGATCGCGCGAGAAGGACCGCACCCCGCTGGTCGCGCCGCTGCCGAAGCCACTGACGCAGGAATAGGCGGGGGTGATCGGCTCCCGCCCGACGTTCAGCATCACACTCCCGGGCCGGCCGCCGCTCGAGCTCGGTGAACGCGCCCTGGTGATGGGCGTCCTCAACCTCACCCCCGATTCCTTTTCGTCCGACGGTCTCGCCGCGGATCCCGCGCGGGCTCTCGACACGGTGCGCGCCATGGAACAGGCGGGCGCCGACATCATCGACATCGGGGCGGAATCCACCCGACCGGGCGCGGCGCCCGTGAGCGCGGCGGAGGAGATCGCGCGTCTCCGGCCGGTGCTCCGCGCCGTTGGCGGCCGGGTGCGGGTGCCGCTCTCCATCGACACCAGCAAGGCCGAGGTCGCCAACTTCGCCCTGGATGAAGGCGTGGCCATCGTCAACGACGTGAGCGGGCTCGACGACGACCCCGCCATGGGCCCCCTCGTGGCCGCGCGCGGCGTGCCCATCGTGTTGATGCACATGCGCGGTAAGCCGGCGGACATGTACGCCGAAGCCACGTACGACGACGTGGTCGGGGAGGTGATGCGGCACCTGCAGCGACGCGTGGAACGCGCCGTGGGGTTTGGCATCGACTGGAACCGGGTGCTGCTCGATCCCGGCATCGGCTTCGCCAAGCGTCCCGAGCACAGCTTCCGCGTGCTGGCGGCGACGTCGCGGCTGCTCGCCCTGGGGAGGCCGGTGCTGGTGGGGCCCTCCCGCAAGTCGTTCATGACGGCCGTCACCGGGCCGATGGCCGCCGCCGATCGCGACTGGCCCACGGCGGCTGCCGCCACCGCGGCCGTGCTGGGCGGCGCCCACATCGTCCGCGTCCACCGCGTGGCCGAGATGGTGCAGGTGGTCCGCGTGGCCGAGGCGATACGCGCGGCGTCGGCGTAGACCGGGGTGGCGGGTCGCGGGTGCCCCGGGACGCTTCCCGCGCCTCGCCGCGTGGTCCTGCGATAGGATCAGCTGTTTTCGCATGACCTGGCTTACCGAGCTGCTTCAGCGGCCTGCCGTCACTTGGTGGGATCTCCTCGACATCGCCATCGTCTCGGTCGTGGTGTACGAGCTGCTGAAGCTGATCCGCGGCACTCGGGCCGTGCAGATGGCGATCGGGATCGCGGTGGTCGTGGGCCTGTTCTACATGTCGCTCGGGCTGCAGCTCGAGACGCTCAACTGGCTCATCCGCAACATCGTCGGCTACGTCGTGTTCGCGGCCATCGTGCTCCTGCAGGCCGACATCCGCCGCGCGCTGATGCACCTGGGCCGCGCCCCGCTCTTCCGCCGCTTCGAGCGCTCGGTGAGCGATGACGACACCATCGAGGAGTTGGTGGTGGCGGCCAGCACGCTGTCCTCCAGGAAGACCGGGGCGATCATCGTCATCGAGCGCCGGGTGGGCCTTCGCAACTTCATCGAGAGCGGCATCCCGCTCGATGCGAAGCTCACCTACGATTTGCTGGTCAGCATCTTCCAGCCCACGTCGCCGTTGCACGACGGGGCGGTCATCGTCCAGGGCGACCGCGTGGCGGCGGCGGCGTGCTTCCTGCCGCTGTCGGTGAACCCGAGGCTCAGCCGCGACCTGGGCTCGCGGCATCGCGCCGCGCTGGGGGTCACCGAAGAGAACGACGCGGTGGCCATCGTGGTCTCGGAAGAAACCGGAGGCGTGTCGCTCATCCTCGATGGCGCCCTCGAACGTAACCTCGACGCCGATCGCCTGCGCGCGCGGCTGAAATCGCTGGTCACGCTGCGCCGCACCCTGAGCGCCGTGCGGACCGCGGATGCCTTGAGCTGATGCCGTCGTTCTCCATCCGCAACTTCGGGCTGAAGCTGCTGTCGATCTTCATCGCGGCGCTGCTGTGGCTGGTGGTGGCGGGCGACACCGTCGTGGAGCGCGTGATGCGCGTGCCGGTCGAGTTGCAGGACCTGCCCTCGGATCTCGAGATCATCAACAACCCTCCCGACACCGTCGAGGTGCGGCTGCGCGGTTCTTCGGGCACGCTGAGCCGGATGGCTCCGGGGGACGTCGCAGCTGTCATCGACCTTCGCGCCGCGCGCACCGGCCGCCGCCTGTTCCACCTGACACCCGGACAGGTGAAGGCGCCCTACGGGCTCGAGACGGTCCAGATCTCGCCAGCCACCCTGACACTGGAGTTCGAGACCTCGGGCATCCGGCTGGTTCGGGTCACGCCCACCATCGACGGGCAGCCGGCCCGGGGGTTCGAGGTGGTCGGGGTGAGGTCCGAGCCCGAGACCATCGAGGTGGCGGGGCCCGCGAGCGCGCTCAAGCAACTGCGCGAGGCGATTACCGAGCCCGTCTCGGTGACCGACCAGAAGGCAACGGTTCAGGAAGTCGTGACGGTGGGTGCGGTGGACCCTTCCGTGCGGGTCCGGTCGCCGCAGACCGTGACGGTGACGGTGACCATAGTTCCGGTGAAGCAATGAGACTGTTCGGGACGGACGGGATACGTGGACAGGCCGGCACGGCCCCCCTCGACGCCGCCACGGTGGCGCGCGTCGGTGCGGCACTGGTGCGGGCCACGGAGAGCCGCGATGCCCCGATGCGGGTGCTGGTGGGGCGCGACACGCGCGCGTCCGGCTCCTGGATCGAGGAGGAGTTGGCCCGCGGCCTGACGGGCGAGGGTGCCGAGGTCGTGAGCGCGGGGATCCTGCCCACACCGGCGGTGGCCTATCTCACCCCGGCTGGCGGGTTCGATGCGGGCATCGTGATCTCAGCGTCGCACAACCCGTTCGAAGACAACGGCATCAAGGTGTTCTCGCGCTCGGGCGAGAAGCTGGCGGAGGCGGTCGAGGCGCAGATCGAGTCGATCGTGGACGACGGCTCGTGGCAGGTGAACGGCGGACCAGAGCCGGCCATCACGCGCCGGGATCTGTCGGCGGCGTACCTGGATCATGCGCGCCGCATTCTCGGGGACGCCGGCCCCCTGCAGGGATCGCTCATCGTCCTGGACTGCGCCAACGGCGCGACGGCAGGGATCGCGCCGGCGTTCTTCCGCTCCCTCGGCTTCGAGGTGGACGCCATCGGCGTGGCCCCCGACGGCCGCAACATCAATCTGAACTGCGGGTCGACCCACCTAGATGCCGCACGCCAGCGGGTGCTGGGCACGGGCGCGCGGCTCGGCATCGCCTTCGATGGCGACGGCGATCGGGCCCTGTTCGTGGACCATCGTGGCCAGGTCGTGGATGGTGACGCAGTGCTGCTGATGGCGGGCGAGCAGCTGAAGCGCGAGGGTCGGCTGCCCGGTGACGCGCTGGTGGCCACGGTGATGAGCAACATCGGCCTCGAGATCGCTCTGCGGGAGCGTGGCATCGCGATGGCCCGGTGTCCGGTTGGTGACAAGTACGTGATGGAGGAGATGCGACGGCGCGGCCTGGCGCTCGGCGGGGAGCAGTCCGGCCACATCATTTTCGCCGAGCACCTGATGACCGGCGACGGCATCGGCACCGCACTGCAGGTCCTGCGCATCATGGACACGACCGGCAAGGACCTGGCGGCGCTGGCCTCGGCGCTGGTCACCTATCCGCAGGTGCTCGTCAACGTGCGCGTGCGCGATCGGGCCGACTACATGCGGGTGCCGGCCATCGCGGATGCGATCCGCCGGGTGGAGACGAGCGTGGACGGTGAGGGCCGCCTGCTCATCCGCTATTCGGGCACCGAGCCGCTGCTGCGCATCATGATCGAGGGCAGGCACGACGACGAAATCAGGGCCTGGGCCGAGGAGATTGCCGCGGTGGTTCGCACCCACCTCGCCTGACGCCATGCCGCCAAAGCTTTCTGTCAATGTGAACAAGGTGGCCACGCTCCGCAACTCTCGCGGCGGGCGGCTCCCCTCGGTAATCGAGGCGGTGCGCGTGTGCATCGATGCAGGCGCGCCGGGCATCACGGTGCATCCGCGCGCGGACGAGCGCCACATTACGCGGCGTGATGTGCTGGAGACCGCCGACGAGCTTGCACCCCTCAAGGGGACCATCGAGTTCAATATCGAAGGCGACCCGCGCCCCGACCTGGTCGCGCTGGTCATGGCCGTCCGTCCCGATCAGTGCACGCTGGTGCCCGTCGTCCCTGGCGAGATCACCAGCCAGGCCGGCTGGTCGGCTTCCACGCCACCCGATGCGCTGCGAGAGGTCATCGCGCGCATGAAGGACGAGGGCATCCGCGTCAGCGTGTTCGTCGAACCCGAGCCGGAGCCCGTTCGATGGGCCCGCCGGCTTGGCGCGGATCGCGTGGAGCTCTACACCGAGCCGTTCGCGCGGGCCTTCGAGCGCGGGCCAGATACCGCGTCCTCGTCTTTCGAGCAGTACGCGGAGGCGGCCCGAATCGCCCATGAGGAGGGCCTGGGCGTGAACGCCGGTCACGATCTCGACCTGCGCAACCTGACCATCTTCCATGCACTGCCTCACCTGGACGAGGTGTCGATCGGGCACGCGCTGATGAGCCACGCCCTCTTCGTGGGCCTCCGCCGGGCCGTCACCGACTATCTCTCCGCGCTCCAGGGAGCGCACGTGTGACGCTGGCGGGCCCCCAACGCTCTCTCGTGTGCGTCGTGCTAGCGCTCGCCT
>Ga0209706_10000204_pt1 | contig 31844 bp, 21 predicted proteins | sample PPLLaktember2015_6_FD_187263 | JGI IMG/M metagenome (GOLD analysis project Ga0209706, IMG submission 187263) | Freshwater sediment microbial communities from Prairie Pothole Lake near Jamestown, North Dakota, USA - PPLs Lake P8 Core (1) Depth... | ecosystem: Environmental > Aquatic > Freshwater...
GAAGGCGAGGGCCTGGTGGTGGGCGATCGGGCGCCCGAAGGCCACGCGCTGCTGCGCGTACTCGCGCGCGAAGTCGGAGGCCGCGCGCATCGCGCCGAGCAGCAGCCCGGCGACGTAGAGCCGCGCGCGCGCCAGCGCGCGCGCGGCGGCGGCGGCGCCCTGCCAGCTCGCGACCAGCGGTGCGCCCTCGAGGCGCACGGCCACGGCCCCCGCCGCGCGCAGCCCCGCACCGCGCAGCGGCTCGCACGCGAAGCCCTCGCGGATCGCCCAGGCGCCCTCGCGCCCGAGCACCACCAGCAGCTCGAAGCCCTCCGCCGCCAGCCAGGGCAGCGCGCCGGAGGCGCGCCCCGCTTCGATCCGCAGCGCCCCCTCCAGGTCGACCGCGAGCGCCGCGCGCCCGCCGCGCTCCAGGATCGGAAGCGCGAGCTCGCGCAGCGCGCGCTCGCCGCCGAGGTCGGCGAGGGGATAGAGCGCCGCGCCGACGGGGTCGAGCGCGAGGGCGGCGCCCGGGTCGGCCGCGGCCAGCTCCTCCGAGACCAGCGCGCGCGCGAGCGCGCCGAGCCCCGCGCCGCCGAGGGCCTCCGGCAGCTCGAGCCCGGCGAGGCCGATCGAGCGGAACGCGGCGCGCGCGGCTTCCGAAGGCGCCCGGGCCGCCTCGGCGGCGCGCTCGCCGTCCCGCAGGCGAGCGCGCGCCAGCTCGCGCGCCGTCTCGCGCAGCAGCTCCAGCTCCTCGGGAAGGTCGAAGTCGAGCATCGGGCGCCGAGGGTACCGGAATCACGAAAGCGCTGTGACGCCGCGGTCTTTCGACGCCGGAGGGGGGCCGCTAGCCTCGTGGCCGCTTTGAGTCGCGCCGCCCTCTTCACGGGAGCCCTGCTGATCGCCCTGGGGCTCGGCGTCTTCGCCACGAAGACGCTCGTCTACGGCCTGCCGGTGCGGCCGGCGGACACGCGCGGGCTCTGGCAGGTGGAGCTGCGCATCACCGTGCGCGGCGACGGGCGCCAGGGCAGCGTGACGGCGCTGCTGCCGGGGCCCGCGGAGGGCCAGGTGGTGCTGGACGAGCGCAGCACCTCCGACCGCCTGCAGTTCTCGATCCGCAGCCGCGACGACCTGCGCACGGGCGTCTGGCAGGGACGCCTCGAGGGCGTGCACGAGATCTTCTACCAGTTCCGCGTCCAGAGCCGCGGCGTCACGTTCCCGCTGCCGGACGGCCCGGTGCCGGCCCCCTCGAAGGAGCTGGCGAAAGGGTACGGGCGCGCGAGCCACGAGTTCCCCGCGAGCGCCCTCGAGGTGCGCGACATCCTCGACCGCCTGGCGCTGCCGCCCGCGGAGAATGCGGTCGACCGCTTGAGGAAGGTGTTCGCCTTCGTCGCCCACGAGGTCGCCACCGCGGCCAGCGCCGGATCCGACGCGCTGCTGACGCTCTCGCAGCGCGAGGGCAACGAGACCGGCAAGGCGCGGCTGCTGGTGACGATGCTGCGCGCCGCCGGCATCCCCGCGCGCCTGGTGCGCGGCCTCGAGCTGCGCGAGCTGGCGAGCCCCGAGGAGCAGGTGTGGTGCGAGGCCTGGCTCGGCACGGCCTGGATCCCGCTCTCGCCGACCGACGGCTTCTTCGCCGAGCGGCCCGCGAACCTGGTTCCCCTCGGCAACGGCGGGCGCGAGCCGGTGGAGGCGACCGGCGCCCAGGCGCTGGGCTACCGCTTCCGCTCGCTCCAGGAGCGCCTGCGCCCCGAGGAGGTCGCGCTGTTGATGGAGCCGGAGAGCGCGCTGCTCGCCGACGTCTCGCTCTACAAGCTCCCGGTGGGCACCCAGTCGGCGCTGCGCGCGCTGCTGCTGTTCCCGCTCGGCGCGCTGATCGTCTCGCTGTTCCGCAACGTAGTGGGCGTGCCGACCTACGGCACCTTCATGCCGCTGCTGGTGGCCTTCGCCCTGCGCGGCTATCCGCTCGGGCCGGGGCTCGTGCTGGTCGCCTTCGTGCTCGCGATCGGCGTCGGCACGCGCCTCGCCCTCGAGCGCCTGCGCCTGCTGATGGTGCCCCGCCTCTCCATCATGCTCTGCGTGGTGGTGCTCTCGGTCGCCGCGCTCTCGCTGATCGGCGACAGCCTGGGGGTGCGCGACTTCTTCGCCGGGGTGCTGTTCCCGATCGTGATCCTCACCATGCTGGTCGAGCGCTTCACCATCGCGATCGCCGAGGAAGGGCCGCGCGAGGCGTTCGTGCCCCTCGCCTGGTCGCTGCTCGTCGCCGTCGCCATCCATCCGGTGTTCCGCAACGCCTTCGCCGAGCACGCGATGTTCACCTTTCCGGAGCTCTGCCTGGTGGTGATGGGCGGCCTGGTCTGGATCGGCGGCTACACCGGCTATCGGGTCTCGGATCTGCTGCGCTTTCGCGCGCTGGCGGCGGAAGGGGCGCGCGGGTGACCCCGGGGCCGCCCTGGCGCGGCATGCGCCGCGCCGGGGTGCTGGGCATCAACGGCCGGAACGCGCTCTACACCCTGCGCTGCAACCCGCGCCGCTTCTACCCGCTGGTCGACGACAAGCTCGCGACCAAGCGGCTCTGCGAGGCCGAGGGCATCCCGGTGCCGAAGCTGCTGGCCACCGCGCACCACCACTTCGAGCTGCGGCGCCTGCTCGCCGAGCTCGAGCGCTTCGACTCCTTCGTGCTGAAGCCGGTGCGCGGCGCGATGGGCAACGGCATCGTGGTGGTGCTCGGCCGCCGCGGCGACCGCTTCGTGCGGAGCGGAGGCCGCGAGATCTCGCGCGAGGGCTTCCTCTACCACGCGGCGGGGATCATCTCGGGCCTCTACTCCCTCGCCGGGCACAGCGACTCGGCGATGGTGGAGGAGCGTCTCGAGGCGCATCCGGCGCTGGCGGGCCTGTGCACCGACGGCGTGCCCGACGTGCGCGTGATCGTCTACCGCGGCGTGCCCGTGATGAGCATGACGCGGCTCCCGACGCGCCACTCCGCCGGGCGCGCCAACCTGCACCAGGGCGCGATCGGCGCCGGCATCGACCTCTCCAACGGCCGCACCCACCACGCGATCCTGCGCGGCAAGACGGTCGGCGTGAACCCGGACAGCGGCGTCTCGGTGATCGGCGTACCGATCCCGGAGTTCGACCGCGTGCTCGAGATCGCGGTCCACGCCACCGACCAGACCGGCCTCGGCTACGTGGGCGCCGACGTCGTGGTCGACGCGCGGCTCGGCCCGGTGATCCTCGAAATGAACGCCCGCCCCGGCCTCGCCATCCAGCTCGCCAACCGGGCCGGCCTGCTGCACCGGCTCGAGGCCGTCGACGCCCTGCCGGAGCTCGCGCTTCCATTGCGCGACCGCGTGAAGCTCGGCCGCGAGATCGCCGAGCGCTGTCGCGAGCGGGAGGCCGCGTAGTGCCGCTGCGCGCCGTCGCGGCGGCGCTGCTCGCCGCCGCGCTCGCCCTCGCCGCCGCGCGGGCGGCGGAGCCGCAGGCCGGCGCGGAGGTCGGGCCGCCGCGTCCGCCGCCGCCGCCGAGCCGCCTCTACGACCTCGCCTACGAGGCCCGCTTCTCGCCGGCCCATCGCACCGCGCGCGTCAGCATCCGCGTCGGAGGTCCCGACCCGGGCCTGGTGGAGCGGGTGCGCCTGCGCATCGACCCCGAGCGCCATACGGACTTCCGGGGCGACGGCGTGGTCGAGCAGGACGGAGGCTTCGTCAGCTGGCGTCCGCCGCTGCGCGGCGGCTCGCTCCACTACACGTTCCGCGTCGACCACCTGCGCGACGTGCGCAGTTACGACGCCCACTTCGCCGAGAACTGGGCGCTGTTCCGCGGCGACGACCTGGTGCCGCCCGCCCACGTCGCCTTCGCGGACGGTGCGCGCGCGCGGGCGCGCCTGCGCCTTCGTCTGCCCGACGGCTGGACCTCGGCCACGCCCTGGGAGCGTCTGCCCGACGGACGCTACGTGATCGACAACCCGCGCCGCGGCTTCGACCGTCCGACGGGCTGGGTCCTGCTCGGGCAGCTCGGCATCCTGCGCGAGCGCATCGCCGGCTCCCACGTGGCGGTGGCGGCGCCGGTCGGGCAGCGCGTGCGCCGCCAGGACCTGCTGGCGCTGCTGCGCTGGGGGCTGCCCGCGCTGCGCAAGATCCTCGGCGCGGCGCCCGAGCGCCTGCTGGTGGTCGGCGCGGGCGATCCGTTCTGGCGCGGCGGCCTCTCGGGCCCGGGATCGGTGTACGTCCATGCCGAGCGGCCGCTGATCGAGAGTGACCTCACCAGCCCGGTGCTCCACGAGCTCGTCCACGCCACGGTGGGCGTGATCGCCGGCCCCGGCGGCGACTGGGTGGCCGAGGGGCTGGCCGAGTACTACTCCCTCGAGCTGCTGGTGCGCTCCAAGACCGTCTCCAAGGCGCGCCACCGCAAGGCCCTCGCGCGCCTGGCGGCGCGCGGCGCCGGCGTGAACGCCCTCGACGTCGACGCCGCCGTCGGCCCGGTCGCCGCCCGCGCCGTGACGGCCCTGCACGCCCTCGACGAGGAGCTGCGCCGCGGCTCGGGCGGCGCGCTCTCCCTCGACGACGTGGTCCGCCGCCTCGCGGCCGAGCGCGGCGAGGTGACGACGGACCGCTTCCGCCGCGTCGCCGACGAGGTCGCGGGGCGCAGCCTCGGGGCGTTCTTCCGAGCGCGCATCCCGCTGGCGAAGCAGCCCGCGCTGCCCTGAGCCGCGTCGGAGCAGCCCGCTTCGGAGCGGTTACAATCGCAGTCGATGGAGGCAACGGGCGCGTTCCACCCCGTGCTGCGCCGCTGGTTCGCCGAGCGCTTCCCGGGTGGCCCGACCGAGCCCCAGCGGCTCGGCTGGCCCGCGATTGCCAGCGGGCGCGATACGCTGATCGCCGCGCCTACGGGCTCGGGCAAGACGCTGGCCGCCTTTCTGGTGCAGATCGACCGGCTGCTGCGCGAGGCGGCCGCGGGCGCGCTCGAGGATCGCACCGACGTCGTCTACGTGTCGCCGCTGAAGGCGCTCGCCTCGGACGTGCGGGAGAATCTGGAGGCGCCGCTCGCGGAGATCCGCCGGCTGGCCGGCGAGCTGGGCCACGCCGTGCCGGAGATCCGCGTGCTCACGCGGAGCGGCGATACCGGCGCCTCGGCGCGCGCCGCGATGCTGCGCCGCCCGCCCCACATCCTCGTCACCACGCCCGAGTCCCTCTACCTGATGGTGACCGCCGCCCAGAGCCGCGAGCGGCTGCGGCAGGTCCGCACCGTGATCGTCGACGAGATCCACGCCGTTGCGCGCGACAAGCGCGGCGCGCACCTGGCGCTCACGCTCGAGCGGCTGGAGGCGCTCTGCGCCCGCCGCCCCGCGCGCATCGGCCTCTCGGCGACGCAGCGGCCGATGGAAGTGCTCGCGCGCCTGCTGGTGGGCGCGGGCGACGGGCGCAGCGACGCCGACGGCCGTCCGCGCTGCGAGATCGTCGATCTCGGCCATGCGCGCGCGCTCGACCTCGCGATCGAGGTGCCGGGCAGCGAACTCGGCGCGGTGACGAGCCACGAGCAGTGGGACGAGATCCTGGCGCGCATCGCGGCGGAGGTGCGGGCGCATCGCACCACGCTGGTGTTCGTGAACACGCGCCGGTTGGCCGAGCGGCTCGCCCACGGGCTGGCCGGGAAGCTCGAGCCCGAAGCGGCCGGAACGCCCTCCGATCGCCTCGTCGCCGCCCATCACGGCAGCCTCTCGAAGGAGCGGCGCCAGCGCGTCGAAGCGCGGCTGCGCGCCGGCGACCTGCGCTGCCTGGTGGCCACCGCCTCCCTCGAGCTGGGCATCGACATCGGCCCCGTCGAGCTGGTCTGCCAGATCGGCTCGCCGCGCAGCCTCTCCACCTGTCTGCAGCGCGTCGGCCGCTCTGGCCACGCCCTCGGCGCGACGCCCAAGGGGCGGCTGTTCCCGACGACGCGGGACGAGCTCGTCGAGTGCGCCGCCCTGGTGCGCGGCGTGCGCGCGGGGGAGCTCGACCGCGTCCACCCGCCGCGCGCGCCCCTCGACATCCTGGCCCAGCAGCTCGTCGCAGCGTGCGCGGCGGAGAGCTGGAGCGAGGACGCGCTCTACGCGCTGGTGCGTCGCGCGGCGCCCTACGCGGAGCTGCCGCGCGCAGACTTCGACGACGCAGTCGCGATGCTCTCCGAGGGCATCCAGACCGGCCGCGGCCGGCGCGCCGCCTACCTGCACCGCGACCTCGTGCACGGCAGCGTGCGCGGCCGGCGCGGCGCGCGCATCGCCGCGCTGACCTCTGGCGGCGCGATCCCCGACCGCGCCGACTACCGCGTCGTCGCGGACCCCGACGACACCTTCGTCGGAACCGTGGACGAGGACTGGGCGATCGAGAGCATGAAGGGCGACGTGTTCCTGCTCGGCAGCACGTCGTGGCAGGTGCGGCGCGTGGAGCCGGGCCGCGTGCGCGTGGTCGACGCCCGGGGCGCGCCGCCCACGGTCCCGTTCTGGCTCGGGGAGGCGCCCGCGCGCACCGCCGAGCTGTCCCTCGAGGTCTCGCGCCTGCGCCGGGAGGTCGGGGCTCGCCTGGGTCCGGACGGGGCAGGGGCGGCGGTCGCCTGGCTCGTCGGGGAAACGGGGGCGCCGCGCGGCGGCGCCGAGCAGCTGGTGCGCTATCTCGCCGCCACCCGCGACGCCCTCGGCGTGGTGCCGACGCAGGACGACGTCGTCTACGAGCGCTTCTTCGACGAGACGGGCGGCATGCAGCTCGTCGTGCACGTGCCCTATGGAGGCCGCATCAATCGCGCCCTCGGCCTCGCCCTGCGCAAGCGCTTCTGCCGCAGCTTCGATTTCGAGCTCCAGGCGGCGGCGAGCGACGACGCGGTGGTGCTCTCGCTCGGACCGCAGCACGCCTTCCCCCTCGAGGACGTGTCGCGCTTCCTCGGCTCGGCCTCGGTGCGCGAGGTGCTGGCCCAGGCGCTGCTCGCGACGCCGATCTGGGCGGCTCGCTGGCGCTGGAACCTCGGCCGCGCTCTCGCCGTGCCGCGCACGCGGGGCGGCCGCCGGCTGCCGCCGGCGATCCAGCGCATGGAAGCCGACGACCTGATGGCCGCCACCTTTCCCTCGCTCGCCGCCTGCCAGGAGAACGTCACCGGACCCATCGAGATCCCGGACCAGCTGCTCGTGCGGCAGACCCTGCACGACTGCCTCAGCGAGGCGACCGACGCGGACGGCCTCGAGGCGCTGCTGCGCGCCTGCGAGGACGGCGCCGTGCGGCTCCACTTCGTCGACTCCACCGAGCCCTCGCCGCTCGCCCACGAGATCCTGAACGGACGGCCCTACACGTTCCTCGACGACGCGCCCCTCGAGGAGCGCCGCACGCGCGCGGTGGCGCTGCGGCGCAGCCTGCCCGCGACGGTGCGAGAGCTCGGCCGCCTCGACGCCGACGCCGTCGCGCGGGTGCGCGAGGAGGCCGCGCCCCAGCCGCGCGACGCGGACGAGCTCCACGACGTGCTGCTCGGCCTGATCGTCGCGCGGCCGGTCGAGGACTGGCGCGCGGACTTCGAGCGCCTCGCCGGCGAGGGCCGGGCGGCGTGCATGGACACGGCGGCGGGCTGCTTCTGGGTCGCCGCCGAGCAGCGCGCCCGGGCGGAGGCGCTGTTTCCGGGCGCGCGCTTCAGCCCCGACGTGCAGGTGCCCGAGCGCGCCCTCGCGCGCGGGTCGGCGGACGCGGAGGAAGCCGCGATCGCCCTGCTGCGGGGCCACCTCGACGCCAGCGGCCCGCTCGGGCTGGCCGAGCTCGCTACCCGCACGGGCCTCTCCGCTGCCGCCATCGAGTGCGCGGCGGCGCGCCTCGAGGCGGAAGGCTCGCTGTTCCGCGGGCGCTTCACGCCGGATGCCGCGGAGGACGCCGTCGAGTATTGCGCCCGCCGCCTGCTGGCGCGCATCCACGCCTACACGCAGGAGCGTCTGCGCCGGGAGATCGAGCCGGTGAGCGCGCAGGACTTCCTGCGCTTCCTGCTGCGCTGGCAGCACGTCGCGCCGGGAACGCAGCGCGAAGGGCGCCGCGGGGCGCTCGCGGTAGTGACGCAGCTCCAGGGCGTCGAGCTGGCGGCCTCGGCGTGGGAAGCCTCGGTGCTGCCGGCGCGGGTCGCGGGCTACCGCCCCGAGTGGCTGGACGATCTCTGCCTCTCGGGAGAGCTGGTCTGGGCGCGCCTCGCGCCCGGCGCCGAGCCGCCCGCCGGCGACGCAGAGCTCGGCGAGCGCAGCCGCCTCGCTCCGTCGCGAGCGACGCCGCTGACGCTCGGCCTGCGCAGCGAGCTGCCCTGGCTGCTGCGCGCGGCGCGCGGCGAAGCGGGTGCGCCGCCCCCGAGCGCAGGCGCGTCCCTTCGCATCCTCGAGCTGCTCCGCTGCCGCGGCGCGCTCTTTCCCGGCGACCTGGCGGCGCAGAGCGGCCTCGCGCCCAGCGAGGTCGAAGAAGCGCTCTGGGACCTCGTCTCCCGCGGGCTGGTCACCGCCGACGGCTTCGGCGCACTGCGCGCGCTGCTCGCCGCGCGCGCGCGCGGCGCGAAGCCCTGGCTGCGGGGCCCGGCCCGGCGCGGCGACGGGCGGCTGGCGCTGCTGCCGGCGCCGGCCGCGGAGCTCGACCGCGACACGCTCGCCGAGCGCGTCGCCCAGCAGCTCGTCGCGCGCTGGGGGGTCGTCTTCTTCGACGTCCTCGCGCGCGAGACCCTCGCGCTGCCCTGGCGGGAGATCGTCCAGGCGCTGCGCCGGCTCGAGGCGCGCGGCGTGCTGCGCGGCGGGCGCTTCGTGAGCGGCTTCACGGGCGAGCAGTACGCGGCGCCGGAGGCCGTCGAAGCGCTGCGCCGGATCCGCAAGCTGCCGCGGAGCGGGGAGACGGTGCGTCTCTCCGCCGCCGATCCGCTGAACGTCGCGGGCATCCTGCTGCCCGGGCCCCGCGTGCCCGCGCGCGCCGGCCGCTCCGTCGTCTATCGCGACGGACGCCCGATCGAGGCGGAGCCCCTGGAAGGCGTCCTGCGGTCCGTCGTCGGCTGAGCGAGCGATGCGCATCCTGGTGCTGAACTGCGGGAGCTCGTCGGTGAAGAGCGCGCTCGTCGACTCGGCGACGGGCAGGCGGCTCTTCGCGGCCCGGGTCGAGGAGATCGGCCGGAGCTCGTGCCGACTGCACGTCGGCGACGCCGCGACGCCGCTCGGCGCCGAGACCTCGTTCGAGGCCGCCGTGCGCCGGGTGATCGCCGAATGGCGCGCGACGCGCACGCCCGCGGACGCGGTGGCGCATCGGGTGGTGCACGGCGGCGCTAGGCTGGTCGAGCCGACGCCGATCGACGACGCCACGCTGCGGATCATCGAGGAGCTCTCGCCGCTCGCGCCCCTCCACAACCCGCCCGCCGCCGCCGCGATCCGCATCGCCCGGCGGGAGCTGGCGGAGCTCCCCCACGTCGCGGTGTTCGACACCGCCTTCCACGCCGGCCTGCCCGCGCGCGCGCGCGAGTATGCCCTGCCTCGGGAGCTGGCGCGGCGACGGGGCATCCGTCGCTACGGCTTCCACGGCACGAATCACGCGTACGTGACCGCGGCCGTCGCGGCGCATCTCGGCGCCGAGCCCCAGGCGCTGCGCATCATCTCCTGCCACCTCGGGAACGGGGCGAGCGTGACGGCGGTCGAGTACGGGCGCAGCGTCGAGACGAGCATGGGCATGACGCCGATGGAAGGTCTGGTGATGGGGAGCCGCGCGGGAGACGTCGACCCGGGCGTGCTCCTCCAGCTGCTGGAGTCGAACGAGTTCGACGCGGCCGGTCTGGGCGAGCTGCTGAACGAGCGCTCGGGCCTCGTCGGCCTCACCGGCACCAACGACATGCGCGAGATCGAGCGGCGCGCCGCGGAGGGCGAGGATGCCTGCCGCCTCGCGATCACGCTGTACGCGCATCGGGTACGCAAGTACATCGGCGCCTACGCGGCGGTGATGGGCGGCGTCGACGTGATCGCCTTCACCGGCGGCATCGGCGAGAACAGCCCGCTGATCCGCCATCGCTGCGCCCAGCGCCTCGAGTTCCTGGGGGCGCTGCTCGACGAGGACGCGAATCGCGACGTCGGCCCGGGCTCCGCGGAGCCCGTCGCGGTGATCTCGGACGAGCGCTCGCGCGCGCGGCTGCTGGTGGTGCGGGCCGACGAGGAGTCGGCGATCGCGCGCGAGACGGCGCGGCGCCTGGCCGCGCCGCCGGACGCCGGCGGCGAGCTGCGCATCCCGGTGGCCGTCTCGGGGCGCCACGCCCACCTCTCGCAGGCGACCGTCGAGCGGCTGTTCGGCCCGGGCTACGCCCTGCAGGCGCAGAAGCCCTTGTCTCAGAAGGGGCAGTTCGCCGCCCGCGAGACCGTGTCGCTGATCGGGCCGCGCGGGCGCATCGACGGCGTGCGCCTGCTCGGCCCGCCGCGCGAGCGCGACCAGGTGGAGATCTCGCGGACCGACGAGTTCACCCTCGGAGTGGACGCGCCCGTGCGGCTGTCGGGGGACCTCCACGACTCGCCCGGGATCACCGTCGAGGGGCCGCTCGGCCCGCTGACGCTGCGCAGCGGCCTGATCAGCGCGCGCCGGCACATCCACATGAGCCCGCGCGACGCCGAGCGCTTCGGCGTCCGGGACCACGACACCGTCCACGTCCGCATCGACAGCGCAGGCCGCAACCTCACCTTCGACGACGTGGTGGTGCGGGTGTCCCCGGAGTTCACGCTGGAGATTCACCTCGACACCGACGAGGCCAACGCCGCGGGCATCGAACGGGGCGACCGCGGCGAGCTGATCGAGCACGGCGAGGTGCGGGCAAGGGTGAGCCGCAGCGGGCCGCGCTGAGCGCGCGACGAGGCCGCCGGGGACGGAGTCAACTAATCAACTAAGTCTCCCCGTGGGTGGCGTTAGTTGATTAGTTGACTCCGTCCCCCTCTCACGACCGCTTACTGGAACGCCAGGGCCAGGATCTGGTCGACGCGGATCAGCACGCGCTGGTACTCCTGGTTGCGTCCCTCGACGGTGTCGCTGCCGTGCACCGCCGTGACCACGATCGCCAGGGTGTGGCCCGGCAGGAAGACGGTGAGGCCCTTCTTTTCCTTCTGACTCTGCTCGAACATCGAGGTCATCAGACCCGGGTCCATTCCCGTGGCCGCGGCCTCGTGGGCGAGCGGGCCGGCGAGCAGCAGACAGAAGGCGAGCGGCGCGAGCCATCGGCGCATGGAATCCCCCCTTTGGACGGCGCTCAGGCGCCGGCGGCGCCCACCTTAACACGCCGCGCGCGCGGCGCTCAGCGCCAGGCGAACACCGGCTGCTCGTAGTGGGCGACGCGCGTCGCCCGCCCGTGCAGCCCGACCTCGCAGAGCTGGTAGAGGATCGCGGCGGTCGGCGCGTGGATCTGGGTGCCCACCAGGGGGATCGAGATCACCGGCCGGTTGCTCTCGGGGATCGAGCGCAGCACGGGCACACCGGGGCGCGCCAGCTCGTCGACGGGCACGCGGTGGACCGAAGCGACCTCGCGCGGGTCGGGGATCAGCACCCGGCCGGCGCCGCCCCACACCACCACCGGCGTGATGACGAAGCCCGAACGGGTGGGGTAGTCGTCGAGGGCGCCGAGCACGGCGGCGGGGCCGAGCCGGAGCCCCACCTCTTCCTCGAGCTCGCGCAGCGCCGCCTGCTCGGGAGCCTCACCGGCGTCGAGCCCGCCGCCCGGGAGCGCCCACTGGCCCGCGTGACGCCGCAGCCGCGCGGCGCGCCGCGTCAGCACGAAGCAGGCGCGGCCCTCGGGATCGTCGACCAGGGTCAGGGCCACCGCGGCGTGGCGGCGGGGGCCGAGGTCCGACTCCGCGCGGGAGAAGCGCTCCAGGTTCTCCGCCACGCGCGCGCGCAGCGCCTCGTCGAGGCGGGTCGGCTCCACCGCGGGAGGGTAGCGCGGCGCTTGCTACCCTCTGCGACCGCCCGAGGGAGGGACCGTGAACGACTCCGCCGGCGCCGACGCCCGCGCCCTGCTCGCGCGCGCCGCGCGCCGCAGCGTGCGCCTGACCGACGTCGAGATCGCGCTGCTCGACTGGGGCGGCGCGGGCGAGCCCGTTCTGCTCCACCACGCCAACGGCTTCTGCAAGGGAGTCTGGGGCCTCGTCGCCGAGCGCCTGGCCCCGCGCTTCCGCGTGTTCGCGATGGACGCGCGCGGCCACGGGGACTCGAGCCGTCCCGAGGCGCCCGGCAGCTACGCCTGGAGCCGCTTCGCCGAGGATGCCGCAGCCGTGGCCGCCTTCGTCGCAGAGGAGTGTCGCGTACCGCGCCTTCCCGTCGCGGTCGGGAGCTCCTTCGGAGGCACGTCCCTGCTCGGCGCGGCGAAGCAGCGCCCGGACCTCTTCGGGCGCCTCGTGCTCGTCGACCCGGTGGTCCCGCCGCGCCTCGAGGAGATCCCGCCCGAGCGGCGCGAGCACGTGCTCTCGATGGTGGAGCGCGCCACCAAGCGGAGGCACGACTGGCCGAGCCGGGCCGACGCCCGCGCCTTCTTCGCCGAGCGCGAGCTCTTCGAGCGCTTCGATCCCCGCGCCCTCGACCTCTACGTGCTCGACGGCCTGCGCGAGCGCCGCGACGGCTCGGTCGAGCTCAAGTGCCCGGGAACGGTGGAGGGCGCGGTGTTCGCCGGCGGCGGCGACGTCGACGTCGCTGCCCTCGCTCGCGGTCTGCGCACGCCCGCGCTCTGGCTCTGGGCCGCGCAGGGGAGCTTCTCGCGCGAGCGCTACCGGGAGCTGGCGGCGAGCATGGCGGCCGCCCGGGTCGAGGATCTCGCCTGCGGCCACCTGGCGCCGATGGAGCGGCCGGACCTCGTGGCCGAGGCGGTGCTGCGCTTCGCGGACGAGCCGATCGCCGAGATAGGATAGGGGTCCATGCAGCACCCGGCGCCGATCCGCACCGTCGAGCACGCGAGCTTCCGCCCCGACAAGATGGGGAAGGCCACCCTCTTCGAGTCTCCGCGCCTGCTGGTGGGCCTCAACTGCTTCGAGCCCGGCCAGGAGCACGCGCTCCACGCCCACGGCGGGATGGACAAGGTCTACCAGGTGCTGGCCGGCCGCGGCCTGTTCCTGCTCGAGACGGGCGACGTGGCGATGGAGCCGGGCGTGATGCTCGTCGCGCCCCAGGGCGTCCCCCACGGCATCCGCAACACCGGAAGCGACCGCCTCGTGGTGCTGGCGATCCTGGCGCCGGGGCCGTAAGCGCGCTGCCTCCGAGCTCGTGCCGGAGGGCGAGCCGCCCGGGTGAATCCACCCGGGAGCTTTCCCTCAACCCCTCCCTCCCACCCGCCGATGCAGCGACCGTGGAAGACCGCGCTCGGGCAGGGAGGGGGAGGTGCGCGCTCGCGCTCCTCCTGGGTGTAGGGATCGCGGGCCTCGTGGGGGCGCTGCCGCTGCGCGCGCTCGCGACCCAGCCCGCCGCCGCCGATGCCCCCGCGACCCATGCGCCGCCGACGGCGACCGCCGTCGTTCCCCCGCGCACGGATCCGAGCCTGGCGCGCCTGCGCCCCGGCATCGGCGAGTGGCTGAGCCAGGGTCTCGCGGGCGCGGGACTCGAGCTGGTCGACGAGGGGCGGGTCGCAGCGGCGCTCGCGGCGCGCTCCGCCCGGGGGCAGCCGTCGCCGCGCAGCTCCGACGTCGCCGCGCTCGCCGGGTCGTGCGGCGCCGGCCGCGTGCTGCTGTCGGAGCTCTGGCTCGACGGCGATGCGGTCGACCTGCGCCTCCACCTGCACGGGGCGGACGGCGAGCTGCTGGCGGGCGCGCAGGGGCGCGGTCCGCTGGGCGAGCTTCCCTCCCTGGCGCAGCAGGCGCTGCTGCAGCTCGTGGCCGGGCTGGGCCTCGACGACGCCAGCGTCGCCGACGCCGCGCCCCCTCGCCTTTCCGACTGGGCTGCCTTCGGGCGGGCTCGCGCTCACCTCGAGTCGGGCGAGCTGGCGGAGGCCTGGCGGGAGCTCGCGCCCTTGACCGGCCCTGCGGCGGAGCGCCTGCGCGCCGCGATCGACGCGCGGGCCGACGCGCCGTCGACCCCGGCCGCGGCGCGCTCGCGCCTCGCCAACGCCAGCGGGCGCGCCGACGGCGACTGGCTGCGCGTCCGCGACGCCTTGCGCGGCCCGCCGGAGCCCACCACCCTGCTCGCCGCCGCCGACGCGGCGCTCGCGCGCGTCGACCTCGAGCGCGCGCTGCGGCTCTACGAGCGCGTGCTCCAGCTCGACCCCGAGAGTGCGGCGGCCGCGCGCGGGCGCGCCGAGTGCCTCGCCGAGCTCGGCCGCGCCGAGGAGGCCGCGACCGCCTTCGAGCGAGCGGCCACGCTCGCCCCCGAAGCGCCGGATCTGCATCGCGCCGTCGCCCGGCTCGCGGCGCTGCCCCCGGAACGCCGCGCGGAGCACCTGCTGCGGGCCGGCGAGCTCCACGCGGCGCGCTTCGAGGCCGACGCGGCTCGCGAGCATCTCGAGGAGGCGGGTCGGCTGGACTCCGGCCTGCGCGGCGCCGCGCAGCGGCAGCGGGGCGAGCTCGAAGAGCGGCTCGGCAACCCCGGCGAGGCGCTCGTCGCCTACGAGCAGGCCGCCGCGCTCGGCGCGCGCGACGCCGACGTGCTGCTCGGGATCGGGCGCGCGCGAGCCGCGGCCTCGGACCGCGCCGGGGCGGCCGAGGCGTTCCGCGAGGCGCTGCAGGTCAGCCCCGAACATCCCGGAGCGCTGGCGGCGCTCGGCGAGGTGCTCGCGGAGGACGGTCAGGACGAGGCCGCGCTGCCCCACCTCGAGCGCGCGGTGGAGCTGACGCCGAGCGACGTCGGGGCGCGGCGCGCGCTGGCGCGCGTGCAGGCGCGGCGCGGGAGCCCGCAGCGCGCCCTCGAGCTGCTCGAGCCCGCGTCGCTGCCTCAGGGCGTCGAGGGGCGGGCGCGCGCCGAGCTGCTAAGCGACGCCGCGCGGATCCGCCGCGAGAGCGGCGACCTCGCCGGCGCCGAGCGCACCCTCGCGACCGCCGTGGCGCTGGAGCCCGACGATCCCCCGCTGCGCGCGGAGCTGGCTTCGCTCTACGAAGCGGCGGGTCAGGCCGATCGCGCACAGATCGAGCGCGCGCTCGCCGAGCGCCTCGGCTCCGCGGAGCCGGCCGCGCCCGCGAGCCCGGTCGCAAAGCCCATCGCCGCGACGGGCAGGAAGCCGCGCGAGGACGGCGCTTACGCGACGTTCGAGGCCCTCGCGGCGAGCTTCCCGACCCAGAGCCCCGGCACGGGCAAGCCCCTCGGCCGCGTCCTGCTGCTCGGCGCGGGCGAGTCGCTCGACGCCGCGGGCCGGGTGCGGAGCTGGCTGTACCCGAAGCGCGCGGATCTCGAGGCGATCGAGCTGGCGCTGCTGGGCGCGCTCGTCGAGCGCTTCCCGATCGAGGAGACCCCGCCGCTCGCCGACGAGAGCCGGGGCCCGGTCTCCGCGCTGCTCGACTTCTCGAGCGAGCGCGAGGTGATCGCGACCGCCAACGATCTGCTCGCCTCGGACGCCGTCTTCGTCGCCCGCCTGCGCAGCGAGCGCGCGCCGGGCGATCCCGTCTGGGCGGCCGGCCGCCCCCTGCTCGAGGTGCGCATGCTCGGCGGCGCGACCTCCGAGAGCGTGTTCATCCTCGCCAACGCCCTCGCCCTCGACGGGGTGCCCGGGCTCACGCGCTGGAACCCGTGGGCGGCGGGGCCCTGGCTGCTCGTGCTGCTGCTCGTCGGCTACCCGGTGGTGCGCGGCTGGGGCTCCGTGGTGGTGCGCCTCGACTACGACAAGAAGGCCGCGAAGGGTTTCTTCCAGATCCGCCTGTCGCGGCGCCCGGGCCGGGTGCAGGCGGGCCGCGAGAAGGAAGGCCAGAGCAGCCTCAAGCGCTTCCAGAAGAAGAGCCGCTTCTGGGCGCGCTTCACCCGCAACATGGCCGACGGCGACACGCGCTTCCGGCTGGTGCCGGCGCGCACCTGGTACGTCCACGTGCACGGCCTGCTGACCGACGCGCGCAGCAAGGACGTGATCGGCAGCTACGTGGAGGAGCGCGCCGTTCGGGTCGAGCGCGGTCAGACCGCGATGCTCGCCTTCGACCTGCGGCCGCGCGAGGCGCCGATCGAGGTGCGGCTGGTGCAGGGGGACGAGCAGGCCCCGGCGGAGGTCCAGGCGCTGGCGGCCCTCGGCGGCAAGCCCGAGAGCATCCGCTACCTGCGCGGCGGGGCGGCGCTGCTGCAGGTGGCGAACGGCACCCACCGCGTGCTGCTGGGGACGGGCGATCGCGTCTACGAGGAAAGCGTCCAGGTGCTGGATCTCAGCGGGGCGAGCGTGCAGTTCCGACTCGACTCCGACGACGGCGCCGTCTTCACCGGCTGTCCGGAGGCCGTCGATCCCTACGTCCACGGCGACCTGATGGCCGCGGCCCAGGCGCTGGAGAGCAGCGGGCAGGAGCGGCTCGCGAACGGGCTGCGCGCCGAGTACCACCGCGGGCGCGGCGAGGCCCAGGAGGCGGCCCGCTACTTCGAGGCCGCGGGGCGCGCCCAGGAGGCCGCGGAGCTCAGCGACGGGAGCGACGCCGCCCACTCGGCGACGCTCTTCGCCCAGGCCGGCGACTTCGGCCGCGCGGCCGAGCGCTACCGCGAGTCCGGCGAGCTCGCGAAGGCCGCCGAGGCCTACGAGGCCGCCTTCGACTACGACGCCGCCATCGAGTGCTACCGGAGCGCGGGCAACGCGGAGCGCGCCCTCGAGCTGCTCGAGAAGACCGGCCGCTACTTCGAGGCGGGCCAGGCGGCGCTCGGGCTCGAGGACGCCGAGCGCGCGATCCGCAACCTGCAGATGGTCGACCTGCGCGATCCCGACCACGGCGAGGCCTGCCGGATCCTCGCCCAGATGTTCGCCGACGTGGGCGATCTCGACCTCGCCGCCGAGAAGCTGTCCGAGGCGATCTCCGCCGCAGGCGACATCGACGGCGCGCCCCTCGAGATGCTGGAGCAGCTCGGCGACCTGCTGCAGCGCGCCGGCCGCAACGAGCGGGCGCTCGAGACCTTCGAGACGATCCGCAAGCGCGACTACACCTGGCCGGGCGCCGCCCAGCGCATCGAGGCGCTGCGCGAGCTGCGCCAGAGCGAGCAGGCGGCGAGCGGCTTCGCGACGCACGCCTCGGCGAGCGGAGCAATGACCCAGACCGCCGGCGGTGGCGAGAGCCGCTACGAGATCCTCGCGGAGATCGGTCGCGGCGGGATGGGCGTCGTCTACCAGGCCCGCGACCGTCGTCTCGGCCGGAGCGTCGCGCTGAAGCGACTGCCCGACAATCTGCGGGAGAATCCGACGGCCGTGGCGCTGTTCCTGCGCGAGGCGCGCGCCGCCGCCGCCCTGAACCACCCGAACATCGTCACGCTGTTCGACGCCGACCAGGAAGACGGCCACTACTACCTCACGATGGAGTTCCTGGACGGGCTGCCCCTCGACAAGATCGTCGCCACGCGCGGGCGCCTGTCCGCGCGCGACTGCGTGCGGCTCGGCGTCCAGATCGCGACCGGGCTCCAGTACGCCCACGAGCAGCAGATCGTGCACCGCGACATCAAGACCTCGAACCTGTTCTTCACCCGCGATCGCGTGGTGAAGATCATGGACTTCGGCCTGGCCAAGATGGTGGCCGAGGTGCGCCGCGCGGCGACGGTGATCGGCGGGACGCCGTACTACATGGCTCCCGAGCAGGCGACCGGCGAGAACGTCGACACCCGCGCGGACCTCTACGCCTTCGGCGTCACGCTGTTCGAGATGCTGACCGGCACGGTGCCCTTCCGCGAAGGCGACGTGACCTGGCACCACCGCAACACCCCACCGCCCGATCCGCGCAGCCTCGCGCCGGACCTGCCGGACGCGCTGGCCGAGCTCGTGCTGCAGCTCATGGAGAAGGACCCGGCGGCGAGGCCGGAGTCCGCCGCCGAGGTCGGCGCGCGGCTGGCCGAGATCGGCCGCTCGCTGGGGTGAGAGCGCCACACTCCTGGCGGGGCCGCGCGGGGGGCGGATACCCTCCGGCCACCGCACCGGGGGGTGGGGATGGCATCGCGGAAGGAGGCGCGCCGGCTCTGGCCCGGCGCCACGCTGCTCGGCTGCGCGGCGCTGCTCGCGACGCTCTCCGGCTCCTGCGCGCATCCGCCCGCGCCGCGCCAGGTGGAGGACCTGTGCGCGCTGCTCGCGGAGCGGGGCGACTGGCTCGGGGCGACCTGGCGCGCGGGCGAACGCTGGCAGGTGTCGCCGGGTGTGCTGCTCGCCGTGATCCACCAGGAGTCGCGGTTCCGCGCCGCGGCGAGGCCGTGGTGGCGGCTGCTCGGGCTTCCCATCGCGCCGGCGTCCTCGGCCTACGGCTACGGGCAGGCCACCGACGGCACCTGGCGCGAGTACCTGCGCGCCGCCGGGCGCCGCGGCGCGCGGCGCGACGACTTCGCCGACGCCGTCGACTTCGTCGGCTGGTACGCCGACGTCATCCACCGCAGCGCGCGGGTGCCGAAGCACGACGCCTATCACCTGTACCTCGCCTACCACGAGGGTCCGGGCGGCTTCGCGCGCGGCAGCCACATGGGGAAGCCGTGGTTGCTCGACGTCGCGCGCCGCGTGGAGGCGCGCGCCTCGCTCTGGGATCAGGACGCGGCCCGCTGCTCCCCGGTCGACCCGGACGCCGGAAGCGCCTCCCTGCGCGGGAACCACAACGACCCCAGGATTCCGGCGGCGACGAGGCCCGCCACCACGCCGAGCGACGCTCCGATCGGCACTTCGTAGACGTCCGCCAGCAGCATCTTCGCGCCGACGAAGGCGAGCACCAGCGCGAGGCTCGGCTTCAGCAGGTGGAACTTCCCGATCACGCCGGCCAGCACGAAGAACAGCGAGCGCAGGCCGAGGATCGCGAAGATGTTCGAGGTGTAGACGATGAACGGGTCGCTCGTCACCGCGAAGATGGCGGGGATCGAGTCGACCGCGAACACCAGGTCGGTCCACTCGATCAGGATCAAGCAGACGAGCAGCGGCGTGGCGTAGCGGCGCCCGTCCTTGCGCACCGTGAAGCGGGCGCCGTGGTACTCCGGGACGCTCGGAATCAGCCGCCGCAACAGGCGGTAGACGGGGTTCTGCTCGGGGTGGATGCCTTCCTCGCGGATCAGCAGCAGCTTCAGCGCGGTGACCACCAGGATCCCGCCGAAGACGTACATGATCCAGTGGAACTGCTGGAGCAGGGCTGCGCCGAGGAAGATGAACACGCCGCGCATCACCAGCGCGCCGAGGATCCCCCAGAACAGCACGCGGTGCTGGTAGACCGCCGGCACCGCGAAGTAGCTGAAGATCGCGTAGATGACGAAGATGTTGTCGACGGCCAGGGCCTTCTCGATCAGGTAGCCGGTCAGGAACTCGGTCCCGCGCTGGGGGCCGAACGCCGCGTAGATCCAGCCGCAGCAGGCCAGGGCCAGCGCGATCCAGACGGCGCTCCAGACGGCGGCCTCGCGCAGCGCGACCGCGTGGGCCTTGCGGTGGAAGACGCCGAGGTCGAGGGCCAGCAGCGCCAGGATCAGGGCGGTGAAGCCCAGCCAGAGGACCGGAGTCCCCACGGTTTCGAGCGCCATGCAGGCATCTTCGGCCGGCCGGCGATCATCTACAAATAGAAAGTTCGGTATCATCCCATCGTCATTTACGATGTATGGAGGCTCGCCGACCGTGGAGTGGCTCAACTACCATCACCTGCTCTACTTCTGGACGGTGGCCCGCGAGGGCAGCATCGCCCGGGCGACGCGCGTGCTCCGGCTCGCCCAGCCGACGATCAGCGCCCAGATCCACCAGCTCGAGGCGCGCCTCGGCGAGAAGCTGTTCGAGCGCCGCGGCCGCGGCCTGGCGCTGACCGAGACGGGGCGGCTGGCCTATCGCTACGCGGACGAAATCTTCGGGCTCGGGAGCGAGCTGCTCGACGTGATGCGCGGGCGCGCGCCGGGCCGACCGCAGCGCCTGGCGGTCGGGGTGGCCGATGCGGTGCCCAAGCTGATCGCGCATCGCCTGCTGGAGCCGGCGCTGCGCCCGGGCGGCGGCCTCAAGATCGCCTGCTACGAGGACCACGCGGATCGCCTGCTCGCGCGGCTCGCGGTGCACGAGCTGGACCTGGTGCTCAGCGACGCGCCGATCGGGTCGCAGGCTGCGGTCCGGGGCTTCAGCCACCTGCTCGGCGAATGCGGGGTCACCTGGTTCGGCTCTGCGAAGCTCGCCGCCGCCCACCGCCGCGGCTTCCCGGGCTCCCTCGACGGAGCGCCGCTGCTGCTCCCGGCCCCGGGCGCTGCGCTGCGGCGAGCGCTGGACCTCTGGTTCGACTCGCGCGGACTGCGTCCGCAGATCGTCGGCGAGTTCGAGGACAGCGCGCTGCTGAAGGTGTTCGGGCAGCGCGGCGCGGGCCTCTTCGCCGGGCCGAGCGCGATCGAGCGCGAGATCAGCCGCCAGTACGGAGCGCGCGTCGTGGGCCGCGCGCCCGAGGTGCGCGAGCGCTTCTACGCCATCTCCGCCCAGCGCAAGCTCAGCCACCCGGCGGTCCAGGCGATCACCGAGCGCGCTCGCACCGAGCTGTTCGCGCGCTGAGCCGCCGCTCAGGGCGCGGCGGCCGGTGCGGGAGGCGGCGCCGGCGCCTCGGCAGGAGCCTCGCTTCCCACGACCCGCTCCACGCGGGCCACGAGCTCGATCGTCACGCCCGGCTCGCCCTCGGCCGCCGGCTCGGCGAGCTCGACCCGCGCGGCGTCGAGGGCGTGCTCGCCGACGAGCTGCGCCTGCACGCCCGCGGCGCGCTCGCGGGCCAGCGCCTGGAGCCGCTCGGCGGGCACCTCGACGGCGGCGACGGTGCGCGCCAGCAGCGCCCCGTCCTCGGCGGAAAGCTCCTCGGCTTCGCCGCGGCCGCGCGCGCGCAGCGCTTCCGCCACGCGGCGCCGCGCCAGGAATCCGGCTCCTTCCACCTCGGGGAGCGGCTCGCCGGCGACGGCGCGCTCGATGGCGATGCGCTCGGCGAGGACGGGACGATCGGCCGGGCCGCTGCGGCCGGCGAGCTCGATGGCGAGCAGCGGGCGCGAGCGCAGCAGGCCGGCCAGGGCCTCGACGCGCGGGCCCGCGTCCGCCGCGAGATCTGCCGCGCCGGGCTCCGCCGGGAGGGTCGCGAGGTCGACGTCTTTCGCGCCGCCGCCGGGGAGCGCCGCGCCGAGCGCCTTCAGCGGCGAGCTGACGACGCCGACGAGGGCTGCGCGCAGCGCACCGAGCACGACCCGGCCGAGGCCGAGCCGCAGGTTCTCGCGCTCCACCACGACGGGTACGGGGAGCCGGATGTCGCCCGAGGGATCGCGCAGCAGCGCGAGCGCGAAGTCGAGGGAGGTGCCGAACTGCTGCTCGAAGGCGCCGGCGTTCGCCGAGTCGAGGCGCAGGTCGTGGAGGAGCAGCTCGTTGTCCGTCGCGTAGCGCGTCGGGTCCAGCACGAGCTTCGTGCGCAGGGTCACCTCGCCGCGCGCGAGCTTGTACCCCGCGCCCGCCGCGTAGGGGTCGAGCTCGGGCAGGGTGAGCCGCTGCAGCTCGAAGACGAACTCGCCGCGTTGGCCGTCGAGGTTTCCGCTCAGCGTGAAGGGCGCGCGGTCCGGAGCCACGCCGCGCACGCGTACGCCTCGCGCGCGGAGTGCGGGCCAGCGCACGTCGCGCGCGACGACCGAGAGGCCCGTGATGGCCCCGCGGTAGGGCGGGTCGAGAGTCCGGTCGTCGAAGGCCAGCGAGCCGCCCCGCAGCTCGACGGCGTCGATCTCGAGCTCGACCTGAGCCGGGGCGGTTCCCCCCGCCGCGGCGGGCGCGGGCTCGGACGGCGCAGGGGCCTCGGCTCCCGCCTCGGTGCCTTCGGCGGACGGCGCCCCGGCGGCCGGCGAGACGCCGAGCAAGGCGTCGAGAGCCGGGGTAGGGCGCGCGTAGCGGAGCGCCGGTCCGTCGAGGCGAACGCGCTCCAGGGCGACCCGCACCGGAGCGTTCGGGTCGGCGAGGGGAACCGCGCCCTCGCGAATGCCGACCTCGAGGGCGCTCCAGCGGATCCCGACCTCCTTCTCGTCCGGGTCGCCGAGGGCGAGGTCGCGCACCGCGAACTGCCCGGAGAAGTGGGCGGCGGCGGCCTCCTCCGGGAGCGCACCCGGCCGGAGCCGCAGCGTGACGCGCAGCTCGCCCTCGGCGCGGCACGAGCGAACCCACGAGGCGAGATCGGGGCGCGCCGCCAGCACGAAGAGCGGCACCGGCAGCTCGCTCCAGCGCACGTTGCCGTCGAAGGCGATGGGCGCGAGGCCCGCGCGCCCCTCGGCGCGCAGCTCGCCGCCGCCGACGCGCACCGCCAGGTGGATCGGGAAGGTCTCGCCCGCGCGCGCGCTCACGCCCTCCGCGCCGAAGTCGAGCTCGACGTCGAGGGGCCCCTCGTCGGTGAGCAGCGAGATGCCGGCGCGCTCGATGGCGACCCGTTCGAGGCGGTAGCTGCGGCCGGCGCTCGGAGCCGCCGGCGGAGTCGCGGCGGGTGGAGGCGGCGGCTCCGCAGTCGGCGGGCTCGCGGCGGGTGCGGCGGCAGGAGGCCCGGTCTGCGGCCTGAACACGAAGCTCCGCTCGACCCGCAGCTGCGGGCCGCGGACGCCGACGCCGCCGAGGGTCAGGTTCTCGCCCTCGAGGGCGAGGTCGCGGAGGGAGAGCTCCTCGAGTGCGAAGCCGATGGCCGGCGCTTCTCGCCCCGGCTCGACGAGCTCGAAATCGAGCCCGCCGACGCGCAGCTCGTCGACGCCGACGGGCCAGCCCGCGCCCTCGGCCGTCTCGGGGGGCGGGGCCTCCGGCTCGGCGGGGCGCGGCGGGATCGGATTCTCGAGGCTGCCGTCCGCGAGCCGCGCGAGGCGCACCACGGGGCCCTCGACCGCCAGCTCCCGGAGCTGGATGCGGCCCGAGAGGAGCGCGGGCCAGGCGAGTCGCGCCGCCAGGCGCTCGAAGCGGAGCAGCGGCTTCTCGCGCGCCGCCCCGCCCGCCCTCCCGAGCGCGACGTCCTCGAGGAGCAGCGAGCCGCCGAGCAGGCCGAGGTCGACGTCGGCGATCTCGAGGGGAAGGCCCAGCGCGTCGCGCGCGCCGCGCTCCGCTCCCCACACGATCGCGTAGGGGAGCGCCGCCCGGACGGCGATCGCGAGCGCGACGAGGGCGGCCAGGACGATCCACGGCCAGCGCCGCCGCCCGCGCACCTCGGGGGCCTCGTTCACGATCCCGCACCTCTCTCTCTGGAGGTTGGCGGACGCGCGGGCGAGGGGCCAACGCTCAGCGCGCGTCCCCACCGGCGGAGGCGTGCTCGCGGGGTCCGGACGCCGTGCGCGTGGCGAGCAGCGCGGTGCGCGTGGGCTCGTAGCTCTCGCCCGGCGCCGCCTCGCTCTCGATCTCGATGCGGTAGGTGCCGTCGGGCTCGCCGGGCGCCATCCGGAAGCTCGACAGCACCCGGGGTCCGAGCCGGCCCGGGATCCACGGGAAGGTCGGGTCGAGCCCCGGGATCGACGCCATCAGGATGCGCGTCTCGGCCGTCCCCGCGAGCTCCGCCGAGCCGGCCTGCGCCCGCGCGCTACCGATCACGTCGGCCTGGATCGGGCCGTCCGGCGTCGCGAACTCGGTCTCGAGATCGAAGGTGGCGGTGTAGGGCGCCGACGCGCCCGGCGGCGCGGGGGCGACGATCAGCGTGCCCGCGATGCGACGCTGCAGCCCGCTCCGACGCACGGTCGTGTAACCGGAGACCTCGTAGAGGCCGGAGTAATCCGGGCCGCCGCCCGGGGGTGGCGCGGGAGCGGGGCGCTGCTCGGCGCTGCAGGCGAAGGCCAGGGCGGCGGCGAGGACGAGCCGGGCACGGTCCACGGACGCTCCTTTCGGCCTCCCACCCCCTGCGAGTGTAGGGCGGAGGGTGCAGATCGGCTTCGCGAGCCGGCAGATTGTGCGCAGCAGGCGACCGGCTACGTTCCCGGCGCCCGGGGGGGTGGCGCGCTCAGGCGCGCGGTCGTTTCGCCGATTGATCCGGCAGCGGGATCGGAGCCGGCCCGACAGGGCCGAGTCTCCGGCGGGAGCGGTGGGGGACATGGGGCAAGCGGGCCGGCCACAGGCGGACCTCGAGGACGAGGCCGCGGACGGGGGCGGTGCATCCGCGCTCGGCGGCTTCGGAGTCAACGCGGGAATCGTCGAGGAGATCCGCCAGCGCTACGCGCTGGATCCGGGCTCCGTCGACCCGAGCTGGGCGGAGCTGTTCGACGCCTCGGGTGGCGGCTGCGCCGCCCGCGGCACGGCGGCGCCGCCCGCGGGCGACCTCGCGGACCCCCACGTCGCCAACCAGTACGCGCGCGTGCTGCGCATGATCCACGCCTATCGCGCGCGCGGGCATCGCAGCGCAGCGACGGACCCGCTGGGCGCGAACCCCTCGGACTTCCCCGAGCTCGACCCGGCGCACTACGGGTTCGGCCACGACGACCTGACGCGCACCTTCCTCGCCGGCGACCTGCCCGGGGGTCCGCTCCAGGACCTGGGCCAGATCCTGCGCCGGCTGCGCGCCACCTACTGCCGCAGCGTCGGCGTGGAGTTCACCCACATCCAGGACCCCGGCCGCAAGAGCTGGCTCCAGCGGCGCATGGAGGAGACCGAGAACCGCAGCGCCTTCCCCGCCGAAGAGCGGCTGCGCATCCTCGAGAAGCTCGCCGCCGCGGAGCTCTTCGAGCGCTTCCTGCACACGCGCTTCGTGGGCCAGAAGCGCTTCTCGCTGGAGGGCGCCGAGTCGCTGATCCCGCTGCTCGACGCGCTGGTCGAGGAGAGCGCGCTGCGTGGCGCGCGCGAGGTCGTGCTCGGCATGGCGCACCGCGGGCGCCTGAACGTGCTCTCGAACATCCTCGGCAAGTCCCTCGAGTCGATCTTCTGCGAGTTCGAGGACGCCCCGCTCTCCGAGAGCCCGTTCGGCTCGGGCGACGTCAAGTACCACAAGGGCTACTCCACGGATCGCAGCACGCGCGGCGCCGGGCGCATCCACCTCTCGCTCACCGCGAACCCGTCGCACCTCGAGGCGGTGGACCCGGTGGTGCTCGGCCGCACGCGGGCGAAGCAGACCCGCCTCGGCGACACGCTGCGCCAGCGCGTGATCCCGGTGCTGGTGCACGGCGACGCCGCCTTCGCGGGCCAGGGGATGGTGGCCGAGTCGCTGAACCTCTGTCACCTGGCGGGCTACTCGACGGGCGGCACCGTGCACGTGGTGGTCAACAACCAGATCGGCTTCACGACCACGCCCCAGGAAGCGCGCTCGACGCTCTACTGCACCGACGTGGCGAAGATGATCCAGGCGCCGATCTTCCACGTGAACGGCGACGACCCCGAAGCCGTCGTGCACTGCGTGAAGCTCGCGCTCGCCTACCGCCGGCGCTTCTCGACCGACGTCGTGATCGACATGGTCTGCTACCGGCGCCATGGCCACAACGAGGGCGACGAGCCGAGCTTCACCCAGCCCCTGCTCTACGAGAAGATCCGGCACACGCGGCCCGTCCGCGAGCTCTACACCGAGGAGCTGCTGCGCCAGGGACTGCTGCAACCCGAGGACGTCCGCCACATCGAGGAAGACCTGCAGGCGCAGCTCCAGAGCGCCCTCCAGCAGATCAAGACGCGCGTGCCGGAGCCGGACGAGCCCTACGATCCGCGCGGCCCCTGGAGCGGATATGCGCGCACCCGCCAGGCCGAGGACGAGCCCGCGACGGGCGTTCCGATCGAGCGCCTGGCGCAGATCGCCGAGCGGCTCGGCGTGGCGCCGCCCGGCTTCGAGGTGCATCCCAAGCTGCAGCGCCTGCTCGACCGCCGCCGCAAGGCGGTGGCCGAGGGCGGCGACCTCGATTGGGCGATGGCCGAGGCGCTCGCCTTCGGCAGCCTGCTCGTCGAGGGCACTCCGGTGCGTCTCTCGGGGCAGGACAGCTCGCGGGGCACCTTCAACCAGCGCCACGCGATCCTCGTCGACCAGCGGACCGGCGAAGAGTACGCGCCGCTCGACCACCTGGCGGAGACCCAGGCGCGCTTCGAGGTCTACGACAGCCAGCTCTCCGAGGCCGCGGTGCTCGGCTTCGAGTACGGCTACAGCGTCGCCGACCCCACCACCCTGACGCTCTGGGAGGCGCAGTTCGGCGACTTCGCCAACGGCGCGCAGGTGATCATCGACCAGTTCATCGCTGCGGCCCACGCCAAGTGGCAGCGCATGAGCGGGCTGGTGCTGCTGCTGCCCCACGGCTACGAGGGCCAGGGGCCCGAGCACTCGAGCGCGCGCGTCGAGCGCTTCCTGCAGCTCTGTGCCGAGGACAACCTGCAGATCGCCAACTGCTCGACGCCGGCCCAGTACTTCCACCTGCTGCGCCGCCAGATGCGCCGGCGCTTCCGCGCTCCGCTGGTGGTCTTCACGCCCAAGAGCCTGCTGCGCGATCCGCGCGCCAGCTCGTCGGCGGAGTCCCTCACCGAAGGGCGCTTCCGCGAGGTGCTGGCGGGCGAAGGCGCGCGCGATCCGGGCGCCGTTCGGCGCGTGCTGCTCTGCAGCGGCAAGGTCTACTACGACCTCGCGGCGCGCCAGCAGGAGCGCCGCGCGGCGGGCGCCGACGACGTCGCGATCGTGCGGGTCGAGCAGCTCTACCCGTGGCCCGAGCAGGCCCTCGCGCAGGCGCTGGAGCGCCATCCGCGCGCCGAGCGCGTGTTCTGGGTCCAGGAGGAGCCCGCCAACATGGGCGCCTGGACCTTCGTCCGCGAGCGCATCCAGGAGCGTCTGCCGCCGGGTACCCCCCTCGGCTACGCCGGCCGCTCGGCCAGCGCCAGCCCCGCGGTGGGCTCCGGCCGCTGTCACCGGCGCGAGCAGGCGGCGCTCGTCGACGCCGCCTTCGCCGGGCTCGAGCCTCGGTAGTTCACCCTACGGGGACCGCTGAACACCGTCCTCGATCCCGTCCCCTATCCTCTGTGCGTGCGAGCCTGGCTGGCGCTGGCGCTGATGCTCGCGGCGGGTCCCGCGCCCGCCGCGGCCGAGGATGCTGCGACCGAGTCGCCGGCCGCGCTGCTGGACCGCGCCTTCCGCAACCTCTACGGCGACGACTTCCTCCAGGTGATGGAGCTCTCGACGCGCCGGCGCGCGGGCCAGCCGATGGTGCGCCGCATCCAGCTGGTGCGGAAGCAGGGCGAAGCGCCGGGCAAGGCGATGGTCCGCTTCCTCGCACCTCCCGAGGTGCGCCGCACCGGGGTGCTGATCCTCGAGGCCGAGGGTCGCTACGACGACCTGTTCGTGTTCCTGCCGGCGCTCGGCAAGGTGCGCCGCATCTCCGCGGGGCAGCGCGCCGACTCCTTCTTCGGCACCGACCTCTCCTACGAGGACGTCGAGCCGAAGCGCGCGGAGGATTGGGACGTCACGCTCGTCGAGCGGCGCGAGGAGGACGGCACGCCGTGCCTGCTGCTCGACATCCGGCCGAAGACGGCGGAGGTCTCGACCTACGAGCGCATGGTCTCCTGCATCGACCCGCTCCGCGCCGTCATCCTGCACACCGCATTCTGGCGCGGCGGGCAGGAGGTGAAGGAGCTGCGCGTGCGACCCGCCGACGTGCGCGACGTGGCGGGTCGCCAGATCCCCTTCGTGCTCACCCTCGCGACGCCGCGCCTCCGCTCGGAGACCGTCGTCACGACCGAGAGCTACGAGCTCCGCCCGGACCTCCCCGTGGCGATCTTCACGCAGTCGAACCTCGAGACGGGGGACGCCGAGGGCGATCGCCGCGTCGCGAGCGGGTCGTGAGGGCGGCGGAGCGCTTCGACCCGCCGCTCCGGCGTCTCGACTGGCGGTGCGAGCGGAGCCTCAGCTGGGCCGAGTTCCTGGCCGACGCGCGCGCGCGCCTCGCCGACGACGCGCGCTTCGCGAGCGCGCTCCGCCACGGCGGCATCCAGCTCGACGGCCGCCCGCTGCTGCCGGAGTGCGCGCCGGCCGAGCTGCCCGCCGGGAGCTGGATCCGCCTGCACGCCTTCGAGCGCGAGCCGGAGCCGGTGCCGCTTCCCGCAGGCGCCGTGCTCCACGCGGACGCCGAGCTGGTGGCGGTCGCGAAGCCCGCCTGGCTGCCGATGCAGGGGACGCGGGCGAGCCAGCGCATCTCCCTCGAGGCCTCGCTCCGCGCGCTGCTCCGCGACCCCGGCCTGCGCGCCGTCCACCGCCTCGACCGGCAGACCAGCGGCGTGGCGCTCTTCGCGCGCGGCGCCGGGCCCGCGCGCGCGCTCGGCCGGCTCTTCGCGGAGCGCCGCGTGCGCAAGCAGTACCTCGCGCTGGTGGCGCCGCCGCCGGCCGAGGTGCGCTTCGAGGTCGAGGGCGCGATCGCGCGGGTCGCCCACCCGGCGCGTCCCTGCTTCGGCCTCGCCGCGGACGGCCGCGGCCGCGCCAGCCACTCGCGCTTCCGCGTGCTCGGCGCGGCGGAGGGCCGGGCGCTGGTCCTCGCCGAGCCGACCACCGGGCGCAGCCACCAGCTCCGAGTGCACCTCGCGTCCCGCGGAGCGCCGCTGGTGGGCGACGACCTGTACGGCCCGCCCGCCAGCGCGGGGTGGCCGTCGGCGGCGGAGCGCATCCAGCTCCACGCCTTCCGGCTGGAGCTGCCCCCGCGCGGCGCGCGGCCCGCCCTCGCGCTCGAGGCGCCCCTGCCGCCGGACTTCGAGGGCGGCGCTCTGTTACCCTGCCCGCTCCCGCCGATCGGGTGAGCGGAAGGAGCCGCGCCGAGATGGACCTGAGCTACGGCGAACGCTACGAGGCCCTGCGCCGCGAGGTGCGCGGCTTCCTCGAGGCGGGCTGGCCGCTGCGCGGCCGCGAGGCCGAGCTGCCGAAGCGCGAGCAGACGTTCCTGTTCCGGCGCCGCGCCATCGAGGCCGGCTACCTCGCCCGCTCGATCCCGAAGCGCTACGGGGGCAGCGAGCAGCCCGCGGATCCGTTGGCGGCCCAGGTGATCCGCGAGGAGTTCGCGCGCCGGCGGGCCCCCGCCGAGGCCCGCGGCATCGGCACCATGATGCTGGTTCCGACGCTGCTGGACCGCGGCGAGGAGTGGCAGAAGGAGAAATGGATCCCGAAGACGGTGCTCGGCGAGACGCTCTGGTGCCAGGGCTACAGCGAGCCCGGCTCCGGCAGCGACCTCGCCTCCCTGCGCACCCGCGCCGAGCGGGTCGGGGACGAGTGGGTGATCCACGGCCAGAAGATCTGGACCAGCGACGCCCAGCGCGCCGACTTCATGTTCTGCCTGTGCCGCACCGAGCCCGGCGCGCCGAAGCACGCGGGCATCTCCTATCTGCTGATCGACATGAAGCAGCCGGGCATCGAGGTCCGCCCGCTGCGCCAGATGACGGGCAGCGCGGACTTCAACGAGGTGTTCTTCGACGGCGCGCGCACGCCACACGACTGGATCGTCGGCAAGCGCGGCGAGGGCTGGCTGGTCTCGCGCACCACGCTGAAGCACGAGCGCAACTCGATCGGCAACGCCGACCTCGCGCGCATGCAGTTCGACGCGCTGGTGGCGCTGGCGCGCGAGGCGCGGCGCGACGGCCGGCCGGCGAGCGAGTGCCCGGACGTGCGCCAGCGGCTGGCGCGCATCGAGGGCTACGTGCAGTCGCACCTCTACTCCGGGTACCGCCAGCTCACCGACGAGCTGCGCGGGCGCGGGCCGGGAGCGCTCGCCCTGATGACCAAGCTCAACTACACGAACATCGGTCAGGAGATCGCCAAGCTCGCCCTCGACCTGCTGGGCGACGGCGGCCTCGCCGACCCGACCGGCCACGAGCGCGAGCCCGGCGAGCCGCCGCAGGGCGCCGAGGGCTGGCTGATCCACTACATGGCGTCCCTCGGCGTGGCGATCGCCGGCGGCACGGCGAACATCCAGCGCAACGTCATTGCGGAGCGCGGCCTGGGCCTGCCGCGCGACGCCTTCGCCCAGCGGAGCAAGTAGGCCCATGGACTTCGGGCTCTCCGAGGAGCAGGAGCTGCTCCAGGGCACGGTGCGGCAGTTTCTCGAGAAGGAGTGCCCGCCCGCCCGCTTGCGCGAGCTCTTCGAGAGCCCCGACGACCGCAGCGGCGAGCTCTGGGCGGGCATGGCGGAGCTCGGCCTCGCCGGCCTCGCGGTGCCCGAGCGCGAGGGCGGCGCGGGCCTCGCGCTGCTCGAGCTCGCGCTCGTCTCCGAGCAGCTCGGCTACGGCGCGGCGCCCGGCCCCTTCCTGGGCCACTCCCTCGCGTGCCTCGCGCTGGCCGCCGGCGGGAGCCCCGAGCAGCAGCGGCGCTGGCTGCCGCGCCTCGCCAGCGGCGAGTGCCTGGGCAGCATCGGCTTCGCCGAGCCGGGCGCGGCCTGGCAGCCGGGAGACTGGCGCCTCTCCGCCGCCGGGCGCGCCAGCGGTGTCAAAGCCTTCGTCCCGGCGGCCGAGCGGGCGGATCTGCTCGTGATCGGCGCCGCCGGCGGCGGCCTCGTGCTGGTGGAGCGCGGAGCCGGGGGCGTGAAGGTGGAGCCGCAGGACGTCGCCGACCGCACGCGCCGCGTCGGAAGGCTGGTGCTCGAGGACGCGCCCTGCGAGGCGCTCGCGGACGGCGGCGCCGCCGCGCTCCGCGTGCGCGACGCGGCGCTGGTGCTGCTGGCGGCGGACGCGCTCGGCGGCGCCGCGCGCTGCGTGGAGAAGAGCGTGGAGTACGCGAAGACGCGCGAGCAGTTCGGCGTCCCCATCGGCCACTTCCAGGCGTTGAAGCACCAGCTGGCCGACATGGCCCTCGAGGTCGAGCCCTCGCGCGCGCTGGTCTGGTTCGCGGCCCACGCGTTCGACCACATTCCGGACGAAGCCGCGCGCGCCGCCGCCCTGGCCAAGGCGCACCTCTGCGACGTCTACATGCAGGTGGCGCGGGACGCGGTCGAAGCCCACGGGGGCATCGGCTACACCTGGGAATGCGACCTGCAGATCTGGTTCAAACGCGCGCTGTTCGACCGCGCCTTCTGCGGGACGCCGTCCGAGCACCGCGAACGGGCCGCGCAGCTCGCCGGCTGGTGAGCGGTCGGCGCGAAGAGGAGATCCCATGAAGACCCCGATTGCCCTGCTGCTGGCCCTGGTCGCCTTCGGCGCCGGCTACTTCTTCGGCGAGCGGCAGGGCCACGCGGCCGGCGCTGCCGTCGCCGAACGGCTGACGGCCATCGAGACGAAGCTCGCCGCGCTGGAGAAGCAGCCCGCCGCCCCCGCGCGCGCCGAGCGGCCGGCGCTGGCGCCGGCGGAGGCGCTGAAGGTGATCCAGGTCGCCGGCGCGCCGGTGCGCGGCAACCCGTCGGCGCCCGTCACGATCGTCGAGTACGGCGACTTCGAGTGCCCCTACTGCCTGCGCTCGCGCCCCACCCTGAAGCAGATCCTCGACAGCTACCCCCAGCAGGTGAAGCTGGTCTACAAGCACTTCCCGCTCTCCTTCCACCGCAAGGCGATGAACGCCCACAAGGCCTCGCTGGCGGCCGGGGAGCAGGGGAAGTTCTGGGAGATGCACGACGCGATCTTCGACAGCCCGCGCGACCTCGCGCCCGAGACGATGCGCAAGCACGCCGAGAAGCTCGGCCTCGACCTCGCGAAGTTCGACGCCGACTACGCCAGCGAGCGCATCGCCAAGAAGATCGCCGACGACCAGGAGGAGGGCCGCAAGGCCCTGGTGCGCGGCACGCCCGCCTTCTTCGTCAACGGCAAGATGATCTCCGGCGCGCAGCCCTTCGAAGCCTTCAAGAAGGAGATCGACGCGGCGCTCGGGAAGAAGGACGCGTAGGGAAGGGTTCGCGGGCGCTGTACGGAGCGGCGGGCGGTGGGCCCGCGCCCTCGTG
>Ga0209706_10000207_pt1 | contig 31803 bp, 31 predicted proteins | sample PPLLaktember2015_6_FD_187263 | JGI IMG/M metagenome (GOLD analysis project Ga0209706, IMG submission 187263) | Freshwater sediment microbial communities from Prairie Pothole Lake near Jamestown, North Dakota, USA - PPLs Lake P8 Core (1) Depth... | ecosystem: Environmental > Aquatic > Freshwater...
CTGCTCGCCGCCGCCGTTCCGTGCGACGGCCTGGACCTGACCGGCACCTGGGTCGGCAAGCAGACCTGCCGGGGGTTCGACGGCGCGAACTTCTCCTTCAAGCTCAGCGAGAGCACCGTGGAGATCGTGCAGACGGGGAGCGACATCGCGCTCCAGGTGCTGACCGACGCGGCGCCCGACGTCTACCGCGGGGTCGCCATCGACAGCGTCGGCAACTCCGACCAGGGGGGGCTGTACATCGTGCACTGCGGCACCTCGGACGTGCCCGGAAGCGGCGTCGACAACTTCGACGAGACCGGCATCCTCTCCGCGAAGACGAAGTCGAACGGCTCGGGGAAGCTGAAGGGCGCGTCGAACTACTTCAACACCGCGCCCGAGTTCGCCGGCTGCAAGTGGAGCTACAAGCGCATCAGCACCGCGACGCCGGTCGTGGGAGCCTGCGACCTGATGTAGGCCCGCGCGAGCGCGCGGCCAGGCGTCGGCTCGTCAGGCCCGCAGCCCCGCCAGCACCAGGTCCACCATCGCGTCGAACACCTCCGCCGGCCGGTGGCCGTGGAGGTTCGCGCGACGCGAGGTGACCATCTCGTTCTGGATCAGGCCGTTCGAGGCCGTCCACAGCACGTTGGCCATCACCCACTCGTCGCAGGCGCGAAAGCGCCCGCGCTGGATGCCGCTGCGGATGGCGTCGGCCAGGATGCGCAGGCACTCGTCCCAGAGCTTGGTGACCTCCTCGACCACCGCGGGCGGCAGGTCGCCGATCACCTCCTGGTTCTCGAGGGCCCAGAAGATGCGGAAGTACTCGGGGTGGGCCGTCCAGTGCTCGTAGTAGAAGCGGCCGAGCCGGCGGATCTTGTCGTCGGGCTCCTCCGCCGAGGCGGCGGCGTCGCGCATGCGCTGCTCGAACAACGCGCCGTTGTGGGAGAGCACCGCGACGTAGAGCTCGCCCTTGTTCTCGAAGTATCGGTAGAGCGTGCCCTTGGCGACACCGGCGCGCTGGGCGACCTCGTCGAGGTTCGCGTGCACGAAGCCGTCGCGGAAGAAGACCTCGCGGGCCGCCTCCAGGATGTGCTTGCGCTGGAGCGCCTTCTTCTCGCCGCGCGTGGGCGAGCCGTCGCCGCCGAGCTCGTCGGCGGCGTCGGGCTCAGGATTCGACCGCGTCACTGCCTTCGTAGCGGTAGGGAGCGAACAGGTCGGTGTTGAGGTAGCGCTCCCCGAAGCTCGGAATGATCGCGACGATCATCTTGCCGGCGTTGCCGTCGCGGCGCGCGTACTCGAGCGCGGCGCTGACGTTCGCCCCCGAGGAGATGCCGCACAGGATCCCCTCCTCCTTCGCCAGCCGGCGCGCCATCTCGAAGGACGCCGCGTCCGACACCGTGATGACGCCGTCGAGCAGCTTCGTCTCGAGCACCTCGGGGACGAAGCCGGCGCCGATGCCCTGGATCTTGTGGGGCCCCGGCGCGCCGCCCGAGATCACCGGGCTCGCCTCGGGCTCGACGGCGATCGCCTGGAAGCCCGGCCGGCGCGGCTTGATCACCTGCGCGACGCCGGTCACGGTGCCGCCCGTCCCGACCCCGGCGATCAGCGCGTCGATCTTCCCGTCGGTGTCGGCCCAGAGCTCCTCCGCGGTGGTCTTGCGGTGCACTTCGGGGTTGGCGGGGTTGCGGAACTGCTGCGGGATGAAGGCGTCCGGCAGCTCGGCGGCGATCTCGTTGGCCTTGTCGATCGCGCCCTGCATGCGCTTGGCGGCCTCGGTGAGCACCAGCTTCGCACCGAAGGCGCGCAGCGTGATGCGCCGCTCGACGCTGAAGGTCTCGGGCATCACGATGATGCACTGGTACCCCTTCACCGCGGCCACGAAGGCCAGCGCGATGCCGGTGTTGCCGCTGGTCGGCTCCACGATGATCGTCTTGCCGGGGGTGAGCAGGCCGTCTCGCTCGGCCGCCTCGATCATCGCCAGGCCGATGCGGTCCTTCACGCTGTTGGCGGGATTCTGGCTCTCGAGCTTCGCCAGCACCTGGGTGCCTGCGGGAAGCCCCTGGGTCACGCGGTTGAGCCGTACCAGCGGCGTTCGGCCGATCAGCTCGGTGATGTCGTTGGCGATTCGCATGGGATCTCCTGGCTGGGGGCCGGGCCCGGTGGCGCGAAGGTACCTCGGAGTGCTCGCTTCTGTCACCCGAGCAGCGCGTCGACCAGCACCGTCGCGTAGCTCCCCGCCGGCAGCTCGAAGGAGAGGGCGAGGTCGCGCTCCCCGACGCGCTCGAGACCGAGCCCGACCGGGCGCACCCGCAGCGCCCGGCGCGCGCCGCGCGCCCGCACGCCGCGCGGAGGCCGGAAGGCGGCGAGGTCGATGCCGAAAGCGGCGCACGCGGCGCGCTCGCGCTCGGCCGGGGCGCCCGCGGCCTCCGTCATGCGCGTGCCGAACACCGGCCCCGTCGCGCTGATCTCGAAGCGCGCGGCGCGCGGCCCCTCGCGCGCGGCGTCCTCCACGACGAACAGCCCGCCCGACGCGCACACCACGGCGACGTCGCCCGCTTCGACGGCGTCGAGCGGCAGCGAGCGGCGCGCCAGCGCCTCGTTGAAGACCGCCGCCTGGAGCGAGGAGAGCAGAAAGCGCGCCGCGCGCCGATCGCGCGGCCAGGCGCCGGGCTCGCCGGCGAGCAGCGCGCGGGCGCGCTCGGGGTTCGCGCCCTCGGCGCCGAAGCGCTGCTCTCCGAAGCGGTTGGCGAGGCCCACGCGTTCGAGCGCGGCGGCGCGCTCCCCCGCCCGCTCGAGCGCCTCGGGCGCGACGTCCCGCACGCGCAGCCGGAAGCGGTTGGCGCGGAGCTGGCCGGTGCGCAGCTTGTGGCGGTGGCGACGCGCGTCGAGCACGCGCAGGCCCGGCGCCTCCAGCGCCAGCGCCGCCGCCGGATCGAGCCCCGGCACCGACAGCCACTGGCGCGCGACCGCCACGCGGTCCTTGCGGCCTGCGTAGCCGACGTCGGCGGGGCGCACCGCGGCGCTGCGCGCGAGCACCCGCGCGACCTCCTCGGTGGTGCGCAGGCGCTTCTCGACCCACACGAAGGTGTGCTCGCCCTCGCCCGAGGGCTCGTAGAGCGGCACCTCCTCCACCACGAAGTCCTCGGGCTCGGCGCGGAGCTGATAGGACACGCGCGGCCTCAGAGCAGCGGGAGCTGCGACACGGGAGCGAAGGAGCGGCGGTGCATCGCGCAGGGCCCGAGGTCGCGCAGCGCCGCCAGGTGGGAGGCCGTCGCGTAGCCCTTGTGGAGCGCGAAGCCGTAGCCGGGGAACTCGCCGTCGAGGCGGACCATGATGGCGTCGCGGTGCACCTTGGCGACGATCGAGGCCGCCGCGATCGAGCCGTCGCGCGCGTCGCCGCCGACGAGCGGCGTCTGGGGCGCGTCGATCCCGGGGATGCTGCGCGCGTCCACCAGCACGTGGTCGGGCGCGACGCCGAGCGCGAGCACGGCGCGCCGCATCGCCTCGAGGCCGGCCCGGTAGATGTTGCGGCGGTCGATCTCCTCGGGCCACACCTCCGCGACGCCGAGGGCCAGCGCCTGCGCGCGGATGCCGGCCGCGAGCCGCTCGCGCTCGGCGGGCGCCACGCGCTTCGAGTCGTCGAGCCCCGGTAGCGCCACCCGCTCCGGGAGCACCACCGCCGCCGCCACCACCGGCCCCGCGAGCGGGCCCATGCCGACCTCGTCGACGCCGGCGACGAGTCGCGCCCCCTCGCGCGCCAGCCGGCGGCGCAGCGCGAAGAGCCGCGAGACCCGACGCTGCTCGAGCCGCTCGTCGGCGAGGCGCGCCTCGAGCTGCCCCGCGAGCCGGCGCGCCCCGGGGCGCGGGTCCGCGCGCAGCAGCCGCAGCAGGCGCGCGAGGGCGCGCGCGCCGCGCGCCTCCGCCGCGCGCCGGCGCAGCGCGCCGAGGGGCTCCGTCACCGCTCCTCGTCCTCGTCCGGCGCGCCGCCGACGCGGCGTTCCAGCCGCCGCACGCGGCGCGCGAGCTCGGGAAGCTTGTAGAGCGCGATCATGGCGCGGTGCCAGCTGCGCTCGGCCACCGCGGGCATGCCCCAGACGCGGCTTCCGGCGGGAAGGTCCTGGATCACTCCACCGCGCACGCCGACGAACGATCCGTCGCCGACCGCGAGCCCGTTGGCCGCGCCCGACTGCGCCATGAAGAAGACGCGCTTGCCGATCACCGTGCTCCCCGCGATCCCCGACTGCGCGACCACCGCCGAGCCCTCGCCGATCTTCACGTTGTGGGCGATCTGCACCAGGTTGTCGAGCTTCACCCCGCGCCCGATGCGCGTCTCGCCGAAGCGCGCGCGGTCCACGGTGGTGTTGGCGCCCACCTCGACGTCGTCCTCCAGCACCACGACGCCGAGCTGCGGCACCTTCTCGAAGCGCCCCTGCTCGTCGAACTCGTAGCCGAAGCCGTCGCCGCCCAGCACCACGCCGGGCTGGAGGATCACGCGCTCGCCGAGCCGCGTGCCCTCGCGCAACACCGCGCCGGCGTGGATCTCGCAGTCGGCGCCGACCTCGACCTCCGCGTAGATCGTGACGTTCGCGTGCAGCACCGTGCGCGCGCCGATCCGGCTGCGGGGCCCCACCACCGCGCAGGCCCCGACGGAGGCTTCGGGGTGGACCTCGGCGCTCGGATCGACGACGGCGCGCGGATGGACGCCCGGCGTCGGCCGCAGCTCGGGGGCCAGCATCCGCGCGGCCCGCGCGATGTCGAGGTTCGGCGACGCCGAGCGGATCACCGGTCGGCCGCCCACCGGGACCCCCGGCGGCGCGATCAGCGCGCCGATGCGACTGGCGGCGAGGGCGCCGGCGTTCCGCGCGGAGCGCAGGAAGCCGAGCTGGTCGGGCCCGCCTTCGTCGAGGGCCGCCACGCCGCGCACGCGGGTGGCCGCATCGCCCTCGACCGCGCGCCCGCCCAGTCGCTCGGCCAGCTCGTCCAGCCGCATCCGGCGGGGCCCCGCTTCAGCGGGCCAGCAGGACGGCGACGGGCGACGAGCGCGTCACGGCGGAGGCGTTGCTGCCGAGGAAGTACTCGTTGATGCGGTTGCGGCCGAAGGCACCCATCACGATCAGGCCGGCGCGCGCCGCCCGGGCGGTGTCGACGAGCTTCACGTCGGGGCGCCCCAGCGTGGAGGACGCCTCGCGCACGGGCACCGACACCGTGCCCACCAGCCGCCGCACCTCGTCGAAGCGCGCCACCGCGCGCCCCTTGTCCTTCGAGTCGACGAAGCAGTGGATCGGCTGCTCGAGGCGCCCGGCCAGCTCGACCGCCAGCTTCGCGGCGATGCGCGAGCCGGGCGAGCCGTCGAAGCCCAGCACCAGCGGCCCGCCCACCTCGGCGCCCGCCGGCACCAGCAGCGCGGGCTTGCCGGTCTTGCGCAGCACGCCGTCCGCCGTCGCGCCGATCAGCGCGGTGCGGTACTTGGCGTCCTGGCCGTCGCGGCCGATCACCACCAGGTCGACCGACTGGCCCCGCTCGACGATGCGGTCGTCGGCGATGCCGCGCAGCGTCTCCACCTTGCACTCGAGGCCGTTCTGGCGCGCGAGCTCGCCGACCCGGCGCGTCACGCCCTCGGCGCGCGCGCGCAGGAAGGCCTCGACGCCGTCCATGCTCGGCGCGGCGATGCCCAGCCCGTCGGCGCGCAGGCCGTGCAGCAGGCGGTCCTCGATGACCGTGACCCCGTGCACGCGCGCGCGCAGCCGCGCGGCCAGGCCGATGCCGAAGCGCTCGGCCGAGCTCGCGGCATCCGACCCATCCGTGGCAATCAGGATCGACTCGATCATTCGCTTCTCCGCGGTCGCACGCGCTGGCGTGGCGACACGTGTCAAGAAAGGAGCCGCCCCAGGGGCGATCCCCAGAGCAGTCGCATCAGGCGGCGCAGCAGGCGGGTCTTGCGGGCCGTGTAGGGGAACCAGAGGAACTCGCTCTTCGCGCCGAAGCGATCCACCGCGATACTTTGCGCGTAGCAGTAGCTGCGCAGGCCGATCTCGCCGTTCACCTGCCCTATCCCGCTTTCCTTGCGCCCGCCGAACGGGGACTCGGTGATCCCGTAGGTGAGCATGCAGTCGTTGACGACGACGGAGCCCGACTGGATCTGCTTGGCGAGCTCGACGCCCTTGCGCTTGTCGCGGGTCCAGACGTTGGCGTTGAGGCCGTAGCGCGTGTCGTTCGCGAGGCGCAGGCCCTCCTCCTCGTCGCGCACGCGCATGATCGGCAGCACCGGGCCGAAGGTCTCCTCGCGCATCACGGCCATCTCGTGGTCGACGTCGACCAGCACCGTCGGCTCGAAGAACAGGCCCTTGGCGTCGGGGTTGCGGCGGCCGCCCGCCAGCACGCGCGCGCCGCGCGCCACCGCGTCGGCCACGTGGCGCTCCACGATCTCGAGCTGGGCGGCCTGGATCATCGGGCCGACGTCGGACTCGCCCTCGGCGCCCTGGCGCAGCTCGCCCGTCTTCTCGACCACCTTGCGCACGAACTCGTCGGCGACGCGGTCGACGACGTAGACGCGCTCGGTCGAGACGCACACCTGGCCGGAGTTGGCGAAGGCGCCGTAGACGGCGCCCGCCGCGGCGCGCTCGAGATCGGCGTCCTCGCACACCAGCATCGGGTCCTTGCCGCCGAGCTCGAGGGTGCAGGGCACGAGGCGCCGGCCGCAGGCTTCGGCCACGCGCCGCCCGGTGGCGACGCTGCCGGTGAAGGAGATCTTGTCGCAGCCCGCCTCGACGAGCGCCCGCCCGGTCTCGCCGTCGCCGAGCAGGCATTGGAACACGCCCTCGGGAAGCCCGGCGGCGCGCAGCAGCTCCTCCACGAGCTGCCCGGAGTAGGGCGTGACCTCGGAGGGCTTCAGCAGCACGGCATTGCCGGCCATCAGCGCCTGGGCGGTGGGGTTGAGCGACAGCAGGAACGGGAAGTTCCAGGGCGTGATGATGCCGACCACTCCGAGCGGGCGGTACGAGATGCGGAGCTTCTTGCTCTTCATCAGGTGCACGGGAATCGTGCGGTCCGCGAGGATGCGCTTGGCGCGCTTGGCGTAGAAGGTGAGCGCGTCGCAAGCGGCCAGCACCTCGACCGCCAGCGCCTCGGCCTCGGGCTTGCCCGTCTCCCGACGCAGCACCGCCACGAACTCGTCTTGCCTCTGCAACAGAACGCGGACCGCGCGCTGCAGCACCCGCCCCCGCTCGTCGATCGGCAGCGCCGCCCAGTCGGGCTGTACCTTGCGCGCGAGCTCGAGCGCCGCCTGCACGTCGGCGGCGGTCTTCGCCTCGAACTCGCCCACCGGCTCGAGCGTCGCGGGGCTGCGAAGCTGATAGCGGCGGCGCGCGCCGGAGGCCGACTCGAGCGGCTCCACGATGGCCATCGGGCGGGGTCCCTCCCTCTCCCGAACGGCCCGACCCGCGGGCCGATTCGAAAGAGCGGGACGAGGGTACAGGTCCCCCGCGGGAAATGTCAATCCGCTGATTGCGCTTCGGGCCGCGACGTGCGAATCGAAGCGGCGTGGCCGATTCCGCGCTGTTCCGACGCTTTCCGGCCCTTCGCGAGGGGCTTCCGTTCCGCCCCTTCCTTGCGGGGCCGACACCCGTGGGGCGGCTGGCCCTCCCCGGGGTGGCCGACCTCTGGGTGAAGCACGACGAGCGCTGCACCCCCTGGTACGGCGGGAACAAGCCTCGAAAGCTCGAGTTCCTGCTGGGGGAGGCGCTGGCCCGCGGGGCGCGCCGCGTGCTGACCACCGGGGGCATCGGGACGCACCACGGGCTGGCGACCACGATCCTCGCCCGCGCCTGCGATCTCGACACGACGCTCGTGCTGGTGGACCAGCCGGTGACGCCCGAAGTGCGCGAGTCGCTGCGACTGTTCTCCGCGTTCGGGGCCGAGGTGGTCGACGCACGCCGCGTCGCGGGCGCGGTCTGGCACGGAGCGCGCGTGCTGGCGCGAGGCCGCTGGCGCGGCGAGCGGCCGTACCTGATTCCTACCGGCGGCTCGGGCGCGGTCGGCAACCTCGGCTTCGTCTCGGCGGGCCTCGAGCTCGCCGCGCAGGTTCGCGCGCGGGAGCTGCCCGAGCCGGCCGCGCTCTTCCTGCCGATCGGAAGCGGCGGCAGCGTGGCCGGCGTTGCGCTCGGGCTCCGGCTGGCCGGGCTCCCGACGCGCGTGGTCGGGGTGCTGGTCACGGACATCCTGCCGCCCTCCCCCGCGCGCCTCGCGCGCCTGGCGGGCGCGACCCTCCGCCGGCTGCGGCGCGCCGACCCCTCGGTGCCGGCGCTCGCCTTCGCCGCGCGCGACTTCGAGGTCAGCCGGGTTCAGCTCGGGCGGGGCTACGGCGCGGCCACCGAGGCCGGGCGCGAGGCCCTCGCGTTGGCGGAGGCGGCGGGTCTCGCCCTCGAGCCCACCTACTCGGCCAAGTGTCTGGCGGAGCTGCTCGCGCGCGCGCGGAGCGGCCGCCTGCCGCGCGGGCCCGTCGTGTTCTGGCATACCTTCAACGCCGTCGACGTGAAGGCGCAGGCTCCGGGACCCTACCGTCCGGAGGCGCTGCCGCCGCGCTTGCGGCGCCTTGCGGAGGAGGGGACTTGAGAACTAGCGCGCAGCTCTCGCGGCGCGGCTTCCTGGCGCTCGCCGGGAGCAGCGCCGCCCTCGGCGCGCTGGCCCGGCTACCCGCCGGCGCGGTCGTCGCCGCGACCGCGGATCCCGCCGCGGCGCCCGCCTTCTTCTCCGCCTACGAGGCGGAGATCCTCACCCGGATCGTCGAGCGCATCGTCGACAGCGGGCTTCCCGACGCGCCTCGCGTGAGCGACACGGGCGCGGTCGCAACGATCGACCGCCTGTGCGCCTCGCTCGACGCCGAGCTCACCCGCCCGCTCCCCGTCCTGCTGCGGGCCGTCGAGTGGGGGCCCTGGATCTTCGACTGGCGCTTCGCGCGCTTCGGCGAGCTCGACGCCGCGGGCCGGGACGCCTCGCTGCGCGGCTGGATGACGAGCGGCCTCGCGCTGCGCCGACTCGGCTTCCAGGCGCTGAAGAACCTCTCGCTGCTCGGCTGGTACGCGCAGGACGCGAGCTGGGCGGCGATCGACTACCGGGGCCCGCTGATCGCGCGGCGCGGAGTGGCCCGATGAGCGTGGACCTCGCGTCGCGCGAGGACGCGCTCGCGCTCCGCGCCGATGCCTGCGTGATCGGCTCGGGCGCCGGCGGCGCCGTGGCGGCGGCGGAGCTCGCCCGCGGCGGCCTCGACGTGGTGGTGCTCGAGCAGGGCCCCCACTGGACGAGCCGCGACTTCACTCAGCGCGAGGACGAGATGCTGCCGCGCCTCTTCGAGGAGGCGGGCCTGCGCCAGACCGAGGACGGCTCGATCACCATCCTGCAGGGGCGGAGCGTCGGCGGCTCGACGGTCCACAACCTCTGCTACGCGTTCCGCACGCCGGATCCGATCCTGGCGCTGTGGCGCGAGGAGCACGGGCTCGAGTCCCTCACCCCCGAGTCCCTGACGCCGAGCTTCGAGCGCGTGGAGCGCAGCCTCAAGGTCAAGCCGATCCGCGAGGACGAGGTGAACGCGCTGAACCGGATCGTGCGCGCCGGCGCCGAGAAGCTCGGCTACTCGGGCTTCGTGACGAAGCACAACCGCGAGGGCTGCGTGCAGGCCGGCTTCTGCATCCTCGGCTGCTCGTACGACGCCAAGCAGTCGATGCTGGTGACCTACGTGCCGGAGGCGGAGAAGCTCGGAGCGCGCCTCTACGCCAACGCGCGGGTGGAGCGCATCGAGGCCGACCCGGGGAGCCCGCGCGCGCGCGTGCGGCGCGTCTCCGGCCACGCGCTGCGGGACGGCGGCCGCAGCGGAGCGCCGTTCGTGGTGGAGGCGAAGGTCGTGGTGCTGGCGGCCGGCGCGGTCGCGTCGCCGGACCTGCTGCTGCGCAGCGGGCTCGCGAACGGCTCGGGCCAGGTCGGCCGCAACCTCCACCTGCACCCCTCGGTGATGGCCGCCGGCTTCTTCGAGGAGCCGATCCACGCCTATCGCGGGATCCCGCAGAGCTACTACATCGACGAGTTCATCGACCTCGAGCGCGATCCCCACTCCGGCACGATCCTGATGCCGATCGCCGGCTTTCCGGTGCTCACCGCCACCCAGCTGCCGGGTTTCGGCCGGGATCACTTCCGCTTCATGCAGCGTTTCTCGCACATGGCGGGGCTGTTGGCGCTGCTCCACGACCGGAGCGCGGGCAGCGTCCAGCCGGGCGCCTCGCCCGCGCGGCCGCGCATCGCCTACGCGCTCCGCGAGGACGACGGCCGGCAGCTCGCCGAAGGGCTGCTGCACTGCGTCGAGGTGCTGCTGGCGGGCGGCGCGAGCGAGGTGCTGGTGCCCTACGCCGCGGATCCGCTGGTGCTGCGACCCGGCGACGACCTCGCGCCGATCCTGCGGCGCGGCGTCGCCCAGAGCGGACCGGGAGCGATCGCCATCGCCTCCACCCATCCCCAGTCCACCTGCCGCATGTCCGGCGATCCGCGCGAGGGCGTGGTGGGAGCGTTCGGCGAGTGTCACGAGGTCGCCGGCCTGTTCGTCGCCGACATGAGCGTGTTCCCGACGTCCCTGGGCGCGCCGCCGCAGATCACGACGGCGGCGCTGGCGGACCGCACCGCGCGCCACGTGCTCGAGCGCTGGAACGAGCTGAAGGCGTGAGCGCAGCGCCCGGCTCCGGGCGGGCTCCGGACGTTCCGCCGGAGCCCGCGCGCGGCGCCTCCCGCGGCATCTGGCCGCTGGCGGGCCCCACCATGCTGAGCTTCGCCCTCCAGGCGGCGGTGAGCTTCGTCAGCACGATCATCGTCGCCGGGCTCGGCTCGCTCGAAGATCCCGAGGTCGGGCGCAACGCCGTGGCGGCCGCCTCGATCGCGGGCCAGGTGCACTTCGTGGCCTTCGCGGTGCTGGCGGCGGTCACGATCGGCACCACGGCGCTGGTGGCGCGCGCCGTCGGCGGCGGCGACTGGCGCGAGGCCGACCGGGTGCTGCGCGTCTCGACGTTCGCGGCCTGCGGGCTCGCGGCGGCGATGATGCTCGCGATTCCCTTCGCCGGCGCCCTGGTCGCGGCGTTCGGAGTCGAAGCCGAAGTGGTGCGCCTCGGCGGCCAGTACCTGCGCATCCTGCTCTGGTTCAACCTGCCGATGGCCATCGGCATCGTGCTCTCGAGCGGCCTGCGCGGCGCTGGGGACGTGCGCACGCCGCTGCTGATCGGCGCGCTCATGAATCTCGTGAACCTGGTCGGGCACTGGATCCTGGTGTTCGGGAACGCGGGCGCGCCGCGCCTCGGCACGGCGGGCTCGGCGCTTGCGACCGGGCTCTCGTTCCTTGCGGGCGCGCTCGTCTACGTCGCGCTCTGGCAACGCGACGAGCTCGCGGTCGAGCGCGGGCCGTGGCTCGAGGGCCTCTCGCGCGAGCGCCTGCGCCGCATCCTGCGCATCGGCGTGCCGACCGCCGCCGAGCAGTTCGCCTTCCAGATCGGCCTGTTTCTGTTCCTGCGGGTGGTGGCCGGCTTCGGCACCGAGCCGGTGGCGGCCTACATGATCGGCGTCCGCATCCTGTCCTTCTCCTTCGTACCGGGGCTCGGCTTCTCGACGGCCGCCTCCACGCTGGTCGGCCAGCATCTCGGGGCCGGAGAAGTGCGGATGGCGGCGCGCTCGGGCTGGCGCGCGGCCGGCGCGGCGGCGGCGGTGATGGCGGCGGCCGGCCTCGCGATCATCGGGGTCGCGCCGATCGTGGCGAGCTGGTTCGGCGCCACCGGGCGCCAGACCGTCGACCTGACGGTCGTCTTCATCTACATCCTCGGCGCCGCCCAGCCGCTGATGGCGGTCGAGTACGCCCTCGGCGGCGCCCTGCGCGGCGCCGGCGACACGCGCTTCCCGCTGCTCGCGATCCTTACCGGGCTCTTCGTGTTCCGGCTCGGCGGCGCGGCGCTCGTGACGGGCGTCTTCGGCGGCGGCGTGGTGGCGGTCTGGTGCTGCCTGCTCGCCGACTACACCGTGAAGGCGCTGCTGCTCGCCTGGCGCTTCGCGTCCGGGCGCTGGCAGGACGTGCGGGTGTAGGCGTCCTCGCGCCCGGCGAGCCCGAGCTTCACGAACAGCAAAGGGGCGACCAGCAGGGCCGCGATTCCCGCAGCGGCGTAGCGCGCGAAGCGCAGCCCGTCCGCCAGCAGCGAGGGCTCGGCGCACACGGCGCCGAAGGCGGCGTCGAGCGCGGCCAGCGTGCCGAGGACGATGCCGACGGCGAGCGCGACCCTCAGCAGCTTGACGAACGGCGTGGCGCTCCGCGGGTCGAAGCGCACCCGTTTCGTCTCGATCGGATGCGCGGCCAGGATGCCGGTCAGGAGCCCCGCGTAGCCGAGGAAGGCGGTCGGCTGGGCGTCCGCGCTCCAGCCGCTGGCTGCCCGGGTGGCGAGCCACACCGCGGCGCTCGCCGCGACGGCGATGGCGAGCTGCTGGCCGTACGAGCGCCGGCGCCAGAGCCTCTCGATCTCGTCGGCGTACCGCAGCGAGAGCAGGGCGAGCCCGACTCCGAGCGGCCAGCCGAGCAGGACGTCCTCGAGGTAGTGGACGCCCAGGTACGGCCGGGAGAGGCCGGTGAGCAGCAGCAGCGCGATGCACGCGATGCGCAGGGCGCGTCGGCTCGAGCTCGCGTAGAGGTAGGCGTAGAACGCGCCGCCCGCCATCGCGTGGCCGGAGGGCGTTGAGTACTCGGTCGCGAGGTCGCGCGCCCTCTCTGCCGACACGGCCCAGAACGCTCCGCCTCCCTCGACGAAGGGCCGCGGGTTCGCGATCAGCGTCTTGGCGACGTGGTTCAGCGACATCGCGACGAGCGTGAGCACCGCCAGGCGGAACGCCAGGCGCTTGTCCCACGCCGCGTAGACGAGGGCGATCATCAGCACGTAGCCCTCGATCTCACCGATGGCGCTGAAGAGCTGGAAGAAGCGGGTGAGCAGGTCGTGGCGATGCTCCGCCAGGAACCGGACGAGCTCGCTGCCGAACGGCATGACGCCTCCTGTCCCCATCTCGATACACTCTTGTATCGAGTGGATACAGTCGTGTATCCTGTCGTTGGATGTCAAGAGCGCGAGTCCGTCCGACCCGCGAGGAGACGCGTTCGCGGCTGTTCGAGGCGGCGGCCGAGGTGTTCGCCAAGTACGGCGTGGGCGCCGCCACGGTGGAGCAGATCGCCTCGGCGGCGGGCTTCACCCGGGGCGCCTTCTACTCGAACTTCGCGAGCCGGGACGAGCTGCTGATCGCGATGCTGGAAGACCACGTCCAGCGCAGCATCCGGCACAACCTCGAGCTGCTCGCCGAGCACCCCGACGCCGTGCGCTTCGTGGAGGCGCTGCGAGAAGACGTCGGCCGCGAGGACGATCCGCTCCACCGCTCCCCGCTGCTGCAGATCGAGCTGATCCTGCACGTCGCGCGCACGCCGGAGCACCGCGGCGCGCTCGCCGAACGCCTGCGCACCATGCGCACCCTGATCGGCGAGATCGCGGTGAGCGCGCTGCGCGCCGCGGGAGTCGAGCGCGAGATCGACGTGCAACAGGCGGGCGGGCTGCTGCTGGCGATCGAGGACGGCCTCCGCCTCCACCGCCTGATCGACCCCTCGTCGACCCCGTCCGATGCGTTCCTCTCGGCGGTGCGCCTGCTGCGGGACCTGCTGCTCGAGACCCGCCGCAAGCGCCGCTGAGCCCCGCCGCGAGCGGGAGCCCCCTACCCCGGCGGAACTCCCGCCACGAGGTGCAGGATGTCGGTCTCGGTGATCATCCCCACCAGCTCGTCCCCGTCGACCACCGGCAGGCAGCCGATCTTCTTCTCGGCCATGATGTGGGCCGCCTCGTTCACGGTCGCCTCGGGGGTGACCACGATGGGCGGGGTCGACATCACCCGGGCGATCTCGACCACGTGCAGGAAGGCGCGCCGCTCGTCGTGGCGATGCCCGGAGAGGTTGGAGAGCGACGCCCGCAGCAGGTCGCGCTCCGAGACCACGCCGACCAGCTTTCCGGCATGGACCACGGGCATGTGCCGCACGCGGCCCAGGGTCATGATATCTTCGACGGTCGAGAGCCGATCGCTCGCCGAGATGGTCACGACGCTCGTCTGCATCACGTCGCGTACGGGGATGCGGGTCAGTTGATCCATCGGGGGTCATGGTAGACGATGACGCTGGCCGACGGGGACGAGAATGACGAGCTGCGGCCCGCGAGGCCTCGCCGCCGCCGGCGCGAGGCGCCGGGCGAACAGCCCGCCGGCCGGACGCGCGCCAACCCGGACACCGGCTTCCTGCCGGAGCTGTTGCGCCGCGGGCTGACCCTCGGGTTCACCGGCTTCTTCATGACGGAGGAGGCCCTGCGCCGCGCACTGGGCGATTCGATGCCGCGGGACTGGATGGAGTTCATGGTCGAGCAGAGCGAGCGCACCCGCGCCGAGCTGCTCGAGCGCCTGTCCCGGGAGTTCGGCCGCGTGATCCAGGCCTTCGACCCGGTGGAGATCCTGCGGCGCCTGCTCGACGGCCAGACCATCGAGGTATCGGCTCGCATTCGGCTCGCGAACGAAGGCCGGGCGCGCAAGGGCGAGAAGCCCGGCGCCGAGCGCGAGGAAGAGAGCGAGTGAGCGTCGCTCCCGCGGTCGAGAGCGCAGGCCGCCCTGCGCGCTGGCCGACGGTCGCCGGCTGGGTGCTGGCGTGGGTGCTGGTCGCGTTCACCGCGTGGGTCTACTGGGGGCTCGGCCCGAGGCCCAAGGCGCGCGCCTGGTGGGAGCCCCAGTCCTCGCTGGTCCGCACGCTCTCGGAAACGTCCCTTGCGCCCCTGGTGGAGGACCTGTCGGTCGCGCTCGTCGGCTTCGGGCTCGCCGCCAGCGCGCTCGCCGCGGCGGTGTTCCTGACGACGCGCTCCGCGATCGCCCGCTTCCTCGCGGTGTTCGGCGTGCTGGCGACGCTCTGCTTCGTGTTCTACTCGATCGAGGCGCGCTTCGTCTGGAGCTTCTTCCACTGGCGCTGGTCGGCGTCGATGGCGCTGTTCGCCGCCGTGCTCGCGGCGGCGCTCACCTCGCCGCTGCTCGCGGCGAGCTGGCTGCGCAGGGGCTGGCCGCTGCGGGTCGCGCTCTACCTGCCGGTCCTGATCGGCGTGCTGCTCTACGAGCGGAACGTCACCGGCACGGATCCGACGCTGCGCTTCGCCATCTCGCCGTGGCCGGTGGTGCAGATCTTCGGCTTCGAGCTGGGCGCGGCGTGCATCGGAGCCCTGGTGACGGGAGTCGGCATCGGTCTCGCCGCGCTGGCGCGCGCCCGGAGCGGCGGCCCGGCGGCGCTCGGCCCGCTCGGAGCGGCGGCGGCGGCGGCGCTGCCCGTCGCCGCGCTCGGTCTGGCCGCGCTGCAGGATCTGCTCCCGTTCGCGGCGGGCCCCGGCTTCTTCGCGCTGCTGGCCGGAGCGTCCCTCGCGGCCTTCGCCCTCGCGGCGACCGTCGGGCTGGGGGGCGACGCCGCACGGACGTCCGCCCGGGCGCGAATCTGGAGCGTGGGGGGGATCCTGGTGCTCGCGCCGATCGTGCTCGGGCAGGCGCTCGCGCGGATCGACTACACCATCACGCGCGACGGCCAGGCGATGGCGATCGTCGAGGGCCTCGGGCGCTACCGCGAACGCGAGGGCGCGTACCCGGACGACCTCGACCAGCTCGTCACCGCCGGCGACGTCGAGAGCATCCCGGTGCCCCACATCGGCTTCCGCATGCTCCGGGACCAGGAGTTCGTCTACCAGAACTTCGGCGAGAGCTATCTGCTCGAGTTCTCGGCCCCGCGCTGGATCCAGTGCGCCTACAATCCTCCGTACCTGGAGGACGACGGCGAGGAGCCCGAGGAGGCCGGCGACGGCCTCGGCACCGGCGAATGGTCCTGCCCCTCCAAGCCCCCCGAGCTCTGGTAACGTGGCGGCGCTGCCGCCGGCCGAGCGGCTGTTCCGCGCGCGCCGCATCAGCACCACCTTCGGCCGCGTGTACCTCGGCGCGAAGGCGAACCAGTTCATCGCGCGCCGCCTGCGGCCCCCCGACATGGACCGGCGCTGGGCGGACTTCCACCGCGGCAGCGCGCGCCAGATCCACCAGCTGGCGCTGGAGCTCGGCGGGCTGATCCTGAAGGGCTGCCAGTTCGTCGGAGCGCGCTCCGACGTGGTGCCGCCGGAGTACGTGGAGGTCCTCTCGCGCCTGCAGGACCGCGTGCCGGCGCGCTCCTTCGCGGTGGTGCGGCGCACCGTCGAGCGCGAGCTCGGCGCGCCGCTGGGCGAGCTGTTCGCGGAGTTCTCGCCGCGCCCGATCGCGGCCGCCTCCCTCGCCCAGGTGCACGAGGCGCTCCTCCACGATGGGCGGCGCGTGGCGGTGAAGGTCCAGTACCCGGAGATCGCGAGCCAGGTGCGCGGCGACCTCGCGAATCTGCGCTCGCTGTTCCGCGCGGTCGGCTGGCTGGAGCGCGACCTCGACCTGATCCCGATCGTCGACGAGCTGGCGGCGCAGATGCCCCGCGAGCTCGACTTCGAGAGCGAGGGGCGCAACGCCGAGGCGATCGCCGCGCGGCTGGCTCACCGCAGCGAGATCGCGATCCCCTCCATCGTCTGGGAGCACACCCGCCGCCGGGTGCTGGTGATGGAGTACATGGAGGGGATCAAGATCAACGACGTGCGGGCGCTGCGCCGGGCGGGCGTCGACCCCGCCTGGGTCACCCGCACGCTGACGGACGTGTTCGCCGAGCAGATCCTCGGCCACGGCTTCTTCCACGCCGACCCGCATCCCGGCAACCTGTTCGTGCAGCCCGAGGGCCCGCGGCTGGTGCTGCTCGACTTCGGCCTCGCCAAGGAGCTGCCGGAGACCTTCCGCGCCGGCGTGGTCGGCCTGCTGGCGGCGCTGCTGCGCGCGGACGTCGAGGCCCTCGCCGCCGCGCTCGGCGACCTCGGCTTCGAGACGAAGCGAGCCTCGGCGGAGTCCCTGCGCGACGTCGCCGAGCTGATCCTGCGCGTGGGCATCGAGGTGCGCGAGAAGGGCTCCCTCGACCCGGAGACCGTCGCGCGGCTGCGCGACGAGATCCCCGCGCGCGTGCGCGCCAACCCGCTGGTGCGCATCCCCCACCACCTCGTGCTGGTCGGCCGCACCCTGGGGCTGCTCTCGGGCGTCTCCAAGGAGCTCGGCGCACGCGTCGACCTGCTGAAGGTGGCGGCTCCGTGGGCGTTCGGAGCGCGGAACGGACGGTAGGCGTGGCCGGGACGTCGCGGCGGGCGGTGGGCCCGCGCCCTCGTGGCTCGCCGGCGCGCACGCCCTGCTTCTCTCGCGCATCCAGCGCCGGCTCCGCTTTACCTCGGTCGCGGGCCCACCGCCCACCGCGACGCGATCCGCCTTGCCAGCACGCAGAGGAGGCCTCACCCAGCCGGGAAAAGGTCGAGTCTTCCTCGTACGACTCGCTCCGCAAGGTTTCCCGGGTCTCGTCGCCGAGCCCGCGGTCCATGGTTCCGATGGCCCTTCGCGACGCCGGCTCCGCCGCAACCAACAGTGACCGCCAGTCGAATCGAACCGCGATGCCGTCGGTGTCTGCGCAGTCGAACCGAAGCTCGGCATTGCGTGCTCGCCCTCGATACGCCTCCGGAGCTCGCGCCGAGGGCGAGCACGCATTGCCGAGCCCCGCGCCGCTGCCGCAGCCCCCGACGGCTGGCGGGACCTATCCTCCTGGCGGTCCCGCATGGTTGCGGCGGAGCCGAAGTCCCGATGCACGGACGCTCTTGGCGCTGGTAGCGCAACGAACATCCCTCGACCGATTCTTTCTTTCCTTCCGAGGGATCGGCTTCCGGGCGCCGGCACGCGGCATCGGGGAGCGGGGGACGGTGGGCCCGCGGCGGAAGTAAAGCGGAGGCGGCGCGAGATGTGCGCGCACGAGTACGGCGTGTGTGCCGCCGAGCCATGGAGCCGCGGGCCCACCGTCCCCCGCGACGAACAGCGCTCCCTTTGGCCGACCCCCGACTGCTAGCTGCGCCTCCGGCCACCGACGGCGAGGCCCGCGAGGCCCGCGAGCAGCAGCAGCGCGGTGCCCGGCTCCGGCACCACCGAGGCGTAGCTGTCGCCGATGCGCAGCTCGTCGATGAAGTTGTTGGCGTCGCCGCGGATCGTGAAGGTGATCGAACGGATCGCGGCGAGGTCGATGTCGAGCCCGTCGATCGCGAAGGCGTGCTCCGCGTTCGGATCGAGCGGGTCGAAGGCTGCCGGAAGGGCCTCGGCGTCCGCCGTGTCGTAGACCAGCAGGTCGAGGGTATCGCTGCCGGGCGCGGCGCCGTTGAAGTAGCGCCCGACGAGCAGCAGCGTGTGGCCGTCGACGAACGCATTGTCGACGCCGGCTGCGACGAGCTGGCCCGTCGCCACGGTGGACGTCGAGACGCGGAGCCCTCCGACCCCGACCGCGGGCTCCCCGAAGGTGATGACGTCCCCGTTGGCGTCGTCGGTGAAGGTGATGTTCGCCAGGCGGTTGCCGTTGCTCGAGTCGTCGAGGGTGAAGAGCGCGCTCCAGAAGATCGCCGTGCCCGCGCCTACCAGGACGTCCGAATCGACGCCCACGCTGGCGGTGTTCGCAGCGGTGCCGACTGCCTGGCTCAGGCGGTTGCCCACGCCGCTCGGCGCGCCGATCAGATTGCCGTAGTCGAGTCCCGGGCTCTCCACCGTGAGGCGCAGCACCGTGAGGGTGCCCCCCTGGTAGGGACCGGTCAGGTTCTGGCCGGTCGGCGGCGCGCCGTCGAGCACCATGCCGCCCGGGTAGTCGAAGGGCTCGTAGACGAGCAGCGTCGCGGCGGCGGGCGGCGCCCAGGCGGCGATCGCCGCGAGGATCGCGGCCGAGAGGGCTCCGTGAAGCGAGGCGCCGGACGAGTGCATGAGGATCTCCTTTCGGGTTCGACGCGGAAGCCCTTGCAGCTCCCATGCCGATCTGGCGGCTTTCGCCGCATCCGCTCGGGACCCGAGCGGCTCCGCAGCGCAACATCTCGTTGCGAACGTCAGCCGGACATTGCGTAGTGGCTCGAAGGAGACGTCCGTGTCGGCCTCGGGTGCGGAAGCCCGCCCCTTCCGGGGGCGTGCTACCCACTCCGTCTGGCCAGGACGGAGCCCGGAGACTCGATGCGACTGCGACGCGTGCTGATCGCCAACCGCGGAGAGATCGCGATCCGCATCGCGCGGGCGGCGGCGGAGCTCGGCATCGAGAGCGTCGGGGTGTACGGCGAGGACGACTCCGGCGCGCTGCACCTGCGCCGGGTCGACCAGACGCGCGCGCTCCGCGGGCGCGGCGTCGCGCCCTATCTGGACGCCGCCCAGCTCGTCGGCGCCGCGCAGGGCGCCGGCTGCGACGCGCTGCACCCGGGCTACGGCTTCCTCAGCGAGCGCGAGGACTTCGCGCGCGCCTGCGCGGCGGCGGGGCTGCGCTTCGTGGGGCCGGCGCCCGACACCCTGGCCCTGCTCGGCGACAAGGCGGCGGCCCGCGCGCTCGCGGCGCGCTGCGGCGTGCCCGTCCCGCGCGGCACGGACGGCCCGACCTCGCTCGAGGAAGCCTCGCGCTTCCTGGCCTCGCTCGGGGCGAACGGCGCGCTGATGGTGAAGGCCATCGCGGGCGGCGGCGGGCGCGGCACGCGCGCCGTGCACGCCGCGGGCACCCTCGCCGAGGCCTGGACGCGCTGCGCTTCGGAGGCGCGCGCCGCCTTCGGGAGCGATGCGCTCTACGTCGAGGAGCTGTGGCGGCGCGCGCGGCACGTCGAGGTGCAGATCGTGGGCGACGGCAAGCGGGTGCGGGCGCTCGGCGAGCGCGACTGCACGCTGCAGCGCCGGCACCAGAAGCTGGTCGAGGTCGCCCCCGCGCCGGCGCTCGCCGACGAGCTCCGCGCGCGGCTCGTCGACGCCGCGGAGCGGATGGCCTCCGAAGCGCGCTACGACGGCGTCGGCACCTTCGAGTTCCTGGTGGACACCGAGGTCCCCGGCCGCTTCGCCTTCATCGAGGCGAACGCGCGGCTCCAGGTCGAGCACACCGTGAGCGAAGCCGTGACGGGCGTCGATCTCGTCGCGACGCAGCTCGAGCTCGCGGCGGGTCGGTCCCTGGCCGAGCTCGGCCTCGCTCCCGGCGAGGAGAAGCCGCCGCGCGGCTTCGCGATCCAGCTCCGCGTCGCCGCCGAGCAGATGGGCCGCGACGGCTCCCTGCGCCCGGCCAGCGGCATGCTCGACGCCTTCGAGGTGCCGACGGGTCCCGGCGTGCGCGTCGACACCTGCGGGCACGTCGGCTTCGCGCCGAGCGCGAGCTTCGACTCGCTGCTCGCCAAGCTGATCGTCTCGGCGCCCGACTTCGCGAGCGCGCTGGCCAAGGCGCGCCGCGCCCTCGCCGAGTTCCGCATCGAAGGAGCGCCCACGAACCTCCCCTTCCTGCGCAGCCTGCTCGCCCACCCCGCGCTCGCCGACTGGGCGGTCACGACCCGCTTCGTCGACGCGGAGCTGGCCGCGCTGGTCGACGCCTCCGCTTCCGAGGAGGCGCCCGCGCCGGTCCCGCTCCGCGCCGGCGCGCGCGTCGACGCCTCCGACCCGCTGGCCGTGCTCGCGCACGGCAAGACGCCGGGCGCCGCCGCTCGCACGGGGGCCGAGCCGGGGCCACCGGCGCCCCTCGTCGCCGAACCGCCGGTCCCCGAGGGTCAGCTTGCCGTGCGCGCACCGATGCAGGGCACGATCGTCGTCGTGGGCGTCGCTCCCGGCGACGCCGTCCCCGCCGGCGCCCAGCTGCTGGTGATGAGCGCGATGAAGATGGAGCACGTGATCGAGGCGCCGGTCGGGGGGATCGTGCGCAGCGTGCCCGTGCGGGAGGGCGACACGGTCTACGAGGGCTCGGCGCTGGTCGTGCTCGAGGAGAGCGAAGTCGAAGCCGCCGCGCTCTCCGAGGCCGCGAGCGCCGACCTCGCGCGGGTCCGCCCGGATCTCGCCGAGCTCCAGCGGCGCCAGACGCTCACGCGCGACGCCGCGCGCCCCGACGCCGTGGAGCGCCGCCGCCGGACGGGGCAGCGCACCGCGCGCGAGAACGTCGAGGATCTCTGCGACCCGGGCAGCTTCGTCGAGTACGGAGCGCTGGCGATCGCCGCCCAGCGGCGGCGCCGGACGCTCGAGGACCTGATCGAGAAGACGCCCGCCGACGGCCTCGTCGCCGGGATCGGCCAGGTGAACGGAGCGCTCTTCGACGAAGCGCGCTCGCGCTGCGCCGTGCTCGCCTACGACTACACGGTGCTGGCCGGCACCCAGGGCCTGCAGAACCACCGCAAGAAGGACCGGCTGTTCGAGCTGGCCGAGCAGTGGCGGCTGCCCGTCGTGTTCTTCACCGAGGGCGGCGGGGGCCGGCCGGGGGACACGGACGGCGCCGGCATCGCCGGCCTCGACTGCATGGCCTTCCACTACTTCGGCCGCCTCTCGGGCCTGGTGCCCCTGGTCGGCATCAACTCCGGCCGCTGCTTCGCAGGCAACGCCGCGCTGCTCGGCTGCTGCGACGTCGTGATCGCCACCGCGAGCTCGTCGATCGGGATGGGCGGACCGGCCATGATCGAGGGGGGCGGTCTCGGCGTGTTCCACCCCGACGAGGTCGGCCCGATGTCGGTGCAGGTGCCGAACGGGGTGGTGGACGTGGCGGTCGCCGACGAGGCCGAGGCCGTTCGGGTGGCGAAGCAGTACCTCGGCTACTTCCAGGGCTCGCTCGGCTCGTGGAAGTGCGCGGACCAGCGGCTGCTGCGCGGACTGGTGCCCGAGAACCGCCTGCGCGTCTACGACGTCCGCCAGGTGATCCGGACGCTCGCCGACGCGGAGAGCGTGCTCGAGCTGCGGCGCGGCTTCGGCCTCGGCATGGTGACCGCGCTGATCCGCGTCGAGGGCCGCCCGCTCGGCGTGGTGGCGAACGACCCGACCCACCTGGCCGGCGCGATCGACCGCGACGGCGCCGACAAGGCGGCGCGCTTCCTCCAGCTCTGCGACGCCTTCGACCTGCCGGTGCTCTTCCTCTGCGACACGCCGGGAATGATGGTCGGCCCGGAAGCCGAGAAAACCGCTCTGGTGCGCCACGTGAGCCGGCTCTTCGTGGTGGGCGCCAGCCTCGACGTGCCGTTCTTCACGATCGTGCTGCGCAAGGGCTACGGCCTCGGCGCCCAGGCGATGGCGGGCGGCAGCTTCAAGGCGCCGATCTTCACGGTGTCCTGGCCGACCGGGGAGTTCGGCGGCATGGGGCTCGAGGGCGCCGTGAAGCTCGGCTACCGGAAGGAGCTGGCCGCGCTCGAGGATCCGGCCGCGCGCAAGGCGCTGTTCGACGAGATGGTGGCCCGCATGTACGAGGTCGGAAAGGCCACGAGCTACGCCACCGCCTTCGAGATCGACGACGTCATCGACCCCGCCGACTCGCGCCGCCTGATCCTGGCCGCCCTGCGCGCCGCGCCGCCTCCCGCCCCGCGCGCCGGCAAGAAGCGTCCCTGCGTCGACACCTGGTAACCGCGCCTACTCGTAGGGCTCCTCTTCGAGATCCCCCGAGTCCAGCGGGTCGCTCGGCTCCTGGAGCACCCGGCGCACGCTGCCGCCCTGGGCGACGGCGTAACGCGCCACCACGCGCGCGCGCTGCCAGAGGGCCGCGGGTACCGGGCGCACCGCGACGAGCGAGACCACGAGCTCCTCGCTCCCCGGCGCGGCGGGGTCGGGCACCAGGTCCACCCGCGCGTAGCCGAGGGTGCGCTGGAAGAAGCTCCGTCCGGGGATGTCGTACTTCGCGCCCGTCGGATGCGAGCCGGCGCCGGCGATCACCTGCAGCGCCGGTCCCGGCCGGCCCGGCTCGGAGAGCTGGAGGTTGTGGTCGTGGCCGGCCAGCCAGAGCTGCACGGGCACGCCCGCGGCGGCGAGGGCGCCGCGCAGCGCCTCGCCCTTCGGAGACGCCTCGATCGGGTGGTGCGACACCACCACGCGCCACGGCCCGCGCGCGCTCGCCAGCGCGTCGCGCAGCTTCGCGGCGCCCTCGGGCGAGCGCCCGGGCGTCGAGTCGAAGAACACGAGGCTCACGCCGGCGGCCGTCTCCTCCACCCAGGCGACGTCCTCCTTCAGCGCGAAGTTCGCGAGGTAGCGCGGCACCAGCTCGCGCTGCAGGCCGGGGCTCTCCGGCGCGCGCCAGTCGTGGTTGCCGAGCACCGCGCGCACCGGAATCGGGCGCCGGCGGTCCGGCACTTCCCCGCAGCTCGGCTCGACGTTGGGACCGAGGGGCGCCGACAGGTCGAGGAAGCCGCAGAGCGGCGCGACCAGGTTCATCGCGATGCGGGCCTCTGCCTCGCCCGGCTCGAGCCCGTCGGGGTAGAAGTTGTCGCCGAGCAGCAGCAGGTAGTCGACCGGGTCGCGGCGGTGGCTGGACCAGAGGCCGTCGCCGACCGCGAGCTGGGGTGTGACCCAGGGCGAGAACTTCGCGCGGTGGCCGGAGTCGCCGACGGCCAGCAGCGCGAAGCGCGAGCCGTCCGGCGGCGCGGGGGCGTCCCAGCCCGGCGCGAGCCCCGCGACGGCGAGGCCGCCCGCGATCCCGAGGAGCGCCGCGGCGGCGAAGCTCGCCGCGACCCGACTGCGGCCGGGCGCGCTCAGCCCGCGGCCTCGTCCGCCTCGTCGCGGGTGAAGGTCACGAAGGCCATCGCCGGGCGCTTCGAGGAGTCGCGCATCGCGAACTGGATCGCGTCGAGGCACCAGCCCTGCTTCGTGTACTCGTTCAGGATGCGCTCCAGCTCGACGTCGCTCACGTCGCTCGTCTCGACGACCTTGTAGAGGAGGCCCATCCGCTAGCGGCCCAGGGTCCGCGCCAGGTCCTTGGCGGCGTAGGTGAGGATCCAGTCGGCGCCGGCGCGCTTGATCGCGATCAGGGCTTCCTCCATGGCGCGCGGCCCGTCGAGCCAGCCGCGCTGCGCGGCCGCGTGGATCATCGCGTACTCGCCGGACACGTGGTACGCGGCCAGCGGCACGTCGAAGGCGCGCCGGGCCTCCGCCAGCACGTCCAGGTAGGGGAGCGCGGGCTTCACCATCAGCACGTCGGCTCCCTCCTCGAGGTCGAGGCGCATCTCGCGGAGCGCCTCGCGCCGGTTCGGCGGATCCATCTGGTAGGAGCGGCGGTCGCCGAAGGCGGGTGCGCTCTCGGCGGCCTCTCGGAAGGGGCCGTAGTAGGCGCTGGCGAACTTGGCGGCGTAGGCGAGGATCGCCACCTCCTCGAAGCCGGCGGCGTCGAGGGCGCTGCGGATCGCGCCGACGCGCCCGTCCATCATGTCCGAGGGCGCGACCACGTGGGCGCCCGCGCGCGCGTGGGACACGGCGGCGGCGGCGAGGCGCTCGAGGGTGGGGTCATTGCGCACCTCGCCGCCCTCGACGAGGCCGCAGTGACCGTGGTCCGTGTACTCGCAGAGGCAGAGGTCGGTGATGACCACCAGCTCGGGCGCCGCGCGCCGCACCGCCTCGACCGCGCGCTGGGCGATCCCGTCGGGGGCGTCCGCTCCCGAGCCTCGCGCGTCCTTGGCGGCCGGCACGCCGAACAGGATCACCGCGGGGATACCGAGGTCCGCCACCTGCTTGGCCTCGTCGGCGAGCTGGTCCACCGACCAGCGGAACACGCCGGGCATCGAGGCCACGGGCTCGCGCACGCCGCGGCCCTCGACGGCGAAGAGCGGCAGCACCAGCTCGTCCCGCGAGAGGCGCGTCTCGCGCGCCATGCGGCGGAGCGTCTCGGTGCGCCGCAGGCGGCGCATGCGGACTCGGGGAAAGCTCATCGACTCCTCCTGGTGCGGGCCCGATGCTCCGCGAGCGCGGCGACGAGCGCCGCCCCCTCCGCGCGCGGCGACACCACGTCGGGCGGGAGGCCCTCCCCGGCCAGCGCCTCGGCGGTCACGGGACCGATCGCCGCGACGACGCAGCGCCGGGCCGCCTCGCGCGCCCCCTCGTCGAGGAGGGCGGCGAAGTGCCGCGCCGCCGAAGGGCTGGCGAAGCTGAGCGTATCGAACTCGCCGGCCGCGAGGGCCGCGCGCAGCGGCGCGGGGTCGCGGTCCGGCGCGGCGCTCCGGTAGAGCACGAGGGCCTCCGCCTGGCCGCCGGCGCCGGCGATCCGCTCGGCCAGCGTGCGGCGCCCGCCCTCCGCCCGGGGGAGCAGGAAGCGCCGGCCCGCGACGGGCAGCAGCGCGGCGAGCGACTCGTAGAGGCCTTCGGCGTCGAAGCGGGCCTCGGGCAGCGCCGCGACCGCGAGGCCCGCGTCCTCCGCGGCGCGCGCCGTCGCCGGGCCCACGCACAGGTAGCGCACACGGCGCCCCGCCAGCGGCACGCCCCGCGAGGCCGCGCGGCGCACCAGCTCCCGCACCGCGTTGGCGCTGCCGAACAGCACCGCGTCGTAGTCGTCGAGGCGCCCGAGCGCCGCGGCGATCGCCGCCGCGTCACCCGCCGGCTCCACCCGGATCATCGGGATTACGCGCGCCTCGGCCCCCGCGGCGCGCAGGGCGTCGACCAGCTCGCCGGCCTGCTCGCGCGGGCGCGTCACCAGCACGCGCGCGCCGAACAACGGCAGCCGCTCGTACCAGTCGAGTTCGGCGCGCAGGCGCACGACGTCGCCGACCACGATCACCGCCGGCGCGCCGAGCCCCGCGGCGCGCACGCGCTCGGGAAGCTCCGCGAGCGTCGCTTCCACGGTGCGCTGCCACGGGGTGGTGCCGAGCATCACCGCGGCGGCGGGGGTGGCGGGATCGCGGCCCGCGGCCAGGATGCGCGCCACGATCGCCTCGAGGTTGCGCATGCCCATCAGCACCACCAGCGTGTCGGCCGCGCGGGCGAGGCCCTCGAGGTCGGCCTGGCTCGCCTGGCTCGGGTCCTTGTGCCCCGTGACGACGGCGAAGGACGCCGCGTGACGCCGATCGGTGACGGGGATGCCGGCGTAGGCGAGCACGCCGATCGGCGAGCTCACCCCCGGCACCACCTCGAAGGGAACGCCGGCGCGCGCGCAGGCGCTCGCCTCCTCGCCGCCGCGCCCGAACACGAAGGGGTCGCCGCCCTTGAGGCGCACCACGCAGCGCCCGGCGCGGGCGTGCTCGACGAGGAGCTGGTTGATCTCCTCCTGGCTGCGCGGCGGATCGGTGTGGCCCCGTTTGCCGACGTCGATGCGCTCGGCCGCGGCGGGCGCCTCCTCCAGCAGCTCGCGCGGGGCGAGGGAGTCGAAGACCACGACGTCGGCAGCGCGCAGCGCCGCGAGGCCCCGCACGGTCACGAGATCCGGAGCGCCCGGCCCGGCGCCGACCAGCACCACCCGGCCCCGCGCGCTCACGGCGCGTCCGCAGCGAGGGCCGCCAGGATCTCCCCGCCCCCCTGCGCCAGGATCGATTCCGCCGCGCGCACGCCGACTTCGGCGGGGCGATCCCCGGAGGCGCTCGCCTCGGCGCGCAGCACGCGCCTCCCGTCCGGGCTCGCGAGCAGGCCCGAGAGGCGCAGCTCGCCTCCCGCCGCCCTCGCGTAGCCCGCGAGCGGCACGTTGCAGTCCCCCGCCAGGCGCTCCAGGAAGGCGCGCTCGGCCAGCACCGCCGCGCGCGTGGGGCCGTGGTCGAGGGCCTGGAGGTCGGCCGCGAGCGCCTCGCCGCCGCGCGCCTGGAGCGCGAGCGCTCCCTGCGCGACCGCCGGCAGCATGACGGCGGGGTCGATGCGCTCGTCGATGCGCTCGGCGAGGCCGAGGCGCTCGAGCCCGGCGCAGGCCAGCACGATCGCCGCGAGCCCGCCCTGCTCGAGCTTGCGCAGCCGCGTGTCGACGTTGCCGCGCAGCGGCACGACCTCGAGGTCCGGGCGCGCCGCGAGGAGCTGCGCGCGGCGCCGCAGGCTCCCCGTCCCGACGCGCGCGCCGCGCGGGAGGTCCGAGAGCCGCAGGCCGCGCTCGGCGCCGAGCAGCGCGTCGCGCGGGTCGACGCGCTCCGGGAAGGCCGCCAGCACGCTGCCGGGCGCGAGGCCCGCGGGCAGATCCTTGGCGCTGTGCACGGCGAGGTCCGCGCGGCCGGCGAGCAGCGCCTCCTCCAGCTCCTTCACGAACAGCCCCTTGCCGCCGATCGCCGCCAGCGGGGCGTTCTGGATGCGGTCGCCGGTGGTACGGATCTCCACCAGCTCGGCGCGCACGCCGAGCGCCCGCTCCAGCGCGCCGGCCACCTGGCGCGACTGGGCGACCGCCAGCGCGCTGGCGCGCGTCGCGATGCGCAGCACGCTCACGGTGGGTCAGCTCTCCTCGCCCTGGGGCGGCTCGGCCTCGGGCTCGCCCTCGTCGAGGGCGAACAGCGTGCGCGCCGCCTCGAGGGTGGCGAGACCCTGCTCGCGGTCCTCCTGCCCGCGCAGCTTCGAGATCGGCGCGTGCAGCAGCTTGTTCACGATGCCGCGCGTCAGCGCTTCGAGCACCTCGCGCGGCGCCTCGGACGCCTGCAGGCGGGCCACCGCGCGCTCCAGCTCCTGACTGCGGATGCGCTCGGCGCGCGCGCGCAGGTCGCGGATGGTGGGCACCGCCGCCAGCGCGGCCAGCCAGCCGTCGAAGCGCTGGGCCTCCTCCAGCACGATCGCCTCGGCGCGCACCTTCTCGCGCCGGCGCTCTTCGGCGTTGGCCTCGGCCACGCGCCCGAGGTCGTCGACGTCGTACAGGTAGACGCCGTCGAGCTCGTCGACGCGAGGATCGACGTTGCGCGGCACGCCGAGGTCGATCACGAACAGCGGGCGGTGGCCGCGGCCGCGCAGCGCGCGCTCGACGTCCTCGCGCAGCACCAGCGGCCCGTCGCCGCCGATCGAGGTGAGCATCACGTCCGCCCCGGCGAGCAGCTCGGGCAGCTCCTCGAGGCCGTGGGCGCTGCCGTCGAAGCGGCTGGCCAGCGCCTCCGCGCGCGCGCGCGTGCGGTTGGCGATGCGAACCCGCGCCAGGCCGGCCTCGCGCATCGCCTCGAGGGCGAGCTCGATCATCTCGCCGGCGCCGACCAGCAGCGCCGTCTTCTCGCCGAAGCTCTCGAAGACCTCCGCGGCCAGCTCGGCCGCCACCCGCGCCACCGAGACGGGCCGCTCGGCCACCCGCGTCTCGTTGCGCACCCGCTTCGCCGTGGCGAAGGCGTGCTGGTAGAGCCGGGTGAGGATCGATGCGCAGGCGCCCGCCTCGACGGCCGCGCGGTAGGAGTCCTTCACCTGCCCCAGGATCTGCGGCTCGCCGAGCACCATCGAGTCGATCGACGAGGCCACGCGGAAGACGTGGCGCACCGCTTCGGAGCCGCTGAACTCGTAGAGGGCGTCGCCGAGGGAGACGCCGGCGTCGGGCGGCGGGCCGCTGGCGAGGTCCCGCTCGAAGAAGGAGCGCAGGCGCAGCCGGGCCACGTCGGGACGCGCAGCGCAGACCATCGCCTCCACGCGGTTGCAGGTGGAGAGCAGCACCGCCTCCGAGATCACGTCGCGGTCGACCAGCTTGGCGAGCGGTGGCCCCAGCTCGGCGACGGCGTAGTGCTCGCGCAGCGCGAGGGGCGCGGTGCGATGGTTCATGCCGACGAGCAGCAGGTTCACGTGAGCATCCCCACGCCGAGCACCGCCACCAGCAGGATCGCGAAGCCCGCCACCGCCGACTGCGCCGCGCGCGTCGCGCCCTGGCGAGCCAGCCAGCGCGCGCCCACCAGCACGGCGTAGATGCCCCACGCCGCGAGGGTCGCGTTCGCGTGGGGCGAGCGCGGCCACAGGTGGCCCTCGATCTCCAGGGTCCACATCACGCCCGTCAGCAGCGCCAGCGACAGCAGCAGGAAGCCCACCGAGAGCGCCAGCGCGTTGACGCGGTCGAGGGACTCGAGGGGCGGCAGCACCAGCCGCCCCTGGAGCCCCTGCTTGCGCTTCAGGCTGCGCCGCTGGGCGAGGAACAGCAGGCCCGCCGCGCAGGCGACGCCCAGCAGCGCGAAGCCCGCGCTGGCGAGCAGCACGTGCATCTGGGCCCAGAGCGGGACGTCGGCGCCGGCCTCGGCGCCGGGGCTGAGCCCGCGCGAGCCGAAGAACGCGCCCAGGAACGCGGCCGGCGCCACGATCACCGCGAGCGCCTGCAGCCGCCCGCGCCGCATCAGCGACAGGAAGAACAGCGTGCCGACCCAGGCGGCGAGCGACACCGCGCCGCGCAGGCCGCTGAGGCGCGGCGGCAGGCGGAACTCGTGGAGCTGGAGGAAGGCGGCCGCGTGGACCAGCGCGCCCACCGCGAGCGCCCCGACCGCCGCGCGCGAGAGCTGCGGCTGGCGGAGCGAGAGGCCGAGCGTCGCCAGCACCGCCGCCGCGAGGTAGAACATCTCGGTGTAGACGTGGAGGTTCACGAGCGCCGCTCGCCGCGGCGCGCGAGGCGCTCCATCTGCTCGGCGATCTTCGCCGCGTCGTGCACCATCTCGAAGACGCGGTAGGCCGGCTCCCCGAACGGGACGAAGCGAATCTCCTCCAGGCTCGTCTCGCCCGCCAGGTGGCGCCTGGCTTCCTCGACCAGGATCTCGGCGCAGCGCTGCAGCGGGAAGCCGGCGATGCCCGCACCGAGCGCCGGCACCGCGATGCTGCGCAGGCCCCGCTCCGCGGCCAGCTCGAGGGATCGGCGCATGGCGGAGCGCACGCTCTCCTCGCTGGCCGAGCCGCCGGGCGGCATGCTCGCGGCGTGGATCACGTGGCGCGCCGGCAGGGCGCCGGCGCCGGTCAGCGCCGCGCTGCCCACCGCAATGGGCCCGATCGCGTCGCACTCCGCCTGGATGCTCGGGCCGCCGCGGGCGCGGATCGCGCCGGCCACGCCGGCCCCCAGCACGAGGTCGCTGTTGGCGGCATTCACGATCGCGTCGACCTCCTGCTCGGTGAGGTCGCCCTCCACGATCCGGATGCGGCCGCTCACCGTTCGCCCTCCGCGGCCTCGATCAGCGCGGCGGCCAGCAGCGGCAGCATGATCTCGTGGTGCCCGATCAGGGAGATGCCGCGCCCGCCGAGGCGGGTGGGCCGCTCGACCACGTTCACCGAGGGCCGGTACTGGCGGATGAAGTCGAGGTTCACGGTGGTGAAACGGCGCACGCGGAAGCCCAGATTGCGCGCCAGGGCGAGCGCCTTCAGGAACACCTCGGGCAGGATCACCGCGGAGCCGATGTTGAACAGCACGCCGCCCTCGAGCGTCGCGACGCCGCCCGTGAGGGTCTCGAAGTCGCGAAAGCTGGTTGCGCCCAGCGCCTCGCCGTCGGCGCTCGGATGCATGTGGTGGATGTCGGTGCCGATCGCGACGTGCACCGTCACCGGGATGCCGAGCCGCGCGGCGTTGGCCAGCACCGAGCGACCCTTGTGCGGGTAGCGGCCCGCGAGGATCTCCCGGCCGAGCGCCGCGCCCATGCCCAGCCCGTCGCGGTGCCCGGCGGCGATCGCGGCGTTCAGCCGCTCGGTGGTCTCGCGCGCCATGCCGAAGCTGCCGTCGTCGAGCGCCGGCGCCACGTCCTCGCTGGTGCGCCCCATCATCGCCAGCTCGAGGTCGTGGACGCAGCCGGCGCCGTTCATCAGGATGCCGCTCACGAAGCCCCGCTCCATCAGGTCGACGACGATCGGCGCGCAGCCGACCTTGATCAGGTGCGCGCCGAAGCCCCAGAGGATGGTCTTGCCGCGCGCGTGGGCGCGCGCGGTCGCATCCACGGCGGCTCGCAGCTCCGCGGCCGCGAGGATCCGCGGCAGGCCGTCGAGGAACGAGCGCAGCGTGGCCCCGGGACGGTGGGGCCGCGCTTCCTCGGTCCTCTGGACCTTGCTCGGGCGGCGCCGCGCGGACACGGTGCGCACCCGGGAACGGTCGATGCGGGGCCAGCGTCGGGACACGCGCCGCTCGCCTCCCTCCTGTCCGTGCGAACGCCTGGAAATTGGAAAACGCTTTGAAATCGAGAGGTTGGAGAGCCGCAGCATAACCGGGGCGACGGGGGGCGTCAACGCGCGCCGCCGCCCTCGGCCCTTGACCGGGAGGCTATGCTGCGGCCGATGTCCCGGCCCGCGCTCTTCGCGATCGCCCTCGGGGCGGCGGCTGCGGCCAGCGGATGCGACTTCCGGGCGCGAAGCGCGCAGGCCCTCGGCCGGCTCGGCGTCCCGAGCTTTCGGGAAGTCGACCCGCAGCAGGCGCGCGACGCCGTGCGAGGCGGCGCCCTGCTGCTGCAGGCCCGAGGCGAGGCCCCCCCGGCCCGCAACGCGGCGGGCGCGCGCCTGGTGGCGTCGGACCAGCCCCTGGACGAAGCGCTGGCGGGACACAGGATCGTGGTCCTGGCGGAGCAGCCGGAGCTGGGCTTGCGGCTCGGCGCGCGGCTGGCCCGCGCGGGGGCGACGGACGTAGCGGTGGTGCCGGGCGGGCTTCCCGCCTGGGTGACGGAGACGACGGAGGACTGATGGCCGAAGTGCTCGAGGTGACGGACCGGAATTTCGAAGAGGTGGTGCTCAAGTCGGAGACGCCCGCGATCATCGACTTCTGGGCGGAGTGGTGCGCTCCCTGCCGCGCCATCTCCCCGATCATCAAGGACCTGGCCAGCCGCTACGGCGACCGGGTGAAGATCGTCAAGATGAACATCGACGAGAACCCGAACACGCCGGGCACCTACGGCGTGCGGGCGATCCCGACCGTGCTGGCGTTCCGCAGCGGCACGGTCGTCGAGCAGATCACCGGGGCGCGGCCGAAGAAGGCCTTCGAGGAGATGGTCGAGAAGCTGCTGGCGTAAGGGGTCGCGGCATGGGCTCGTGATCTACGCGAGTGCCGAG
>Ga0209706_10000212_pt1 | contig 31673 bp, 29 predicted proteins | sample PPLLaktember2015_6_FD_187263 | JGI IMG/M metagenome (GOLD analysis project Ga0209706, IMG submission 187263) | Freshwater sediment microbial communities from Prairie Pothole Lake near Jamestown, North Dakota, USA - PPLs Lake P8 Core (1) Depth... | ecosystem: Environmental > Aquatic > Freshwater...
CATCATCTCCTACTTCTTCCGCGACGAGTCGTGCGGCCAGTGCACGCAGTGCCGCGAGGGCACGGGCTGGATCCACAAGATCGTGTCGCGCATCGAGCGCGGCTCGGGCTCGGTGGACGACCTCGATCTGCTGCTCGACATCTGCGGGAAGATGGAGGGCCAGACGATCTGCGCCTTCGCCGACGCCGCGGCCTGGCCGATCCAGGGCATGCTCCGCCACTTCCGGGAGGACTTCGAGCTGCACCTGAAGCACCAGAAGTGCCCGTTCCCGGAAAGCTTCGAGCTCTAGATGCCGCAGATCACCGTCGACGGCGAAGTGATCGAGGTCGCGGCCGGGCGCACCATCCTGCAGGCGCTCGACGACGCCGGGCTGCTGATGAACGGCGTCGACGTGCCGCACTACTGCTGGCACCCGAAGCTCACGATCGACGGCTCGTGCCGGCTCTGCCAGGTCGAGGTCGAGGGCATCCCGAAGCTCCAGATCGCGTGCAACACGCCGGTGAAGGACGGCATGGTCGTCCACACCAAGACCGATCGCGTGAAGCGGGCGCGCGAAGGCGTGATGGAGCTCCTGCTCATCAACCACCCGCTCGACTGCCCGATCTGCGACCAGGCCGGCGAGTGCAAGCTGCAGGACTACGCCTACGAGTACGGCGTGACGCACGCGCGTACGAAGGAGCCGCGGCGCGCGGCGAAGAAGCGCGTCGATCTCGGCCCGACGATCGTGTTCGACCAGGAGCGTTGCATCCTGTGCCGGCGCTGCGTGCGGTTCTGCCGCGAGATCCCGCAGACCGGCGAGCTCGCGGTCTTCCACCGCGGCGACCGCTCGGTGATCGAGACCTTCCCCGGCGCGGAGCTCGACAACCCCTACTCGATGAACGTCGCCGACATCTGCCCCGTCGGCGCGCTCACGACGAAGGACTTCCGCTTCAAGATCCGCGTCTGGTTCCTGAACGACGTCCCCGGCGTCTGCACGGGCTGCGCGAACGGCTGCAACGTCCATCTCGGCGTCGCGACCAACAAGGTCTACCGCTACCTGCCGCGGCGGAACGACGCCGTGAACGACACCTGGATCTGCGACGCCGGCCGCATGACCTACAAGGAGATCGGCGCCGAGTCGCGGCTCCAGCGCGCCTACGTGCGCGGGCCGGGCGGGCTCCAGGAGTCCGGCTACAAGGCCGCCCTCGAGCACGCGGCGTCGCGCCTGCGCGCGCTGCTCGACGCCAAGGGTCCGGGCGTGATCGCGGCCCTCGCGTCGCCCCACGCCACGAACGAGGACCTGCTCCAGCTGCGCCGCTTCCTCGACGCCGCGGGCGTCCAGAACGCCGGCGTCGCGGTGCCGATCGGGCCGGCGGACGAGCTCTTGATCAAGGCCGAGAAGGCCGCGAACGCGACCGGCGCCCGCGCGCTCGGCTTCGCCGACGCGGCGGGCGTGGTCGACCGCATCCGCGGCGGCGGGGTCGAGGCGCTGATCGCCCTCGGCCACGACGTGCTCGACCCGGCCTACCTCGGCGGCGAGGCGGCGCTCGCGGGCCTCGACACGGTGATCGTGCTCGACACGCACCGCTCGGAGCTCGAGCGCGTGGCCCACGTGCTGCTGCCCGTGCGTGTCGCGGCGGAGAAGCACGGCACGCTCACGAACCACGCCGGCCGCGTGCAGCGCGTGCAGCCCGCGGTGGAGCCGGCCTTCGAGGCCTACGCCGACGGCGAGGTGCTCGCGAAGCTCGGCGCGCGGCTCGGCCTCGCGGGCTTCGACGGCAAGTGGGACGTGCGCGCGGTCTCGCGGGCGCTCGGTCGCGAGTGCCCCGCGTTCGTGGGCGTCGACGTCGAGAGCGTCGGCGACGAAGGCCGGTCGCTCGCAACGGTGGTGGCCGGCGCGACCACGGGAGCCAGCGTCTAGTGGAGCTCGCCGTCGTCATCAAGACGCTCTTCATCATCCTCGTGGTGATGGCGGGCTTCCTGCCGATCATCACCTGGGTCGAACGCAAGCAGAGCGCGGTGATGCAGGACCGGATCGGCGCGAACCGCGCCGACATCGGCGGCATCGCGGCCCTGGGCCTCCTGCACCCGGCGGCCGACGTGCTGAAGCTGCTCACGAAGGAAGACTTCGTCCCCGCCGGCGCGAATCGCGTGATGCACCTGCTGGCGCCCGTGATCGCCCTCGTGCCCGTGATCATCACGCTCGCCGTCGTGCCCTTCGGCGGCCGCTACGTGTTCGGTGACACCACCTTGAACCTGGTCGTCGCCGACGTCGACTGGGGGATGCTCTACATCCTCGCGGTCGGGTCGCTCGCGGCCTACGGCACGGTGATCGCCGGCTGGTCGAGCAACAACAACTGGGCGCTGCTCGGCAGCCTCCGGGGCTCGGCGCAGATGATCTCGTACGAGGTCACGATGGGGCTCTCGATCGTGAGCCTCTTCATGGTCTACGAGACGCTGAAGCTCACCGACATGGCGATCTACCAGGACGCCACGTTCCGGCTCTTCGGCTTCCTCGAGCACTTCGGCCTCATGAAGGACATCGGCTGGCTCGGCCTGCTGCAGCTCCCGCGCTGGGGGATCTTCCTCCAGCCGCTCGCCTTCTTCCTGTTCCTGACCTGCGTCATGGCCGAGAACAAGCGCCCGCCCTTCGACGTGCCCGAGGGCGAGAGCGAGATCATCGCCGGCTACCACATGGAGTACTCGGGGATGCGCTTCGGCCTGTTCTACACGGCCGAGTTCCTCGAGGTCCCGGTGATCGGGACGATCGTCGCGACGCTCTTCCTAGGCGGCTGGTCGATCCCGTTCCTGCCCCAGGAGACGCTGATCCGCGGCCTCACCCACTTCGGCGGCGAGGGCTTCGCGACCGGCCTCACGATGATCCTCCACGTGCTCACCTTCTTCCTGAAGGTGATCTTCATGATCTGGCTCCAGATGCAGATCCGCTGGACGCTGCCGCGCTTCCGCTACGACCAGGTCATGAACCTGTGCTGGAAGATCATGCTGCCGCTCTCGATCGCGAACATCTTCGTGACCGCGGTCGGGCTCCTGATCGTGGACGGCGCCGGCCGATGACCGCGTCGCTCGTGCTCTTCTACCTGTTCGCGGCGCTCGCGCTCGGCTCGGCGATCGCCATGGTGCTGAACGTCCGCAACACGGTGGCCGCGGCGCTCTCGCTGGTCGTCACCATGATCGCCCTCGCCGCGATCTTCGTGCTGCTCGAGGCGTACCTCGTGGGCGCGGTGCAGATCATGGTCTACGCGGGCGCGATCGTGGTGCTCTTCCTCTTCGTCGTGATGCTGCTGAACCTGCGCACCGACCTGTTCCCGGCCGGGCGCTCCTTCCTGCCGAAGGCGCTCGGCGTGATCGCCGCGCTGGCGCTCCTGGCCCTCTTGCTGCCGCGCATCGCGTCGCACCTGCCGGCGCAGACCGTGCTGCCCGCGGACTTCGGTGGCTACCGCAGCGTGGGCATCGCCATGTTCACGAAGTACCTGCTCCCGCTCGAGGTGGTCTCGCTGCTGCTCCTCGCCGCGATCGTCGGCGCCGTGGTGCTCGCGAAGCGGAGGATCGACTGATGATCCCGCTCTCCCACGTGATCTGGCTCTCGGCCGCGCTCTTCACGATCGGGGTCATCGGCGCGCTCACGCGCCGCAACCTGATCGTGATCCTGATGTCGGTCGAGCTGATGCTGAACGCCGTGAACCTCTCGCTCGTGGGCTTCGCCCGGGCCTGGGGCGACCTCGGCGGCCACGTCTTCGTGCTGATGGTGATCGCCGTCGCCGCCGCGGAGGTGGCCGTGGGCCTCGGCATCGTGATCTCCCTGTTCCGGAACCGCGACTCGGTCAACATCGAGGACGTGAGCCTGCTCAAATGGTAGAAGCGCACGCCGCCGCCCTGACCGTGACGCCCAGCACGCTCCTGCGCTGGATCCCGCTGCTGCCGCTCTTCGCGGCGGTGGTGCACGGCGTGATGCTCGGCCTCCTCCGCCGCACGATGCCCCGGAGCGGCGTGGTCGCGCTCTCGGTCGGCGCGGTCGTGCTCTCGTTCCTGGTCTCGGTCGTGGCCTTCGGCCAGCTGATCAGCCTGCCCGAGGGCCAGCGCGTCCTCGTGGACGACCTCTACACCTGGATCGGCGCCGGCCGCTTCAGCGCCGAGATGTCGTTCCTGCTCGATCCGCTCTCGGCCGTGATGATCCTGGTGGTGACGGGCGTGGGCTCGCTGATCCACGTCTACTCGATCGGCTACATGGACGACGACCACCGCGAGGACAAGGGGTTCCAGCGCTTCTTCTGTTACCTGAACCTGTTCACGTTCTCGATGCTGATGCTCGTCCTGGGCGACAACCTGCTCGTGCTCTTCCTGGGCTGGGAGGGCGTCGGCCTCTGCTCCTATCTCTTGATCGGCTTCTGGTACAGCGACAAGTGGAACGCCTACTGCGGCAGCAAGGCGTTCATCGTGAACCGGATCGGCGACTTCGGCTTCCTGCTCGGCATCTTCACGCTGTTCGCGGCGCTGGCGCAGGCGGGCCATCCGACCGTCACGTTCCGCGACATCGCGACGGCATTCCCGGCGATCGCGGCGCAGACCGTGGCGATGCCGGGCTGGCTCGGCGGTGGCGAGTGGAAGCTCGCGACGCTCGCCGGCGTCTTCTTCTTCATCGGCGCCGCGGGCAAGTCCGCGCAGATCCCGCTCTACGTGTGGCTGCCGGATGCGATGGCCGGCCCGACGCCGGTCTCGGCCCTGATCCATGCGGCCACCATGGTGACGGCCGGCGTGTACATGGTCTGCCGGATGAGCTTCCTCTACGCCGCGGCGCCCGGCGCCTCGGCGCTCATCGCCTGGACCGGCGCCATCACCGCGCTCTTCGCGGCGACGATCGCGATCACCCAGACCGACATCAAGAAGGTGCTCGCGTACTCGACCATCTCGCAGCTCGGGTACATGTTCCTGGCCGCGGGCTGCGGCGCCTACGGCGGCGCGATCTTCCACCTCGCGACCCACGCCTTCTTCAAGGCGTTGCTCTTCCTCGGCGCCGGCGCCGTGATCCTCGCCATGCACCACGAGCAGGACATCGACAAGATGGGCGGGCTGCGGAAGGCGATCCCGTACACCGCCGTCGTGTTCCTGATCGGCGTGATCGCGATCGCCGGCATCCCGCCGCTCTCGGGCTTCTTCTCGAAGGACGAGATCCTGCTCGGCGCCTACACGGCCGAGCACATCCCGGGCCACCGCATGCTCTGGGCGATCGGGCTCGTCACCGCCGGGCTCACCTCGCTCTACATGTTCCGGCTCTACTTCCGGACCTTCGAGGGCAAGTTCCGCGGCACCGCGGATCAGCTCCATCACGTGCACGAGCCGGCGAAGTCGGTGCTCGTTCCGCTCGGCGTGCTGGCGTTCTTCTCCGCCGTCGCCGGCTTCGGGGGCCTGCCGCAGGTCTACGGCGACTGGTTCGGCATCAAGAACTCGAACAGCCTGGCCCACTTCCTCTCGCAGACGCTCGGGCACCACGAGGTGCCGGTCTCGCACTCCGAGGAGCTCCGGCTCGCCGGCCTCGCGATCCTGGTCTCCGCGATCGGCGGCGCCCTCGCCTGGTGGCTCTACCTGCAGGCCCCGGCCGTGCCGCAGAAGATCCGCGAGAACGCGGGCCCGCTCTTCCGCCTGCTGCGCGAGAAGTACTACGTGGACGAGATCTTCGACGTGATCTTCGTGAAGCCCCTCGTCTGGATCTCGGAGAACGTCCTCTACAAGGGCGTCGACGCCGGTCTGGTGGACGGCGCGATGGTGAACGGCTCGGCGAAGGGCGTGCAGGCGGTCGCGGCCCGCGGCCTCAAGTACCTGCAGAGCGGCTACGCGCAGAGCTACCTCTTCTTCATGGTCGCGGGCACGCTCGCGATCGTGGGCTGGCTGGTGAGCTAGGCGATGGAGATCCCGCACCTCGTCACGCTCGTGACCTTCCTGCCCGCGGCGACGGCGCTCGCGCTGCTCGTGATCCCCGGGATCTCGGAAGGGCTCTGCAAGAAGGCGGCGGTCGCGAGCACCCTCGCGACCTTCGCGCTCTCCCTCGAGCTCTGGAACGGCTTCGATCCGACGCGCACGGGCTACCAGTTCGTCGAGCACGTACCGTGGCTCGCGAGCTACGGCATCAACTACTTCGTCGGCATCGACGGCCTCTCGCTGCTGCTCGTGCTGATGACGACGTTCCTGATGCCGATCACCCTGATCGCGGCCTGGAACGAGATCCACAAGTCGGTCAAGTCCTACGTCTTCTTCATGCTGACGCTCGAGACCGGCATGCTCGGCGCCTTCGTCGCGCTGAACCTGTTCCAGTTCTACGTGTTCTGGGAAGTGATGCTGATCCCGATGTACTTCATCATCGGGATCTGGGGCGGCCCGCGGCGCGTCTACGCGGCGGTGAAGTTCTTCCTCTACACGATGCTCGGCTCGCTGCTGATGTTCGTGGCGCTGCTCGTCGTGTACTGGCTCCACGCGCAGCAGTTCGGGCAGCTGAACCTGGATCTCGTCGCGGCGCCCGGCGCGGTGGGCCCCGCGCTCCTCGACACCACGATCCCGCTCGCCGGCCAGGCCGTCTGGTGGAAGACCCAGACCTGGCTCTTCGCGGCCTTCGCGCTGGCCTTCGCGATCAAGGTCCCGATGTTCCCGTTCCACACCTGGCTGCCCGACGCCCACGTCGAGGCGCCGACCTCGGGCTCGGTGGTGCTCGCGGCCGTGCTCCTCAAGATGGGGACCTACGGCTTCCTGCGTCTCGCGGTGCCGCTCTTCCCGGCGGCGGCGATCGAGCTCACGCCCTGGATCTTCGCCTCGGCGCTGATCGGCGTGCTCTACGCGGCGCTCGTCGCCATGGTGCAGACCGACATGAAGCGCCTGGTCGCGTACTCGTCCGTCGCGCACCTGGGCTTCGTGATGCTCGGGATGTTCGCCTTCAACCTCGAGGGGGTGAAGGGCAGCATCCTGCAGATGGTGAACCACGGGCTCTCGACCGGCGCGCTCTTCCTGCTGGTCGGCATGCTCTACGAGCGGCGGCATACGCGGCTCATCGCGCAGTTCGGCGGCGTCGCGAAGCCGATGCCCGTCTACGCCGCGCTCTTCGGCATCGCCACCATGGCGAGCATCGGGCTGCCGATGCTGAACGGCTTCGTCGGCGAGTTCCTGATCATGCTCGGCACCTGGCTCGCGAATCCGTGGGTCGCCGGCGCCTCGGCCTTCGGCGTGGTGCTCGCGGCGGTCTACATGTTGTGGATGTACCGGCGCGTCTTCTTCGGCCCGGTCGAGAACCCGGAGAACCGGGGGCTCATCGACCTCGACCTGCGCGAGAAGCTCGTGATGCTGGCGGTGATCGTCCCGATGTTCTGGATCGGCGTCTACCCCGACTACTTCCTGCGGCGCCTCGACGCGTCGGTGATCGACGTGCTCCGGCGCGTCGAGTCGGCGAGCCAGGCCGCGGCGAACGAGCCCGTGACGGCCGGCACCGAGCGCCCGGCTCGCTCGGCCGGGACCGAGCGCCCAGTGGGGGCGGCGCGCGCCGAGCGCCTGGAGCGGGCCGCCGGGCCTCTCGCCTTCGCGGACGAGAGCGAGGTGACGCGATGAACGCCATGCCCGTGGTGAACATCCACGCGATCGTCCCGACGCTCTTCCCGGCCGTCGGCGCCATGGTCGTCCTCGTGCTCGAGATCCTGCTCGCCGGCAAGCAGACTTTCCTCGGCCGCCCGGTGACGAAGGGCTGGCTCGCGAGCGTGCTCGGGCTCACGGCCGCGGGCTTCCTCTTCCTCTCGCTCGTGGTCGCGGCCCAGAACCTGATCACGGGCGTGTCGATCCCGTTCGACCCCGAGTCGCCGATGTTCCGGCTCGACCGCTTCTCGAGCTTCGCGATCGTCGTGATTGCGTTGGGCTCGCTCCTCGGCTGCCTGCTCTCGGTGCACTACCTGGTCGAGCTCGGCATCAGCCACGGCGAGTACTACTGCCTGCTGCTCGCGGCGAGCACCGGCATGATGTTCATGGTCGGCGCGGTGGACCTCTTGCTGGTGTTCGTGGGCCTCGAGCTGATGAGCATCCCGATCTACGTGCTGGCCGGCTTCCAGCGCCGCAACCTGCGCAGCAACGAGAGCGCGCTCAAGTACTTCCTGGTGGGATCGTTCGCGAGCGCCGTGCTGCTCTACGGCATGGCGCTGCTCTACGGCGCGACGGGCAGCCTCGACTACACGGCGATCCGCGGCGCGATCGACCCCGCGAGCCCGCTCGCCCTCGCGGGGATCGCGTTCCTGATCGTGGGCTTCGCCTTCAAGGTCTCGTCGGTGCCGTTCCACCAGTGGACGCCCGACGTCTACGAGGGCGCGCCCACGGCCGTCACGGCCTACATGTCGGTCACGGTCAAGGCGGCGGCCTTCGTCGCCCTGCTCCGCTTCGTGAGCGAGGCCGTCGGCGCGCCGGCCTTCGCCGTCGCGAACCTGGGCGGCCTGTTCGCGGTTCTCGCCGTCCTGACCTTCTTCGTCGGCAACGTGATGGCCGTGATCCAGACCAACGTGAAGCGCATGCTCGCCTACTCGAGCGTCGCCCACGCCGGCTACCTGCTGCTCGGCTTCGTGGCGGCCACGCCCGAGAGCTACGCGGCCGTGCTCTTCTACCTGCTGGCCTACGTCTTCATGAACATCGGCGCCTTCGGCGTGATCGTGGTCCTCGCGAACCAGGGCAAGGACGCCGACCGCTTCGAGGACTTCGCCGGCCTCGCGAAGACGCGCCCGGGCCTCGCCGCGCTGATGACGCTCTTCATGGTGTCGCTCGCCGGCATCCCCGGCACCGCCGGCTTCATGGCGAAGTTCGGGCTCTTCGCCGCGGTCGTGAGCGCGCAGCACGTGGTGCTGGCGGTGCTCGCCGTGCTCGCGAGCGTGATCTCGGTCTACTACTACCTGCGGCTCCCGGTGCTGATGTACATGCGCGAGCCCGAGGGAGAGGCGCCGCGCGCCACGACCGACAGCCTCGAAGGGCTCGTGCTCGTGATCTGCGCCGTCGCCGTGCTGGTGCTCGGCTTCTTCCCGAACCTCGGCATCTTCGTGAACGAGCTGCGCCTGCTCGACCTCGCGCGCGCGAGCGTTGCGAGCCTCTTCTAGGACCGCGGCGTACCGCAGCCGGGCGCAGCCGGCGAGGCACGCCGCGCTCGCTAGCTCCGTGCTCGGATCGACTCGCTTCCGAAATAGGGCTGCAGCGCCTTCGGGATTCGGATGCTCCCGTCCGCCTGCTGGTGGTTCTCGAGCAGGGCGATCGGCGCGCGCGACAGCGCGACGGCCGTTCCGTTCAATGTGTGCACGAGCTCCGTCTTCTTCGAGCCCTTGCGCTTGAAGCGGATGCCGAGCCGCCGGGCCTGGTAGTCGGTGCAGTTCGACGTGCTCGTCACCTCGCCGTAGGAGCCGCCTTCGCCGCGGCCCGGCATCCAGGCCTCGACGTCGAACTTGCGGTAGGCCGGCGCGCCGAGGTCGCCCGCCGCGATGTCGATCACGCGGTACGGGATCTCGAGCGCCTGGAAGATCTTCTCCTCGAGCGCGAGCAGGTGCGCGTGCATCGCGTCCGAGTCCTCGGGCCGCGTGAAGGCGAACATCTCGACCTTCGAGAACTGGTGCACGCGGTAGAGGCCCTTGCTCTCGCGGCCCGCGGCGCCGGCCTCGGTGCGGAAGCAATGGGAGATCCCGGCGAGCTTCAGCGGGAGCTGCTCCTCTTCGAGGATCGTGTCCGCGTAGAGGCCGCCGAGTGTGATCTCCGCCGTGCCGATCAGGCAGAGGTCGTGACCCGCGAGCGAGTAGATCTGCGTCTCGGGCCCGCGCGGGTTGTAGCCCGTGCCGTCGAGGATCTCGGGCTTCGCGACGTCGGGCGTGAGGACCGGCGTGAAGCCGTCCTCGATCAGCAGGTCGAGGGCGAAGCGCTGGAGCGCGAGCTCGAGCAGCACGGCCTCGTTCTTCAGGAAGTACCACTTCTGGCCGGCGACCTTCGCGCCGCCCTCGAAGTCGAAGAGGCCGAAGCGCTCGCCGATCGCGAGGTGGTCCTGCGGCGCGAAGTCGAAGCGCGGGGGCTCGCCCCATTTCCGGAGCTCGCGGAAGTCGTCTTCACCCCCGTCGGGCGCGTCCGGGTGGACCAGGTTCGGGATCCCGAGCATCGCTTCGCTGAGGGCCGCCTGGGCCGCCGCGACCTCGGCCTCGAGGCGCGTCACGTCCTCCTTCAGGCGTCGGCCCTCGGCCACGTGGGCGTCGCGCTCGGCCTGGGAGAGCGGCCGCTTGCCGGCGGCCTGGTGCTCGTTGCGGCGCCGGCTCATCTCCTGCTGCGCGGTCTGGGCAGCCGTCAGCCGCTCGTGGAGCGTGATCGCAAGGTCCACGTCGGCGCGGGCGCCGCGGCGACGGACCGCGCGCACGACCTCGTCGCGGCGGGTGGCGAGCATGCGGGGATCGAGCATGGGGCGAGGGAAGCACACGGCCCCGCGCGCCGGTAGAGCCGCGGCGCCGGCCCTTCCGGCCCCTCCAGTCCGGCCGACGCGGACGGATGTCGAGATCCCGGCACCTCGATCGTCGAAGAAGAGAGACCCGGAGGACATTCCGACGATCCACGCGCGGGCCGCCTCGGGTGGTCCCATGGATGGTGCGCCGCGTGGTCCTTTCGGCGCAGCGACGTGCCGCGCATGGTCGTCCGTCGGCCGGTTGCCAGCGACCGGGTGGCACGTGCCTACCAACCGCAACGCAAGAGGAGAGTGGAAGGATGCGATTCATGATCATCCGCAAGGCCGACCAGGATTCGGAGGCCAACGTCATGCCGAGCGAGCAGCTCCTGGCCGACATGGGCAACTACAACGAAGCGCTCGCCAAGGCCGGGATGCTCCGCGCCGGCGAGGGGCTGCAGCCGAGCGCGAAGGGGGCGCGCATCAAGTTCAAGAAGGGGAAGCCGATCGTGACCGACGGCCCCTTCGCCGAGACGAAGGAGCTGATCGCCGGCTTCACGATCATCGAGGCCAGGTCGAAGGAGGAGGCGCTCGAGTGGGTGAAGCGCTGGCCGACCCTCGACGGTGACGGCGAGGCCGAGCTCGAGCTGCGCCAGGTGTTCGAGGCGGACGACTTCGGCGCCGAGTTCACGCCCGAGCTGCGCGAGCAGGAGGAGCGCCTGCGGCTGCAGGCCGCCGCGCAGGGCGTGGCGCGCCCGATGCCCCCCGTCACCCCGCACCTGACCGTGCGCGGCGCGAAGGACGCGATTGCCTTCTACGAGCGCGCCTTCGGTGCGAAGGACCTGGGCCGCGTCGATGCGCCGGACGGCAAGCGGCTGCTGCACTGCTACCTCGAGATCAACGGCGGCGCCGTGATGATGGTCGATGAGTTCCCCGAGCACGGCGGCAGCCTCGGCGACGGGCCCGTGGGCGTGACCATCCACCTGGCCGTGGACGATGCCGATCGCTGGTGGAAGCGGGCCCTCGACGCTGGCTGCACGATGGAGATGCCGATCGGTGACCAGTTCTGGGGTGATCGCTACGGGGCGGTTCGCGATCCCTTCGGTCACAGCTGGGGCATCGGCTCGCCGATCCGGAAGTGAGCTTTCGCATGCTCGAGTGACGGGTCTCCGGGGCGCAGGAGCCGGGGAGGCGGCTCGGCGGGCGGCGGTGCCGACCTCTCGACTCGCCTCCCCGTCACGAGCCCCTTCGACTAGACTGCTTCGGCGTCGGGCCCACCTCGACGAGCACGCGAGAGTCCGAGGGCATGAGCGCCGAGCATCCCGAGACCTCCTACGCCCTGAGCCGCCGGCACTTCCTGCTCGGGGCGGTCGCCGCCGCCGCGCTGCCCCTCGGTGCGCTCGCCTGCTCGGGCGAGTCGACGGGCGGGCCGCTGCTCGTCGGCGGCTTGCCGGTCACGTGCAATCTCACGCTTCCGATCGCCTGCACGGCGAAGGCCGCGAGCAATCGAGCGGCGCCGGCCGGCGCGCCGCGCTTCGAGTACGAGTACAGCAAGTACAGCGGATGGCCCGAGATCAAGGAATCGCTGATGGCGGGGCGGATCCAGGCGGCCTACATGCTCGCGCCCCTGGTGATGGATCTCACGGACAAGAAGATCCCCGTGAAGATCGTGTCCCTGGGCCATCGTTCGGGCGCGGTCATCATGGTGCGCACCGACTCGCCTTACCAGCACTTCCGGCAGCTCGCGGGCAAGCGGATCGCGATCCCCAGCCGATTCGCCGTCGACTTCCTGTTCCTGCGGAAGATGCTGGCGCAGGAGAACATGTCGTCGAACGAGATCGAGCTCGTGGAGATGCCGCCGCCCGACATGCCGGCCGCGCTCTACGCCGATGCTGTGGACGCCTACTGCACCGGCGAGCCCTTCGGCGCGGCGGCGGAGCGCGCAGGCTACGCACGGCCGCTGCGCATGACGCGCGACGAGTGGCCGAAGTACATCTGCTGCGTGCTGACGGTGCGCGAGGAGCTGATCCAGGCGAACCGCCCCCTGGTGCAGGATCTCGTCAACCAGGTGCTCGGCGCGGGCTCGTGGCTGGACGCCCGGCACGAGAACCGCGACAAGGCGGTCGCGATCGCCGCCGGCCGCGACTTCTTCAACCAGGACCCCAACATCCTCAGGTACGTGATGGAGAACCCGCAGGACCGTGTCACGTACGGAGACTTGCGCATGATCCGGTCGGAGTTCGAGGAGCTGATGCAGCTCTCGATCGAGGCCGGCACGATCTCGCACCCGATCCCGTACGAGCAGTACGTGGACGAGAGCTTTGCGACGAATGCCCAGCCGGCCGCGATCGCGCTCTGAGAGCGGAGCGCGGCGCGTGCGGCGCGCGCTCGCGACGTTGCTCCCGCTCGTCTTCCTCGCGGGCGCAGCGGTTGCCGCGGACGACGCGGCTCTTCGGGCGGGCGTCTTCAGCCCGCCGCGTGCGGCGCCCGACTTCTCGCTGCGCGGATCCGACGGCGGCGAGCTGAAGCTCAGCCGCTACCGCGGCAAGGTGGTCATCCTGGGCTTCGGCTTCACGTCGTGCCCGAACGTCTGTCCGACGACGCTCTCGACGCTCGCGGCGGCGCGCAAAAAGCTGGGCGCGGACGCGAGCGAGCTCCAGATCGTCTACGTGACCGTGGATCCCGAGCGGGACGATGCCGAGCGTCTGCGCACGTACCTCGGGAACTTCGACCCGACGTTCATGGGCGGCACGGGCACCGCCGAGCAGTTGGCCGCGGTGCGCGAGAGCTACGGCGTCCTGGCGCAGAAGACGACCGCGGGGAGCAGCTACGGATTCAGCCACTCGTCGTACACCTACCTGATCGATCGCGAGGGCAATCTGCGCGCGCTCATGCCCTACGGCCATCCGCCCGACGACTACGTCCACGACGTCGCAATCCTGCTGAAGCGATGACATCCCTTCGCGAGCACTGGACTTCGATCCTCGTCGGCAGCGTCGCGCTCGCCCTGACCGCGTGGGCGGCCCTGACGCCGATCCGCTCGACGTCGCGCGACGCGATCTTCGAGATCCCGAACGGAACCTGGGCCCGGCGGATGGCAGGCGACCCGGTCGAGATCCTGCCCGACGAGATCCGGTTGACGCTCGGGGTGCGGGACACCCTCGTGCTCAAGAACCTGGACGACGTGCCGCAGATCTTCGGGCCCACCCTGATGATGCCCGGTCAGAGCTTCCGGCTCCCGTTCGCGCTCGCGTCCAGCTATCAGTTCGCCTGCACCGCGCATGCGAGCGGGCAGATGACCGTCGTGGTCGAGCCGTTTCCCGAGAGCCCGTGGGCGCGGATCCGCTGGCGCGTGCGCGAGCTGCTCCGCCCTCGACACCTGCAACGGGACGAATCGTCGACATGAACAGGATCCGGCAGGCCCTTCCGTCCGTGGCGGTGATGGTGCTCCTGATCGCCGCCTGGTGGGCGGTGGTCCGCCTGACCGGGAGCGTCATCTTTCCCACGCCCTGGCAGGTCGTGACCGGCACGATCGAGCTGATCGAAGACGGTTCGCTCTGGATGCACATCGGTGCGTCGCTGTTCCGGGTGACCACCGGCTTCCTGCTCGCCGTGGCCTTCGCGGTGCCGCTCGGCCTGTGGATGGGTTGGGTCCGCGGCGCCTTCGAGACGCTGAACCCGCTCTTCCAGATCCTGCGCCCGATCTCGCCCATCGCCTGGATCCCGATCGCGATCCTCTGGTTCGGGGTGGGAAATGCCTCGCCGATCTATCTGATCTTCATCTCGTCGGTGTTTCCGATGATCGTGCAGACGACGGCCGGCGTGCACACCATCGAGAAGCGGTACCTGTGGGCCGCCGAGAACTTCGGGGTGTCGCGCGCCACGCTCTTCAGTCGGGTCGTGATCCCGGCCGTCCTGCCCCAGATCATCGTGGGTATGCGGATCGGCCTCGGCGTGGCGTGGCTCGTCGTCGTCGCGGCCGAGATGATCGCCCTCCGATCGGGCCTCGGCTATCTCATCATCGACTCGCGCAACGCGGGAAACCGCTACGACCTCGTGATCGCGGGCATGATCATCATCGGCTCGATCGGCCTCCTGCTCGACGGAGTGATGCGGCTCATGGAACGACTGAAGCTGGTGCGGTGGCGATATGCGCACCAAGATTGAGGTGAAGGACGTCCAGAAGGGCTTCGTCACCGACAAGGGCCCGCTGCAGGTCGTCGAAGAGGCCACCTTCTCCGTCGGCGACGGTGAGTTCGTGGCCATCGTGGGCCCCTCCGGCTGCGGCAAGTCGACGCTCATGAACATCGTCGCGGGCTTCGTGCGCCCCGACCGCGGATCCGTCGTCGTCGACGGCGCGGAGCTCACGCGGCCGAGCTCGAAGGGCATCCTCATCTCCCAGCACGGCTCGGTCTTCCCGTGGCTCACCGTGCGCGAGAACCTGATGTTCGGGCTCGCCGGCCAGTCGCAGCGCGAGAAGACGGAGCTCGCCGACCACTACGCCGCCATCGTCGGGCTCAAGGGCTTCGAGAAGAGCTACCCGCACGAGCTGTCGGGGGGAATGCTGAAGCGCGTGGAGCTCGCCCGGGCACTCGTCGTGAAGCCCGAGATCCTCTACATGGACGAGCCGTTCTCGGCGCTCGACGCGCTGATGAACCTGCGCATGCGCAACGAGCTGCTGCGCATCCTCGCCGAGGAGCGCCATACCGTCCTGCTCATCACGCACGACGTCGAGGAGGCGATCCACCTGGCGGACCGCATCCTCGTCCTCTCGCCCCGCCCGGCGAAGATCCAGTCGACGTTCGAAGTGACGATCGCGCATCCGCGCAAGCTGACGAGCCCCGAGGTCCAGGACCTTCGCGTCGAGATCCTGCGCGAGCTTGGAGTCGACCGCTCCGAGTGACGCGCGGCCTTCATCCAGCCGCCAGGACTACCGCAGCTCGTACGCCTCGAGCTTCGGCGCGGCCATCTCCGCGCGGAAGCGGTCGAAGCCCCAGGGCCAGCTCGCGGGGATGCCGCGATCGTCGAGGTACCAGCTCTTGCAGCCGGTGGTCCAGATGGTGTGCTTCGCGGCTTCCGTGCGCGCGCTCTCGAACGCCTCGCTCGCGGCGACGCTGGGCGCGACCTCGCGGCAGCGCCCGGCTCGGATCTGCTCCATGAGCTGCAGGATGTACTGGATCTGCAGCTCGGCCACCTCGATCAGCGAGAAGTTCCCGACCGGGCCGTTCGGGCCGTTCAGCATGAACAGGTTCGGGAAGCCCGGAACCGAGATCGAGACGTAGGCGCTCGGCCGCTTGGCCCAGACGTCGTCGAGCTTCACGCCGTCGCGGCCGACGATCTGCGTCGGGCGCATGAAGCGGTCCGGCTTGAAGCCGGTGGCGAGCACGAGCACGTCGAGCGCGTGGAGCGTGCCGTCCTCGGTGCGCACGCCCTCGGGTTCGACGCGCTCGATGGGGCTCGTGACGAGCTCGACGCTCGGCTTCTGGATCGCCTCGTAGAAGTCGGGCGACATCACGAGCCGCTTGCATGCAGCGCGGTAGTGCGGCGTCAGCTTTTCGCGCAGCACGGGGTCGCGCACCGTCGCGAGGTTCTGGCGGCACTGCTCCTCGATCATCGCCATCTGCGGCGAGTCCGCGTCGATCACCGCGTTCGAGAAGGTCTGCTCGAAGAGCAGCGAGAGATTCCCGTGCGCCTGGCGGAGCTGCTTCGGATCGCGCCGGAACTGCGCGCGCTCTTCTTCCGTGTAGGCGGGGTTCGGCAGAGGCAGCACCCACTGCGCCGTGCGCTGGAAGAGCTCGTACCTCGCCACGCGGTCGACCAGCGCCGAGGTGATCTGTACCGCCGTCGAGCCGGTGCCGATCACGCCCACGCGCCGGCCGTCGAGCGGAACCTCGTGATTCCAGCGCGCGCTGTGGAAGCACGCGCCTGCGAAGGTTGCGAGCCCGGCGATGTCGGGGTAGCTCGGCACGTGCAGCACGCCGCTCGCGGCGATCACCACGTCGGCCTCGTCGCGCTTCCCGGTCCGGGTCTCCAGGTGCCAGCGCCCGCTGCGCCAGGTGCAGCGCACGATCTCCTCGTCGAAGACGATGCGCTTCTCGACGCCGTACTTCTGTGCGACGCCTTCGAAGTAGCGCTGGATCTCGCCGCCCGGCGGGTAGTGGTGGCTCCATTCAGGGTTCGGCTCGAACGAGTAGCTGTAGAGATGGGACGGCACGTCGCATGCGATCCCGGGGTATGTGTTCTCCCGCCACGTTCCGCCCAGCCGATCGGCCTTCTCGTAGATCGTGAAGTCGTCGTAGCCCGCCTCGCGCAGCTTGATCCCCGACAGGATCCCCGACATGCCCGCACCAATGATCACGATTCGCATCACTTCCTCCCGTGGAGCGCCAGGTTGGTCGCGCCGGACAGGTTCAAGAAGCGTGCCGTATGCAGCGGCGCGCACCCACCCTGTGCAGTCCACGCGCAAGTACGATCCGGCCCGCCACCCGGCCCGGGACGCTGCGCATCAGACGCCGCCGCTGGCTTCGAGCGCCTGCAGCAGCAGCTCTGCGGCACGAGCGTGGCCCGCGGCGGTCGGGTGGCGGTCCGGTACGAAGTACGCGCCGCATGCGGTGTCGGGGCACTCGGCGCGAAAGCGGGCTGCGAGGTCGACGAGGTGGACGCCGGTCTCGCTCGCGACGTCGCGCAAGGTCGCGTTGGCGGCGCCGTAGAAGACCGCCTCCGACGGATACGTCACGAGCACGAGGCGCACACCCGCGCGCCGCGCCTCGTCGGCGATCGCGACGAGGTCCTCGTGGCTCGTGCGCTCGATGACGCTCACCGGCGGCGCAGCGGATCGCCGCGCCCACCCGAGCTCGAAGCGCTCGGCGCCGAAGCGGGCCGTGCCATGGCCGCGTTCGATGCCTTCGCCCGAGACTTTCTCGACTTCGAGCTCGGGCTCTCCCGCGATGGCGCGGCGCGCGATGGTCAGCAGGCGCCAGAGCCTCGAGTGCACCCGGACGAACGCCTCGGCGCGAGCGAGCAGGTTCGCGTCGGGGGCGGCGTCGGCCGGCTCCGTCCAGTAGTCGTTCGCACCGACCATCAGCAGAACGGTGTCGGGCTCGAAGGTTCGGAGCAGGCGTGGGAACGTTCGCCGGATCTGCGACGCGTTGGTGCCGGGGAAGCCGAGGTTCAGGACCTCGATCGGCGCGCGCCGGGCATCCGCGTTCCACTGCCGCTCGAGCATCGTGGGGTACGCCTCGGCTCGCTCCACCCAGAGCCCGTAGGTGTTCGAGTCGCCGAGAGCCAGAACGCGACGCCGCTCGGTGAGCCAGCTCCCCGGATCGGGTCGGCCCGTCGCGCGCACGGCGAGCGCGCCGAGCTGCAGCATCCCTTCGAGCCCGAGCGCGGTCACGAACAGCGCGAGGACGAGCTGCGCCAGGCCGCGCGCGAGCTTCCGGGTGGCGCTTCGATCCCTCGACACCGTGCTGCCTCCGGCGACTTGCTGGCGCTTCACTCGGCGTAGCGCGGTGACGCGCGGGCCTTCTGCCGATGAATACCGCGCTCGGCTCGGTGCCGTCGAGGTCTCTCAAGCGGGCCCAAGCGGCGACGTCGCTGCTCGAGGGAGGCCGGCGCGGCGTGCGAGCGCGCGCGGGATGGCCAGAGCCGCGGCGAGGAAGATCCAGAGCGATCGCTCCGGGACGAAATGCTCGAGCGCCACGGCGACGGGCAGGAAGAGGAGCAGCCAGGACGCAGGCACGCGTTGGCCTGCGATGCATCATCCGTCCAGCGCGAGCACGATCGATCTGGACGGGGCTAGCCGCGGGCGCGCGCCCTCCGCGCGCGGCGCATGTGGAAGTCGTAGACCTCGGGGAAGCGCGTCGTCCCGATGGGGCGGCCGTGCGGCATCTGGATCAGCTCGAGGCCCGGCATGTCGTTGCCCTCGAGCAGCACCGGCCCGTCCTCGCGCAAGGCGATGTCGAAGCCGCAGAACACGAGCTTCGGGAACGCCTCGTGGGCGCGCGCCGCGAGCGCCTGCAGCTCGGTCCAGAACGGCACCAGGCGCCCCTCGATGCGCGCGCCCGTGTCGGGATGCTCGGTGTAGCGGCGCACGGCGCAGCGCGCGTCCTTCCGGATCGCGCTGGAGAGGCGGCCGGTCGCCGGGTCGATGCCGGCCGCGAGGCCGCCCTGGGCGAGGTTGTCGACCACCTGATCGCCGGACGGCATCTTGAGGACGCCGAGCAGTGGCGCGAAGCCGCCTTCGGGCATTCGCATCGTGTTGACGCGGACCGTGCAGAGCCCGCCCCGCGAGAGCGGCGCCAGGTCCGGGTGGTTCGCGATGCGCTCCTGCAGAACGTGCGGGCGTTCTTTCGAGACCTCGCGCAGCCAGCCGAGCAGCCCTTCCTGATCGAGCGTGCGGCCGTCGCTGCCGAGCCACCGATCGGCGGCGACGTGCGTCCACGCGCACGCGCCTCGTCCGCTCCAGAGATCGACCGGCTTGGTGAAGAGATCGCGCTGAGGAAGCGGCCCGGCTCCGGACCACGCGCGCGGCGTGACATCACCGTCCGCCGCCTCCGCGAGCACCGGCACCACCGGCAGGCCCCGCGCGACGCAGCGCTCGAGGAAGACGCGCTTGTCGGTGATCGCGGGCAGGTCGTCGCCGGCGGTGAGGCGGTCCAGGTGGACGAAGAGCGCGATGCACTCCTGGAGCGAGCACCATTCGCCAGCCACCCGACGACGCTCGGGCCGGTGCAGCTCGAGCAGGTAGTAGCAGTCGGGCGGAAGCCCGAAGCGCATCCGCAGCATCCACTGTGTGGCGGCCTGCACGATGAGCGGAATGCCCCGCTCTTCGCGCAGCGCGTGGCCGTAGTCGCGCGTGGCGAAGATCGCCTCCCGCGCGGCGCGCAGGGGCGTCTTCGCGAGCCAGCGGACGTGGCGCCAGCGCTTCGCGGGGGTGTCGGCCTCCCACCAGCGGGTGCGGCGGTACCAGCGGTGGAGGCGGCGCATCGGGAGGCTCGTCGTCACGCTGACACCATACCCGGATGGGGGAGCCGTGCGGCGGGAAAGCGACGGCCCGCCCGTTGGAGGGGCCGACGGGCGCGGGACGGCTCCGCCCGAGCCGGTCCTCTCACCGCAGGAGCATGCGGCCGCAGCGCGGGCACTCGGCCGTGGCGTCCGCGGGCTGGCTCTCGAAGCGGCTGGCGAGCGCGATCGGGATGGTGCTCCGACAGCCGCTACACGATCCGCCGTCGATCCGAACGGCCGCTCGCCCCTTGAGGGGCGGCGCGGCGCGCAGCGTCTCGTACTTCGCGAGCAAGGCGGCCGACACGCGCTCGACCAGGGCGCGGCGCTCGACGGCGAGCTCCGCGAGCGTCTCGTCGATCTCCGCCTCCGAGGCGCCCAATGCGCGGCGGATCGAAGCAGCCTCGCTCTCGAGCGCGTCGAGCCGGGCGCTCATCGCGGAGATCTCGTCGCCGAGCTGCTCCTCCTGCGCCATCAGCGCGAGCTCCACCTCTTCGTGCGCGCCCTGGCCGCGCTGGAGCTCGCGGAGGGACGCCTGCAGCGCCTCGAGCTCCTTCGTGACCTTGATCCGGCCCGAGTAGAGCGTCGCCTCGGCCTCGCGCGCCTTCGCCCGCGCGTCGGCGACCTCGGCCTCCGCGCGACGCTCCTCGCGGCCGAGGGCGACGAGGCGCTCGCCGGCCTCCGCGCGCTGCTGCGTCAGCTCGGCGCTCGCGCGCTCGCAGTCGCTCAGCAGGGCGCGCTGCGGCAGGCCGGCGCGACGCTCGCGCAGCGCGTCTGCGATCAGGTCGATTCGCTGGAGCTCGAGGAGGGGATGCGGGTCGGGCATGCGGCAGCGCCAGCGTGGCACTCGTCCGGCATGCGCGCCACGGCCCTCGCGCCGATGCGCACGCCCGAAGCGGCCGGCTTCCGCTCCGTCGGGCTGGCCTTCACCCCCGCTGGAAGCCGCTACGCGCCGAAGTTCTTCTCCGCGAAGCGCCAGTCGAGGAGCTCGTCCACCACGGCCTTCACGTACTTCTCGCGCTCGCTCTGGTAGTCGAGGTAGTAGGCGTGCTCCCAGACGTCGATCGTGAGCAGGGGCGTCAGGCCGGAGCGCACGGGGTTCTGCGCGTCGTCGCTGTTGAAGACGTGGAGCCCGCCCTCCGCATCCTTCGTGAGCCATGCCCAGCCCGAGCCGAACTCGCCGTTCGCGGCGTGGGCCAGCTCGCGACGGAGCACGTCGACGTCGCCGAAGCTGCGCCGGATCGCGGCGGCGAGAGCCCCGCCGGGCTGCGAGGGGCCGCCCGGCGCGAGGCTGTTCCAGTAGAACGTGTGGTTCCAGACCTGTGCCGCCAGGTTGAAGACGTGCTGGTCGCCGGGCGAGCAGATGATGTCCTCGAGCGAGAGCTTGGCGAGCGGCTTGCCGCCGATCGCCTGCTGCAGCTTCGCGAGATAGCCCTTGTGATGCTTCTCGTAGTGGACGTCGACGGTGCGCGCGCTGATGTGGGGCTCGAGCGCGTCCTTCGCGTAGGGAAGCGGGGGGATTTCGAACTTCATGGGGATCGTCTCCTCGTTTGTAGAAAGCGGGGCAGGGCCGACTCTCCCTCGGCCACGCATGCCTGCAGGACATGTGCTCGATCCGACACGGCAAGTTCCATGCCGCGCACAGGCGCTCCGGGAGCTCGGCCCTTCGAGGCCGTCATGAGAAGTCTAGGACGTGGATTCCGGGCGCCAGCTCACAAGCGCGAGACGCATCACGAGATAGTCTGAAAAAGGGACATCGACGACGGGAGGTAGGAGGTGCGTGGCGCTGCGCTCGGCATGGCGATCGCGCTCCTGCTCGTCGGTCCCCTGGGCTGCGCGAGTGCGCTGCGCCTCGCCACTACGCCCGACCAGCCCTTCGAAGAGCTCGCCCCGCCCGCCGTTCCCGACTACTCGGATCCCGAGAGCTGGGCGGCGTTTCCCGGCCAGGACTCCGCCGCGAGCGAGGTGCCGCCGGACTCCGGCGCGGTGGACCAGCAGGCGACCGCCGCGGCCGACGTGTTCTTCGTCCATCCGACGACGTACTTCGGCGGCCCCGGCTGGAATGCGCCGATCGACGACACGATCACACGTTGGGTCACCAGCGCCACGCTCGCCGGCCAGGCCAGCAGCTTCAACGGCGCGGGGCGGATCTACGCGCCGCGCTTCCGGCAGATGACCCTTCACGGGTTCGCCCATCCCGAGGTGCGCGAGCGCGGGCTCGAGCTCGCCTATCAGGACGTCCGTCGCGCCTTCCAGTACTACCTCGACCACTCCAACCACGGCCGGCCGATCCTGCTCGCGGGCCACAGCCAGGGCAGCCGTCACGTGATGCAGCTGCTGCGCGAGTTCTTTGCGAGCGGGCCGGTCCGGCGCCAGCTCGTGGCGGCCTATCCGATAGGTACGCGCATCACCGACGACCCGCTCGTGCCGGGCGACACCGCCGTGCCGGTGTGCCAGAGCGCGCAGCAGACCGGCTGCCTCGTCACGTGGCGCACGTTCTCGGACGGCGCCGATCCGCTGGCGAGCGCAAACCCCGGCGAGAGCGTCGACGGACCGGCGGTCTGCGTGAACCCGCTCACCTGGCGCCAGGACGATCGGCCCGCGCCGGCGTCGGCGAACCTGGGCTCGGTGCCCCTCGTGATGCTCGGCGGCCCCGACGTGCCCCAGCCCGGTCGTGTCGGAGCGCGCTGCGAGAACGGCGTGCTGCGGATCGATCCGCCTGCGGGCGCGGGCTACCGCCTGGCACACGACGGCGGGGACTACCACGCCTACGACTACGACCTCTTCTACATGAACCTCCGCGACAACGCGAAGCGTCGGGTGGACGCGTTCGTGCGCGGGAACGCGCTCTACGGCATCTCGGGCACGGCTCCGGCGCCCGGCCGGCGCTGATCCTTCCGCGCGTCCAGGCTGGCGTCAGGCTCGGGACGCGAAGCTGCTGTTCCTACTCGAGTCGCACCAGGGGCGCCGGCCGCCACGTGCCGTCGAGCGCCTGCGACTTGGGCCAGTAGAGGCGCAGCACGACGTAGATCGGGCCGGCGGGGGCGGGCAGCCAGTTCGCCTCCTTGTCCGCGCCGGGCGAATCCTTCTGCAGGTAGAGCGTCAGCGAGCCGTCCGGGTTCTGCTTCAGGCTCGGCAGCATGGGCGAGTTGATCAGGTAGCGGTCGATCGGGTTCGCGACCAGGAGCTGGGTCTTCCCGTCGTACATCGTCACGGACCAGAACGCGTTGGCGGGCGGGAGCTGCCCGGCCGGGAAGGTGAGCGTGTAGCGGTTCGTGCTGCAGTCGGGCTGCTTTCCGTCGCTGTCGGCGACGAGCATCGGATACAGCGCCTCGACCGCATCGTTGCCGTAGATCCCGGCCATCGCAGCGGCAGCGCGAAGCGTCCAGTCGCCGGCGTACATCTGGCGATCGCCGAAGCCCTTGGTGGCGACGCGCCAGCCGTTCTCCTCCTTGCCGAGGGCCTCGACCTTCTGCTTGATCTTCTCGACCCCGCTCTTCACGCCCATCTCGAGCCCCGCCTTCTGCTCCGGCGTGAGCTTCTCGACCGAGAACGGCTTGCCGGCTTCGACGCCGATCTTCGCGAACCGCGCCCGCAGCGGTGCCTCCACGGCCGCAGGTCCCGTCGGCGGCGCGAACTGCAGCACGAAGTTCAGGTAGGCGTAGGGATCGGCGTCGGCCAGCTTCTTGTCGATCTTCGGCCATTCGATCGCGGGCGCGGCCGGCGGCGCAGGCTTCTTCAGGAACTGCGACAGCGTCTCGCCGCGGTAGCCGGCCTGGATCTTCTTCACGTTCTCGATGTCGGTCGGGGCGAAGAGCTGCGTGCGGATGATCGCGAGCGAGAAGTCCGTCTCGCTCCGGAACACCTTGGCGATGCCTTCGGGCTTCTCGCCCTTCCAGCCGGGGCCGGCGACCATGTGGCACGCGGCGCCGTTGCCCGTGGCGCGGCTCCCGGTGTAGCCGTAGTTGAACGTGTACATGTCGACGAGCTGCACCGAGAAGTATCGCGACTTCTCGATCTCGGGATTGCAGATCACGAACGGCTCGGCGCGAAGGTCCATGGCAACGAACGAGTACGGCGTGTCGCTGTTGGGCGTGACGACCGCCGTGTCCTTCGGCGTGTACACGCGAGCGGTGTTGTAGAGCTGATTGATCGGGGCCTTGTACTCGGGCGATGCCTCGTCGACGAAGTACGAGTAGAAGACCGCGTAGTTCATGACCATCGGGAAGCCGTAGACGAAGGCGTCCTCCGCGGTCTTCGTCCACTCGGTCGCCTCCGGGGGCGACGCCTGTCCCTGGGCCACGGAATCCTTTGCAACCCCGAAAGCAAGTGAGCCCAAGCACGCGAGGGCGATTGCCCGCGACGATCTCATGGATCTGCTCCTCTCCGGTTTCGACTACCCGGCCGCGACGTTCGAATGGGGACGGGGGAGGCCCGGCGGCGAGTCGCAGCCTATCACGCGCGCCGCTTCGGTGTCAGCCCGACGGCCGACGCCGCCAGCGCCTGGAGGCGCTGCTCGAGCGACGGCGCGTCGTAGAACACATTGACGATCCGGAGGCGCCGGCCGTCGAGGAGCGCGCGCTCCGCGACGGCGTCGTCGGGCGCGGGACGGCTGGCAGCATCGACAGGCACCCGATCCATGGGGCCTCCTTCGCCCGTCGCGGTCCGAGCCCGCCCGGCTCGAGCTCGAGTGGGATGCGCGCTTCAGCGCGCAACCGTGGCCTGCCCGGTCACGTCCTCGCCCGCCACCAGCACGAACTCGTTGCGTGCGCCCGCGAGCCGGCTGCGCCGGTACGGCGCGTATTCGGCGCTCTCGTAGAACGCCGTCGCCGCCTCCCGCGATGGCCACTCGATCACGAGGAAGATCTGCGGCACGGCGCGCTCGCCCTCGATCTTCTCGACCTTGGGCGTGCGCGCGAGATAGCGGCCGCCGTGGCGCTCGACCATGCGCGTGACGTTCTGCACGTAGGCTGGAACCCAGCTCTGGTCGGTCACGTCGATCTCGGCGACGGCGTAGTACTTCATGCGAACCTCCTGCGCGCGCGGGCCTGCCGCCGCGGCTCGAACACCAGGCAATAGCTGTGGTCGTACCCGTACGACGGCGCATCCCAGGCGACGATCGTCTCGCCGACGAAGTCGAAGACCGACGAGAGCTCCGAGGCGACGTCCCAGGCGAGCGGCGTGACCTCTCCCGCGGATTTGATGTTCCCCACCTCGAGCACCACCGATGCCGACGGCAGCAGGAGCTCGCCGACCTGCTCGTAGATCGCGCGCATGCCTCGCAGGTAGTCGCGGTACCCGGCGCCGTGCGATCGATACGCCGCGAGGGGGTCCTGCGGATGGTCCGAGCGGGACATGTACGGCGGCGAGGTCAACGAGAAGTGGAACCTCGGTAGATCCAGCTCGCGCAGGCGCCGAGCGTCGCCGTGGATCATCCGGTCGGGGCTCGCGAGGATCGAGCGGGCGTAGGCAGCCCGCGCGGGGTCGAGCTCGACGCCGAACGCGATGCGCCCCATGCGTTCGGCGACGTCCAGGGTCGTTCCGTAGCCGGCGAACGGATCGAGCACGAGGTCGCCCGGCTTCGTGAACTGGCCGAGGAAGTGCTCGACGAGGCTCTCGGAGTAGCGAACGTCGTTGCCTTCGAGCTCGGTCGGGAGCTGACGTGAGAGTCGACGGGTGAGGCGCAGCACGGTGCTCATCGGGCCGCGCGTTCCCGGATCGGGGTCGCCGGTCGCTCGAGGCGGCGACGATAGAACTTCGTGTCGACGCTCATGGCCGGGAATGCCGGCGGCAGACCGGACTTGGCGATCTCCGAGAACGCGTTCTTCTCGTAGAAGCGGTGGGCGGCCAGGAACTTCGCGGTCGTGCCGAGGAAGATCTCCCGCATCGACCTGCTGCCTGCCCAGTCGAGCAGGATGTCGAGCAGGCGCTGCGCTGGGCCGGACTTCGAGCCACGAGAATCCCGACGCACGAACATCTTGCGCAGCGCGCCCTGGTGGTTCCCGATGTCGAGCAGCGCGATCGTGCCGACCAGCCGCCCGTCGGCGAGCGCGACCCAGAAGTTGCCGTCGCGCACCTGGTAGAACGCCGGGATGTCGTGCAGGTCCGGCTGCTGCTCGGCAGTGATGTCGATGTCGAACTCGTCGCGCTGGATGCCCACGATGAGGTCGAGGACGTCGCTTTGGAGCTCGGGTCGGAACGGGCGGACGTGCAGGTCCGGGCGCGCCTCGCTCGTGGTCGTCATGATCTGCGCCTCGAAGGCGTGAGGTCGCGGCCCTGCTTCTTCGCGCGCTGCGGCGGCGTCGGAGGGCGCGGTGCCGCAAGGCCCGCGAGCACCGCGCGAAGCCCCTCGCGGAACTCGACCTCCGGATCGCTCGTCGCCGCGGCGCCCGCGATCTCGATCAGGCGCGGATAGCGGTCGCTCGGCAGCGACCGGAAGCGATCGATCACCACCTCCGGCGACTCGCCCGCCTCGACGGCCAGCCGTCCCGCGAGCTCGGCCTGGGCCATGCCGGACACGAACGCCGTGACGGCGCGAAACGCGACGAGCAGCGCATGGCCCGAGCGTCCGCTGCGCGCCAGCCCTGCGAGCAGTGCCTCCGCCACCTCGAGCCCCGCCGTCGAGCGGCTGCGCCGCGTGAGGATCAAGGGAATCGCACGGGGATGCGCGCGCACCGCGCGCCAGCCGGCGGCCGCGACGTCCTCGACCTCGTCGCGCCAGTCCGCGTGCGGTGTCGGCGACCAGCGCGCCTCGGCCATCACGGCGTCCGCCACCAGCGTGTCGAGGTCTTCGCGGTCCTGCACGTGGTTGTAGAGCGTCATCGGACCCGTGCCGAGCGCGTTCGCGAGCGAGCGCATCGACAGGGCCTCGAGCCCGTGCGCGTCCACCAGGGTCAGCGCCGCTGCTTGCAGCTGCTCCCGCGAGAATTTCGGCGGTCGGCCCAATCTCTCCTCCTCGCTTGACGGGGGCCGCCATATTTAAGTACGATGTACCTAAAAGGAGGCCCCATGACCCGTCGACTGCGCTTTCCGTCCGGCCCGAAGCAGGTCGGCCCCGAGCATTGCGCCGCCTGGCTGACCCTGCCGCTCGGGCCGGGCCCGCACCCGGCCGTCGTCCTCGTGCACGGCGGCGGCGCGACCCACGACATGAAGCTCGCGCAGTACGAGCAGGCGTTCTCGGGCGCAGGCCTCGCCGTCCTCGCCTTCGACTACCGGAGCTTCGGCGAGTCCGAAGGCGAGCCGCGCCAGCTCATGAGCGTGCGGCGCCATCTCGAGGACGTGGACGCGGCGCTCGCGTTCGCGCGCGCGCACCCGGACCTCGACGGCACGCGGCTCGCGCTCTGGGGAACGTCGTTCGGCGCGAGCCACGTCGTGGTCGCGGCGGCGAAGCATCCCGAGCTCGCGGCCGCGGTCGTGCAGTGCCCGGTGCTGCGCGGCCGCTCACCGGCGCTCGCCTCCGGCATCGGGAGCCTCGCGCGCCTGACGCTGCCGATGGTCTGTGACCTGCTGCGCGCCGCGCTCGGGCTGCCCCGGCGCTACGTGCAGATCGTCGGCCGCCCGGGCGAGCGCGCCTTCGTGACCGTGCCCGGTGCGTACGAGGGCTGGCATTCCGTGGTGCCGGAGGGGACGACCTTCGACAACCGCGTCGCGGCCGGCGCGGGGGTCGAGATGCTCTTCTACGACGCGGCGTCGCGCGCCTCGCAGGTGCAGTGTCCGCTTCTCGTGTGCGTGAGCGACCGCGAGGAGCTCATGGATCCGGCGATCGCCACGCGGGTCGCAGCGGCGGCGCCGAAGGGCGTCGCCGTCCACTACCCGGCGAACCACTTCGAGGTGTATCACCCGCCCTTGCTGGAACGCATCCTGGAAGACCAGATTCGCTTCCTGCGCGAGCACGTACCAGCGGCCAGCCCGGTCAGCACCAGCAGCGCGGTGCCGGGCTCCGGCACCGGCACGATGCGGTCGCGGTAGTCGGGGCCCGAGAGCGATGTCACCTCGAAGTCCGCCACCGCCATGCCGTTGGCGTCGCGCAGGTGGGGGACCTCACCCCCGAAGAACTCTTCTTCGAGCGTCTCTCCGGGATCGAAGACGGAGTAGGCGTGCGGGGACTCGAGATTCGGGCAGCGAGTACAAGGCGTGCGCCGGCCGGGGCGGACGCGCCTCCCGATGAAAGGAAATTTTCTTGCACGAAATGTGGAAGCCCGTTCCTTCCGGCGCCGCGACGTGCGTGCAAGCGCTTGAATTCGCACGGATCGGGATGTGGGCACGAGACTTGCGCTCGGCCGCGGGCGGGAGGGGATCATGCCCAACGCTGCTTCACGTGTACTCGCGCTTCTCGTCGTCCTGATCGGCATCGCACCCGCTGCTCGCGCCGTCGTCGTCAACGTGGACGGGCAGGTGATCGCGGACCAGGGCTTCTGGGACCTGGATCCCACCGTGGACGCGGTGCGATTCGACAGCACCGATCCGTTCCAGGGCTTCACGACCAGCTCGGGCATCGATGCCAAGGGCGACGTGGTCCTCGCGGGCCCGGGCGGCGCGCTGGCCGCGATCCTGCCGACCGGGCCGCGGCTCGTGCTCACGAACTTCGTCGCCGACCGCTATCAGCCGCTCGCGCCGGGGCCCGCCTCGTTCAACATCGTCTTCAGCCACACCTTCGCGACGATGATCCCCGGCATCTTCACGGCCGCGGACGTCGTGCAGGCGTTCCAGGACGACGGCTCGGGGCTCGTGGTGTACTTCCCGGGCGGCAGCCCGGTGCTGGCCGGCGAGGACGCGATCCTCGCCTGGCAGGGCTACGTGAACAGCGTCGCGATCCCGGGCCCGTTCGGCCCTGCGCCGCCGATCCCGAACCCCGCCGGCCTCGGCAACCCGTATCCGCTCTACGGCCACGGCGCGTCGGTGATGAGCTTGCTGCCGGGTGCGCTGATCCAGCCGACGCTGGTCGGCGACCTGACGTTCTCGCTCGGCGGCCCGCGCAACCAGTTCATCCTCCAGAACAGCGCCGAGGTGGGGTTCAGCGCCGTCCCCGAGCCGACGACGGCGCTGCTACTCGGTGTCGGCTGCGCTGCGCTCGGTGCGCGCCGCGGGCGGCGTCGCCAGACGGCGCGCGGGGAAGCCGCGTAGTCGGACGGGTCCGCCACATTCGCCGCGCTAGGGTGGAGCACGGGGGTCGGAGACCCGCGCCCGGCCGCGGGGCGTCCACTCGAAATCCGGGGAGCAGAACGACATGCGGCGACTGGCTCGCTCGGTCTTGCTGGCGCTGATCATCACGCAGCCGACACCCGCCTTCGGCGACGAAGCGGACGACGAGGCGGCGATCCGGCGGATCGTCGCCGACCAGGTCGCCGCCTGGAATGCCGGCAGCGGCGCGCAATACGCCAAGGACGTCGCGGCGGATGCCTCCTTCACCAATCTCTTCGGAATGGTGATGTACGGCTCCTCCGCGTTCGAGAAGCGCCACAGCGAGATCCTCTCGACGTTCTACCGAGGCACGACGAAGACGAACCTCGTGCGGCGCATTCGCTTCGTGACGCCCGACGTCGCCATCGTCGACATCGACAACGAGATCCACGGCGTCACCACGCTGCCGCCCGGCATCGCGGTGCCCGCGGACGGCATCCTGAGGACGCAGCTGATGGAAGTCTTCGTCCGCCGTGCCGGCCGATGGTGGGTCGAGGCGTACCACAATGTGGACGTCAAAGCGGGCACGCTGCGCGCGAAGTAGTCGCGCGCCCGGGGCAAGGAGAACGCCCGAGCCGCGTCTAGGCCGGCGGCGCCAGGCGGTAGCGGATCGGCAGGTGCTTCACGCCCGCGACGAAGCTCGCGGCCAGGCGCTCCGGCGGGCCGTCGAGCTCGACCTCTTCGAGTCGGCCGACGAGCTCGCTGAACAGCGCGCGCTGGGAGCGCCGCGCGAGGTGCGAGCCCAGGCAGAAGTGCTCGCCGGTACCGAAGCCCAGGTGCAGGTTCGGGTGCCGGTCGATGCGGAACGCGAAGGGATCCTCGAACACGTCCTCGTCGCGATTCGCCGAGGCGTAGAAGAGCAGCAGCCGATCGCCCGGGCGGATCTTCGCGCCGGCGAGCTCGTAGCCGCGCGCCGCCGTGCGCATCATGTAGTTCACCGGCGTCGTCCAGCGCACGATCTCCTCGACGGCGTCGATCACGCGCCCGGCGGGATCGCGGCGCAGCTTCTCGCGCTCCGCCGGGTTCTCGAGCAGCGCGAGCATGCCGCCGGCGAGGCTGTTGCGCGTGGTGTCGTGTCCGGCGGTGAAGACGATCAGGTAGTAGCCGAGCGTCTCGATGTCCCCCATCGGCGCGCCGTCGACCTGCGCGGTCGCGAGCAGCCCGGCGAGGTCGGGGCGCGCGCTCGAGCGCCGGTCGCTGATGATCTTCATGAAGTACTGCAGGAACTCGATGCCGAGCGCGCGGAACGCCTCGTCGCGGTCCGCCTCCGCGCGCTTGAACTCCGGATCGTCCGCGGCGAAGAGCTGCTGCGTCAGGCGCAGGATCACCGGCTCGTCGGCCTCGGGCACGCCCAGGATCGAGCACAGGATCCGCAGCGGGTGCGGCACCGCGATCTCGGTGACGAAGTCGCAGCGGCCCTCGCCGTTGGTCTGCGCGTCGTAGAGCTTGTTCACGAGGCGCCGCGCGCTGGCCTGCACGACCTCGTCGATGCGGTTCATCGCGTGCGGCGCGAAGTACGGGCTCGCCACCTTGCGGTACTTGCGGTGCTTGGGCGGGTCCATGGTGATGATCGTCTGCATCATGTCGAACGGGCCGCGCTCACCGCGCGCGATGCGCGCCGCGACCTCCTTCGTCGCGGGCACGATGCCCTTGCCGCTCTCGAAGATCTCCGGCTGCTTCGAGATCTCGACGATGTGCGCGTGCTTCGTCACCGCCCAGAACGGCACGAGCTCGGCAGGGTCGCACCAGTGCAGGGGCGATTCGCGCCGCAGCCGGCTCCAGATCTCGTGCGGATAGCCCTTCGTCGCGTAGCGCTGCGGATCGAGCAGGTCGGTGCCGTCGGTGATGTGCATGCTCTCCCGTTCGTTCAGCCCGCGATCGTGACGATAACGGGAGGGTGAGCACGCTGCCTCTCCCGCCCGATCAGCTGGCGAGCCAGCCGCGGATCGTCGCGTAGACCGCCGGCGAAGAGAGCAGGTCGAAGTGACCGGTCCCGAGCGCGATCCACCGCTGGCTCTCGGGGAACGCGAGGCAGTGCTCGGGACGTGTGTGGATGCCGAGCGCGCTCTCGACCGGGACCAGGCCGTCGCCGCGGAGTCGAGGGGCGGCCCGCGTCGAGAGCGTTCCCGCGATCGCGAAGCACCGGACGCCATCGGGCAGGTCGCACGGCAAGCGTGTGTCGGAGCTGTGCGCGAACCGGTCGCGTCCGTGCCAGTGCTCGTCGAGCACGTTGCCGAACCGGAGGTCGGTGACACCGGCGCTGCGGATCCGGCCGAGCGCACCGAGCGGCGCCGTGTACGGGCTGCGACCGAGGAAGCGTTCGAACCGGTTCCCGCCGCGCTCGAGCGGGGCGCCGTGGTGCGGCGAGCCGAGGGTGACCAGCGCGCGCAGCCGGTTCTGCCACGTGTGCCCGTGAGCACCTGCGACGAGGCAGGCGCTGCGGGCCACGAGGCCACCCATGCTGTGCCCCACGAGCACGAGCTCTTCGACGGCGACCGGCCACGATGCGACGAGCTCCTCGAGCATCGCCGCGAACGCGTGGCCGTTCGTCGAGATGTGAAGGCCGCTGTTGTAACGAAGGTAGAGCGGCGTGTAGCCGAGATCGCGCGCGAGCGCCGCGCCGTGGTCGTGGCCGGCGCGTCGAAGCTGTGAATCGGTCATGCACGAGCCGTGGATCAGGACGACGACCTTGGCGGTCGCTGACGGTATCGCGGTGCGAAGCGCGTCCGGCGCCAGGTCGAGCGGGGCGCCGGCGTGTCGAAGCTGCATCTGGATCGCGAGCGGGTTCGCGGTCTCGTGCAGGTAGTCGCCGAGCACGCCGTTCACGACAGCCAGCACCGCGTCGCGCTGGGGGCCACGTGCGCTCGCCTTCACCAGCGGTGCGAGCTGCGCGAGCGCGACGTCGAGGCTCGTGCCGACGAGCCGCGTGACGGCCTGGATCGACCCGTACACCGCGCCGGTGGCAATCCGTGCGGGCGTCGCGAGCGGCCGACCGAGGAGCGCGGGCCCGCTCACGATCGTGACGTGCATCCTCTCCACCAGCGCGACGATTCCGCGCGTGGCCTCGACCGCGAGCCGGCTC